>Ga0131853_10004796_pt1 | contig 24267 bp, 16 predicted proteins | sample TergutLab28metaG_FD_92764 | JGI IMG/M metagenome (GOLD analysis project Ga0131853, IMG submission 92764) | Labiotermes labralis P1 segment gut microbial communities from Petit-Saut dam, French Guiana - Lab288 P1 (version 2) (version 2) | ecosystem: Host-associated > Arthropoda: Insects >...
AAAAAAAATATGAAATTTTAAATTTGTGTGGTAGGAAATTTGCGTGGTGGGTTGTTTTATAAAAAAAGTGGGGGGGGGGGGGGGGGGGGTCCATCGGTATGCTTTTGTCAACATGGTCATGAGCCTTGGAGTTTGCTAACGATTTGAAAGACATTCAGCATCTCAGGGGTCACCTCGTTCCACGTAGTTAATTCGGTTAGTGTGTTTATTCAGCCTTCCAGATTCAGGCTAATTCTGCGGAGTAGACAGAAGAGAGTAGTCACATTCTGTGGGTTGTCAAATTACGGTCCCAGAAGTGCGGGCAGCGAAACGTACAGCGGTACCGACACAGTGAAAACGTTGAATTCATGTAATTGCGCCACTTGTTTTTATACTTGCTAACTGTTGCATTTCGCCGTGCCATTAGCTAATAATCATCACACTACCAGTTCCCTTTCAACGCCGCTTTTATGTTTAAACGCATATACAGGGTGTTGCAAGAGGAATCTGCCATACTTCGGGAGGATGTTCCTTAGGTTAATTTACGTCGGTTTAACCAAACATACCTCATCCGAAATGGAACGGTCACAGAGATAAATGTCTACTTGCGGTTCTGCGTACCGTACCCAATGTAACGCGATGTGTTATCCTAACACTGCACAGGTCCATCCAGCGAGCCGATAGCTAAATCAAGCCATGCGGAGATAAGCGTGTTAAATAAAGCACTCGGAATCTTAAGGACGAGTTTCATGAATCTGTTGGGGGTTTTTCTTACTAAATAAATGTCTGTATGTCACGTATCAAGAAGAAGTTAAGGATAAGCTTTAACATTACATGAGTGACAAATTCCTTCTTGTTTTAATATGTATGTGTTGATCAATAGATGTGTAACCGTTCTCATTGTTTGAAACTATCTTGTCATTATCTCCGTAACTTCTTGTATCGGCTATATCGATGTAAATTAACCTAAAAGGACGTTATTCCGAAGTACGGCAGGTTCGTCGCGGAACACCTTGTGTAGGTATGACGGAATTCTTTACAAGAATTTCAGCAACCTGAACATTATGTAAAATGCGTTTCCAGTTAGCTTATTTCAGTCTGGCTTTTAATTGCTCTTACCTTCTCTGTTGGAAGCGATACGTAATTACCAGTGTAACATGAGTAGAGAGAAGTTGTGTATACTTTCGCGTGACATTAGTCCTCGGAGTGAGGAAAACTTTGAAATGTGATTCAGACATGATTGGTACGTTGTCAGATAAGCACGGGAAGCATGTTAAGCCTGTTTCTGGGAGAACATTTGTGTATTTGCACATTCGCTTTGTTTAGAAACTCGCTACTGCCAACATCGCTTGAATTACATTGCTCCTTTCTGCACAGTAAAGTGTCATCAATGTCGTAAAGGCTCACAAAGATCGAGTGACCCCCCCCCCCACCCCCTCTCGTAACCCTCAAATGCAGCGCCAGCTCTTGGCATTGATTAACATATAACAACCTTGCGCTGCGCTTTTATGAAGTTGTAACGTTATTGATGAGTTAATTACGTGGTTTTCTGTTATGTAACATGTTTCTGTAATTAGGTTCGGTTCGTCATGAATTGCTGGCTGGTATTTGCCGTGTTAATGGTAGTAACTCGTTCCAGTTCGTTCTGTTGTTTGAAGCGACTTCTGTGAATCAGTCTGCTGAGACAGTTCAGTTGCCAGCTCATCTCGAGCGTTTTAATTGGCCGCAGAAATCATTGCGCTTGCCGGTTTGTGTCTGTACAAGCAATTTCAAGAATATGAACACAAAAACTTAGAGATCTAATGGGCTAGGAGAGAGTAAATATAAAGGAGACGGAGAAAACTACATTATGAAGGATCCCGTAAGGAAGACCAAGTTGTAGATGGGAAGATTATATTAAAAATATTATACAAGAAATAAGGTGGGGGAGGGGGCTTGGTCGTGATTTTTCTGTGTCAGGGTAGGGACAAGTGGCGAGATCTTGTGAATGCGGTAATGAGCCTTCGGGCTCTGTAAAATGCGGGGAATTTCTTGTCTAGTAGAGGGAACTGTTAGCTTCTCAAGGGGGACTCTGCTGCATGGAGTTGGTTAGGGTGGGATTGGTGGAGCGTATAGTACGCATTGAAGAGGTGAGTAATGAATACAGAATGTTTATCCGAAATACCGAACGGAAGACCAAGGTGTAAATAAAAGTGGGTGTGAAATACACATTAAGGGACGGTGGAGATTGGCTGCTTGTGATCCGGGTATGGGACTTGCGACAGGCTGTTATACGCGTTTGTAAACGTACGTGTTTGTGTAGATATTTATAGGCATTCGCGCGCGCGCTCCTGGCTTCGCGTCCTTGATGGCAGTGATTCCCCGGTAACCGGTGGGTAGTTCTGATGTACCCAGACCCGTTAATTAAATGTAAGGTAAAGGTAAATTTGTCCGTGTTCACTCCATACAGGCATATGGAGGAGTAGATGTACAACTGCACTCATTTTAACCGTGGCGCCATGTGGAGGTGAGTGATCAATTAAACACCATTGTCCCTTTACACTCGGGGACATTGCTGCCATACATTTTCAGTAGGAAAATGTTTGGAGCCCATCGCGTTTCTGGATGATTTGGAGAAGGAAAAAATGCTTTTTCTGTGCTGGGATTCGATCCGCGGTTTGTCGGTTGCCGAGCCCTTAGCCTAGCCACTATCCGACCTCACCATTCCTGCTCCTGTTGAACGTGGCGATGGAAACAGGTTCAAAGTGTCATGTTATTTGCATTGAAGTCCTTGCTACTGCAGCGGATTAATTTTCAACCGTACTGTAACCTTAATTTAGACGTGTTCAACCCAGTCAAGGTGAAACCCGCCGTGACCACTGTCTGGACAGCTAAGCCTATACCGTACTTCGCTTCACTTCGCTATTGAATTGATCAAGCTGAAAAAAACCATTCTTTTTTTAATGGCTCGACAGCCTCTAGTGGACCGGGGTCTCTCGTTATCGTGGGTGCACGATCGCACTCACACATACACACACACGCGCGCGCACGGTAGTACTCTTCTGGACGAGTGATCAGCCCGCCACAGAGGCTTCTGCCTGATAACAGAGAACACTTACAAGAGACAGACATCCATGTCCCCAGCGGGATTCGACCCGCAATCCCTGCAAATGAACGGCCGCAGACCCAATCCTTACACCGCGCCTCCACTGGGATCGGCTAAAAAGCCATTTAGAACTGCAGTATTGTTTTTAAAAAGCTAGTCCGATCAAAACTCTATATTAGCTCATAACCTGTGCGTTGTATATACCAGGCGTGTGTCGCACTGTGGTTTGACCATGCTGCTATTTTAAAAGCACAAGATCGAAGATTCATTCCCTGATTAGGATTTAGGGTCTTGACTGGCAGCAGACGTTTGTGTACCCTTGACACCAGCTACCCTTACTAATTTTCGAGGAGGAGAGGGAGAGTACATTAACATTCTGCAGACATTCTTAATTGTGCCCGTCCATTTCTACGGGTTTCGGTCCTGTTTGGTTTCAGTGATTATGTGTTGAACCGCTTGACATTATGAGGACCAGTACTTAACAATTCTTTAAGTGCATATGGCGAATTTTATGGACATTATTGTGCGAAGTAACACAGAAAGTCGCCGATGCACGTGTGTTAGTAGTTGCGCCTTGTTCTTGACGCAGAGGCTGTATGAGGTCTGGCGAACTAAGCAGGCAAAAAACAGATTTGGTCTCCCAGTCTATCTTTTAGAGGAAATACCATCCTGTTACTGTAACAGTGGGGCTGTTTATTGTCGAGTCCTGTATAATTCCGAGTTTAAACCCGTCTGTGTTTTCATCATCGTAAGAGAACCTAAATTTAATTGCACGTGTTCCTGTCACGTAGCGTTAGTTAAAAATATCGCTCACGGGCCTCACACAAAAGTCACGAAACAATAAAGATCGCCAAATTTGCCATGACGTTTACACGTCCCAAGCCTCGCCGTTCCATTATTAGTGTTCAGGATTGGAGCGACTCCAAGAACAGTGGATTTGTTTTAATCCGTCGTTATTTTCAAGGTTTCCCGGTAAGAAGTCTTATTACTTGGAACAGAGTTGTCAATATTGTGCTGTCCGCGAAACAAAGTCTTGTTCGGCCGCGATCGAGCCACGGCCAGCCTTCTGAAGTGCGCCTTAAATAATGCAATTCTTTTTTCTAATGACATAACACTGAGCTGACGGATGTGCTTCTTCTTCATGTCTTAGCAACAGCTGTTTTACGTTGGTGTCGTCTAAGTCTCAATCAGGTTCTCCCATCCTAGGTGTTATTATCAAAAGTGTCATACGTATTTGACGTTCAGGTGACCGTGCATCGTGATAAATTCTTCTAATAAAACCAACCAGATGCACTAATTTCTCAAATTTATTTTTGGAATACAACTCTACATGTTTCGGACAATTCCTCTGTCCATCACCAGGAGTTTTTCACTGTGCACACAGCAATGGTATATGTCATGCAGGTTTGCTGACAGCTTGCGAGCAAGCTGCCAGCAAACCGATGTTTCTGGGGTCTTGAGAGTCAAAAAATTCGATACGTGATGGACTGCTTCACCTGGTGTTTTGAATTCTCTTTTCTTACCAAAGAAGCAAACTATACAGTGAAATTAAGTCCAGGATTGTCATGTTAAAAGCAGCATTCAACAACAAGAAGAAGAATCGTTTCACCAGAAAATTGGATATAAGTTTATGGAAGAAACTAGTGAGGAGCTACATTTGGGGAATGGTTGCCGAAACTTGGACACTTCGGAAAGGGGATGAGAAATACCTCGAAAGTTTTGAAATCTGGTGCTCGAGCAGGATGGAGATGATCGTGTGAAAAATAAAGAAGTATTGAAAAGAGTCAAGGAGGAAAGGAAATTCCTGCATGCAGTAAAACAAAGGATTGCTAACTGGATTGGTTACATCTTGCGTAGGCACTGCCTTCTAAAACGCGTTTTTGAAGGAGGGATAAAAGGAAGGGTAGAAGTGTCAGGAAGACGAAGAATACATAAGCAGTTAGCGGGTGACGTTTAGGAAACAAGATGGTGCAAACTGAAAGAGGCAGCACTACATCGCAGTGCGTTGAGAACTCGCCGTGCAAGAGGCTAGGTAAAGATAAAGGTAAAGTTCTCCCTACAACAGGCCACGAAGGCCCAGAGGGGAGTAGAGGTGTGGATGTACTCTTTCTTAAACCTAGGCACTAGATGGGGTGGGTGGTCAACGCCACGCCCCGGCCGCTTTACCCTCGGGAAAGACCCAGTACCCATTGTACAGGAGGCTGGGTGGGCCCCAGGGTCGGTCTGGACAGGTGAGGAAATCTCGCCCCCCACTGGGATTCGATCCCCGGACCGTCCGGCCCCTAGCGAGTCGCTATACCGACTGCCTACCCCGGCCCACGGAAGAGGCTAGGACCTGTCGTAAGGCAGACGATGTGATGATGATGACCAAAAAAAGCTACAAGGGTGTCGAAAAAATCAATCAAGACAGCCGGTTCTGGATATATACAGTGATTTGTTTTGTGAACGGATATAAACGCGTAGAAGTTGAACGTTTTGTCGCCTGTTAACCGACTGTACGTACGTAGGCTACAAATCTGATAAGAAGTCTTGAGTGGCCGTCATTACATTGCAACGTTTCGTTCGCCCACACTGAAATGTCACGTAGTCATGGCCATTCGGAATAATATACACAGAGGCCTATGATTTTTGAAGGTTTGATTGTAACAATATGCAGTGAATTCGTATATTGCTACCATCTGTTTCCATCCATAATTACAACTGAAAGACAGCCTCTGTGTCTGTCATCAGTAGCTGTGATGAGTCAACCCGTGATGGAAGCCAGACAGTCGGCAAAACGCCGGACTGCAACTTCACGCGAACACCGCTCATCAAACGAAAATACCTCATCGAATATACAAACACATCAGCCTTCAGTTCTTTCTGTCCTTCCTGAAGAAACAGAAGGGTAGCTCAACCACACAAGGCACGGTATATTGTAGCAAGTTTCACACGCTTCTCTCGCGACACCAAAACCAATTCTCGGCTTTTCCACAGCAGCTACACAATTTTCGTCCACTATTCCTGTTGTGAATTTGTCGTACCACTCTTGGATGTAATGTCGAGGATATAAGTGGAAATACTGCACGAGGGGCGATACTTCACTCCGTCCGTTGCCAAATGAATGGGAAATTGACAAACTGTTACTTAAGAATGGTTCAAGATGGGATGTTGCCATACCACGAAAACATCATTACACATGTATTGTCTAAAGGGACCAAGGGATGTTGACTTGCGCTTCGCGCCAGTTTTTCACTGTTGGTCAGCTTTCTGATTTATTGTTTGGTTGGGCAGACTGGAGGTGTTCAAGTGACCTCGGTGACTGAAGTTGAAGTGACCGTCACAAAAGAGCTTGTATTGGTTCACCATTCAACGATCTTGCTAGGTCCCTGGCGAATGCAACTCGCGCACCCGCATGTATCATTTTAAATCAGCATATCCACGGAAAATACATGTGGATCCTGACCTGGCTGTTAAGACATGATCTGCAGCGTTTCATGGTGGTCAGATTGAAGCTATAAACCATGAAATAGTTCAGGTTATTCTAACATTCTACCGTGTTCAGGTACTAGCCAATTGTCTTTTATTCTAAGGGGCACGCGGGGATGATGTTGGTTGAAGCACTGCGCTACAAGCCGGAAGATACGGGTAAAAAAGATAAAGGTAAAGTGATCCCGTTACAGGTCCGGTGTGGCCCAGAGGGTGGGTAGAGGTATAGCTCTAATCTTCCATGACCGCGGCACTAGAAGGAGGGTGAGTAGTCAGCAGCACGCCCCGTCCGCACTTTACCCCCGGGAAAGACCCGATACCCATTTCACAGTAGGCTGGGTGGACCCCAAGGCTGGTCTGGACGGGCGGAAATTCTCGTCCCCACCGGGATTCGATCCCGGACAGTCCAACACGTAGTCAGTCACTATACCGACTGAGCTACCCGACCCACTACCGATGGGGTAATTGGGATTTTTCATTGACTTTATCCTTCCGGTCGCACAATTACCCTGGGGTCGGCTCAGCCATGGGTATCTTGTTGGGGGTAAAGCCGGCTGGTGCGTACTGTTGACAACCTTACCACCTCCATGTGCCGATTGCCTAGAAAGTTTGGGAGCCTCAACCTCCTACAGCCCTCAGGGCCTATCCAGGCTCTATAGGGATTCCTTTACCTTTTGTACCCGTAATCCTCACTCCGGTCCGTTTGTGACATAAAAAGTAACTTAACCCAGTCTAGAGAAAACAAAATCAAAATGCAGTGTCATGATTGGACTAAAACCATGCCCATCGCGCACTCTTTCAGATGGCCGTAGAAATAAAGGCGTTTTGTCGCTGAGAGTTTTTTTTTTTGCGATGCGTTAAGCAAATTGCCCTAAGTATATATACGCTTCGTCTACATTTTGCACCACACATTACCTACTCAGTTTATTAAGAGCTTAAAGAGTCCAGAAACCTTCCTCGTTGTCTTCCAGCTGTTAGGTGTTTGCTTTTCATGAATGGAAATTTACGCGTTATCAGTGAAAGAGAATAACCGCAGATACTAGTTTACTATACGCTGGGTATGGAAATAGTTTTGATCAGTATTGAAAGTATTGCCAGTTACGCTTTGATGTGGTAAGTAAGCTTAGCGATAGAACTTTCTGAACTGAAATTTTTAGGTATCTCATTTACTTGCGAGGGAATTCTGTATTATTTACTAGTGCCGTAACCATGTGATTTTCGAATTGCTGCACGCTCTTGTACATTATGCTCGCACCAAAGTGAGAGGCTTCGTGTTGCTTGAAAGTGGGGATCGGTCGGTCGAAGTCCCCAGTGCGCCAGACAGGTACATCGCTGATGTTGTAATCGACGTAACCACGAAGCTTCACGTATTTTCTTCTTCTTGGGAGTGAAATGTCAGTGGGTAGGAAGATGAGAGCTTGTGTAGGACGTGACAGAGAGCCATCTCCCCACGCTACCTGCAACCCTTCCATTCCGCCTGCCACTTGGCAGTGAAGGAGAATGCCAAACGATCTTGTCCCTGCTCGAGCGAAGAGTGCACGGCATTTGTTTCATTGATGCTGTCCCTACTGACTTGCTCAACGGCTGTGAATCCACATCTCTCGTGCGGCGTTTCTGTAGTCCTTAACGCAGTTTTATGAGTTGTTCGCTCAGGGTGCACATAAAGCTTGTTTCTATCAGATTTTAGGCGCGTCCGCAAAATGGCCGACGGCGAATATCAGCTTCATCATGTCTGTCTGCCCTTCGTCTGTCCGCATGGAACAGCTCGGCTCCCACTGGACAGTATTTCATGAAATTTTATATCTGAGCATTTTTCGAAACTGGTGAGAAAATTCAAGTTTAATTAAAATCTGTCTAGAATAGCGGGTACTGCGCATGTTACGGCGCAGTACTTGGCCTGCTTTGTTTTACTAGTAGAATGTTTTCCCCCCTTTCCTTTATTAGCAATCAGAAAACGTTACTACACCGTTTCCTATGAGCTAATGGCGCTATCCCATTTGGCGGTGGTCTAGGGGGCGTCCAGCGACGCTTCCATAGTGTATCTCGTCAAACGTCCATCTTCGTTTTGAACGCCTGTTGTTTGGCGGGTGCAGTAGTGGTTCCATGGGTGCGAGTCCAGGGCCGTGCGATGGGTAGCTAGCTGTCCGTTCCCGGAAAACCGTGTGGACATGCGGGATGTGTAGGTCGGAATGGAGGGTTTGATTGGAGACATACCATGGGGCATTGGTTATAGATCTGAGTAGTTTGGATTGGTATCGCTGGATGACAGCTATGTTGGACTTAGAAGCACATCCCCAAAGTTCTATTCCATACGTCCACACTGGTTTTAGCACTTTTATAGATGATAAGCTTGTTTTCCAACGATAGAGGGGAATGTTTTCCAACGAGCCAGTATATCTCCGAAGTTTTGAGGTCAAGTTGCTTGCGTTTCGTTGCCACGTACTAGTAGAATAGATGATACAACAAAGCTGCATGGCATTTCATGTACCGACAGCCATGACTGTAGCGATTAGGTACTCTCTGCTGGGATGTGACTACGTGTAGGCTGGTAGATAAGTGCAGACGTCTTCATGGAGTCAACCACTCTATTTTTAATCTTTAAGGACGCAACATTTTCCTCCGGAACATCAGTACTTTCTGACTACACGGCGTCACATACCAGAAGACAAAAATCTTCATGACGAATAAATATTCGGAAGTGTTCCGGCCAATGAAACGAGTTTTACTTAAGTTTCACATTCAGAGGACCGTGCATCGTGATATATTCTTATAATAAAACTAACGAGATGCACTAATTTCTCAACTTTGTTTTTGGAATAGAACTCAACATGTTTCGAAGAGGTTTTCTGTCCATCATCAGGAGTCTAGTACTGTATGACATATACCATTGCTGTGTATACAGTACTAGATCCCTGATGATGGACAGAAAACCTGTCCGAAACATGTTGAGTTCTATTCCAGAAATAAATTTGAGAAATTATTACATCTCGTTGGTTTTATTATAAGAATACTTTACTCAAATTAACTTACTGGGCTCCTCTGGGCCTGTAACGGGACTGCTTTACCGTTTTTACTTTATTGAAGTCTTAGCTTTTATATTTCGAAACACATGTTTCATTGAAATACGTACGTTGGTGAGTTTCGGAGATGAAACCTGCGCACAGCCGTAACGTCTCCAGTGTGCGTGCGCTTTAACCAGTTCGTGGAAAGAATTCATAAAGCTGCAGGTTGAGATTGAATCCACTGGTGTGTACTGTTGTTGGAAGAGGTTGATTATGTGCTTTTGGCACTGTTTCTAATATGTGCTGTCTGGAGGACGGCTCAACTGAAGTGAGTACATATTTGTAGTAATGTGATGAGTATGTTAGGCTTAGCAGAAAACATTCAAATAAATGCCAACTGTGAAAGAGAAGTAACGAACTTGGAAAATGCCGGCTAAAACATTACACTGAAATAATTGTTTTTATGGTACCCTCCCCCCCCCCACTCCCCTTAAACCTTCATATGTATATATTTTAAAACACCTCGTTTTGTTGCATTCATTATATTGGAATATAAATTTGGGTTAACTGCATATTTTTAACCTCTAGGTAACGAAATCGGTCTAAACGCAAAGCATGCGGACAAATTCGTCTTCAGAATACTAAGCATCGAGCCCAGGTCATGAGGAAAGACTACAGAAGTTCACTTGAAATTATTCCTCCGGTTAATTAATGTTTTATATGATTTATCTATTTTTTGTTGTGTTTACGAATCAGATAAGTTAATACTGAAGCCGGCCTCAAGAGTACGTTTTCAGCGACTGCTTGATTTATTATCAGTGCGTTTCGCTGTTCAGGTTTAGTCTGTATTTCTTCCGTTCCACGACGATCTATTGGCAGTCACCAGATCTAAAAACAATTCCTCATTTTACTAGCCTGCACACAGTAATAACTTTGTCGACATTAGCCTTCCTGTTAGTCAGCCCTTTAAAACCTGGTGTTGACTGCTACGCTTAGGATTTAAAGCGTCGCGTTTTGACGACACTGTGTTGACAGGTTCCGTATGATTTTTACAACAAACAGAGATAATCCCCGTATTCAGCCTGAATGAGTTAGTCATTATAATGGGCACGGAGAGTGTACCCGGTAAGGCGTGAACACTTTTTTGGGGCGGGAGGGGTTAATCATCTACACTGAGGAGCGTCATTTCTGTGTCTGTGTTCTCTTTGCTTAAGCTTCTGTCCACACGTGTCGTACTGTTTGTTGCCAGTGATGCAACCAATGCTGATTACTTACTCACTCCATGCAGCAGATTCCTTTTTGAGAAACCAACCGGTTCTCAGCTAGTCAAGAAATTCCCCGCCTTTTGTGGAGACCGTAAGTTCACTACAGCGTTTACAAGTGCCCTCCACATGTCCCTATCCTGAGCCACATGAATCCAGTCCATGCCCCATCCCACTTCCTGAAGATCCATCTTAATATTATATTCCCATCTACGCCTGGGTCTTCGATGTGGTCTTTTTCTTTCAGGTTTCCCAACCAAAACCCTGCATATACCTCTTCTCTCCCCCTTACGTGCTATATGCCCCACCCATGTAATTCTTCTCGATTTGATCACCCAAATAATATTTGGCGAGGAGTACAAATCACTAAGTTCCTAATTATGTAGTTTTCCCCACTCCCGTGTTATCTCTTCCCTCTTGGATGCAACTATTACAGGTTGATAGTTTAGTATACAGGATGGATATTTTACCATAGTTTCTGTAAGTTGTTCCATTTCCCGATAACACTTATCTGCTGGTGGGGTTAGGAGTATATCGAATTTACCATATACTTTTAATCGAATAATTCACCGATTAAAAAATTTTTTTTACATGTGTCATTTATGTGTGAATTCTGAGACTGTACAGTGTCGATGACATTAGAACGTACGAGTGTGAAACCACGGTGTAATGATACCGATAGGGAACAACCGAACTGAATCTGTCTCAGTGCCACTTTGTCAACCATGGATCTCCTCACGGACTGGCACTGGAATCGAAGCTGGGCCTCCGCGGGGAGAAGCCTACGACTAACCGCCCGAGCCATGGCATGGCATGTTATAATTGATTATAAATCATAAGGAAACTGCGCCGTGTTATTTATAATCCAACGTAGCTATGTATCGCAGTGCTGCCAACATTTACAGTCCAGCCTAAGTTTCATAGCAGTAATGCTAACGTTGACAAGTGCCTTGGGGTTTAAGAATGCAAACAACAGGAGTGACAAATGACAGCGCTTAAGGAGAACTGACGGCAGAAAATACGCAGATGCATGTAATTTGAAGCCATATTTTGGGTCTATGGCTTGAAATTGATTTGACTCACGTACGTGCATCCTTAGAGGGCGATGGTAACTTCCTTGTCGTCAAGGTCAGTCACCGAATATTTCGCCCACTGCTTTTATTTGTTAGTTAAATTTCGTTCTAGGAAGAGGAGAGAGTTTTTATTCTCTGAACCACCTTGAACTGACTGGTGTTGGCAAAGGAGATGCGACTTGTTTTCTTATGTGGACTGAATTTTTTATGCGTTCTGTTTTTTGCTCAAAGCCCACAAAATGCATTGCCACTCGGAAGATCGTGTCTGTACATCCTACTGCTAGCGAGTTTCGTGTTCGAAAATATTTGATGATTACCGACGAAAATTGATATTAGAGATTGATGTAAGCAACTAAATTTTGTGACTCGATTTCTAAGCAGCTCAGCGTGGGGTTCTGTAGTACACATGTACGAAGCCCCAGGAGGCATGTACATATTCTTTTAAAGTGGTTCAGATATTGGCACTTGATTTGAATTACACCTGTCATTAAGACAGAGGCGTATAACTTTTAATCGAAAGATTTTCGATGTGTATATTTCATGAAACAGCGATATAACCGTGGCTGTATCCAATCAGACCCTCTGCAATGTGGGCGTTTTTGTAGTGTGATTGCCTGTCAGTGATTGTGTAATATAGCCTGTCAGTGATTGTGTAATGTAGCCTGTCAGTGATTGTGTAATATAGCCTGTCAGTGATTGTGTAATGTAGCCTGTCAGTGATTGTGTAATGTAGCCTGTCAGTGATTGTGTAATATAACTTAATAATAGATTAGTGTCACATTTAAGTAAAAGCCCCATTGTCCTTTACCAGTGAGGTATGCAGAAACAGTAAATCTAACATAAGACTATGAAAAGCATGTGAAAAGATAGCAAATTTATGTTCGGTTCATTCGAAATAAAATCTCCTGCAATCGCGTACCGCCGATTGAGAAACACTGGTCTGCTTTGTTTCATAATTCGCTACAAGGTGTCGCGCTGCTTTGATGTGCATACAGCAGTTCTCACTTTCAAGCTTCAAGCTAAAAGAATATGAAACTATCTCTTCAGCACGAAATGTCGATGTTATGTGACCTTGTAGGAAACTCGTAGTGACTGACAGTCTCTAAATTACTGGAGCACTCTCGTGCACACGCGAAGTGCAACAGCCTGGCTGATAGTGGTCCAGACGTGTTCTGGCTGAGAGCAGGTCGGCAGTCCGACAGGTTAGTGCTGACCTCCAGAGATTCGCCACAGTTTAGACATCAATTAACCCCACACGGATATAGGCTCCGCGGTGTCTCTAGAGTTACAGTGAACTGGTTAATATGAAGGGTGGGCATACTGTGAAGCAACTGGCATGTTCCTGTTGAGGTAATTATTTTGAATGCAGGATCGTGGCCCACTATGAGAACTTCATTTGTAGAAAGATGCGGGATAATTTAATGGAATTATTTTTAAATAAACACATTGTCATTGGTTTCGGGAAATGGGAAACTTGAGAGAGTCTTTGTAAGCACACATTTGCCCAAACAAAGAGTTTTTTTTGTAACAATCGGCTTAGGAGTGATGAACATGAGACGGCAAACCGCCATTACTTCATTCATTTGTATGGTACGTCGTTAAGAGGTCCTACTCATACCGGTTTTACCGGGACGGTCCCGTTTACGTGGGTTTTAAAGAGCCCTGTCTCACTGTCCAACAAAATTCGGTTCGGACCGACAAACGTAACGGGATTTTTCCAAGTAATATAAATAAGACATTTCTAACAATGCTTACCAACTTCTTGACTTTCATACAGAGGGAGAAGAGATTTTTAAAATTGGGATAGCCACTACCAGGAGAGTGAAGGAGATGGAGAGGAAGGTGTGTAGATTAGTGATTAGAGAGAGAGAGAGAGGGGGGGGTAGGTGTGTAGATTAGTGATACAGACTTTGGACTAAAACTGCGAAGAATGAGGAACGAGTATGTAAAGAAAAATCCGTAAGTGAACTGTCTGATTTATTATTATTATTATTATATTTTTATTGGTATGTAAGAAATTTTATCTGAATTATCTCAGTTTAGTAATATTTGTCAGTTACTGTACTTTGGTCATTGCGTGGCGGGGTTGCCGTTTTGTCTTCAACCCCCACACCATCTAAAGGTCAGCTGTCCCGGTTTTTAGTTTTTTTATGGAATTCCTCTATTTCCGTAACCGCGTGTAATTTTGATGGTTGTTTCCTGGGTTACCTAACGACGACGCACGGTCTGTAGCAGTGAATGTTATTAATGTGACTGAATGGCAGAATGACAGTGAGTTGTTAATTATGTAAAAAGAAGCTTCAGGTTGGTTGTAAATAAAATTTCATTTTTGTTTTTTGTATTTCATGAAGTGTGTAGTTTTGGTAGAGCGGTAAGAGTCAGCGTGCGTCTGCCCGCAGGCCTGAATTAACCCTTCCTCTGTGTGTGTGTGTGTGTGGGCGTACTGGTGTGCTTTGTTAATAGTAACGGCATTTTGGCAGCTACCAATTGCCACATAATGCTACCTCCCTGTCGTGTATCGCGAATAGCCTTAGCTGAAATTGTATGATAGTGAAAGTGTGGCCGGAGATCCGCCTCTTCCTTGTAACGTGCGATGTGTCCACAGTATCCACATCAGTGCATTGTGCGTATAGTATAGCGTTTTGTTTGTATGGTCTCGAACTGAAATTTGGATTTCATGTGAGCAGTAAGGATCTCAGTTTGGACTACGACCTACCACGTCTGAACCAGGCCCAGTAGCACCAAGTTAAGCACCCTGATAATCACGCTCTGGTGACAACTTCGTGATCCTTCAGGCAGTAATGATCACAGAAGTGGGGTGAGGCTCTTGAAAGTCTGCATTCAGTAGCCTACCGACAGTAATTGTACCTTAGAAAGTTACCGGAAGAATGTATTATGGACTCTAAGAATGCGTCGGTGTGAGTATTGATTACTCGGAGTAAAGTTCGGATTGATACTAACCGACACGAATGGAAGACTAATACAACCAGATACCCGGGAGTCTGACGCGTAGGTATGAGGTCGCTTGATTTCTGGGACCACGGTTTCGAATTGCACTGAGGGCATAGATGTTCGTCTTCTGTGTTTTTGTGTGTTGTGTAGGTAGCGGCCTCTGCGACTTGCTGATCACTTGTTCAGAGCATTCTTACCGCGTGCACGCGCGCATGTGTGTGTGTGTGTGTGTGTGTCTAATTGTGTTTGATCAACCTCAACAATGAGGCGGCCTAGGCCCGATTTGGGCTGTAGCGGCACAGACAATACGAGATCTTCTTGGATTGTTTCACCCTGAAGATGAAGCCATTACGGCTCGTTCGAAACGTCGATAACTGCTTACCGATCGACACGGCGTAACATTTCAGAAGACTTAATTCTTCAGCAACACCGCTGTAGGAAACTCAACTATCGCAGCAGATAAATGAAGCAGAAGAAAAATATTTTGCCGTTATTCAGAATTGCGTAAGATCCCGAGCCTTTGCCATCCAGCGCATCCGATAAACCATCCCCATAATTTGACGCACGACATCCCGCTGTGTTGTTCAGTAAATCAATGCACAGAATTTGATAACAGTCTAAACACAACTAAATTCTATTTTGCCTAATAGAACAACACATTTACACAACCATAGTGCTATCCTGTAACGTCTTCACGTGTCTTCTTTCCAGATTCTTGTCACAAAGAATTTGTAAGTACTTCTGGTCTCCTCCAGCTAAGGCACATTGTCATTTTTTTTCAACATCTTGCATTTAGCTGTGCCAACATTATTGTTGACTCGTGTAATAAATTCATTTGTATGTTCCAAATTATAACCTGATATTTCTTTCTTATACACCAAAGGTAACATCTAATGTCTCAGTAAGAGATTAGGGCTGCATTACACATACACTTACAGTAACGCCAAAAGAATTGTTAGTGTTTTGAAAAGTAGGCGGGGTGAATACAGCTATGAGCTGAATTATAGACATAATTACCTTATTTTCTTATTCTTCCAACTTAATTGCGAATGAAGTATGCCGTAGGTTTAACTGAAAGCTGTAGTGAAGTGGACTGCCTTGGTCTTTGCCATGTCTGCCTGCTTCAAGGAACGGATATTCCCTGATGTATTTCTGAGTATCCCGTTTAACAAGAGAATGATTTCCAGCACATCTGCTCTACAGACCTTGCCTTATCAGCTTACTGGAACGTCTACTGTTAAATTATATACCCCTGTATGCCCTGACGTGGAATTCGGTCCTGCAAATGTACAATAAGACACAAACATGGGGTAACATGAGCAAGTGTTTGGTTTCGTCCAGAAATAGAAGCAAACCTTGAGCTGCTCATTACAGTTTCAACTCTGCAACAGACGGGAATAATGTTAAACCGCCCACCACGTGTTACGCTGACAGGCATCGAGACGTCTCCCTCCTACTGGCTGAGTTCCTGTGCTAGCTAAGTCACTTTCACTGATCGCGTATCTCTGCAACTAGAGGCACTCGGCACGGCGCAGCCTGCTCAGCGTTATTTCGACAGTACTTGATGTGAATGTTGTGGCGGTTGGCGTTTGAACGAAGTTTGTGGCGATGGAGCGTGAGGGTTATAGCTGATTGAGAATATGTCTTGTGTTCTGGTCGGTCATTAAAGGTACCACAATTTGGAATTAGATGAGAATTAGCTGGGTTATGAAGTCCGCATGAGATCTGTTAATGTGTCACAAATGTTCGTATGTTTTGAATGACAGCCAAAGAGACGTATTGAAATTGGATCTTGAGAAAGGCTTTCGGGTGTTACCGAACGGTCATTCGTCGAGCAGCATCTGGAGAATTATTAATTCTAACAACACTTACATTTGTTGTGACTTAGAATGAAATAGGACAAGAGGGAGAACATCACAAGTACTGGAAAAGAAACATATCTGAAAAGTTATAAAGTAGTGACTCTTTCTCTACTTTATCTAGAAGTGAAAGTGTTTTTTAAGATGAAAAAAGGAAGAGTTTACTTAAATTCGGAACCGGTATTCTGTAAGTGTCAGAGGGAAGTGATAAATTGAACAAAACATAAATAACGGTGACGGAAGAACCTATGCATTTGTTTGGTAAAAGGCAGAATACTTGTACTTGCGCGTAGAGAAAACTGGCGGTTTAAGGCTGATAGTTCCCAACGTTTCGATGGAACCTTCTTCCCCTATCCTTAATTTTGTGCTGTGGAGATGAAGACTACAGGTTGCTCCGAAATGTGTGCGGCTGTGTAACTAGCTACCAGACCGTACGGTGTTCCTGTTTGTGACACGATATTACTACTTAGCAGAACTTGAAAAACTGTAACGCCGTGAAGCGTATAGAGGACTTAAGGTATAGCCCCACTCATTCTTAATCTCGGTACTAGATGGAGGTGAGTGGTCAGCTTCACTCCTCAATGGCTTTCCTCTTTGGGAAACAATCTGCCGTAGCCGCTGACTAGGAGGCTGGTCTAAACGTTTTGGACAAGGATGAATCCTCCACCCATATCGGCCATCGAACGTTTCCTCGGTTTTCCATCCCTGTAGTCTAGTAGACACCTGAACTTCTTCCCAGAACTTTTGTAAAATGTCAATATGTTCTTCCCTAGCACAAGTCTGAAAACAGTAAAGTAAGGTTCACCCTAGAACAGGCCTCGGAGGCTCAGAAGGGGACCAAATGTATAGCTCTACTCTTTCTTTAACCACGACGCTAGATGAGGTGGGTTGTCAACGCCACGCTTAAATCGCTTTACCCCCGGGAAAGACCCAGTACCAATTTTACAGGAGGCTGGGTGGGCCCCAGGACCGGTCCGGACGGACGCGGAAAATCTCGCCCCCCACCGGGATTCGATCCCCGGACCGTCCAGCCCGTAGCGAGTCGCTCTACCGACTGAGCTATCCCGGCCCACCTGAGGACAATAAAACTCCTCCAACTATTACAAGCATTCTGTTCCCATAATTAGAACATGTACTCGAACTCGGTAATAACGTCATGAAAGTCATTATAACCGAGGAATATAATGTTATGATTAACAGCGAGAAATTAATTGGTACCACAGAATATCTGACGTTATAGACGAGGTGTTGCATAAACCGATGTCGTTTTAAACCGGCTTTGAGTTTAAGCTTCGGGGAATTAGGGTTACTGCTTTTAGTATAATTATTTCATGAACTTAAGCTGAGAGCAGTGCGAAGTCCAGAAACTAACACAGGCCCCATTAATGCTACAGATCTTCGGCTAAGATTATGTATTATCCTTCAGGAATTTCTGCAAATCATTCCTGGCTTATGCCGGGACTTTCTGTAGTCTATGTTTTATCCACATTGCAGTCCATTGGTGTTCACGTGATTTGTTTACAAAATAGAATAAGTAATCATTGAGCTTCTCAATTCGGTTCGCCTCAGAACACCGAAAACATACAAACCACTAATGGAACCCGTCCTCAGTGTACGTTAGGGCTGCGTACGAAGTGTTATGATTATAAAGTTTCCGGTACAGTGGAGGCAAAGCGTAGATTGTTAAGCCGGATGGAGCCATTGGGCAAGTGGAGGAATGAAAGGACATAAGAAAGAATCGAGTTTTTGGTCCCAATAATGTGAACATTGTTTCGTTGGATTATTTGAAGACGGGGACATCACTGAAATAATAAAACGATACCCACATTACAGTCGTGCGTTCTGTATCTTACACACGTCTTTACTATGTACCGCTTCATGCGCAGCACTGTTGCCATCTCTTCGTCGGGAAAGTCGCTAACAAGATCTAAGAAAGTCTCCAGTTTACATAATACTAGCAGGAATATGGAATAAAATGGGAGAAATAAAAGAAACAAGTTAGGCATTGTCGGTATAACGTAACATTGAGGCGCGTTCATGCAACCGTTGTTGCAGTGGAAAAGCAATGAATATTACAGATTTTAAGTGTGTGTTTGTAACCTTAGTTTCCAGCATGAAAACGCGTATGCCAATGAAGAGGACTTCGTTCGTCGTTTCGAACTATATATTGCTGTTATTGTTACGGACATGTATTCTAAATCGTGTCTGTATTTATTAGACTTACTGACTCTGTACATTTTCTTCTCTTGTTTCCTTTGTGTACAGAACTGAGGAGCTTCTACATATTTTCTTGGGCCACGGTTGGCTAAATGCCAAGTCTCTGAATGCCACATGTAATGTTGACTGTTTTTAATAATGATAATAAATGAATGCTATTTGATACACAATGCCAGAAGAGCCGAGGGATCTCAAGGGGTCATCTGCAGGTTAGTGATGGCCGCTTTCCGTGGATATCATATGTCAGTGCATCTACTGTCGTTCGGGATCGATAGAATTATTGCCACGCCGATGTTCGATTCGACGGATCTGTCACTAACAACAAGCAGTGCTTGAAAATACAAACTCAGAACCAAAAAGTACAGTGTGTGCATTATTTGAGTCAATACAGTGGCGGACTGCAAGCTGGATGACCGGCCTGCAGTACCTGGCAGAGGCAAGTGAATGCTATATGAAGCTGTTCTTAAATTCCTCCTCCTCTTGCTGATGTACCACTTAAACACAGGACCACCTTTACCTTTCATTATCCTTATACCGTATTATGGTAACCTTTCTTGACATTTGATGTAATGATTATGTCGAAATTAGACTGTCACTGAGCCTTGTTTGTGAAAACAAGGTTGGTATTGACATCAGAGGACTCTGAGACAGACAGGTTGCTCCTTTTAGGTTTGTTAGAGTCTGTCACTAATTACAGTCAGTCATGACCAGCATCTCCGGTTGTTTATTGTTTGACAGGGTAAAGAAAACTGTAGTTCAGTAATAACAGCTTCTGTAGCTGCTCGAAACTGGAGAACTGTCCGTCCGTAAAGCCAAGAAATTGTGTAGCCTACAGAGGTTTCAGACGACCAGTTGTCTAGACAAGTTAATACCTATCAGTCCTATGTAGTTCGGCAATGGGTACACTTGACGTCACAAATAGAGGCATTGGAAACGGAGAGTCCGCTGCTGCTGCAGGTTTTCGAGAAGTCTGAGGTGGGTGGGTCTTTCAAAATGGAAGATCTTTGCCCCTAATTGTTAATTTTCGGTAGTCTGGGACATGGTATTCTTTGTAGCGACTAGGGTACGAGGTGGACATCCGATGGCTCTTGGTTAGATATTGTGCAGGTGCGAGAGAAATTTCTCCAAAACTTTCAGACCGGCTCTGGTGTCCATCCCATTTACTCATCAGCGCGTAACGCAAGGTAGACCATTCACTTCTAGCGCCGAAGTTAGGAATGAGTGGAGCAATAACTCCGCACCCACATACGCTTTCAGAACGGCTTGTGGACAGTTTTTAATTGGCTATCTTCTACGTGTCTATAGTCGACGCGACGGTGTAATACATGCATAATACTTGCGTACATACATGCATGCTTACACACATAATATGTATCTAGCTGTGCACCAGCTAAACAACTGAGAATTTCTGCTTGTTAGTATATGTCATGAAAAAGCCAAAAATACAATCCACCCATCTGGACGCTCGTCTTGTACATGTGGATGAAATTTCTGTAGTTTTATATCGAGAGAGCAGTTTAGATTCAAAATATTGCCCTTTTGTGGCGTCAGTCATAGGGATCAAATTGCAACAACGCACAATGTAGCTGTTCGACATGAAGTATTCAATACAAATATCCAGTGTCCCGATAGGGCTTCCCTGCCAACTGCTGCTAACGGGGCGGTTGAACTGTTGAACTGGTGACCCGAGCCCATCATCAGAGGGAGAAAAAGTTTGACAAGCACGATATTAAACATTTCATGAAATATTTAATAACTCTGACATACTGTATAGTGCTTTGTGTGGAATTAATTTATTAATGAATGAAACGCGCTAATTGGCCCTAACGGGAATGAACCTGAGAAAGAAATTTCAGGTTTCGCACGTAACATTTTGATGTCATGCATTAAAATTAAAACTGATTCGTAGATAAAGAGATCTTCTTGATAAACTAATAGTAGCCCATCTGGTCAAGACATTTCATCGTGTTAAGGGACGCCGAAGTTTCGGTTCTGTCTTGTTCTTAAGAATCGGCCACTGGTCCCTGTCTTAAATTCTGCCCACTTCCTGTTTCTTTGACATCCATTTTAATATTATCATATACGCCTACGTCTTAAAATTGTCTGTTTTTCGGGCGTTACAATCGAAATGTTGATTGCATTTGTAATTTCTGCCACGAGTGCTGCATTTCCTGTTAGATGCATCCTGTTCATTTTCACCATCATCATCATCATCATAATCATTGTGTTACTGAAGGTTATAAAGGTCCATGTGATCTGCACTCCTCGCCCAATATGTTCGGGTGATCAAAGCGAGAAGAATGAGATGGGCGTGGCATGTGGCACGTGTGGTGGAGAGGAGAGGCGTATACAGGGTTTTGGTGGGGAAACCTGAGGGGAAGAGACCATTTGGAAGACCCTGGCGTAGATGGGAGGATAATATTAAGATGGATCTTCAGGAAGTGGGGATGTGGGGACATGGACTGCATCAAGCTGGCTCAGGATAGGGATAGGTGGCGGGCACTTGTGAATGCGGTAATGAGCCGTCGGGTTCCATAAAATGCGGGGAATTTCTTGACCAGCTGAGAACCGGTTAACTTTTTAAGGAGGACTCTGCTCCGTGGAGTGAGTGAGTGAGTATGAAGGTCAGTGTAATAGGGATAAGGAGCTGGGGCAGCGTAGTCGGTAGGTCGCTGCGGGCTGGACGATTTGGGGGTAGCAAGAGGGTTTTCTCTTCTCCATAACTTCCAGAAGGGTTCTGGGGCCTACACAGCCTATTATTCAGAGGGGGTGACATTTAACCATTGGCCTACACATGGTGCGGAGATTAAGAATGAGTGGAGTTGTGTTTCTGCCCCCCTCCGCCTTCTCGGCGTGGCCAGGGACCTTTTTACACCTACCTTTGTAATAGGGTTTAAGTAAGTCAAGGAGAGAAGGTGTTTGGCGTTGAGCAAATTAGCTTACTTTCGTAATTTGTGAGAAATTGACGTATCCTTCAACTCGCAATCAGTATTCGGCACAATTCTGACATTTGAGATTCTCACAGCTATAAATGTGACGATTGTCGTTCTTTTTTATATGAAACTGTGCAGTTTTGGTGCGGTTTCCATTCCATTGCTTTGCCCCAGGCGGGTTTTGTGGGGGTGGGCAAATGTTTTGAATGCAATAGACGTAACTACTTATGAATGCTATCCCCTTCAGTGCTCTGTCAAACATAACTAGCAGTGGTCAGTCTGGTATAAGGTCATCGAGCACTGGAGAATTCCGCCGAAAGCATTACGTCCTCTCATGTCTTATCTGGAGGCTTTTGTAACATACTCTGCACTAGCTGAATATTTGTGCGAATATATCTTGTCGCGAGGTTGTGTGCGAGTACAGCCTTACCGATCTTCAGATTTAGTGCTGCCAATATCATTGGCCGTCACTGGACACGATCTTGAGTTAGTCCCGTCTACGTAACTGCCGTATTCGGGTTATGCCTCTCCGTCATCCAACTGGCAGCTTTCCAAGCAGTTTCCCCAACAAAATCCTATCTGTGCTATGAAGTGCCAGGCATTACCCGCTATGTTAGTGGGTTGCAGACTGTTGCGGGCTGATCGCGACAGCTAAAATGAACACTTTCTCCCCGCCGCAGTGCGTCTGAACCCCATCCAGCGATACGGGCTTACGTCCATGCTAGGCAGTACAAAATTATCGTAACGTAGATCAGACCACCGCCAAAACATAAAATCGTATACAATATGGCATCGTGATTTTCCTCAGTGTTTGAGGGGAATATTAGGACTTGCGTGGAATTGACTGCTTTGTGGAGAGCCGAGTTTGCTCCCAGGCTATCCCACGTGCCATTTGTGGTTAACAGTAGCACTGAAAAAGTCCCCCCCCCCACCCCCGAGTACTGCAGTTGCTCTCAGGCCTAAGCAAGTTACGGTGTTGTAAAGAACACTGCTCCCTCACTTCGCCTTCATCTGCAGTCGGTAGTTAACTGGTTAGCTATGCTGAGTGACGGTTGTATGTTGATAGGTAAAGACCTGATTTCGAGACGTAGAATGAATTATTACTAATCGATTATGAGAAGATAACATTTTCGAAATTTTCATGACGTCACGTATTGTCTGCCTTCCCTGTCATCCTAGGTCGACTGAGAAGATGTAAGGCGTTGTTTACGCTGTTAGCTTCAACATGGGTTTGAAGACTGGGGTGTTTAACCATACATGAGATGCTGGGTGAAGCATCGCGCTGGAAGTGTGCACAGTGCCCGTCACAAGTGGCAGTAGAACTTTAAACATTCAGACATTCAGACTCTGCTTTTAGTTTGTGAATGTTTTGTGAGAAACCAGAGTGCGGACCTGACGTCTTCCTCGCCTTCTTATTCTTCCTGTTAATTGTCTGTGTGTCTCGTTAATCACTTCCTCCTATACCAACTCCCTACTACTACTACTATCACCCCCACTACTACTACTACCACCACTACTATTACTACTACCACCACCACTACCCCTACTACTATTACTACTACTACCACCACCACTACCACTACTACTATTACTACTACTACTACTAATAACACCACAACCACCACTACCACTACTACTACCACCACCACTACCACTACTACTATTACTACTACTACCACTACTACTACTAACACCACCACCACTACCACTACTGCTATTACTACTACTACCACTACTACTACTACTACTAACACCACCACCACTACCACTACTGCTATTACTACTACCACCACCACCACCACCACTACTACTACTACTACCATCACCACCGTGATCATAGCCAATGTCATTATTCGTTGTTCCACTGCTTTTGTATTTTTCCTTCCTCCCATCCGCTTCCCCATCCTCTTTATCTGGCAGTTCTCTCTTGTCGTGTTATGCTTTTTTTAAATTCTTCTCACTCTTCTTACCTTACGGTTCATTTTTGTGGGTGAAAGAACAAAGTATTGTTTATAAAGGTGAGATATTGCTGTTGTCAGAAAGTCACAAGTAGTCTATACGTGTTACGTCACACAGGACATGTTTTATAAAGTTATTCACTGCTACATGTTTCGGCTGTGTGAGTCATATTCAGGTCATTTCTTTGTACTACCAAAGTTTTATAACAGGTCTGAGAACCTGACCCGCGAATGAGAAGAAAATGATGACGAAGAAGTATTAGTCTGTCATCCAAAAGCGTTTCTTTTCCAAACGAATCTTTGCCATTAAAATCACATTTTATATCACATTAATGAAGATCTTCGGCGCCATATCCGTAGAAAATATCGCGCTTTAGCTGTTAGACTGCGTCTGAAATGTGATGGCACACGAGCAGAAACCAGATTTCGTCTTTCGGCGAAACGGACGAGTCCATTTAAATCGGCCGGGGGGGGGGGGG
>Ga0131853_10004798_pt1 | contig 24254 bp, 15 predicted proteins | sample TergutLab28metaG_FD_92764 | JGI IMG/M metagenome (GOLD analysis project Ga0131853, IMG submission 92764) | Labiotermes labralis P1 segment gut microbial communities from Petit-Saut dam, French Guiana - Lab288 P1 (version 2) (version 2) | ecosystem: Host-associated > Arthropoda: Insects >...
AAACGGAGAGTATATACCATGTTTAAAATATTCAGTACCTATATTTGTTGAATAAATATATAAAATGCAACTTTAGAGGTTAGCGGTGCGGTACGACCACGATAGTTGACATTAGGCGTCAAAAGGTTAATGGGATAATAATATTAAAATGGAACCTACAGACATATGCTGTAAATGTGTGCACCGGATCTAATTCGGGATACAGTCCATTGGAGAGCTTTTGTGGGCATCACGATGAACCATCATGTTCCATAACTTCTCATTTCCACACCAACTGCGTATCACTTTTTGAAGAACAGCTCTGTACTGCGTAGTTACTTCATTCCTGTCATCATTTGATTGGGCCTACAACTTACCAAGGCAGACACAGTAAATCCAACTAAAGCGGCTGTACCGCTAACACTTCCATAATTCTTGGATTGTCTCCTGAAGCACACCAGAGTGCCCTGAAGAATGCAGCATGCCAAAATTGTTTGGGAATCCCCGCATTAGGTAGTAGTGTAACTTAAATGATATTACCGCAAGCGGTAAGGCGCCTGAATTTCTGTTGGGAGGTACTGGCTTCGAATATCGACCGCGTTATCGTTATTCTGATACAATTTTCGTCATCTTCATCAGCGTCTTCGGGTGAATTCTGGCACAGTACTTTCAGGTGGGCGACTACCATTTCCTTGAAAATGCTATCTGTAACATTACTATTTTCATTAATATGTCACAGATGATTTGTACTGTCACAACACGATTGTGTCCACCGACAATATGCTTTCACAGACCGACACCACACAACGGAGATCAGTGCCACACAAAACCTAAACTTTACTTCCGTGAGTTACAGTATTTCTGACCACTTTATACTTTTACATGGTGTACGTGTACCTTCTCCTACGGTAATGAACCATCGTATTCCTATTACTGTTTTACTTAAAACATTTACAATAATAAAACAATTTATGATAGTTGTTGATACTAGAAGTAACAATTTTGACATCTGACGTCTGTATCTTGATTAATACGAGGGGGTGCTGATAAGTCCTTAGCCCGACCAGGAAGGAAACAAGCTACAGCGACCAAATTCGGGACTTATTCAACATACTCCCCACGAAGCTCAATACACTTCTTAGCCCGTTGCTCTAACTTTTGAAAGCCACCCAAAAAAAAATCAGAAGGTTTTCCGTCCAACCGGCAGCAATGGCCTCCGCGTCGGAAAAAAATGGCGACCTTTCAATTGTTTTTTCAGTCCAGGGAACAGGTGGTAGTCCGACGGGGCCAGATCCGGAGAATAGGGTGGGTGATCAAGACATGGGAAGCCCAGGGAGGCCAGTTTCTTCTGGGTTGCAAGTGCTCGGTGAGCCGGGGCATTGTCGTGCAAGAACAAGACCCCTTTGGTGACAATTCCCGCGGCCGGCGTTTTTCCTTCAAAATGTCCTTCAATTGCCTCAGCAGAGATGAGTAATACTCCGCTTTGATAGTTTGGCCCTTTGGAAGATAATCAATGGGATGATGCCGTCTTGATCCCAAAAAATCCAGGCGAGAACTTTTCCAGCGGATTTTTGCACTCGGAATTTTTTGGGGCAGGGTGAGCAGCTATGCCGCCACTCCACTGATTGTTTCTTTGTCTCCGGGTCATAGTAATATAACCAGGTTTCTTCCATGGTCACCAATCGCGATAGGAAATCATTTGGATCGCGCCGAAGAAATTTCAAAAGTTGCTCAGACGACTGGCACCGTTGATGTTTTCGATCCGCGTTCAGGCATTTCGGGACCCACTTCGCGGAGAGCTTCCGCATGTCCAAATCTTCAGGAATGATGGACCCAACCCGCTCACGTGAGATGCCCGGTTGCTCAGCTACTGATTTAGCCGAAATCCGGCGGTCTTCTAAGATTAGCTCGTGAATTTGATCAATAATCTCCGGGGTGGTCACTGTTTTGGGTCGTCCAGGACGAGGCGCATCACAGGCGGAAAAATCGCCATGTTTAAACTGGGCCACCCAGTTTTTGGCAGTGGCATACGATGGTGCATGTTCCCGTAATGTTTCTGTCAGAATTGCGTGAATTTCCTTCGGCGCCTTGCCTTGCAAGGAAAAAAAGTTGATGATAGCTCGCGTCTCCATGTGTTGAAATCGAGCGCGTCGCCTGACATGCTTCCTTTCAGCCTCTGTAACAAGAAAAAACTTGCAATTCGGCACATGAACAGACCCCCTTTTCCAACGACCATATCGATTCCGTCCTACGTCGGGCTAAGGACTTATCAGCACCCCTCGTATTACATGCACTGTTGTACATTACCCGTTCTTATACGTGGCATCTTCAAAATGTAGCTGGCATCACTTCCTTTCTGAGATACGATAATTTAAGCTACATTTACTTCAAAAGAGTCTCCTTGTGGAACTATACACTTCTGCCACCGACTGTAAAGCGTTGAAAAAATTCCTGGAAGCCATTTTATGAGAGCCTTTTCAGGTGTTCCGTCCAATTTTTAATGATGTCAATAGCGTCACAAAAGCGCCGTCCCTTCAATGCTGATTTCATTGTATAGAACAGGCAAAAAATCAGCTACAGCCAGGTCAGGAGAGTATGGGGGATGTTCAGTGTTGTCACATTTTTCTATGCTAGGTAGTCCTTAACCAAAACTCACCGATGTGCTGGAGCATTGTTGTGAAGGAGAAACCAACTGCTGATTCTCCATTTTTCTGGGCCTCCTTTCTGACCGCATCCCTAAGGCGACGAAGGATGCCAATGTACATTCCTTTACTAGCAGTGTTACAGAAATTTCCCCCACGCAGCAATTACTGTAAATTATACCAGCGAATTCTGGGAACTTATTGAAGTTATTATGTAAAATTTTGTAGAGACTGCTGAGGACTTAATTCAGAGCCGAACATTTAGTCATTTGAAGATTCTCTATATCAAATGCATGTTGTGTTTAACGGTTCTTCATATATTTAGCACCAGATGAGTCATGTTAAAATAACAATTATTGCCCTAAAGGCATGAACTGGTTGGCCTTTTTAATGGAGACGCAATATAATTACTGTGAGGTATGAACTGAATTATTAACATGCTTTTATTAATTCCACAGTGCAAAGGTCAAGTGTAAGGGTCCTAAGTACAATGGCGCCGCACGGAAGTGCATACTGCTGAGATACGCCCCCCCCCCTTTCCACACACACACACACACACACACACACACACACACACTCACTCTCTCTCTCTCTCTCTAGCACGGACGTTGCAGCGATACGAGGAGCTAGGCCTAATTCCAGACAGTCAGGTTGGTTATCCATTTCGGAATAGCTGGCAATTGTTCCAAAATCTCCAACGGATGTAACTGACTTTAGCTTGTAAACTCTTATTAAGGAGTATTTCGTGGAAGTTGTGAAACGGATGAAACTAGATTCTGATAGGGCCACAATTAAGGGCCTTTATTTTTGTTGCACTTTCATGTTAAAAACAACAAGGAATGCCGATAACCTTAATAACGCCACTCTTTCTGTTCTTGTGTTTTCAGCGTAAAGGAATACTGCCTTTAAGATGCTAATGGCCAGCAGGATAATTTCCTTTTAATTTTAAAAGTTAAACAGGTTAAGTTCACCCTATAACAGGCCATGAAGGCCCAAACGGGCAGCAGAGGTATAGTCCTTTTCTTCCTTTAACCTCGGCGCTTGACGTGATGGGTGGTCAACGCCACGCCCCGGCCGCTTTACCCCCGAGAATGACACGGTACCCATTGTATAGGAGGATAAGTGGGTCCCAGGGCCGGTATGGACGGGTGCAGAAAATCTCGACCCCCCACCGGGATTCGATTCCGGACACTTCAGTCCGTAGCGAGTTTCTATACCGACTAAGCCATCCCGGCCCACTTCAATTTAATTTTACACAACCCAAAGGAAAGGCGGTGAGGATGAAAATGTCCACAGGTCATTTCTGGAATAATGAGTGGTAAAATATTGCAAATGCGTAGAAGAAAAATCATCCTTGTAATAGGCCGTCAGTTTGTCGTCACATTAGCATGCCGTGCTGTGCTGTGCTGTGGTGTCTTGTTGTGAAGGTACAGTACCAACATTTCAACAAGCGCCTTCAAATTCACCTGTTATGGGTCGTTTTTATTATGTAATACATTATATAATGCTGTTTTCTTACATTCAAAACGCATAAACACAATACTACAGCATGTTTACAGTAGCCAAAATCAATTGTTCAGTCTTTCACCACAAAAGTAAATTCTTATAACTTCCATTTTTTGGGCGTGGCCAGTGGCAACTAAACGAATTCACGAAGTGTGGTTTTGCCACTGATGAACTGTTCAATAGTTAAACTTCCGTAACTGGAATGACACTTCATCTCGTTCCTTCAGGCACATGTAACAAATCGCTACCTGTGGTGGCTCATTCCCCACACACCGAAGCCAGAGGCCACGACCAAGGAATTCGTTAGGCGTTTGAATTATTGAATCATGTCTCCAATAGATACAGGCCTACACAAACCAGTATGTATATGGCACCTTCTTTTGTTGCTCTCGACAGGTCAGGTCAAGTTTTCGTCCATATTTGAAAGTTATACACGGTATGAAGCGACCATTCTAGGAGTAGCCACCGAATCCAGAATATTCACTACAACTAAACTACTTCTAAAACCATAACCTACAAAGGTTTTGCAATATATGCTCTAAATATACTCCCCTATTCTTCTCCCATTAACACTGAATTGGTATACATTGGTTCACTTTACTAACAAAATATCATGCACCTATACTTGGCTTGTTTTACACTGGACAACTGCAGTAACAAAAAAGTTCTGTTAACTGTCTGAAATGCATCACAGATACCAACAGGCACTGCTACGCTTGAGTAATGAAAAAATGGGTAACACTTCTATAAAAACCGGCCTTAGAAGTTGCTTCTACTAATGTAACGTCTTTCGATGCGTTCTGTGCTTGAAATGCATAAACGGAACAATTTACAGTGCGATAACTTTTCTTCGTGCCGAGCTCCAAAACATACAAATAAAGCCGAAGGGAAATTATTTTTCAGGACTGCCTTTTTTTTATTTTATACTCCTCGATACACTAGAAAAGTTGCGTTTTTTCGAATAAGTTGATACCATACATCATTTGTGATCCTGAATTAAGCGCTGTAATATGGATCATTGTTCACAAGTTTGTGTTACAGTTGTGTACTTGTGAGTGTAGAAATTAAAATATATGACTGGGGGGTGGCTTCCGGAGGCATGATACAATTAACAATTTCGCGAATACGAGTCAACTGATTAAAATTTTTAAATCGATATACATGTACACCATGTGTAATATCATAAGACCATTTTTGCCCTTAAGGAAGGAAAATATGTTGAAATAGTGCATCTCACCTATATTCTTATTTGAAACATTTTTCTATGTGCAGTCAGTTCTGCTTGTGTGAGACTTCTTGTTAAATAAAACCGCGTAATGAACATATATTCCGATCAGAACAATTTTGACCCATCATCCATCCTTCTATCTTCAATGGCCGCTGAAATCGCGTAATATCCAACAAGCGTCATGCGACATTTCGCGTTGTTCAGACAGCGTTCACAAATTCCTCAAACGCGTTAACGAAACATGCGTAATAGCAGGACTGCAATGTGTGTTTACAAATACAAGGACACAAAGTACAGTAAAGGTTACGTTAAAAAACAGTCTTCCACAACACACGTACAAATTTTCCAGGTTATTAGTTTTGGCTTTGTTAACAAATCATAATCAGACCTTCATTACTTTATTACGAGCCGTCCAGTGAAACGTACCCATGCATATAGGATAAGTTTTCACTGGACAGCTCTTGACAAAGTAAACAGTCTGATATAGGGTTGTTAACAAAGCTGAAACTAATAAACGGGAAAACTTGTATGTGTGCTGTGGAAGACTGTTTTTTAATATAACATTTGAATAACGCGTAACGAGGATGAATCACCTTAAGATGTACAGTAAAGTACAATGAGAGTACACAACATCGGCGTATAGTATAGTGCAGTATACAATACAATGTGTATCTTAAACTGGCAATAGCATGTATACATCCGTTTGCAATGTTTGCAATATACATGGTGCGAACATCAGAAAAATGCTAAAATTAGAGCACACCTTCCCCACGTGTTAAATGAAGTATTGGTTTCTGAAATTTTCGGTACCGATCTTACATTAGTATTTCTATTTGCTGACATTTCTGCTGCTAATGGTACCATCAAAACAATTCGAAGCCCGACTGGCCAACCTCACGTGTTGTTATGCCACCCCACAGTCTCACAAAAAAATCTGCCAAATTACTGGTTAGCACATCACTTTATTGTTCCGATATTCATCACTGGAAATTGGAACAATATTAAAATGGGCACCGTTTATGTTTTTTGAACGCGTGTTAAAGCATTTAAACCTATTTTTATTAAAGAATTATTATAAAATGAAATGCATTTATAAAGCGAAAAATTGGCGTGGGATTTAATGCTCTCGCGGTGATTATGAAAATAATTTTCTTAAATGTGATACCGTGCATTCTGGTAGATAACGACACCTCAGATGAATTTACTGAATACATCATTAGGGTAAATCCTGTGTGAGTGCGGTAATGAACCTTCGGGTTCCGTGAAATGCGGGGAATTTCTTGACTAGCTGCAAACCAGTTAGCTGCTCAAGAGCGACTCTGCACCATGGAGTAAGTAAGTAAGGGTTTACTAAACACGAAATATCTTATTATTCTTCTCATCAAACACAGAAGTAGATGGGGGTAAGGGTGGGGGGAAATGCTCCCCCAATATTTTTTATACCTAAGAGCAATTTCTTTTGGCTACTGACTTGAAGAGGAGCAAATAAAAAATGGAGTAAGACTGGTGTAAAGGGGTGTATGCATATTAAGGGCTGGTTCAAACCAATCTTCCCCCTCGAACTTAACTTCTAATACCCATGGTCGATTTAGCCAAGTTACGCCTGTCATTAGATACTGTACCGTGCGCTTCTCCCATACCATCACGTCCTACAGAACAGCTGCCTGCCTGCCTGTTTGTCCCCGTTAATGCAGTCTGACACTACCACTGCGGAGAGAGGGCAACTGCATTCAACCCCAGAATATTAACACGGCCGATAGTTACTGTCCCACCGACTAACACAATGCTCTGCATATCTGAAACAGCTGTTACAATTATCACTTATGACCAGTCGGTCGGTGTGTTAACACGACATACAGTGCTGACCTACGGCTTTTCAGCCCAGTGCGGCCAAGTCTTCAGAAGATTAAAAAACGCGAGACCAGGGCTCTCTGTGGATGACACCTGTCTGTGTGCCAGCAGTTTGTATTCGGGCGAAATATTTCCTAGTTTCATCCCCAGATCGATCAGCTGTTGTCCCGCTTGTAACTGCTTCGGTGTCGGTTGTTCTGACGTAAATGTCCCAATAAAACTTATACCTATAGCCTTCCTGTTGTAACCGTACGCGAAGGCCCCTTCAATGTCCCAACCACGTCCCTCGTACACGCTGCCGTCACCACCCACGAGGAAACTGTAGCCGATGTCGTTCCACCCGTTGCTCTCGATGTGGAACGTCTGAACATGACGCACAATGAAGACGCAGGCTGCCTGTGTCATACAACTTTCGGTGGCTGTGTGCAGTATCACGACATATGGCACTGGATGGGAGAGGTTGTTGCTGCGCGCCACCGCAGGCTGCGCCAACCATGTCCGGCGATTGACGATTTTGAGCTTCCCGCTTGCTGTGTTATTTGTTGCTGCAAAAAAGACAATAAAGCCGTTCATCATTAATACATTATCAAATTAAGTCGGGGGAAGACCACTAACGCGTTTTAACGCGCCTCATTCTATGCAAGCGGTATCTCTTACAAAGAGGCACTGGCTGTTCCGGTCCGAATTTCTTTCGCGTTTGAGATGAATGAAGGGGTTTATCTTGAACAGTAGGAGCCAACAGCTGGTGGCTTTTCAACGGTACAAAAATAAAAAAATATGGCGAGGAAAGCTTTCATTAAACAGAAATATCATGTACAAATTTCACAAATTTGACGTTCATAGGGCCGTGCATCGTAAGATATTTCTATAATAAAACCAACCAGATGCACCAATGTCTCAAATTTATTTTATTTTATTTTTGGAGTAACACTCTACATGTTTCGAATGGTCTTTCCGTCCATCATCAGGAGATGCAGACTGTACATACAGCATCAGCCATATGTCCAACAGATACTGCTGTGTGCTTGCTAGCAAGCACACAGCAGTATCCGAAACATGTAGTGTTACTCCAACAATAAAATAAAATAAATATGAGACACTGGTGCATCTGGTTGGTTTTACTATAGAAACAAATGTCACACTTCAGATGCCTCACACACCCGAGTTACCGCTTGCATGGTCATCCACTGCCTTGCTTGCATGAGGTATTTCGTTGAGACATGGTGTTGTTGTTTAAGAATGTCAGTGAATGAACCATTTCTCAGGATATTTTACAATTTCGTACTGAACATTTGTGACTTCATCACTACATATATCGAACATACACAAAACAGGTCGTTTTTTGTCAAATTAAAAACATATCTTGGCTTGAATTTTGTACGAACGTGGATGTCATGTAATCAATGTACAGACCCGACCATCATTGTAATATTCCTAAATCTCATAACCACTGCATAACCATTTTATAAAATCTACTCTCTGAGTATGTTCCAAACAAACAATGTTTATTTAACAATGTAGTATCAACAGCCAGTAACAAATGCGTTTACGTTTTCAGTATTTAATAACATGTACCACCTACCTGAACACTGAAAACACCCTTTTTTTTTATCACACAGTATGTTCACGCGTTTCATACGATGTTATGAATAAACAGGGATTAGCGCCGTTAAGTCTGACAGGTCTTTGTCATGCAGAAGCAGTATGTTTTTGTGAGGTAAAAGCTTAATTTCTTAAATGTTGTGCAGATTAATTTCAGGCTTGAAAGGGTAACTTAAAGCCGTCCGTTGTTAATGTTTCGCATCTACGCAACTTTCTGGCAGAAACGGAAGTCAACATTACGTCGAATCACTTCCCCGTTAACTTCAACAAAAGGTATACTTATTTTGTTTACAAAGAGTAGAGCAAAAGTCACTCGACACTCGATGTTTCACAACAGAATGGCCGTACACAGGATAATCTTGTCGTCTTCTCTTTTGCCAACACTTCGGGGACGAAAGACTTGGACAATGTGTCATTCTGAATATTTCAGATAGTCAGTAACTGTAAGTGTTGTGTCCGTAACGTTCAGTTATATGTTGCATAGAGGGTTAAGTGACTTTTGCGCCGTTCTGTATTTCCATGTCTATTTATTCCGGGAACCAGATTCTGCGAACAGTTAGCACGAAGTGCCGAGAGATGGCAGGAAATATGCCTTTTCACGGATAGTAAGCAATTGGAATCGAGAACAAATTTCACATCGAAACCTCCGTGTTCAGGCGCCAATGTACATAACGAATTTTCAGTCGTACATCGCACATCAGTTTAACAAACTTATAATTCCGAAGTGAATTGTGTGTGTTGCTGAGTTTTCATTTTATTTCAAAATATACTCTTGTTGCGCAACTGCAGACTCCGTTCCGCTACCGCCATATACCGTCTTTATGTGACTAGTAATTAGCCATAGCCATCTCTAAGGGAGCCATGATCGCCCCAAAACATTATTCACTTCAAAGAAACATATCACCATTATAGACTGCCAATAAAGTAGCGCGACTGATCGGTTCGTTTATTTGCTGGAATACCTCAATGATACATCATTAGAGGGTCAGACGGCCGAGCTTCGATTCTTACCAGGACAAGCATTGTATTCTTCGGAAACGCACTATAAGACCGAATCTGGGGTCCACACAGCCTCCAATATGATGGGTACAGCTGCACTTACTGTGGGCACGAGGCGGCTGGAGCGTGGGTCTGTCACCCCCACATACTGCCGATGTCTAAAATGCTTGCGTTGTCTTCCTTCATCATTCATGGACAGAGGAAGAAAAAAAGCGGTAAACAGAAAATCCCTACTACTGCCTGCAATAGAAGTTTGAATGTCCAAAACGTGGTCAGTCACTTCACGAACTGCCCCATCCCCGTTCTAACAAAACGTATGGCCACCAGATGTCGCACTGAATTAAGGGTACTCACCGACTGTCGGGGCTTCTGAAGACAAGAAAGACGACTGAATGTCCGAGGTGGTAACTGCAGTGGGATGTTATTATGTCATTTATGGCTTCTATTGTTCGTTTTGTTCAAGACTGACCAACACGCGTGTCTTCAGGACGTAAGCAGTAACGCTGCATCTGTAGTCTTATTTTATGCTATGAGGTTCGAATCTCCCGAGAGGTTTTTAATGCTTTACTTCCTCCAGGCGAATGCTGGGTAAGCAGAGTGTTCACTGTACGAGGATGCGTCAACGTGGCACAAGCGCTGATCTAGCCGAAGACAGGCTCGCTTTTACAAGCACGTTCGCAGCATCATTTGAAAACCCCGAACCTTAATATATGGCAAAATTCCTTCATAAATGTGAAATTACAAAGACGTAAATATGACTTTCCCATCTCCCTCCTCACTGAGGGTAGGTCATACAATAAGTGTAGAAGACACATCCAACAGTTCCCGAGCTCGCCGCTAGGGTTGCTAACAACATTGCCCCCATTACTTACTTGCCCGATTTGACCCCTTGTGATTTTTTCTTGTTTCCTAGAAAGAAATCCCAGGTACGAAGGCTTTGTTGACACGACGTTGCAGAATTTCAAGAAGAGCAACGGCGATTCCAGTTAGTTCCATTGATGCTACCAGCAGCAGAAGAACGGAACTCGTTCCATAAATTCGGGAGAGGACAACAGCCACTAACAAAGGTAAGGGTTATACTTCGTTATCGACTCAGTGTGGTAACTTTGTATACGCCTTCATATTGTGGGGTTTCAACTTTAATAACAACAAGAGTTCATATTTAAATGTACTGCTATCCCGGTACTTCTCCATACAGCCCCCACCACAGTTACGACGTGGGACGAGCCACATTTTTCCCTGCTGATACCAGTCCGTGTCCCCTGTTATCGGCCACCAAATCACGACTGTTTCCACCTCGCGATCATCTTGGAATTTGTGGCCGCGTAGGTTTACCTGTCGTGCTGGAACTGACGATAACCGCAACGCCACGAGTGCCCCTGATACAGTCACAGTGAGTGTGGGATTTCAGTTAGGAAATTACGCTCCATGTACACTTACTTTTTGTCGGACCCACATCGCATTGTGCCTTCCGCGAATGAGACGACGAAAGCGCCAGTGGCGTGTAGAGACCAAGCGTCGTCCTTTAGTAAGAGCATCTTCTAACCAATCAGCCTAAGACAGCGTACACACAGTGGCACACTCGCGCACGCTGTCCTAATTTTATACCGAATTTCAAAGAAATATCAACGTGAAATCTTGCAGCAACTACAATTGCGTCAGTTTCACTCATTTGGCGTCATAGTATATCCAGTCGGGCGTTATGTCGCTTCGGCGCTCTCTTGCCATAACCAGGAAGCGCCTTACATTCTGGTCGTTTACATGTAAATGGCACCCCGCCCCCAACCTTTCAGGTGTTTGCGTGACTATTCCAAGAAAAAAGACAGTTCTATTGATTTTTCAGAACTGTATTTGTTTGTTCGCTTCTTTCTTTTCTTTCTTTCTTTATGGTGAATTTAGTAACGGTGTAAATACCTCCGATTAATTGGCGCTGAAAGACAATATGATTAATAAACAATGGAATGGAAGTAATGTGGAAGGAGACGGTCGTGCTGTAATTTGGAGAGTTCACCCGATATTTTCGTGCAGTTGCGGAAAACAATCACGGAAACTTCAGGACAGTCGATCTCAGAGCCCAGAGTTGATCCTGGGCCCTTCCGCCCCGGCTATGAAGCAAAACTGTGTTATTCATCTGAGTTCTGTGGCGTCCGTCTATAAGCGGTAGCCACCGAAGGTCACGATTTATAATTACAATACCTGCAACATATTCCACAGAACTGTCCGGTAACGGCTCTGCTGTGTTCGGCAACGCGTTAAAATGCGCTTGAATGGATTCCTTGCACATCGTTCTCAATTCGTCATTGACGATCATCCCATCCCACCCGTACAGGTTGTCACACACACCGTAAAGGCACCAGAGGAACGTAGATATAGCTCCTCTCATTCCGAACCTTGAAACAGGATGGAGGTGAGTGGTAAGCTTCAGGCCCCAACAGCATAACCCCAGATTTTAACTGAATATACGTCTGTAGAAATGTCATCTTGAAATTAAGGTTAGTGGTTGAAGCATTCGCACCGGCGATTTGTCTACATTTACTTCCCGCTGTAGAGGATATGGTCAAACAAGTCATATGGTGATACCATTTCGCGTTGATGGCGTGCACTGTAGGTTAATAGGGTGACGACGGCTGATAAGCAGAGACAAAGCGAGAGTCAGCAACAGTAGCACAGCGTTTAGTCGTGTCTGTTTTTGGTTTATTCAATGACGCTGCCAGTAGTTCGCAATATAGGTCTACAGCGGTCGAATGTAAAAATGTTTGTGGATGATGAACTGCAAAACGTGTGGAACGAAGTGGTCATGACCCCATTCCAGTAATTGGCCGCTGGAGTTCCACGAACTGTTAACACTCTGTAAACATTTAGAATTGGTACAGCCATATGCGGCTCGGATACGGTTGTTTAGAATCCGTCGTTTGTGGATCTTCATTTATGTTTTAATTTCTAATGATATTTATTGGCTGTTCACGCATTATTTATGCGCGTTCTCATGTTAAGATATCTTTGATCATTTGCAGCAACCCCCAGAACTGCAGAACGATTTTCATGCAATTTGAATGTTGAAAGGTTGTATAAAACTTTGTGGAGAAAATTCATTTTTGGTTAAAATCTGTAAAGATAATGGGCATTTTACTTGAGGGCCTTTTCGGTTTTTGCACGCCATCCCCAGTGTAACCCACCAAGTATTTATTGGAGTGAAAATACGTTTCCAACAAAAACTGGAGAGAGGAATGAAGCTCACACTGAGTACAATGCGTTTTTTTTCCGGAAACTGTTGCGGTTTTCGAAATAATTTCAACCAAAGTGACATTATGTGTCCACTGCGAACTGATGAAAGCCACTCATTTGAGCACAGTAGCAAAATGACGAGACTCAGCTGCGCACGGCAGCTAGCTGAACGATGAGACTCAGTTGCGCAAGTAGCTAAATGGTAAGACTCATTGCGCACAGTAGCTGAATGATGAGACTCGGTTGCGCACAGCAGCTGAACGATAAGACTCAGTTGCGCACAGCAGCTAAACGATGAGACTCAGCTGCGCACAGTAAATATACGATGAGACTCAGTTGCGCACAGTAGCTAAACGATGAGGCTCAGTTGCGCACAGTAGCATCGTAATATAAAATCGATGTCAGCGCTAGATTTGAGATTCTCACAGCGGTTCTGCTGGAGATTGTAGACTTCAGGCATGTTACGTCGTGTCGACTGATACCGACGTTTCGACGTTACTAGTCGACACGACGTAACATCCCAGAAGACTTGAATCTTGGCATGTAAACATTTATTATGTTTCCATCGTATTTTTCCTTCCCTTAGATTTTGAGTAGTTCCTAAAATGTTTACATTATACATCTTCCTTTCCTGTTTCTACTTTATTTCTCTTTTCTTTCTGTGTTTCTCTTCTAGTTGTTTGGACTTGCGTAAGTGAATGGCAAATGTAAATGAAATCTTACGTACTAAATCGCCCACGAAAAGAGACACAAATAGCGTGCAACCTGAATTCAGTCTCTGGATTGTGGCTTTACCATCATTCTGTGTGCAGCGCAATTATACAGTGTACTGAAATGAAAAAGTAACACAAAACACACAAAAACGTTTACAGCTAATGGCTTCAAAAACTAACAAGCTAAATTTGCCGAGCTGTCGACTGCATTCATTATCCATAGAAGCAAAAGAGATTGCATTTAAATCTTCAGCTGACACGTACGTATGTATGCCTGTTTCCAAGGCCATGAAGATGGCAAGATGCTCTGGGTTGCGAAAAAAAGCCTATGCTATTGTTCCTGAAACTTATGAGGCGGTACACCGAAATACAGTCCGCGGCACACCAAGCTGTGTGTTCCTGCAATGTTGTGTTTGTGCGTGCGCGTGCGCGCATGAAAGCGATGGGACGTGCAGAAAGTGCTGAGGTGATTATACATTACGGGTCTTCATTATGACTCCGCGTCAGCCCAGCGTCACCGCTGGACTGGCCGGGGCATCTAAGCAGTAATCACAATTTGAAAACCCCGTAGTACGAATCATCTCAGTATACGTAAAAAAACTTAGTATGTGAGTGAAGTCACACCTGTGTTACATGCTAGGGATTAGGTGGAAACTGTATTATCATCATCATCGGTACCGCATATATCGCCCATCCTGAATTAACAAAATATTGCGTTCGAACGTTTCCGATTTCTTTTGTGTAATTGAGCATTACTGAAACGAATACTGAGACAATGATAGGTTGTAAGCCTTTCTGAAAAACAGTCACAACTGAGATATCTTAAATACAATTCATGCGACATTTGTAGTTCCTATCAATATGCGATTCAGCTGTTTACAAGAAAATAATTTAGCATCTGTTACTGTAATATTTCATCATTCACAATGAATCAAGAAGTACGTTACCAAAGACGCTTGATTGTAGCGTGATTATCATATAAACCCCGTCGCATGACGGGTCAATTTCTCGCCATCTGTTAAAGATTACTGAAGTGGGCGTTACAGGAGTGAAATTGTAACTAATGCCCAATCGTGAACGTCTCGCCACTCAGCATCACTGAATTGTGCTACGTGCATACATGGACGCTTATTTCGGAAAACCGGTTTAACATGGACGATGTAAACTATGAATTAAAGTAAAAGTGCCTGCTGTAGTTACTGTTTTATGTTAACGTAATTTTGTTCCATCACACTGTGCTTCCTGGGGACCGCGGTAGCACAGTGGTTAAGGTGCTGTGCTACAAATCGGGAGGTCGCTGGTTCGATCCCAGCTGGTATCAGTGGATTCTTCATTGACATAAAATCCTTCCGATCGCACTATGGTCCTGGGGTCGACTCATCCTCTAACAGAAATGAGTACCAGGAGTATTTCATGGGGGTAAAGGCGGCCGGTGCGTAAGGCTGACAACCTACCACCATCCTGTGCCGTTGTCACGAAATTCGGGAACCTTAACTTCCTGGAACCCTCTGAGCCTGTCCAGGCCTGTAACGGAACTGCTTTGCACCTTTACTATGCTTCATGGAATTCGTATGAGGAACTATATGTGTCAAAAGAAAAGAATTAAGCCCCACCGTCGGCAACATTTATGCTGAACACTTTAATGACTACACACAAAAATGAAGTATGAAAGCTCAAGTACGTACCATTTCATTAACACTGTACTACATGACACGTGGATCATGTACTGTACCTACATACATTTTAAGCAGGTACTTCCGGAATACAAGTCAGTGTCACCACTTGTGCCAGCTTCCACGGTCATATTATATATATATATATATATATAAGTAAATCAAAGGAACGCAACCATGGCTATATGTGGTGTTATTAACCTCACAGTCGTAGACTTGCATATATAGTAAAAGAACAATTACAGGCGTTGGATACATTTTATGGTATGTGACTAACAGTATAGTCCAGATCAGCATTATATTTCTACACTCGGTTTACTGCAGTTTAATTAAAAATTAACTTCGTCCAGAAAATTATACAACTTCAGGATAAACAACGTGTGTGTGTGTCAGTTACTTTGCCTCTTGTGGTGCATGACCTTGACATCATCTCTTACTGTATGGAAGAAACATATGAGAAAACATATGAGAAAACCCTACTAAGGAAAATGCATATCTACGTATGAATACGAAGGGAACAATAGAGAAAAGTACTTAGAAAGTGACTACGTTATATCCCCGACATTTCGTTTCAAACTGGTAACTGTGCCGTGGTATTACAGTACTCACCGAGGCGTGTTCACGTAACCACTGTTGCCGCGAAAAAGCAAGAAGTATGGCATATTTGTAGTGTGTGTCTGTAGCTTAGTTAACCAGCATGCGCCGCATTTATATTGTCACCTGTGCCTTCTCTGCCTCTACCGTATTTTTCTACATTATCTCATAAACGGTACAGTTTTCGGGAAAAACGTTACTGAGCATAAAATGTGTTTTGTGATTTTGACTATAAACTGTGTCTGAAACATTTCTCATTCTAAGAAGAAATGCGCGAGATATTACCATAAATGTTCCTAGGTCTTCATGTAAAGTACCCGTTGTTCTCGTCATATTTTAATGAAATTTGAAATTTCTCGACAGGTTTTCCAAAAATACTCAAATATCAAATTTCATGAAAATCCGTCCACTGGGAGTCGATGTGATCCATGCGGACGGTCAGACACAGACAGACGGACAGTCATGACGAAGCTAACATATGTGTCTTGCAATTACGCGAACACGCCTAAAACGTGTTGCGGCTTAACACTCATTTGAAGGACCGGTTTACACACGAATACCTAAAGCTGAGACCATTCGGTTAGTTAATGTCGCCAAAATACACACAGGTCAGAAGATTAAAACAGAAAACTGACAACAGGTCATTTAAAATCCTACGCATGACGGATCCATCATACCACATATACGTCCATGTCTAATTTCTATGAAAACGTAAAATTTGTCTGCCATTACCATTAATTACACTAGAAGGGAGTAATATGAGGAAATCATCGTGGCTGATATTGTTACGACTTCAATCATTATTTCGTAGTTCTCCCTTCTTAGTCATAGGCCTTGATGAAAAAACACGGGTCGCTGTGAATGTTCAGTTCTTCGTACGTAAATGGACCTATTTTGTGATGCAAGTGCAAAGTAAGCTTCGATAATGAGCTTCCTTCTATTCTGTATTTACAAATCAAGGTGTATTATTGAAGAATAAAATCCAACTAGATGTCATTTATTACTTGATTATGCTTATGTTAGGCTCAACATGTTTCGGGCACCATTGTGCCCATCATTAGGAGCTCACGACGATAGCGCTGGTTACCACGTAGGCCGTCTGGTTTTCGAGTTGCTGCTGGTTGGAAGTTAAGTGCAAGCAGGATGGATGAGTGTCTGGACCGAAAGCTGTAACACTCATCCATCCTGCCTGCACTTAACTCCCAACCAGCAGCAACTCGAGAATTAGACGGCATACGTGGTAACCAACGCTATCGTCGTGAGCTCCTGATGATGGGCATAATGGTGCCCGAAACATATTGAGCCTAACATAAGCACAATAAAGTAATAAGTGGCATTTATTTGGATTTTATTCTTCAGTTATCAAGATGATGCACGGTCCAATACACATCAAGGTGTATTATGTCTTATGTGCGGTTCGGCAAAGGAACATTGAAAACTGCCACGACTGAATACCATCACAGAATTTCTATCTCTAATGCAGCAGGCAACGCTACACACGTGCAACGTAACGCGCTTCACCCATAACGAATGTCAGTGAAGATAATGCACTACGGTATTATGGCAACGCACTTTCTTAACGTAACTGATTAATATTACTGCAGACAACGTTCATTTTATAAAAAAAACAGCCTCTGCATTTACGGTTCAAATCTTCTAAGATACGACGCCACGTCGATGAATAAACAGTTAACTGCTAATTGGCACGGCGTCGTTATCCCGAAGACCTGAAGCTTCAACACCGCAGTGAGGACCCCAAATGACGCACAGCGAAGTTGACTTACTAACATCCTATATTGGTAAATAATAGGCATTAAAATAATTATTTCTTCGCTTGAAGCATTCATGTTTGGATACCGAGTCTGAAGATGCCCATTCAGGCCGCAACATGACGCTTCTACGTTATTTTCAGTTCAGTCATTTAGTTTCGACAGTTTCTGTTATGTGTAGACTCAAAATACCGTCAACGTATCCATGCTACAGGCTTTTTACCTACTGCATGGATACTGTTTTTCATTCCGCTGAAGACTTCTGAAATAAACACACTTTCCAAACGCGTTTTTGTGCCATTCTGCCTACTTAATTGGCGTTCAAGTGCATCTGACGCCAAGCTACGCGCACTTAAAACCACCAGATATTTCTGACACACAATGCATACACAAAAATCGCGTTTTCTTGCTCCGTTACTCGTCGAAACATGGGTGGAACGAAAGATGTAAATCGTTAACGAGGCAGGACAGTAACGACGTGTCCAACGACTTTTTGCCAAAATAATTTTAATGTCACTATATAAACCAGGATTTACACTGGACCAATACGGACCACAATGAAATCCGGCCACCAATTTGCACTGTGGCAACGCGGTATCAAATGTGTTCACAAACCATTTAACAGTTTCTCCTTATGCGCTTCATTCAGACTGTTTTAATTTAATTTTTCTGCGAGCTATTCACAAGCAGAAAAGGCGGTATTTGTGTTGTGATTTGGAACTCTGACGGAGAATGAATGTACCAAAATCTGCTTGGTCCAACAGCCGTGCCATGTGTGAGCTAAAAATGAAAGCTTCTGAGGCAAGTTCCGCCTCCACTATCCATATCCATGCGTGCAGTGACCACCTAGGTCGCTGACATGGACATAGGTGTTAAGACAGCACACAGATTTCGTTGCAGGAGATCTACTACCATTACCTACATGACTTCGCAGCCAGCACTGCGGCAACCGTAGTCACCCACGTGACGTAGTTGAGTTCGTTAACGTCAGTTACTTTCACCTACACTTTGACGTCAAACACTGGATCTTTGAAACGCGAATAAAAAAAAAGTTTTAACACTGACGTCATCATATGAAATTGTTTTAAAGGTCAGATGCAAGAGGAAATGACGTAACAGAGAAAAGCATGTGTGTGCCACTGTTTTGACAAGACGCTTGCTGGCAGGGTGATCTGGAATTTAATGGCCTTCTCTCAACTGCGGAGGTTCTTCAGCATTCAGCGTGATGGAAGATTATTTCTACATTGTATTAAAAAGGCGGAGATCGTGGTCTGTTTCAAGGCACCAGGCCGGCATACGCACGGGCGGACTGAGGTTCAACACCACGCATTTTGTAGATCCAGTCGTCCTTTTTCGTTTTGACACAAGATGCATCCACTGAGAAACAGGAAACTTGCTTCCGGGGGCGGATTTCGAGATCGGATATGGTGCTGTGACTCTGACGGAGTGACACTCATTAAAAGCCATAATATTATGTTGTTATTGTCAAAATCTTTGTTTCTTTACCACCCTATACGTTACGAGAATTGACGTAAGTGTTCATACACTCTCTGTATGATGGAAGATACCATACCGTTGCAGTGTTTTTGGGAGTTCGCAAAACTGCGAAAGGCGACCATTAACTTCGTCATGTCTGTCTTTGCATCCTTCCGTCCACATGGAACAACTAGGCTCCCAATGGACGAATTTTCATGAAATTTGACATTTCAGTATTTTTCGAAAAATCGGCGCAGAAAATTCAAGTTGCATGAAAATATGACAAGAATAACGGGTACTTTACGTGAAGACCTATGAACATATATAATAGTACTCGTTCAGTTCTTCTTGTTCTTGTTGTTCTTCATCTTGTTCTTCTTCTTCTTCTTCTTCTTATCCTTCAATCTTTTGATTGGTTGGCAGCTTTCCATTTGGAATTGTTGCAAGCCATTCTTTTCATTGCTGTATAACTGTCAGCTCCTGTGTTTCTGGTTCTTGTTAGAATGAGAGATATTTCAGATATAAGTTACAGAGAAGCTCAAACCACACATTTTATGTTCAATAACTCCCCCCCCCCCGAAAATCGTGCCGCTTATGCGATAATGAGGAATATGGTAAAGCGGGACAGGGAACAGATGAGAACAGCACAAAAACGAAACGATTTGCATGCAGTGCCGCCGACAGCGGTTCCGGACGATGGCGGGGGAAAAATTTTGAGCCCCCCCTCCTCCTCCTCCTTAACAAGGGCGGTCCGGCTACAAATCTTTAAACCGGAAATACTAACTTTCACTTTCAGAGAAACTTGGGCTTGGTCTGAAGGGTTTAATTTGTACAGTCGACAAATGATACTACCGAGAGAGACAAAAACATATACAACATTGGCGGGCCCCGGCAATTTGTATCGGCTCCCCCTCCACCCCCACCCCCTTGTCTGCACTGTTTGCATGCCTGATACCTAGAGCAAGAACACACACACACACATAATATTTAATACTTATTGTTCATAATTGATTAATTCCGTCTGATCGCGTACAGTGACTGTCGCAACACTACAAACTGAGAAACTGCTCAACGACTAACTTGTCACTACGATCTGTTTAGCCAGATTGTACGTGTAAAGAAGGCCATGAGCCAAGGAACGTTATTTTGCTTCAACGCAGCATCGGGCACTTTACACGAGGCCCTCCGTATGTTGTATTGCTGCCTGCGATATAAATTTGCCCGAAGAGCTATGTTGTGCAAAACTCAATAATTGTATGTAGCTGACAGCGACGTTTAACTCAGCAACACACACAGAATACATTTTTGTTTTTCCATTGCAATAATGGTGAAGCGACCGTGCCAAAATGTTACGCTACACGTGCAATGGCTATATTGAAATTTTCATTTTAAGCAGGGAACGACGGAAGAAGTCCAAAAAGTTAAAGGTTTCAAATATGACATCCTGTCGTCAGATTCATACAGAACGGTACAAGGCATCTTGTGCAAAGTGTGTGAAAAATGTGATGAAGACGAACAGAACATTTGTACAGTTACCCTCATAGTTGAACTGTGGAGATATGTTGCCGTCTTCGGGGAGCCGCTCCGACGTACCTGGTCCTGCAGCCTCTTCACGTGGCAGAAGATACACGAGTAGCGTCGCCACCAGCACCACTGCGCATGTGCTGAGAATCGCCATTACTAAACATGGCCTTGACCTTGCAATTTTGCACAACCTCTGCCGCACATTGCTCTTCCTTTCCGCGAAGGGCGCTTGGTCGCCTGCAACGAAAAATTCACGTTTGAGTGTTCAGAATAGTCGAACTGCGGGAATATAAGTACCTCATTACCAGGTATAAGGTTGTCATAAGGGCGACAATAACGACGCTTATCTTCTGGAATATGACGTCTAATCGAGTGGTAAATAGTCGTCGACGTTTTGGAGTAGCAGTATATTATAGGTAGTCAAGGAGGACAGGAATATCCTACATAAAATACAAAGAAGGAAGGCTACTGGATTGGTCACATATTGCGTAGGAAATGCCTTCTGAAAGATGATACTGAAGTAAAGATAAAGGGAAAAAGTGGCGGGAAGACGAGGAACAAGACGTAAGCAGTTAATGGATAACCTTAAGGAAACGAGAGGATAGGGGAAATTGGAAAACGAAGCACTACATCGCACTCTAGTGCGAATTCGCTTTGGATGAGGCTATGGAACTGTCGTTAGACTGCGGCGTGATGAATGACATCACAACCTCCGATACTTCAATCTTCAACGAACTCGTTCCTTGAAAAGCCGCGGGTGGCTTAACTGATCAAGGAATTCTCCGCGTTCTAAGGTATCAAATATTATTGTGGTCTTAAGGTTTGTCAGCTTGCAGTTTAGTAGGCGCCTAGCAACTTTGGAGAAGAACATTCAGCATCTTCAGGACAGAGCTTTCATCCTAACGACAAAGCCAGCATGTTTCTAAGCACCAGACTACTTGGTGACATAACCTAGAATATGAGTTGAAATCTCTACTGCCGTCAGAAAACTCATACCATACATTCCCAAAGATTAACTGTCGTATTCACACGGACCTGTCATCGTATCCACTCCTAAGTAACCAGCATCCAGTCCATACTTTCACACACAATTTCTCGAACATTATTCTCTACGTACGTTCCTCTCGACCAGGCTGTCGTATGAATTTGTCACTTCCCCATGTGATACTCGCCTCACCAACACTGTCAGCAATAGGCGGTGGTTTGGGTGGCAAGTACGATCATGCCAACAGGCCTAACACAAACCAAGTGCCTGATGCAGAGGTCACAATTGTGACGATGATCAACGGGTTTTCTTTTAATATTGTACATACCGTGCATGATGTAAATTTCAGTTTATCAACCCAACCTTACACGCAATGAAATATGAACACAATCGATATACAGTCCCCTACACATTTCGGCACTTCTTCAGTGCCATCACCAGGGAGTCCTTTTGTCGGTTAAAGCTGTGACCTTCGAACATGTCCGTAACTTAAGCAACGATCACTCACTCACTGACACACATATTAAAAACTGACTGAAACACAACAAATACCACGTCACAGAATGTTAAAACTGCAGCTTGAGCATTTCTGCGAGCTCCATTTAGGCGTTAGCTAGAGGCTCCACAGTCTTGACTATGACGTAAACGAACGTCTAGAGGCCAACTCGGAACCAAACTATTTTAATGTGTTAGCCAATGACTGTACCTCACACTGCGGACCAATTCGAAAGGTACAACTTTAACCGATATAAGGACTCCATGATGATGGCACTCAACAAGTGCCGAAACATGTAGGAGATTGTGTGTCTATTGCGTTCACATTTCAGTGCGTGTAAGGTTGGTGTGATAAGCTGAACAGATTTCGTGTTGCGTGTTGTCATTTGAGGACATAACCGCAACTGTATATCGGCGTCAAGTAGGATCAGGATTATGACTCTTGAATTTGGAAGGACTGAAGGGAAGTGGGCGTGGTCTTCTTGACGAGTTATTACTCTAGAATTTGATTGTAGCAACTGGGATACTTGGACGCTACCGGGAGAGTACGAATCTCAAGGGGCAGAACAAAACTGGACGTGCGCTCACTGCAAACTGTCGGTTACCCGCACCGGCCGATTGGTGCAGGACACGCGGTTTATTTGCATTTACTTACGACTTTTTTATTTCGCCTACAAATGCCACACTCAATCCCGGGAGGGTGGGGGAATTGACACGATGATGAATAATCGCAGCAATAATCTTAACGGTGTGTATGATCTGTGGGTAATAAAGTGATTATATATTTTTTAAAAAGTAAGAATGAATCTCGTCTTCCGTGACATTGCCGATATGGAACACGCACAATCCGTGATAAGTGTAGGAAAGCTGCTTACAATTCGCTTTAAATTTATACAACCTAAAATTAATTGTAATTATTTAATTATATATTAATATTAGATACAATAATATAAATACATGTATATATACCGCATATGAAGATCAGGCTGCCACTGGTATCACTGCCCCATAATCACTTCCTAGTCCATTATTTCTTGCGGGAAAATTATTTTTTATTTACGTCCACTTTTTCTGGCACACATGCAGGGCGTACAACAAGGCCGACGTGTAGCTGAAGTTGGCCAATTTTCATGGCGTGCACAAGAACAATTTTGCCCTTTTACAATTCGTAGTCAGGGCACAGCAGACTCGCGATGTTTTTATGGGGCAAGACAACCGGAGCCACTTAAATGATGCATGCGACAGGCTCACTACGTGGAGTGGAGTCCCAGAGATTGAGAAATTCCCCGCACATACATCGCCGCATAAATACATCGTGCGGCTAGCTGATGTTGCTCAATCGGCCTCAGTGGGACTAACGTCACACGGACTGTGATAACTGTGTGTGTGTGCGTACTGCCACAGTCCATGCAACTGCTTGCAATAATACCAGCTTATTTATTACAGCGCCAGTCTAAATTACGTGAACACAAACATATATTTGTATTTTTTTTAGAGAAGGCATCACGAAGTGCTCTAATGAAGTATATAATAAACTCACAAATATACGTCAGCACAACAAATATTTACTGGAGCAATAGGCTACATGTTTCGACCTGTTAACAGGTCATCATCAGGCAGTCTTATTCTGCTGGAGGCCTGATGATGACCTGTTAAACAGGTCGAAACATGTAGCCTATTGCTCCAATAAATATTTGTTGTGCTGACGTATATTTATGAGTTTATATATATATATATATTTGTATGCTATAATGAGAAAAGGTTTCCAGGCCCCATGTGGCCACGGAACATGGGGCCTGGAAAAAGAAGGAGCACGAGAAAAGCAAACAGAACTTATTTTCACACCGCGAAAACTGCCACACTATAATGCTCAAGGGCACCTAGGAAGTTAAGAAACCCATTCGTTGAAATGTTCTGCAGTTTTAAAGCAACAGGTAATTAGGTGGGAGGAACTACGGAAACGTTTTGCAGGAAGTTCCAACCCCCCCCCCCC
>Ga0131853_10004799_pt1 | contig 24250 bp, 18 predicted proteins | sample TergutLab28metaG_FD_92764 | JGI IMG/M metagenome (GOLD analysis project Ga0131853, IMG submission 92764) | Labiotermes labralis P1 segment gut microbial communities from Petit-Saut dam, French Guiana - Lab288 P1 (version 2) (version 2) | ecosystem: Host-associated > Arthropoda: Insects >...
TCCTCCACTCTTCGTCACTGGCTCCTTGCGTACCTCTGCGGGTACGCGGCGTCGCCACTTCCTCGATTGGCGAAAAACCGCCTGATAATCATTCCAGAAAAACTCATGTCGACACGCCCTAGTAAATACCCTTATCTTCCAAAATTGAAAGCGTAATTTGAACGGCGGCGCTGCCTCTGGCATTATCCTCGCCTTGGATGTATGTTGCGAAAATAAACGTGTGTCCATTGTTTTCAACATATCCAATAAACCAGCCGTTCATGCCCCTGCCGGTTACCGAACCGGTTCCTGTTTTTCCTGATAATACTGCCCCATCCCTTTCGGACAGCCTCAACACATCTTTCAAAGTATTTATATGCTCGGTTTCAAATATGGTATTGTTCTGATGAAAATTCCTTAAAAGCTTCACTTGCTCAAGCGGCGATATGCGCAAAGAGGACTCTATCCAGAAATCCGCAATGCCACCAGAAATGTTGCGATTTCCGTAAGGCAAACGCGTTAGGTATGATCGCAGCCCTTCCATACCCACCCGTGCGTCGAGATATTGAAAATACCAGTTAACCGAATATTGCATGGCGGATGCCAAGTTGTGATCTCGATTCCAAGCTTCAAAGAGATGGACTGTCCCATCCCATTCCCGAAGAGTGCCGCTTGCTTCTACAGCGCCTGTTTCCAAAGCGATAAGCGCGCTGAATATCTTATAGGTTGAGTTTGGGGATACCCGTGCCATACTCATATCCCTATTATGGATTGTATACAATCCGGTATTCAAATCATAAAGCACAAAACTCCCATCGAGACCATCAAAGAAAGAGGACATATCTTTGTACAACACATTGTCAGCCTGAAAATGAAACCTCTCATTATCATTGTTAGCTAACACGGAAAGAATGGGTATCTGGCAAAAAACAAGAAGTCCCATTAGAACAAATACACAAATGCTCTTTGCCCTCAACATGCTCGATTCGGTCGTATATGAGGCGATATGCTCGACACGCTTTATAATTTGCGGTTTGCGGCCACCCATGGCCGCTGTGAAAAAAAGTGCGGAAGGGCGCGGCAGCGTATTTACAAAGTTTAATAAAGTTTCCCCATAATCAGCATGAAGTCTCTCTGGAAGCGTCTCTAAAACATAAGCATCGCAGGCCAGTTCTCTATCCATCCTCATTTGATTAAAGGCAAGATAGACTATCGGATTAAACCAGTATAAAATCTGAAACAGATACATGACGGTGTTAATTTGAATGTCCTTGTTGTTGCAATGCGCCAACTCATGCAGCATAGCGTAGCGAGCGTCGGATAATAATATTTTCCCCGCAGGCATTATAACGAGCGTTTTGAAAAAACCCATCGCCATTGGAGTTTTTACTAACACGGAAGAGCCGAGCGAAATATTACCCTTGACACCAATCTCAGATTTACACCGTGAGAACAAAGAAAGCATTTCCTCATCATCCGTAAGTTTCATAGATTCCTTGACTATCCGCAGTTTTTGATAGCAAAACAGCATAATTACTGCGAAAGTAATAATGCCGGCAATCCATATTCCTATAAGAGCCGCCGATAGATATTCCGGCGCGGAACGGTCTATCGCCACCGCAAAATCTTGAAGCCGGCCCATACCATTCGCAAATTGGATTCCTTCGCCGGTTGCCGCGGTTGTGCTTGTCGCCGCTTCCCTCTCAGGAAGCAGCGTGGCAATCCGGCTTCCCATGTTTAATGACGCAAAAAAACCGCTGGGGATTAAAGGTATAATCAACAGAACAAAAAATAATAAATCCAATCTATATTGCCATCTTGCCGATATGTGCTTTTTAAGCCCTTTTTTCACCATCAAAATAAGTAACATACAAATAGAAGAAGCGCTGGTAGCCAGCATAAAGTATACAAAGAATTGAGTCAAGGGCTTACCGCCTTTCCGATAACTTCTTGTCCAATATCCGCCTGATAGCTGCGATATCATCATCGGAGAGCCTGTCTTGTTCCAGCAAATTGACAATCATCGAATTTAATGTGCCGCCATAGAACCGGTTAAGGAAGCTGTCATTTTCCATTGCCAATATCTCAGATTCTTCTATAAGGGGCGTGTAAACAAACACCCGGCCGTTCTTTTCATATTGCAACGCCCCTTTTTTTACCAACCGTGAAAGCAGCGTGTGTATGGTCTTTGGTTTCCAAGGCGTGGTCATTACCAGTTTTTCAACGACCTCATTGGTATTAATCGGAGCGTCAGCCGACCAGATAATCTTCATTACCTGATGCTCGGCATCAGATATTTCTTGTCTGTCCTTCATATTACCACCTCTTTTATTCTTACACACGTAATATTATTATAGCACCTTCTTTATTCATTTGTCAAATTTGATTATGCTTAAAAAACGTAAGAGTCAAATAAAATCTCACCTGCACAGGTGAGATTTTATTTGACTCTTACGCCTATATTACGAAAAGCTGCCGTTGCGTCTTATTCCGGGTACTTTTCCCGCGGCGCGTAGTGGGTATGCAGCAGTTCATGAGCTTTATGGCTGTTTGGCTTTTCAAGGAATTCGCTGTAAAGCTTGATGATGTCCGGGTTTTTGTGTGATTTCCTGAATTTCCTGGATTCATCTTCGGTGTAGAGTACCTTTGCGCGTTCCTTCCTTACGTCAACCTCGAGGCGGTCCTTGTTTGAGACGCGCGGCTGGCCTCCGCCATTTACGCAGCCCCCGCTGCAGCACATGATCTCGATGAAGTGATAATCGGCCTCGCCGTTTTTGACACGCTCGAGAAGCTGCGCCGCCGCGCCCGTGCTATGAGCTACCGCTACTTTTATGGCGTTTCCGCCCACGTTCACCCGGGCTTCCTTGACCTCGGTTATTCCCCTTACGGCGTTGTACTCAAATTCTTTAAGGTCTTCCCCGGAAAGCACATCGGCAACAGTCCTGATGGCTGCTTCCATTACCCCGCCGGTTACGCCGAAGATGGCTCCTGCGCCGGTGTATTCGCCAAGCAGGTCTTGGTCGTATTCGCTGTCCTCAAGCGAAGCGAAGTCAATCCTCGCCTGCTTAATCATCTTGGCAAGCTCCCTCGTGGTTATTACGCAGTCAACGTCGCGCAGGCCGTCTACTTCCATTTCGGGACGCGCAATCTCGGCTTTCTTCGCGGTACAAGGCATTATCGACACTACGAATATACTCTTGGGGTCTATGCCGTGCTTCTTGGCGTAATAGGTTTTTATGATCGCACCCATCATCATGTGGGGTGACTTAGCGGTGGACAGATTTGGAATAAGTTCAGGATAATTGAACTCGAGGAACCGTATCCATCCCGGCGAACACGACGTCATCATCGGCAGGACTCCACCGTTTTGAACCCTGTGGAGAAGCTCGTATCCTTCTTCCATGATTGTCAGATCGGCGGCGAAATTTGTGTCATAAACCTTGTCGAAGCCCAAACGCTTGAGCGCAGTTACCATCTTGCCCGTCGCCCTTGTGCCGATAGGAAACCCGAACTCTTCGCCGATACCGGCTCGGATGGCCGGAGCGGTCTGAACAACGACATGTATGTCGGGGTTTTCGATTGCGGCCCACACCCTGTCGATGTCTTCCTTTTCCTTCAAGGCCCCGACAGGGCATACGTTGACGCACTGGCCGCACATCAGGCACGGCACCTTTGTAAGACTCAGGTTAAACGCGGGGCCGACCCGAGCGTTCATGCCCCTTCCCGTAAAGTCGAGAATTCCTGATTTTTGCTGCTTCTTGCAGACATTGATACATCTGCCGCAAAGTATGCACTTGGTCTGGTCGCGTACAATTGACGTCGACAAGTCATCATAAGTTCCCCCGGCAGTCTTTTCGCCGTCAAAGTATATCTCAGAAACACCAAGCCCTTCGGCGATGTACTGCAGCTCGCACTTGCGGTTGCGTTCGCAAGTAGTGCATTCCCGGTCGTGGTTTGAAAGAATCAGCTCAATCGTAGACTTGCGGGCGTCTCTGACCTTCTGGGTGTTTGTCCGCACAACCATTCCTTCAGCTACAGGATGCACGCACGAGGCTTGCAGCGACCTGGCTCCCTCGATTTCCACAAGACAGACGCGGCAGGCTCCGACTTCGTTGATATCTTTCAGAAAGCACAGCGTAGGTATCTCTACGCCGACGTACTTCGCGGCTTGAAGTATTGTGTCACCCTCCTTGGCCTCGACCTTTATGTTGTCTATCGTTAGGTTTACCTTTCCCATGTGACTACCCTCCCTACTTTTTGCTTATCGCCTTGAACGGACATCTCGTGAGGCAGACTCCGCACTTTGTACATTGATGCGCGTCGATGTAGTGCATCTTCTTGTTCTCACCGGAAATCGCTCCGGCCGGGCAGTTTTTCTTGCAAATTCCGCAGCCTATGCAGTTTTCCATAATGTGAAAGTGCATGAGGTCTTGACAGACACCTGCCGGACAAATTCTGTCGCGAACGTGGGCGACATATTCGTCGCGGAAGTGGCGCAGCGTTGAGAGAACGGGGTTTGTGGCCGTCTGGCCAAGCGCGCACAGAGAAGAAGTCCTGATATTTACCGCAAGCTTCTCTAGGTTGTCGATATCCTGCATGGAGCCTTTCCCGTTGGATATCTTCTCGAGTATCTCGAACATGCGCTTCGTACCTATACGGCACGGCGGGCACTTTCCGCAGGATTCGTCCATCATGAACGCAAGGAAGAACTTGGATATGTCCACCATGCACTTGTCCTCGTCCATCACGATCATTCCGCCCGAGCCCATCATCGAGCCGAGCTTGGCGAGGCTGCCGTAGTCTATGGGCGCGTCGAGGTTTGCTTCCGTAAGGCAGCCGCCGGAGGGCCCGCCGGTCTGGACGGCCTTGAACTTCTTGCCCTCGGGAATTCCTCCGCCTATCTTGTATATAACTTCTCGCAGGGTAGTACCCATCGGTATTTCCAAGAGGCCGGTATTGGCTATGTTGCCGCCCAGCGCGAATACCTTGGTTCCCTTGGAATCCTCAGTTCCGATATTCGAGAACCAAGCCGCTCCTTTAAGAATGATCTGCGCCACATTGGCAAATGTCTCCACGTTGTTGATTAGGGTCGGCTTTCCCCATAGACCGGAGTTCGCCGGGAAAGGCGGACGCGGACGCGGCATACCGCGATGCCCTTCGATAGAGTTGAGCAACGCCGTCTCTTCTCCGCAGACAAATGCCCCTGCTCCCAGCCTGATCTCCAAGTTAAAGCTAAAGTCCGTGCCAAATATATTCTCGCCCAAAAATCCAAAGCTGCGTGCCTGGCTGATAGCTGTTTTGAGCCTGTTCTCGGCAACTGGATACTCCGCGCGTACATAAATATAACCCTGATTTGCGCCGACGGCATAACCGGCGATTGCCATCGCTTCGATGATACAATGCGGGTCACATTCCAGGATGGAGCGATCCATGAACGCGCCGGGGTCTCCCTCGTCGGCATTGCAGACCACGTATTTCTGGTCGCTCTGCGCCTTGTATGTAAACTCCCACTTGAGTCCTGTCGAGAAACCGCCGCCGCCGCGCCCGCGCAGCCCCGACGCCTTCATTTCGTTTATGACATCTGTTTGGCTCATCGTAAGCACGGCCTTGCCCAAGGCGTGGTAGCCGTCATGAGCCACATATTCAAGGATATTCTCGGCGTTTATGCGCCTGTAGAGCCGCAGGGCTATGCTTTCGCCTTTGTGATAATACGGCAGTTCCTCGATGTGGGAGACCTTGCCGTCCTCGACGGGATATCCCATCACATGGTCGATCATTACTTCTCCGTAATTCAGATGATTTTTAGTGATCGCGGCCACGCTCCCGGCATTGAGCCCCCCATACAGCGAACCCTCGGGGTATACCACGGCAAGCGGCTCCGGGCAGGCGTCCGAGCAGTCCACAACACCAACCTCAATCTTGTCCGAAATGTTGTTGTCCGCCGCTTCCTTGATAAACGCCGATCTAAGTTCCTCGGAAGAGCCGGATGAGCCGCCGCAAATGAATACGTGGCGCTTGTGCGTGTCGGTTCGCAGTCCAAAGTTTTGTTTCATATTTTCCCTGATTGCTTCAAGCTGCTGTAATGACTTCACTAATATCACCTCCTCTAGTATTTTGCGATAATAGCCGATACTTGATCAACGCTCAGCCTCCCGTAGACATCCTTGTTGATTGTCATCACGGGAGCAAGTCCACATGCTCCGATGCAGCGCGTGGCTTCAATGGTAAATTTGCCGTCGGGAGATGTCTTGCCCGCAACCGTACCTGTCTCCTTCTCCAACTCCTCCAGTATCCTCTGCGCGTTCTTGACGTAGCACGCGGTTCCCATGCAGATACTGACAACGTTCTCACCTTTAGGCTCGATTGAGAAGTGGGAATAAAATGTTATGACCCCATAGATTTCCGACAGGGGTATGCCCAGCGACTCAGATATCCTCTTTTGAACACCAAATGGTATACAGCCAAAAATTTTCTGGCTTTCGTTCAAAATAGGCATGAGGCAGCCGTTGGTACCCTTATGGCGCTCTATAACATGCCCAAGTTGCCGCATTCTGTCATCGGTGATGACAGATTCCCGTTCTTTTACCATAACAACACCCTTTCTGGGAAACCATCCCATAGGACAGAGTCCAATTATTGAATTGGTTATATAATACTATGATTAAAAAACAATTGCAATACATTGAGTTAAATTTAACAAAATTTCTTTGTGAAATTGTTTGTTAATTGTCTAACTATTGTCTGGATTTCTTAATCGATAATTTATTAATTGTTAATTTAGTAACTATTTAATTAGATCAATAACAACATCAGGACAATCTCTTTTACTGAAACGCTCTCGAAAAAAGTATTGACAACTTATAGAATATGTGCGAAAATAATTAAGTAATTTTCCCATATGGAGGCATAGCTCAGCCGGGAGAGCACTTGCTCGACAAGCAAGGGGTCACTGGTTCGATCCCAGTTGTCTCCATTTAACTTGACAAAAGAAGAAAAAAGGAGTGGATACCTTTCCGATAAGGTAACCGCTCCTTTAAACTTTGATTTATGTTCTATTCATTGCACTGCGGATCGTCTTCGCCCATAAACACCGCACACATAAGCGCTGTTCCCAGCTTGAATTCGCATGAGAAAGCGTCCTCTTGCTCAAATCCGTTTGAGCGGAAGTATAGGTTCTCCAGCGCTTCTAACCGCTGGTAGTCGTCCAACGATATCTTCTACATAAAGTATCGTTTTTCGTCGTCAATCCTGCGATTGACCGATATGCTTTCCGCCATGCGGACCGGCCGACGCTCAAAGGCGTTAAACTGGCCGTTATATAGGTCGTGAAGAATGTTTCTTGGCATGTAATTTCGTCCTTTCAATATTTTTATTGCAAAATACCTTGAAGGACAGGCGCCGACATGATACAATATTTCATGTAGGCTTGCCCTTTCGGGTATTCTGCTACGGGGAAGCGGCGGTTTTTTGTGAAGGGATTTCGCCGCTTCCTTTTCATTTTGGGTCAACCTTTTTAAGAAGATAAATGCCGTCACGGACACCCTCTGCACGATTCTTGCTATGCTCACTACAATAATCGTTAAGTATTTTCAAAGCGGCATCATCAATCCGTGTCTTTACTTCATGGCGCTTTGGACTGTCCGTTGGTCGCCCCATTTTCTTTTTTTCGGGCAATATTTCACCTCCTTAACTTTTGGGCCCTATAAATATAATAGACTATCAGGACGCAAAAGTCAAACTGTTATTTTCATATATTTTATATTTTTGCAAAATACCTTGAAGGACAGGCGCTGACATAATACAATATTTCATGTAGGCTTGCCCTTTCGGGTATTCTGCTACGGGGAAGCAGCGTTTCCTTGCGAAGGTACTCCGCCGCTTCCTTTATTTTTTATTGAGGTCGCCATGTACTTTTTCAATCCCTTTGCGAATAACTTCTGATCGTGTGGCTTTCAACAATTCGGTACACTCGTCTAACAAGCCCTTTGTTTTGTTATCCACTCGTAAATGTAGTCGCTCGCTTAGAGGATTATCAGAAGGGGGACGAGACGGTTTCTTGTGAAGGTACTCCGCCGCTTCCTTTCATTTTTCAGTTAGCAAAAGCAAATCAATAGCCCGGCGAATTGCTTCAGTTTTCGCTATGTTGTGTTTCTCAGCGTAGCGGATTATAGCCTCATTGGTTTTATCATCAATTCGCACCTTGATGTCATGGTTTTTCGGGTTGTCCAATTTTGGTCGACCAGTTCGTGGGCTCAATTCATCACCTCACTTTATACGTTCCACAAAATCATTTTACTTTATAAGTTCCGATAAGTCAATACCCTCAACATATTTTTTTAAGACCCTCCAAGCAGCTCCATAAAAGCGCAGGCCAACAAAAAAGCCTATAAATTCATAATTTACAGGCTTTTTGATGGATGTAACTAAAATTGAGCTTTGATCCTTATTGCTTTGAACAACAGGTAAAAGCAACATCCGCCTACAATTCCATAAACAGATATGATGACGTAGACCTGCTGCAATGTAAATATGCCTGCCAGCAGCGCATAGACCAAGCTGAAACAAATCATTGCCACATTTTGTCCGACACTATAAAATGACATTACTGTCGCCCGACCTTCTTCTTTTATCTCGTTTTGCAGAGCATTTACCAACAAAATCTCCGTTATGGCCATAATCATAAATGAAAGACCAAAAATCAGAATTACGTACTGATTCCATATTACGGCAAAGATTGTCAAAAAAGTACACGCTAGTCCGTTGAGAAGAAATATCTGCTTAATGGAAGAAATCTTTTTTTGTACCATTGGCGCTAAGAGGTCCCCCAAAGCAATGAAAACAAACCTTACGGTTAGGATAGCGCTAACCCATATATTGCTGAGTTGGAAGTCATTGATAATGAGTGCGTCAAATTCATCCAGATAACCTCCAAGACTTGCAAAAAGAACCAAGAACAAAATTGAAACCAGGGCAATTCTGCTGCCTTTGATAAAAATACCTGCTTCTTTAAGTGTTCTAAAAAAAAACCGTGGAATCTTTGTCTAATTGCTCTGAATAGAAGTTTCTTTCCCTTATTTGCAGAGCAAATATTACATTGGCGAAACATATTGCCGCAGATATCAGCGCAATGGCTTCTATGCTGATAAAGCTGGCAATGACGCCTGCCGACACAATTCCGACAATAATGCCCACATTTGCATAGAATTGAGCTTTTCCATAAACCTTGGCGAAACTTTCTTCACATCCGTCACTCTTCAAGTTGTCATAGATTAAGCCCTCTTCCGTTCCAGAGGTAAATGCCCCTGAAATAGCCCAAAAAACAAATCCAAGGGCAAACATAAGAAACGTATGGGAAAAAAACCATATAAAGATTCTTTTTGTCAAGGTATTAATTTGTGGAGACGAAAAATTTGTAGAAGATCAAAAAGCAGTGTAGCGCATGTTTTGATCGCTACACTGCTTTATCAAAAATTGGATTAAGGACTACCCCCAACGCTTTCCACTATACTCTGATAGTCACCAACAGAAGCAATTTCTAAGAATATTGCAAATATGGTCGCTACTTCTGCTCTTGTTGCTGTGCCTTGGGGAAGAAAGCTGCCGTCGGGGTATCCAGAAATTATTCCTGCCGTTTGAATTGCTCGTACTCCGTTCACCGCCCAGTAGGATATGTTGTCTTGGTCTGTGAATAGTATAGCCACCCCTTGCGGTAACACTACGCTCCTGTTGATAACGTAATTGTTGAGCATTACCGCCATTTCTTCGCGGGTGATAGGTCGGATTGGGGCGAAATTATTATCGCCGACGCCATGCGCAAGTCCCTGCTCGGCCGCCCATTGGACAGCCGCAAAGTACCAGGCGTCCTGCGAAGTATCACCAAATCTCCCGTGCTGTGTTCTATATGTTGAAAGATCTACCCCTTCCAGATGGGCCAAGACCTGTACGAACATGGCGCGGGTCATGTTTCCTTGCGGAGAGAACGTATCGGGGGCTGTGCCGAAAAATAGTTGGTTTTCCCAAACCGTCCTCACAAAGGGATAGTACCACGCTGCTGACGCGACATCCACAAATGGCATTGGTACGGGTGCTAGCGTGGGTGCTGGCGCAGGCTCTGCTCCTGCTTCTTGCACTGTTACAGCTACAGCTCTGCTTCTTACTGTAGCTGTCCTGCTACCGTCCACAGCGTTGTTGGTGTTGGTTATCACGACATAGTAGTAGAACATGCCAACGTTAGTTGTCGGCGGGGTAAATTCTGCACTCGTAGCTCCTTCAATCCGAGTGCCGCTGGTGTTTCGGTTGACGGTATTTCGATACCATTGGAAGGACAAAGTACCGCCGTCCGTTACGCGAGCAGCAACAAGCAAGACAATAATTTCGTTCAGGCTTACCGTACTGTCCTGGGGTTGTGTGGTAATGATGGGCAGTTGGGCATTTGTGATTATCGAATGTTGCCAGCCGCCGTCATCACCGAACGCGGCAGCAGGTGGTAGTACATTTTGAGGGCCTGGAGGGAGGGTTGTCGGAGTCTCTGGCTGTTGGTCGGACAAAATGGTCAACCGATAAGTGGTGACGGATGCCCCGACTCTTACAACTACTACCACCTCCGTCGTACGTGCAGAAAATTGGATGATTGCGCTTGCTGTGTCTGTAAACACTGTACCGTTAATCGTAACAATAGCATTAGGATTTTTTGCTATGGCAGTTATAGTTGTTTGGTGTACGTTGTTTACGTTGTTCGCCGTCAGCGTGACAATACTTCCTGCGACGGTGCTGCTTGAATCATAGGTGAATGGTATGGCCAATAGCTGTAGTGAGCTCAACCTGCTATCGGTAGCGTCCATGCTCACTAATTCGTAGCTGACGCGAACATCATATCCCATTTGAGAGAATGTGATTCTATAGTTCGACGTATCCTCGCCCTGCAACATATCCACCACAGAAAGTGTTTGCGTTTCGATCACATTGCCCAGTTCGTCTAACAACTGCGCGACGATCCTTCCAGTGTTTGCCGGAACGCCGTTCATGGAGCGGTTTGTCAACGAAACATCTGCCGAAGTGCCGTCAAAATGAACCGCTGTGGCAACAACCGCATCTTGACCATACCTAAGGAGGCTCTCTAGAAGCACGTTGCTCCGGTTTTCTAGATAGCATCTTTCCTCGACGCGATGACCTGCGTTGTCAAAAATCTCCACTTCCATGAACAGCCGAACGCCTGTGCTGGGAACTTCCCCTGCTACGTTAAGGTCGCCTTGTGGTATAGTGTACCTGTACGTCAGGCTCAAGCCGCTATCGTTGATAAGACCAATCAGCTCCCTGCCTGTAATGTTTGTCACGCCCACAACGTTAGCTGGGATTGTCCGCATTGGATCTCTGAAAAACGATAGCTGCACACTGTAATCTTCCCTGATGTCCACATCGCTGGTGTTAAAGAAGTTTACGGCAAATTCTCGTGTTCCGCGCTCGCTCCTTGTTACGATAGTCCGTCCGAAGGAAATGTCCGGTCGGGCGATTGTAAGCACTCTGTTGTCTATGCGCACGGGCAAGGCTTCGCCGCGGAATGTAACGGCTATGTCGTAGTGCAGATTGTTTATTTCGGCGCCTAGCGTTCTGTATGTGACAGCGGAGAAGATTCCGTTCGGCGGTATTGCAACACCGTCGCTCCAAGTTTCGATCCCGCCGCCATGCCAATCGACAGACACCTGCGTAATCTCGCTTATACCCGTGTTGACAATCGTAAAGTAGACCGGCAGATCGAAACCGGGCACAACATCATCATCATTGAATTGAGCATCGTACATGAAACGGTTAACAAACTGCCCGTGGGCCAGGTCGTCTGTTCCGGACGATATGTTCCCCATAAGCAGGGCACTTTCATCAATGCTGTTGTACCGGATCACGATGTTGCCATCATTGTCAAATACGCCATCTACAACGGTGATTAAATCGCCAGACGCGGGCGCAACCGACTTCTCAAGCATAATAGGCGCTGTAGCTAATGGCGCTCCACCATATTCTACGATTTTAGACGCATAGATCACGTCTTCGCCGGTGTCAGAATCGTAGTGCACCCAAGCAACGGCAGCATTGCTACTATTTGTAACCAGCTGATAGCTGGGAGAGCTCAGAGCACCGTGCAATCTTGCAACTGCATCTATGCCTTGAACAAAGCCGTGATAGACCTCACCTTCTGAAGTCAGCTTGTGCAAGATAATATCGCCGCTTCCGTCGCGGTTGTCGGAGTAGTGCGCAAGCACAAACCCTCCATTCAGGCCTTCGATTTGCGGGTTCATGCTCATGCCGCCAGCGGCAACCCTATTTTGCGTGATCTGTCCGTCGGCATTTATGTGTATTGTGTATATGTCGTACAATGTATCAATGCCGCTGTCGTTCGCCACTGAGAGGATTATGGCAATGTCGGAGCTGTTCTTTGCCACGGAGTATTCGGATATGTTGCCGCTGATATTTGCATCTATTCGCTGTGCATTCGACCATCCACTGGCATCGTAAACGCTGTACCACAGATCCGTCGAAGCAACCGCAACGCTCCCTGTATGGATGATGCTACCACTGGCGTCAATAATATCCTCGTCGCTTTCGATAAAGGTCATCTGTTGCCAGACTACCACGGCACGCTGCCCACATACAGCGGCTATGGGGTTGACGTTTGGGAAGTGGTTGTTGTAGTCTGTTAGGAGTGTGGGCGGTTGCGTCCAGCCGTTGCCGTTACCTCTATATATGCTGGCCGAAATTTCCGTTAGGTTGGCGAGGGCAATAAGATCGGAGATTTCCAAGTCAATTACCTGTTCGCCGTTGTCGTAGACGGAGTTCATTCCATGTTCCCAAAGCTCCCATTCTTCATCGGTCATTCCTATGTTTACCCAGGTCGCTACAGCGAAGGAATCGTCCCCTGCGATGACGGGTTCGTCTGTGGGTAGCTGCTCTGTCGGGAGGTTGTGTAGCTTTTGTGAGACAAGAGAGTTGAACAGCATAGCGCGGGTCGCAAGGGACGCAACCGTGGCTCTTGAGCCTGGCAGGACTGTAAAGAGGCTTTGATCATTGGTTAAGGGATTTGTTGTTGAAACGGTACTCGACCAGATCACGTAGTGACCACTTGTGTAGAGTCTTCTTCCAAGCACCCGAATCCGCGGGCCTATCCGCCAGTTGCTGTCGATGCCGACTGTTGCGTCAGCGCTCCAACGTGCGTTAAAGTTGGGAACCAACACTTGGCTAGCAAGCTCCGCACCTAGACCAAGCCCTCCGAATGCGCCTATATCTGCTGCTGCCACCCAAATATCTGCGCCTACTGCACCGCGCAGGCGGATGTATCCCCTTGTGTCGGCGCGGATAATCAGCCAATCGCGGTTGGACATTCCCCCCGCAAACATACCGGGTACATATAATATCGCCTCAACATTTGCCCCGATACCAGTGGCAAAAGTGATTGTAACCGCCAATCCTGGCACAGGAACGCCGGGAATCGGAATACGGGCGGAATACGTCATTCCGGCGTTTGCCCCAAGTGTAATACCCACCTCTGTAAATTCGAAGTGGAACGACTGCGTGTGGACATCCCATCCAAGAGACGCCACAAAATATCCCGAAGTGCTGGCGTTTGCAGAGAAAGTGGCACTGATATCTCTGGGGTTGCGTTGCTGGTTCTTCGCCTTATTGAACGCTTCTTCAAACTCTGCCGCGAACTGTTCGTTCTCCGTTCTGAAGCGTTCCATGTCCGCTTCAAACTGTGCCATTTGAGCTCTATAGGCATTTAGTTGGGTGTTAAACTGTGCTCTTTGCGCGTCGAAACCTGCCCAATGCGGAACACAGCCGTTGGCACCTGGCCACTGGCACCTGCTGTCGCCTACCGGCGCGCTGTCGAAGAAGGTATCTCCGGGAGCGTGGATGATATCAGTGTACAGTGGGCCCGTGACGATGCGCGCCGTTGTCTGGGCCAGTCCATGGCAACCTCGATTTGCGTGTATCGAGTATGCGTGACGCCCCTCCGACCAATGCACATTCGGCGGCGTAGGAAACCGCGGGGGCGTTGGCGCGTTCGGTGCCGACGGAAACTCAAGATCTGGCCTTTGTGGGCGCCAAGTATGCTCTCGCGACCAGTTGCGGGCGTAGACACCCCGAATTGTAAAGGACAGCGGGTTGTCCAGGTCTCTGGAAACGCTTGTGACAAACGGAAGGTTGCCGGGCAAGTTTATGTTTGTGGGCAAGAGGTTGTTTATCAAGTCTCGGGCTACGCCTGTGTTGCCCGATCCGAAAATTGTAGAGAAAACGTTCGTATCAGCCATTACTTCGCTTATGTCGAAGTTGAAGCTGAGATATTCCTCTGGAATGATGATTCCTTCGCCGTTGAATAGCCCGAACGGCAAGTCAAAATTATGCACGGTGCCGTGAACGTCGTTGCCGCGGATCGTGAAATCGCGCAGTTCCCCCGGGTTTAGGCGCAGATTGTCGCCGACAAACATCCCAAGTTCAAGGAACTCGTATTCCCCGCTTACAAACGGGAGTCTGTCGTTAAAGGTGCGCATTCCCTGCATGGATGGGAAGTACCCGAACTGGTCAAAAAAACTCAGGCTCTCCACACTGGTTGTGGATGCTATTATCGCTGTAAGTTCGCCAGTAGGATTTTGCTTGTCTGGCCCGACAAAGCTTGTATTGTTTGTTACGTCGAATGTTTCAAATACGTTTGCGTACAGGTATCTCACTGGCATAAAGCTTCGCCCATCCCACGGTTGCAGATGCAATATCGCGTCGTCGAACCTTACGTTGCGCCTGAGATCGGCGAATCCGTCGATCCAGATAAGCTGCGGCGCGAAATCTCCGTCTAAAAACCGCACTTCGTAGGCAAACTGCAAATGGTCCCTTGGTGTAACATCGCCAAAGCTAGCGGAATTAAGCATTACCGTAAACTGCCCGCCGCTCTCAACTTGCTCGGGCGGAAACTCTACCGCCGAGCCTTGCACAAACTCGCCGTTTCTGAACAGCCCACCGCTAACAGACACCCTGCCTGTATAGGCGTTGCCGTTAGGAAGATATGTAAAAAATGTCTGGCTCGTAGCGTTGCCAAGCCTAACAACTTGCAAGGGATACAGCTGGAACCCGTCTTGCTGTTCGGCAAGAAGCTCTGCGCTGCTGACCGACGAGAGAAACACATTGTTCCCGCTGGTTGCCATAAAGTTAATGTCACCGGTCAAACCGTTTGGCTCAAATATCGCAATCTCGCCGTTGGCATTTGTTTGGCGCGTAACCGCCTGCCCCGCGCCGGTTGTGAATGTGATATTGGTGGTCAGCGATGGCGCAACCCTGATGAAGTACAGCTGGCCTCGCAGGGTGTTAACAGCAATCCGTACGCTGGCGGCCATGCCCGTTCGCTCGTGCCGAACGGTCAACGTTGTTTCGCCGCTATTGATGCCGACAATGCGGATAGGGGCAAAGATCGGCACTGCAACACCAGGCGTGGCAACAACCCACCTGCCGGAAATAAAATGCTCCACTTCGGCAATGCTCTCGTTCACTATCTCCCAGGTCAGGTAGTCCCGTCCCGACCAGGGGAAGGCTCCCGTATCAATCCACGTAAGTTCAGACAACATCAGCCCGCTACGCGCCGCCAGCATCTGCTCGCTCGTTCTCCCAATGATATCGCCGGAATAATCCAGCCTAATCTGAGTAGGAAACTCCGCCGACAGAGCATTTCGATTGTATACCGTAAAAGATACAACGTCAGAAGCCGAATATCCAAAAGCATCACTAACAGTCAACCGAACCATATAAGTATCCCTAGGCCCGTTAACTGCCGACGGGTGTATCGTAATCATGCTACTGCCGTCAATGTACCCGCTAAAACTTTGATTGTTTCTCATAACTGAGATTTCACGGGTTAGCGTCCCCGAGCCATCCATAGTCCATCGAAGCGGCATCGACCCCGAGTTATCAAGAAAAACATAGCCACCCCTTGTATCAAACAGTGCCTTTGGAAGTCGCCTTACAGTCACCTCAGTAGTTGCAGTATGTACGCCCCCAGCCGCTACAAGTGTGATTGTAGCAATGCCTTCGGATATAGCCGTCACCATGCCGTTATGATCCACGGTTGCAACGGAAGGGTTATTGCTTTGCCACGTTACAGACCTATTTGCGGCATTCCACGGTGTAAAGATTGGTCTAAGATACTCTATGCGCCCTTCACCCATGTTTATGGTTGGCACGTGAACTCTGACACCGGTAAGCGAAATCTCCGAAACAGTTATTTCAGCCGTTGCGTAGAAGTCTCCATTTATGTGAGTTGCCGTTATAAGTGACGTGCCTATCGAGCGTGCTGTCACTAGCCCGCTATCGTCTACAGTTGCGACACTTGCGTTGCTACTACTCCAATTTAGGCCGATGTTTGTATTTGCGTTGATCGGCTCGAACACCGGAGTCAGCCGCAGTTCTTGACCTTGTTCGATTATCCTTTGTGAAGATTCGTAAGGGTCTAGGTGTGTTATATTAATGGCCGGGACGGGATACGGCGCGGCGTTTACGGTGGTATAGTCTGTTCGTCCGCCGCATTCCGTAGTTACTGTGATTACTGCTTCTCCTGTCGAATGCACAACAACATCAACGACAAGCCCGGTTCCTTCGACAGTCGCCACGGCGGGGTTATTACTCTGCCACGCCACTCTTTGATCCGTAGCGTCGGAAGGATGGATCGTCACTATCAGCGGGCGTCTTCCTTCTTCCAGCCATATGTCTAAAGTGTCCTGCAATTCCACCCGCTGCACCAGTATGGGATTCACCGTCACAGTGCTGGTTGCGGTGCGTGCGCCGTCTAGCGTAGTTACCGTGATGATTGCCGTGCCAGGGGCAAGTGCAACAATGTCGCCAAAGTCATTCACGCTGACAACAGTCGGGTTGCTGCTGCTCCATGCTACCCTTCGATCTGTAGCATTTATGGGCTGAACCGTCGCGATTAAGGTATGTTGCTCTGTTGGATACAGGCTTAATGTGACCGGGGAAACCGTCACGCCTGTGACGGTTTCAAAGATTTCAATCGCGATGGTGTTACTGGATCTTATGCCCAAGTTTGCCGTTTCGGCATAGATTCCAGTTGCTCCCGCCGCCACCGCAGTCACAAGGCCGCCGCCGCTTACCGTAGCAAACAAGCCATTGCAAGTAGTGCGCCACGTCACGTTTTGGTTTGTGGCATTAGACGGGACAACAGTTGCCGTCAACTGCAAAGTTCCTCCTCTAGGTAACCTCGTCACACCTATGGGATTGTTTACGGTTGCGCCAGTTTCGAGGATAACATTTGGGATTACAGTAATGATACTTTCTGCGGAAAGTCCGCCGTTTATGGTTGTTGTTGTGATGGTTGTTGTGCCCGGTGCTAGAGCGGTTACAACACCATTATTATTAACCGAAGCGACAGCTGGATTACTACTCTCCCAGGTTACAGTTCTCATTGTGTGATTGTGATGCCCTATAGCTGTCAATGTTTCCGTGCTGTCTATTGCCATAGTTATATCAGCTCTGTCCAAGTGCATATTTGTTGCATAAATTACAATTGGAATGGGGTTAGAATCAAAATGTCCATCGATGCCATCACCAAGTTGGCCGGCAGTATTCGCTCCCCAAGTCCATAAACTGCCATCAAACTTGCTGGCTACTGTGTGACCCTGACCTGCTGCTACCCTTACCCAATCATATTCTACGCCAATTCGTATGGGTGTTGCTCTAAATGACGTTGTACCATCGCCAAGATTACCAAATGAATTGCTCCCCCAAGCCCATAGACTACCATCAGTTCGTATTGCCACTGTGTGAGCCTGGCCTGCCGCCACTCTTGCCCAATTATATTCTGCACCAACTCGTACAGGCGCATGGCTATTTTGACCCAATAAGCCATGTCCAAGCTCGCCTCCCCAATTTCGCCCCCAAGTCCAAAGGCTACCGTCAGTCTTGATTGCCGCTGTGTGATTCTGGCCTGCTACTACCGTTGCCCAATTTGTGTCCACACCAACTTGCACAGGAGTGTTTCTATGGCTCGCTGTACCGTCGCCAAGCTGTCCAAATGAATTTCCTCCCCAGCCCCATAGACTACCATCAGTTCGTATTGCTACTGTGTGATCATTGCCCGCCGCTGCACTTGCCCAGGTGTCAACGCCAATTTGTGTAGGTATGCTTCTGTTGTTTATGAATCCACTTGTGCCATCGCCAATTTGACCTACCTCATTACTCCCCCAAGTCCAAAGACTGCCATTCGCCCTGATAGCCACGTTATGAGCCATGCCCGTTTCTACCGTTGACCAATCATATGATGTGCCGATTCGCACAGGTGCAAATCTGTCAATATTAGTGTTATCACCAATTTGACCTCTAAAATTGCTTCCCCAAGCCCAAAGACTATTGTTAGACTTGATAGCAATTGTGTGGGAATGACCTGCTACTACGCCTACCCAATCTGTGTCAATACCAACTTGGACAAACGCATTGCTATGAAAACCGGTATTATCGCCAAGTTGACCGGCATTGTTGCCTCCCCAAGCCCATAGGCTACCATCAGCCTTGTTTGCCACAGTATGCCATTCGCCCGCCGATATTTCATTTATTGCGTACAATGACGGCACACCTGCAAATGATGGTACTTGTTCAATCGGTACCGTCCCATCAATAATACCACCTAACTCACCACTTAAATCTTCATTTCGCTCATAATCATCTACAATAATTATTTCAGTTTCTCGGTAATGACATTTGTCAGAAAGGGAGCTATCATTTTCTTTGTAAATATATCTACCTGGGCCATCATTAGGCAACGACACATCCGGCTGTAGCTGCAAATCAAATTGCGACAGCAGAGGAAACATTTCTGTTGGAAACGAATTTGACGCATCGCCCAAAACCTCTGCCGGGGGAATAACCGCAGAGGAAAGTACCATCAAAGCTGTAAGCATAACCGCAATATAGCGTCCTATTATTTTCTTCATATCCAAGCTCCCCCTTGATTAGATAGCATACATTTGAAGTCTCTGAGACTTCTTTTCTCTCAATACAAAAACCCAGGATGTGTTTTTTGTCATTCCTAGGTGTCGAAAATAACAGTTTGATTGACTTGAAACAATATGTAAGTATTGCCATGTCAATTGACATAAATATATCAAAACAGACATGGTTTGTCAATGAACAGTTGGCAAACGCCGATCAATATAGTTAAACACAACCCTTGTCATTCACAGTTGATACCCATGCTGTATTTCAATATCAAACCTTGTTAGATGTTGTTATTGTATCCTAAAAAATGTTAAATATCAAGCCCGTAAGTTGCTGTTAAAATCACACCGCCAGATGTATATTGTATCGAATGGATGGTGAGCTTATGCGCGAGTTAGATTATAAAACAATAGGCAACCGCATCAAATTACAGCGAGAATTTCTCGGTTACACCAGAGAAAATTTAGCCGAACAATTATATGTGTCTATAAATTTCTGTCGCGACATCGAAATTGGCGCAAAAGGAATGTCCGTGCAGACCCTCGCTAAGTTATCGCATATACTCAAGCTATCTGTGGACTACGTCTTATTTGGCGAAACAGTGAATAACAAAGTGGAGCCGTTAATTCTCATGCTGAATTCGTGCAAGCCGGAAAAACGAAAGTACGCCGAGGATATTCTGAAAACCTTTTTGCTGGCAATCGAATAACCTCAAAATGAAAGGCAGACACTGAATATGAGTGACGAACTATCCCCAGCTAATCATAACGAGTACAACGAAATAATATGCATCATCGAGTGTGCCCGCGAAAATGCTTTTCGCTCCGTCAACCGCGAGTTGATTTCGATGTATTGGGAGATCGGTAAATACATCAGCAACAAAGTGACGGATGGTGGCTGGGGCAAATCTGTCGTAACCGATTTTGCAAAGTTCATTCAACATGAGCGCCCTGATTTGAAAGGCTTTTCCGCTTCAAACATTTGGCGTATGCGCCAATTCTATGAAACATATCGCGACGATGAAAAACTCGCAACACTGTCGCGAGAAATTAGTTGGTCGAATAACGTACAGATAATGGCGCGAGCAAAGAGCCGCGAGGCTCGTGAGTTCTATCTGCTCTTTGCTCAGAAAAATAACTATTCTGCCCGTGAATTGGAACGACAGATTGACAGTATGCTCTTTGAACGTACAATAATTTCTGATTGAGAAGAATAAACTCTTCCTTGCAAAAAACACAGGACTGATAGCGCTCCGCGACAGTTATATTTTGGAGTTTCTCGATGTTCCGGAAAATCATAGAGAACGAGAGTTGCGCCGTTCCATTGTCACAAATTTACGCGACTTCATTTTAGAGTTGGGCAAAGATTTTTCTTTCGTCGGAGAAGAGTATCGCGTCCAAGTCGGGAATAAGGATTTTTACATAGACCTGTTGTTCTACAACCGAGAACTTTCCTGCCTTGTGGCAATTGAGTTGAAAGTTGTGGATTTTTCGCCGGAGCATTTGGGGCAAATGGAATTTTACCTTGAAGCTCTGGATCGTGATGTTCGTAAACCGAACGAAAATCCAAGCGTCGGGCTAATCTTATGTGCAGGCAAAGATGATATGGTGGTGGAGTATGCGTTAAGCCGCAGCATATCTCCTGCGCTCATTGCCGATTATCAACTACATCTTCCTAATAAAAATTTGCTTGAAAGTAGGCTTCGTGAGTTGAAAGAAATCGCGGAAATATCAGCAAACAACGATGCAGAATAATAGTGTCTAAGTTAATGGCAATATCGAGAAAACAAATATCTCGAAAGCGTAAGAGGAGCCTAACAAATTCAACGTTTACAGGCAAACGATTCGAGATAAAAAGTCGTGAGATTTTTGAAAAGGCGGCGAGCGAATCAACCCGCCGCCGGCAATTCGAGATAAAAGTGCGGAAGGGTTCAGCGCAGACCGTAAAGCCGCTTGAGAAGCTCTTCATCCGTCACCGTGTATCGCTTAGAATTAAGGTGATCTTGAAGTGGACTGTCTGAGTTGGTAGCCAATTCAATAGCCTTACGTTTTTTCTCGGTATCGGCACGGGCATAGATGAGAGTTGTTTCAAGCTTCGAATGCCCAAGCCACTGAGAAACGAGAGTCAAATCCATGCCGTGTTGGTATAGGTGCATGGCACGGGTATGTCGCCAGAGATGCGGATGAACATTATCCGGCACCTCGTGACAGCGCGCTTTAGCCGCCACTCCATAATCATGTATGAAGCGTCGAGCGGTATCGTGATGCATCCGGTTATTTTCCCCATTCCTCGTTACATAAAAGAGCGGTTGCTCAGAGTAATCATTTGCGCCTGCGTGAAAAATCTTTCTGTAATCAAGGTAATGGCGGACTGTGGCTTGCATCAGTGGAACTGAGCGGATCTTGTTTCCTTTTCCATGAAGAGTGATGATCGGTGTGGCTCCCAACCGAACGTCACGGACGCGGGCATCCATAATTTCCTGAATCCGTGCCCCAGTATCATAAAGTAACATCATGAAAAATCGATCGCGCAGCCCTTTGTTTGTCGAAGCGTCAGGCTGCTCCAGAATCGCTTTCACGGCCGCTTCGCTCATGTGTGAGATTATCTCGGGCTTTACAGCATTTTTCTTTGGGATTTTGTAGATTTCATCGCAGTAGATTACTGCCGTTGGCTCCATTTTCGCAGCGTACTTGTAGAAGGCGCGAATGCAGTTACGGCGGTGATTGCGAGTTGATATACCGCAGCCCTTTTCCTCAACGTTGTCAAGATAATCGGAAAGCAATTTGCTGTCAATCATTGCGAAAGTTATTTCGTGGAGTTCAATCTTTTTTCGGAGCTTCACAAAATCTAAAAGTGCTCCAAGGGCGTCACGATAGGATTTAATCGTATGATTACTGCATTGCCGTTGGCCGGGAAGATAGATTTTGAAAAAATCATGAATCAAAGTGAATAGAACCGCATCCTTCACCCTACTCATACGTTCACCTCCGGCATCATCCCATCAAAGGCAGACCAGTCAATCCCTGCGGATTTGACGAGATTCTCCGGGAGGATATGGATATAGTAAGCTGTTTCGGACAGGGTGTCATGCCCCATGTACGCACTGAGATACGGCAGCATTGCGTAAAGGTTTTTGTCCTCGTCCAGCCAACGGTTAAGTACAGCAGAGGCAAAACGGTGGCGAAGATCATAAACCCGTACACCGGGGAGAGGTGTTGTTTTAGGATGAGATAGGCACCAGCAATCATGGAACATGTTGCTCATCTGTCTGTTTGTGAGAGGCGAGTCGCCATTTGCCGGAAAAAAGAAGCCGCTGGGGTTTGTCCGCTTGTCATACTGTCTGCACAGAGCCAGCATATCGTCGGACATGACAACCACGCGCTCTTTATGCCGTTTCGTCTTGGTAATCAACACTTTCCCGGTATCAAAGTTGATATGGCGACGCTCCAGTTCCCGGCCTTCGTTTGGTCGAAGCCCACAGGTGTAGATTAGTCTAAACAACACAGGGGCGATAGTTGAGGAAACATCCGCTGACATCGGCAAATTGTCCGCCATAAAAAACAGAGCTTTCAATTCTGCGTCTGTAAAAAGATAAGGTGCCTGTGTTTTCTTGGACACAAACATCCCGTCCGGAAGAATATAAGAAGGTTGGCCGATTGCGCAAAGATATTTGCCAAGTATGCGTATGGTCATTGCTTTGTTGCTCATGCCTGTACGTTTTTGTTCGCTTTGCTTATTAATCCAGCCCCATACTAAGCTTTCGGTTAATGTCGGAGTTGTCACGTTATGCTTCGCGCAGTACCGGTCAAAACTGATTAGGTTTGCTTCATGAGAGAGCCTTGAAAAACCCAGTGCCTGACGATAATTAAGCATTGACTCCAGAACCGGCATAAATACGCTGCTGAACTTACTCATCATCCGCGCCCCCTTTCGGTTCAATGCCTTCAAAAGGCAGGGCGCACTCTTTGAGATGGATACTGTCCAGCGCAATGTATTTCTTTACGGAATCAATTTTCTCGTCTCCGAGAATCTCCGCTACAGTGCTAATCGGGATTTGAGTCGTCACCAAATTTTTGCCAAGCTCACGACGCAAGGAATGAAATCCATTCCCATCGAACGCATCGCGGGGCAAACCTGCTTTTTTCCGGTAGACATCGTACATATTTCCGATGGAACAAGCATTCTTGAAGCCTTGGTACGGTCTGTGATCCCGAAGGAAAATCTCCTCAGATTCAGTGAGTTGCCGTCCGTTCAAAATGTAGTCTTGGATTGCTTCACCTACGTCGCATGTCAGAGGTAATGCCAGAGAAACGCCTGTTTTCATCTGCACCAGCTTGATTTCTCCGCGATGCCAGTCAATGTCCGACAGCTTCAGCCGGGTAATATCAATAGCTCTGAGTCCGGTTACGGCTCCAAGCAGTATAATTGCGTAGTCCCGTTTCCCGACTGGTGTTAAACGGTCTGTTTGATCAAGAATGGTGGCAACATCATTCGGTGACGCGGCAGGGAAGATTCTGCTGCCGCGCACAACCTTGAAAGATAATAATTGCTCGTAGTTGTTACCGCTCAAACCAGTATCCGCAAGATAACGATACAGGCGCTTCAGGTAAAGTTTTGCGTTGTGGATACTTCCGGTTGTCATGTGATGAGAACAGTGGGCAATGAAATTTTGGATCTCGGACGCACCTACATTAACCAAGTCGTTATAACCTTCACCAATGAGCCATGCGAAATATTTACGTGAAACCCAAACAACATCGCCACGTGTGTTAGGGTGATAATTTGAGGCATTCAGAAAGTCAATGATGATTTTTTCATAATACTCATTTAGCCTAAACTTTGAAACTTTACCGGGCAAAGACCATTCCATTTTTCCTGTTTGGTGAAATTCCAGAAGCCTCTGTGCCCCACGCTTGAGTCTGCGGTAATGTTGCCACCCGATTTCACCACGGCTCAAACGGTCGGCGGCATCGTTGATAAAGTCGTTCACAAGTTTGATATCCAGATGTCTCTTTCCCTGCGTTCTGTGCATTGTCTCAATCGGATCAAATACGTTCGAGTGTTCTTCCCATGCTGTGCGCGGACTTACGCCCATTGCCATCACAGCATCTACTGCCCTCAAAGCAAGGTCTTTGATTTCATTGGTTTCCATTCACTTTTCCTCCGATATGCATTATACTAAGTTGCAATCTATCTCCAACAAATATATAATATAATCACGGAGGTGAATTGCCTTATGCGAAAACGTAAACAGGTTGCGAGTGACATTGAAGCAGTTAAAAATGCAATGTATGAA
>Ga0131853_10004800_pt1 | contig 24248 bp, 15 predicted proteins | sample TergutLab28metaG_FD_92764 | JGI IMG/M metagenome (GOLD analysis project Ga0131853, IMG submission 92764) | Labiotermes labralis P1 segment gut microbial communities from Petit-Saut dam, French Guiana - Lab288 P1 (version 2) (version 2) | ecosystem: Host-associated > Arthropoda: Insects >...
GTGTGTGTCTAATTGTATGGGTTATTATTGTGTGTCTATTCGTGTGAAGGTGTAACTTAGAAAAGAGGCTTAGTATAATTAAGAATGACTGCACAAAATTTTATTTCATTCTTGTAAGAAAAATTTATATTTTCCTGGATATCTAATTTTAAAACAAATATTTATTCAATAAGTGACTAATAAATACTTTTCCTTCTATTTACTCTTTATTTACGGGTTCTTACTTATATGAGATCACGTGATGTACGACGAAACTTCCAAATTAAAATCTAAATTTGACACCTACATTATCACTTATTTGTATGAGACGATCATTAAAGTAAAAAAAAAAAAACAGGCTACAAAAATGATGCATGTATTTCGTATATGTACATATGCTAAATTCTCATATTCATGAAATGAAATTATACAAAATGTAAATTAAAATGTTATTAATAAAAAAATTCAATATAAGCCTTGTCTTGCCATATGCATTGTTACATTTCCATTCCTTTCTGTTCAGCATCTTGTGTAGCGGTATTGTGGGCACTGGTTTAGTGCAGCCAGAAGGCATGTTAGGTTTTCAGGTTTCAGGTATTCATTTTGAAGAATGTTATGTTATTAGAGTGTTGTGTTATGTGACGTAGTTAACGTATGTAGGTTGGGCAGAACTGAGTATAAGATATAAATGCTGCCCATAATTTTAGAGTTGGAGGAAATTCTTCTTTTTTAATTTCGAACACAGACCATAGGAAATGAAACAGAAAGCAACTTAACGATAAGTTCTGTTGTGAAATAAACTTTTATTTATGGTAAAACAGAGAAAAGTTTATAAAAAATTCACAACACTTCTACTTGTTTGATAGATGTCGTAAAATAAATTAAAACAATCTATACATAAATAAAATGATTAGCTGTCTAAATACAAGAGAATTTTTCGTAAATGTATATTTCACTTTACATGAAGAAGACAGTCTAAATAACTTTATGTTAATAATTTACATGGTATTTATATTACAATTACACTATATATTAATTAAATTAAAATTTATTCGGAAGGTTTTCGTAAGTAAGATTAATTTATTTTAAGTTGACAACGGATAAAAGAGACGTAATTTTTGGAAGTTTTTGGTAAATCATACAGATTGTTATGTTCATGATAATGTCATTCATTATTATAACTGAAATAGAAGGTAATACCACACGTAATGATCTGGGAAATGTCTTACAAGGAATAAAGAGAACATCGGTCCTATCGTAAAACTGGATCTACGACTTTAACAACAGCTATAGTGACAATAACGTTACAGGACTCTACAGAAGTATACCTGAAATGGAACACTAATTATTTTCTGCATCTTATTTCAAACTATTAGTTAAGAAAAACCATGATTTTTGAAAATTTTTTATGATTGTCAATAATAGTGTATTTAAGTAAAATTACAGGGAAATACATTCAAATATTACACAAATCCAAATGATATACCATTGGTTTTGTAAATAATTTGTAGTCCATTTCTCAATCTGTAAATACACACGACGTAATTTCACGTATTGGGTTGAGTGCATAAACCTGTGTGATGTCGTTGAGAACTTCAGTAACACAAAGAAACCAACAAGCAATCCGCTACGTGAACATCAGTACAGATTCAAATTCCAAACAAAGTATTAAAGAAATTTGGTGGAACATTAAGGGAAGAAACTGTCGAAAAGCAGAATTAACGAAGTGATAATTCATAAGCAAAGCACTTCAATTCGTATAGCCGTGGGTCACACGGGACTGTTTTACAAGCTACCCGCTAGCGAGTTTCCAATTTCATTTGTACCCGCTTGTCTAAGTAAAGGAATGTAAAAATTCGTTTGCGACTAATTATGAGAGAGTGAATTTGAAATCAATTCAACTATCTCGTTATTCCACCGTTAATTTTCTATCCCACATGTAAACACGATCAGTGTAAATAATACAGCATATAAATACCTTGCGTAAGGAAATAAAATTCTTCAGTTTGTCTTTCAGATATGGAGTGAGCTAGAAACAGATTGGTTGTTTTAAACACCACGCTTTAAACGGAAGGCTAATTCTCTGGCTGACAGATGGCAAATTAACCAGCTGGCAAGGTGCGGGTGAAGTAGTCCTGTGTAACACCTACCACTTATTCAAAAATTCTTTACTAACCACAAAATATAAACTTCAGATTCTTTTGCTTAATAAGTGGCTGTACAACACCTCGAACAACAAGCAAATGGCACTTAGACACCAGCCCATCAAAAGTAAATAGAAGGCAGGTTGCATGTGATACAGGTTAAAGCTGTAATATTCATCAAGCGGGTGAACGATAGCTAACTTCCGGGAATTTATTTTATACCAATTCATTTGCTGGGAGTCCCATAATTTATGTAAACCTGCTTCAACCACACGATCAATAATTTCATTAACTCTCCTCATCAGTGGGTCCCCATGAAGCATTACCATTGACTGTCCAAAACTACGAAACATGCCGTCTTCTAACTTGCACAATAATGGTTCAGAGTTCTCGCCAACCAAATCACCACTAGCGTAGAGTTCTTCAGCTATCTTATCCATCAACAAAATTGACGCATTCTTGTGATACTTTGCCCAGGCAAAACAAACCTCCTCCGACGCACAATTGACATGATGTGTGTGTATTTGAAATGATTCCGTTCCGTCACTTATCTCGAAAATTGAGTTAAAAGGAAGTGGGTAAGCAGGTTTAATACCTGAAGCGAAAAGTTCATCCAAGTTTTTAATTGGTGTTTTGTAGCCGGAGTCAGTAAGAAACGTTGTCAGAAATGCCTTGAACACTGTTCTGAAGGCCAGAGAGAAACACACCCAGGCGAGGAAAAGAGAACTTAGTGACATGTTGCGTGGCATCTTTGACACTGACAACCCTAGAATGACAGCCCAGATGTTGGTGAAAGAATTTTTTAGTGATTTGTATTCTGGCCACTCTGACGTGCAGCTGTATCGTGCAACAATTGTAGTCGAAATGGCCACAGTCACAATCGATATTATCAGAACTAACCACAGTTCCACGGAAAGTACCTTAAAGATGCTTCTCCACCTTGGGTATTTGTCAGAACACGGTACATACCAGCAGACTGTTATGATGTAATAGGAATTGGTGGAGGAAAAATGTGGATATAATATAATATTATTTCCCATATTACCTACAATTATATAATATTCCTTTAGAAACAAAGATGTAAACAAAACATATAACCAATTTTTCGCTGTTTCAAGACTTTCTCGACTAGGGACATTAATAAAAGTCATGTTCATCTTTTGCAATACAATTTCTAGCAACTCCATTTCCAAGCCTTCTATATAAGTCACAACAGTCCCATTAGAATACGTGCGATTTACATATTTCGTAGTAAAAAACCATTGAAGGTCAAACACAAGAGCTTTCATAGGACATCCGTTGAAGCTGTTATTTATCTTTCGTGGAAACAAGTCAGTGTTCTTGGTGAAGTGTCCTTGTGCAGAAATAACCCAACTGTCCAGTAGGGTGATATCATTCACCTCAGTACAACGGTCTGAACTCTGATATGGAAACCAAGTGTACACCCCCAACTTCATGGCTGTGTCTACTTCATTAACTTTTGTCGTTCTGCTATATTCTTTGTGTATTACATCACGTCCTTTGCTTACGATAATGATGTTATATATTCGGAATTTTGAGAAATAATCAAATATGTCTGTTTGTTGTGACATTGAGAATACATTTGCTCCAGCCACAACAAACCGAGTTTCATAATTCCAGAGTTTTGTGAATTTGTTTTCTCGGTCTGAAATTAGCCCCAAAATTTCTACATAAAGACTCTCGATATTCCCATCCGGTATTAATATAATGTAACTGCCATCTCTATCTATGAAGTCTGTTTTATGTGGTTCTCTAATATTACCATCAACAGTAACAACAACAGGCCAGATAGAATTTCGATGAATCTCTGCAACCAGTTCCTGTTGCACATCTCGGTAGGAAGCCGGCGATGATATCACCACAGATCGCCCTGGTGCGAAATAACTTTGGCTGATTTTTGTCAGACAGTGCACCAAATGTACTTCCTCTAAGGTAAGGGAAGTAGATGGCAGCATTGCTCCATTCGTAATTGCGCTGAAGAGCATTATCACCAGCAGAATGCACTCAAAATTTTCATTCTGCAAAAGACAAAAAACAATTAATTTGCTCAGAACCGAACATTCCTCTGTAAATTGAACAAAAGTTTCTTCCTTTCCCAGAATCTGTGAATATTGCGGTGGGCTTGAAGTTATGGCACGAGATTTTCTCCCTTACTCTATCACTGGTTTGGTAATTTAAATGTTTTCTATTCAAAGTTCTATGTCATTTTTAAAATATAAAAAATAGACCTCTAATTAATAGGGGAATCTGTTGACGTAGAATGGCGTATTTTTGTAAGTGAAGGTGGGGAAATTCTGGTAGTCGTGTTCTATTTCCTTCTAATGTTGTCGTACCAAAATTTATGTCTCAAGTAACTGCAGACTTGATTTCGAATTTCAGCAAAAAATTTCCCGGAATACATTTTTCCTCAACATATTAAATTCATTATCCTGAAATTTTTTTTCTCCTTTATTGTTCTGAATTGAATGCCGTTTTCCGTCAGACAATTCTTGTCATATGAAGATCGCAATATTTAATGCGGATTCTGATTATTTCTTGCAGCGGCTGACCAGCAGCCAATCCTGTAACACACTGTGGATTTTGGGAATAAAAAGGGCTTTTGAATCGGAAGAACCTGGGTCGCAGCCTTTAGAGAGTACCATGAGTTTTGTGAAATTGACTGAGGGGCTTCGAGTGACTTAAGCTGGCGTCAGGCTGGGCTGTCTGCAGACAGTGACTGTAACGAACTGATAGCAGTAGCAACTGGACAAATAATTGTGAAGCATTTGGATTTCTTGTTGTGAGACTTTTCTGTAAGGGGAGAGACATTTTATCTTCCGCGATATCTAGAGTGATGTAAGAAAATTCTCTGTCTTCAAGGAAGAGACCTTCTTCATGAAGTCTTGTCCGGGTGTTGCTTCTCGCTGTTGGTTTCAGAAAATATTCTTGGACACCATGATGCTAGTTTCACTTTACTCCTACGTCATCAGAGTTATTTACTTACATACTGCATGGTGCTGGTTCCTTCTAGAGAATTTAAGAATTTGTCAGTTAATCAAGAAATCCCCCACACTTTATGGAATCCTAATTTTCATCAACGCATTCACAAGATCCCACAGACGATTCCACTCTTGTGCCACCAAAATTCATTCCCTCTCCCCCTTTCCGCTTTCTGAAGATCCTTTTCAATACCATTCTCTCATCTACGTCCGGGTCTTCCAATGGTTATTTACTTCATGTTTCCCCACCAATAAAATATATGAAATACTCCCCTCCCCCATTCGTGCTCTATGACACGCCCAATCCATTTTCTAGGTTTGATAACACGTAAAATATTTAGCGATATATACAGATCATTAATCTCTTCAATATGTAGTTTTCTCCACTGTCATTTTATCTCGTCCTTCTAAGGTCCAAATAATCCCCTCAGCACCCTTTTCACAAAAATCCTCAGCCTTCATTCCTTTCCTCAATGTGAGCAACAGCAAGCAAGTTTAGAGTTTATGTGTCTTCATTTTTATATTTTTGGAATGGAAAATTTAAGACAAAAGATCTTTTACTGAATGATAGCCAGACTTGGCCGTTTTTAAAATGAGGGGGGGGGGGGTTGCGAATTCATGTGTACGTTGATCAATGTTCCTGCTGACTAGTGGAGACTCCAGTTTTCGCCTGTTTACACAGAAGTTCTTATAATATGACTTGGATGAGAGGGTCATAATTGTATGACACCAGGTCGGAAGATTTTCTTTTAAAATGACGGTTACTTTGTGGATGTAATCCCGTTACACAGCGATTTTAAACATATTGATCCTCGCAGTGTGTGTGTGTGTGTGTGTGTGTGTATGTGTGTCTATGTGTGTGTGTGTGTGTGTGTTGAGTGTGTGTCTGGTATGTTTGTGTTGTGTGGGTGTGTGTGGTGTGTGTGTTTTGTGTGTGTGATTGTGGTGTGTGTGTATTTATGTGTGTGTGTGTGTGTGTGTGTGTTTGTGCGTGTGAAGCCTGCTGCTTTCTGCAATGTGAGGCCGTGTTTCGTTACAAGTGGTTCGGAATCCGCCATCAAACCTAAGGCAGCAAATTTTCTCTGAAATTTAGTAGCCGTTTAAATGAATATACCTCAAATCGCCCGTGATAATTTTATCCAAACACTACTTCATCAAAAAATGGCAAATCCATGTCCTCTCTTTGTCACATATGTGGTCAAATTGATGTGAATAACAGTACCAGAATGCAGCATTAATCTTCCCCCTTAGCTGTCAATATCACAGTGCAAAACACCGTACTGCTGAACAGCAACACCGCCATTTGTACATTTATACTGAACATGTTGCGTATTACGTGAAGACCACTAAACTGTCATGTGACTGTTATTGGGTAGGCTTTCTGTGACTCAGTTCCTTCTTACAGTCAGTTAACTTTTCACCTCTCAAATTGGACATAATAAGTTATTACGTTCGACACTACAAATTATTTTTTACCCGCAATTATTTAATATTAAAATTTTTCTGACCAATTATTTGAAATAATTTGAACTTATTTATGTTGCTTTCTCCAAACATAAATGTATTGGAGTCGATTATGTCGAAAATGTATCTTTTACACATTTTTGTCTCTACAAATAATCAGTTATTTTAAAAATGTGTTTATTTATGAAAGAAACATCAAAATTGCTTTATTTTACCTGGTGAGAACAAGATATCAAGCTAGAGCACTCTGATGTCATAAACGATAAATTACATAAAATGCAAATTTTCCTTGCATTCATAACGGTTCACTTGCTATATTGTGTCATTATCCGTGTGTTTGCGGCATTCCAAATCAAGTCTTTACTGACGGTATTTGAAAGAAATTTGTGTCATGTTGTAGCACGGAGGGAAACGCTTTCTCAATTTACTCCGATGATTGGGGTTTATTATTTACTGCAAGTGCCAAGGGAAATAAAATTTTTTGATGAAAAGCGAAGAAAATGTTTTGTCACACATACAAATAAATGAATGAACTGAATCCTTCTATTTGAAACTTCGTGCAGGAATTTGTTCTAAAATACTCTGTTTGCCAAATGCCCAATATGGCATAACCCTGAAAGTACTACTAATATTTATTGCTTTTTGCACACTAACCCAGGCAAGCACAGGAAATTTTTGTCAATATATAGAAATGATGAGAATTTATAATTTATATTATCCATTTAAAATGACCGGCGTACCTGTTAAATTACGACATTTCCCTTGTGCTACTTCGTGAGATTTGCAGTGAAAAGTTAAACATGTATTCAACCTTTCTTGCATATATCCCTTCCATATTTTAATACCTATACAAATGATAGGGGAAGAAATTTGTGACCTTTTTCATAATCAATTAACTGCACTACATATATTTTAATCAAATAAAATTAATAAATTATATATTAAAATAATATTTGATTAAGAACTATCTACACTCTTGTAACCCATGTTGTTAAGCAGACAAGCAGAATATCAGGCCGATAATTACATAGTGCATAGCTGGGTAGACACTTTTTGACTTTCTTAAAAAACGAGAGTTTTTCATCCATTGTTCATAACAAGAAATATACATGATAATATCTGCATTTCGACCAATGACCCACTGTTTCCTGCTTTCATTTCCCTCATCGGTTTGTCTAGGACGGCTTGCATAATTCAGAATTGAGTGCCACAGTGCCCTATTCAGTTAGTCCAGCACTCGGTTCGCAACTAAGAGAAAGATTTCATATTACACTCTAATGCTGCCTTAGGTTGAAAATAAATATCTGCTTCGAAACATTTCTTGAAACATGTAAATTTCGTGATAAATCCTACAAAAGTTTGAGGTAAATGCAATAGGGAATAAGATTAAAATTAACTCTCGTACACAGATGTTGATAAAAACGTTTGTTAACAAATTGAGTAGACAAATATCTATTCATTTCTATTGCCAAGTGTAAAATTGAAATAAGGAGGATTGCCGTGGACCAAATTCTAAAGAAAAGGACCTAGAAAAATAAAAAAAATCGAGATGGTTTTTCGAATATCAAGTTTGAAGAAATACATTGCAAGATACATAAAATAAAACCAATATTATCAAATCTCATTAATCAGTGGTTCGGAAAAGGAAAATTTGGATATCTTTCAATATATGAAAGTGCTTATTGTCATATTAAAAGAAGGGATTGGGAAAACCATTATTGGATCTTGAGACAAATAGTTAGGATTTGAAAAAGCAACCAAAGTTTACCCATTTTTGTAAACGAAATTCCATTATTCTTCAACTGCTCGATCCCGAATATATTAGAAATAGTCCCCTCTGGAGAGTCTTTTACCAGTTCAAACAATGCCACAGTCCACAATGATTGAATCAGGAACTCAGAACTTGCCTTTCCCTTCTTCCTCACCGCATACAACTAAACACTCCGACCGACACCTGCTGACGGTTGCACCAAATATTGATTTATTTATATGTTTGGAAGCCTGTTGCCACGTAACTTCGACGAATGTAAATCGTAATTTTCACTGTTCCAAATTCGTAACCTACAAATTAACAATTGTTAGAGAGAAAGATTTCAGGCATATTTGTTGGTACCTGCTGTGTAAAGTTCTCAGTTTTCTAACGGTTGCAACAGTATGTGAACCTGCTGACAGGGAGCGGCAAATGAACTTAATTTATGTAGGATAGAAAGCAAAATAAACGACAGATGAGTTGTCGGATCTTCATAAACGTTTTGGAGAGAAAAAGACGTGTGAGTCTTTTGTTGTAAGAAGTTGCACTGAATAAATGGCGTCATAGAAATATCTGAAAATTTGTTGAATTGCGTACCTCAGCTTATACTGTTTCCCTGAGGTCGAGCCAGCTTTCCCTTTTCTATTCCCTGCATTGAGAACCACACCCAAAAATAATATTTTACAATGTCAAGTTCCTACAATGTTCGCCAGACCCCACTGTACAAAACAAAACATATCGCTTGTCCATATTCTGTACGCCAGAGAAATCTAATACATCTGAATGTCAGAAATGAAGGTACCGCAGTGTGACAAATAGAGTAGTGTAATTCTCATTCCACACGCAACATCTTGTCGTTTTTAACTTAAAATAAATTGCATAGTTTTTCTTAACTTCCTGAATATTGTGACCACTCTTCTACGTATTTAGTGAGAGTGTACCTATATATAATTTTTTCAAAATTTCTTCAAATTATTCTCGGAAAAAATCGTATAAGATATTTTGCTCAACCATTCGATGAAAAACATGTAACTCCAAAAATTTTGTATAAAAGAAGGTGTTTGAAGTGAATACATTAACATTTCGAACCATTCAATATGTGACAATAATTTTGAAGATATGTCTGACAGTTTCTTCCGAAACATATGTACGTAATTAACACTATTCACTCAGTAGTAGCCCAGTAGTGTGTAGTTTTTAAATGTTAGGATATTCGGTAAAGAAGAATAGAAAGAAAATTGGGAAGAAGACTATTTAGGAATAATGGAGCAAATTCTCCTGCGTTTGACTAGAAGAATTTAAAATGTCTATGAACTTTTTCACGCAGGAATGACATGGTCCTTGCTGTAAATCGAACCTGGCTACTCCCGAACACAAATCAATAACCTAACTGTTACAGCTGTCGGATGTAACTGTCGATTATTGTTACGGAAATGCAAAACTTAGGACAAACCAAATGTAGTTTTAATGTAGGGCTTAGAGTTCGGCTACAGTAAATTCAAACATTTTTGCTTTTGGGCGGTACTCATTAGCCTTCTGAATTCACATCTTCGTCCGTATAATGAGGTTTGTCAGACGGACTGCAGGAACGATAATCAACTAAGCATTAAACTCGCTGAAAGCAATATAATCAAACTACTGATCCTGCACACTCGTCATCTGTGGTTATTGTTAGAGATAAAAGAAACAAACCAGGAGATGTAGTGAAGACATAAAGTTAACAACCCAGCAAGATGATAAATTTGCGAGAAAATACTAAGCTATAAGAAGGACGAAATAATTGTTGTTCCCAGGCAGACTAAACTTCATAATATACCGTGCTCAATGTTCATCAGCCTTACTAATATAATTAGTATTTTAATTCGCTTCATTTATATATCGGAGATAATTTGAAATTTACATTATTCTCTAATATATTCGTCTTCTTGTAATTGCCTTCTATTTAATAGTGTCAAGGTTAAAGGAAGTATAGAGGTACAAATTTACTTCACTTCTGGACTTTCAGACCTCTTATGGGAAGAAATATATTTATACAAATGACCAGTTTAATTGAATTAATTACTTGTTTTACTTAATTTTGTAGAGAATCTTATTATACAAATTTTTATCCTTTTTTCTGTAAGCCTAATGGCTTCTTAGAAAATTAATCTCAGTGAAGTATGAATTTGAATCTGAAGCTCACCCATTTAAATTCCAACAAACACAAAGGTGCACAGAATAAATAACGAAACGACAGAAATTTCAAAGACGGGTCTCTTTGTTTCACTTTGTAAAAAAGAAAAACAAAAATTTTACTGAATAATACAACGGAACAGCTTGATTCCAAGAGACCCTGACACCTGCAAATGAAGTTAACTGGAATAATTCAGTAAAAGAGCATGTTATTATGGCTGACGCTGCCTGACGTCATCAGATTTTCTTACTTACTAACTACATGCAGCAGTCCTTCTTGAGACGCTAACCGTTTCTCACCTTGTCCAGAAATAATCCACACATTATGCATCCGTCACTATTCTTTATCGCATTCAAATTTTCCGCTTTCTGCTCCTATCCTGAACAACCTCAATCCAGTACTTGACCCAATTCAACTACCAGAAGATCCATTTTAATATTATCCACACTTCTAAGCGTGAATCTTCGAAGTGGTCTCTCTCCCTTACGAAAACTCTAAGCAACTATACTCTGTCCCGTACGTGCTACATGACACGTCCAATGCTTTATTCGACCACCCGAACAATGAATGAAGAATATATAACATTAAGATTTCCACTATGTCATTTCCTTCACTCACATATTACCCCATTTGTCGTAGGCCCAAATAATCTACTCATACTTCCATTCACAAACACCATCAACCTACGTTGCTCCATAAATGTGAGCGACTAAATTTCACAAATTTTACTTCGTAATCAATACTGATGATGCCCAGTAATTTCCTCTCCATATGGTGTAAAATTCGCCCAGAGGGATTTGACAACTTTTTTAGGTTGAAAAAATAATACATGCCTGATAAATTACGTACTTGTTGACCTGCTTACATTCTGCGTGGAACAGAGTCCTTCTTGAGAATATAATCGGTTTTCAGCTAGTCAAGTATTTCTTCGCATTTTATGGAAACCGAAGCTTCATTTCCGCAGTAATAAGTGCCCGCCACCTCTCCCTGTCCTAAGCCAGAAATATCCAGTCCATACCCCCACATACCACTTTCTGAAAATCTAGTTTAATATTATTCTATCATCTCAGTCTGGGTTTCCATATTGGTTTCTTCCACTCGGTTTTCCCAACAAAACCTTCTATATTCCTTTCCTCAAACCCATAGGGCCACATGTCACGCCCATTTCATTTTTCTCTATTTTAGCAATCGAAAAATATTAGGTTTGGAAACAGGGCATTAAACAACCCAATATGTAGTTTTTTCCACTTCCCTGTCAGCTCATCTCTCCTTGCACAAATATTCTAACCTCTAGCCTCAATCATCAGTCGCATGTAACATTGGCCAGGCTAGTCCGAAGCTACAAGTCAGGACAGTGTGCGAATCAATGTGCGGGTAGAGAAATGTGTTTCTGCTGACAGGTGTTGGCGGCACAATTTGTCTGCTTCCAAGAAACCGCTAACCACGTGCTTGGGATAGGTGGTTCTTTAGGTTTCTGTGACTATCTTGGAAGGATGTATTTGAAAATGACAGGTACATTTTGAATACAATGCGGCTATAATAAGGTCATACCGTAAACCTGGAGGCAGCAAAGATTCTCCGACATCTAGGAAGCCTTCACCAGAATATACGTCACATGTCCCATGATAATATTCTCTAATTATAACTTTAATTACGATTAGCAAATCCATGTCCCTACCTTGTTACGTATGTGGCCAAATAGACATGAATAGGAGTATAAGTAAATCGCATTAAACTTCCTACTTAACTGTTTATATCATACTGCACAACAGCGTAACTCCGAACAACAAACCGTCAATTGTGCATTTATACGGTTTGAGTCTATTTTATGTTATGCTCTTTAAAAAGCCTGTTGTCGTGTTAAATTAATCCTTCACCCTTACTCTACTTCAAGACAAAGGCTATGAATTGTTACATATAATTTCATTCAGCCATTCTTCCATATTTGTTTATTTTTTATCAGCCCTACTTATGCCAGTAGGATGAAAGTTTTACGCATTTCAAAATTAATTATCTTCATTATAAAAATATTTTACACAAAATTAAATAAATTAAATAAATCATAACTAAAATTTCCTTATGGACTACCAATACTCTGATAACGCATTCTGTTATCGAAACTAGCAGAATATCAAATCGCCTCTTGTGTACTGTTCGACTGAGCAGAAACGTAATGACATTTTAAATTAAACCTGGTTTCTACACTTTGATTATAATCAGTAAAACACCTGTATATAACTGCGTTTCGAATTATGCTCCGCTCCTCCTTACACACGTTTCCATTTCGCCCAATTTGTTTGTCTAGGGCACGTTGCATAATTCAAATTTAGGTACACAAATGTCCAATTCAGGTAACTCAAATTTAGGTACACAAATGTCCAATTCAGGTAACTCAAATTTAGGTACACAAATGTCCAATTCAGGTAACTCAAATTCTCTTGTGACACCCAGTAGAATGAATCATTATTACTATCTATTGATTCCATATGTTGACAATATCGATGTTTCTCGAAACAGCTGTTGAAACGTTGCAAATTTGTCATAAATTGTGAGAAACGTTGAAGAAAATACAGAAGAGAATTTTATTATTATTGGGAGTTTTATATAGGAAGTTGAAAACCATTTGTTAATATATTTAGTAGGCAAATAACTACACATGTGTCTTGCAATGTGTAAGAGTGATATGCGGTGCTTCACAAAGGACCAAATGTTAAATGAATGGACCTTTAGTGAGAACACAACCAGGTGTTTTTTCCCAAAAGAATTTAGGAAGAAACACTTGTCAATTTATAGAAAATGAAAATAAATATTAACACAACTTATAAATTACTAGTTCCAAAAATTCCGAAATATGAGATGCGTTTCATCGTATAAAAACGCCTATTGTCACATTAAAATGAATGAGTAAGGCAATCGTTTTTTAATTTTGAAATAAGTCGTTATGATATGAAAAAGCAAGCAAAGATTACCAAATTTAGAAAATAATAAACCATTATTCTTCCACTGCTCATTCTTGAATATGTGAATAATATTTTCCTGCGGAAAGTCGCCTTTACCAGTTGAAACAGTGCCACATCCCTCAAGGCTTGATTAAGGAACTTCAGAACTTGGTTTTCGCTCATTTCTCACCGCTTACAACTACACACTCCGACTGATATATGCTGAAAGTTGCACCAATTATTGATTTATTTATATATTTGTTAGCCTGTTGACATGTAAATTCGACGAATCCAAATTGTAATTGTCACTTTTCAATAATCGTAACCTGCACATTAACAATTGAGAGGAAGAGCGAATTCAGATACTTTCATTAGTACCTACTGTCTGCAAAGTGCGCAGTTCTAGTAAAAGCTGCAACAGTTTGTGAAATTGTTGGTGGCGAAAGAAGAATGATCTTAATTTTAGAGAGTCGAATGCATAATAAACGAGAGATAAATGTCAGATCCTCACAAGGGTTTTAGAGAGAAAAATACTTGAGTGTTGTTTGCTGCAAGCAGTTGCACGGATGAAATGTCATCAAATAAATGTCTGTAAAAGGCTGAATATTGTAGTACGGACTGGCTATTTCAGTTTCCTTTGCAGCCACTTTTCTTCTATTCCCTGCAGTAAAACCCACCCTGACACTAAAAATATTTTACAATTTAATTTATCCATCGCAAGAGTGCTTTGTTGAAAAAATGGCGTTTGTCTGTATTCGAGAGGCCACAGACAATTTAAGCACTTGAATATCAGAGACGAAGTTACAGCACGTGTGACAATTAGGGCAGTGTTAGTGTTATTTCAAAAGCAAAATAATGTGTCTTTATTAGCGTCAAATTAAACAAAACTTTTTTAACTTACTTAAATTTATACATGGGGCCTATGTACACAGTTAAAGTTTACTTTTATATAATTCTTTCAAACTTACGTTTAAAATATAATTGGATTAAATTTGTATACGACGAAATTGTATGGAAAAATTGTAAATAAAATTTTATAAATTTGCAAATTGATGAGCTATTGATACGGAGGAACCTTATTTTTCGAAATTTGGAAATTCTTTTCTTTCATTTTTATATTTCGGGTAATATAACGAAAATCGTTTCGTTGTGGCTCAAATGATAATAAATATTCAGCCGAAAACAACCTGTGTTCTCAATCAGATGCTTATGATGGGGAATAAAAATTATCTTCGAAAAATATTACATTCTAGGTTACATTTATTTGAATGAGGATTAAGTTGTTTTGCACAAAAAAATTTATTATTTTATTTGTGTAGTTAAATTTACGTCTACATAAAAAGCAAAAACAGAAACAACGCATCGAATTTTGTGTGTTTCCCCTCAATAAAATAAGAGAATAGAGGGTCTTGTAATAAAATAAAACAATTTATTCTACAAAGAATGTTACATTAATGTAACTGGGGCGAAAGTAGTAAATCATTTCGAGATTGCATAGTGAATCTTAGACTTTACGTAAAACATTAATCTACAAAATTACATGGTGCAACATCCCCGAAGGCAATAAAAGTAAGAGCGGTAAGTGAACCTGTAATTCCAAACAATTGTACCATTAATCTTGGTGTAAATAAAGTAATTTCTTTATGTCTGATTCCAGGTTATTGGTAACGGTTTCTCAGGATTAACCTAAGCTTAACAGTCCTTTTGGAGAAGATAAGAAACATTGTTTGAAGAATTAAGAATAAAACAATTACTGAAACTGTTGAAAATCTCTCATATATTATAATAACGAAATACACGTGTTTAGATATAGTCATAAAAAATTTTATAAATCACCTTCAGAGGAATTTTGTACGTGTAAGACATCAAACCGAATGTATCAGGCAAAATCTGACTTCCTCAAATTACATTTTGGATATTCCACTTTTTTGTATATATGTCAAGTTATCATTCAGCATCCAAATAATATTTATTAAGTTTCAGAGGAGTTACACGGCTGCATGTTGAAACAAACAAATTTCAAAAATTAAAAAAAATAATTTTAATTTATGAACGATGATCAATTAGTTGAGAAAGTTCTACTACTCAAAACCTCGTCCTAAACTCAGATAATTCTCAAAAAATTAAACATATAAAGTGACCTAAATCTATCAGAACTTATGTTATTCTGACGTCATCATAGGAGGCAAAAATAACACAATCAAGGATCCACTGAAATAAAAGTTTCTAAACATCGCTGTATATGGATGAGTACAATAAGATATCGTGCAATATCGTGTGAAAACACCAAGCATACACGGCATAAAGTATTCTGTCTGGTGCCAAATCTAGTTGGAAATTTCAGTTACAATAAAAATGGATGCCAGGATTTCCTGTTGCGTCAGTAAACCCCAGAAACATTAATGTCGCATTAACTAATACACGTACTTGTTAGGTCTTAGTGTCAGTTTTGTTTGTTGTTTTGAGAAAAAACAAAACTTATTTATTTTATTTCTGAGACAGCAAATTTTCTTTGATATTATTAATGTGGCAGTTATATATAAAGGAAAATACAATAAAAATATAGTTCCATAGTAATTGTAATTACAGATTTTTGTAGTTATAGAATTTCAAGTATAAAAAAATGATGTGTCTTTCCTAGTCTTTCAAACAAACTACGATTTTATTATAATGGTGACCTGATTTGTTCCTTTGCAATGTTCTATACAAATCACTTCCATTTCAGAGCGTTGTGTAAGCTACAGAATAAATGAAATGACATTCATTTTACAGCCAGAAACACAAGATATAAAAATAATTTTGAAAATAATCAGCAAGGGAAAACACATAACTCTGCTGTAAATTCGAAGACCGGTACATGACATTTGCTGGTGATATTTCTTCTACGCGCCATATTAATTTATCACAATTAAATTTCAAAAGACCGACATTTACTACGCAATGTAACTGTGCACAGGCAAGTGTTGACACTCTTCCTGCTGTAACAAAGGCGGCAAAGTTAATATTGAACTGCACGTTGTCTCATTGACTGCCATAGCAAACTCCACCGCATCTGCAATCCTGCTTACCAATCTAAGGCGCAAAGAATTATCCACTTCGCTTCAATAATTTTATGCTTCCCAATTTAGTATTATCTCCGATTTTTTTATCTACCAAATTTCAGCGTTCGCATCGATAAAACAAATGTTTCATTTATATAGATTAGGTAAAGACGTTTCGGTTTAACCTACTGCCTACATCTTCGTATTACTAAATTAGACGTTAGGCTAACAATGGACGGAAATCTCTCTAACCCCCTTACAGCAGAGTTATTCTTTATTTGAAAGCGCCTTAGCAAAATGGCGATAAGCGACTTTAAAATTTACCATTTTTCTCTGCCCCTACGTTTGATTTTGACAAAATTTGGATACAATCGAAAGCATATTCATGAAATTTGCTTTTGCCTTATTCTTCGAAAACCGTTGAGAAAGTTAAAGTTTCATTATTATATGATAACAATAACACGTTCTTTACATGAAGACCAATATATAGTTTGGAACATATCTCGCTCGGTAACATGTTTTGCTTCTTTATCCCTGCCGTCAATATCCACAATATTCTCTCAATTATGCCTTGCCAGTTATTTATGACGGAATTTAATATACCATAACAAATATGCAAGAACGATTTTATATATAAATATTTTGCTTGTTTTTTAATAATATACTTATTTCGACAGTTGTTTTCAAATTGACTATTTTCCTCAAGTTTCCACTTGCCCCCTCAAAACTATATTCAACTCTCTTGTAATTCTATGTGCTACATGATTCACCCAAAACTTTCATATTTTGATAAAGCGAAAAATATTTTGAGCAGTGCTAATCATGAAGCTTCTCATTCCTGTAACCCCACACTTTCTCCGTTAACTCGTCCCTCTCAATGCTAAATGTAAGAAAATATTCTGGAATTATTCTGCATTTCTTATTGTATTTCATTTATCTGAGAATATTTCAGAGCAAACTTCTGTCGCAGGAATTACATGAGATTATTTAGTACCGTCCATTAACGAAGATTTTTTTAAAGCATTTACAATTGATTTAGTGATGGTGTAACTGTTGACAAAGATATGCACTAACACACTAAATACAGTAAAGCGGAACAAGCATTGTGTTTCCGCCCACTTCTTGACCTGGGCAGTCAAGAGATCAACTCCGATTTCCAAGAGTGTCATAAAAAGACAGCGGCAAGTTTCGTAATATTTGTGACGTAAACGTAAAAAAGCTCACAGTGGCACAGCCCTGACACAAATCTTTATTTTGTGGTCAATTTCATTTATTTCAATTCAATTACGCTCCGTGTTGCTGTCGATGGGATCTGCGCTGTTCTGTGTTATTACGTACAGCAAGTGGTATATTGTTATCGACGTTTCGGCACAACCTGTCGGTCCTTCCTTCAAGGTTCAATATACCTACATATTTGACAACTCAAAGTGGGCCAGTAACTTTGTGTATTACATTTGAAGATAGGAAATTTTGGTTGTTCCGAAACGTCTGTAATAAATTACAGCCTCTCCCTACGTAACAGCCCTGAAGTACGCAGTTCTAAAATTTTAGAATGCTTGGTAATAAAGGGTAGAAAATAAATTGGGTAAATGTCTGTTTAGGCGTAATGGAGCAACTTCTACACTTGATTACAGGAATTTAAAATGCCTATGAAAATGTTCAGACAAGAATAACATCGTCCTTCCTGTAAATCGAACTTGACTACTCCCAAACAGTAATCAATAACGTAACTTTTAACTGTGCTTTCTCCTAATGTCGATTATTTTAGAAAAATGTAACAATTCAGACACAACAAAAATAATTTTTGGACGAATTGTTTAAAATTATGCTACAGTTATTTTAAATTTGTTTGCTTTTGAACAGTTCTTAGAAGTCTTCTGAATGAATATGGGTTTGTGTAAGATGGAATTTTTCAATGCGATTGCAGACCAAAGTAATCAATCAATTATTCAAACAAACCGCTGAATAGAAAATAAACTAACCTTCTCCTCATTTAAGGTAATTATTCTTATATTTCTCAAACATATACAACATTAAAATACTATAATATATATATATATATATATATATATAGAATCTTGGCTGTGCTGGCACTGAAACCTGGCAGAGATAAGAAAATTCAGTACCAGAACAGAGCGGCTTTGGAACTAAACAACCAGTTTTAGAATGGAAAAGATAAATTCATTTTTTTGGGGGTGGGGGTAAAGTTTTCAGAGCTTGGCTTTAATCATTCACTCTCATCTAGCGGCAATATTGTAGAAATAGTTGAGCTACAACTTTACTCCACTCGTGGGACTTAATGGACTTGAAGTGAAATGATTCTATACAAGGTAATATTAGTCTAGCTGACGCTAGCAAAAAAATGTTTACAATTCTTTTTATCTTAACCATTATATAATTGGAAATAATGCTGGAATACACAAGATCTTGAACTGAATGACAGCAAAATTTATCTGTCTTTGATCTGCTCTTAAATTCTTCCTGAATTTTGACACTTAGTAACTTTCAAAGAAAATATTTTCAAACTTTACAATATGACTTCTTCCTGAATCGTGAATGAGTTCCACCCTGATTTCACTGGCAGACAGTCAACATACGTAGCATGAAAACTAGCTTTTTCTGTGTATACAGTCCTGATGATGGACTGTAGATATGTCCGAATTGTATAGTTTTTTTCCCAAATAAATTTGAGAAATATTGTATCACTTTGGCTCTTATTATAAGAATAAATCACTATGAACCGTCCTCTGAATGACAAATTCTGCAATAAAGGATTCAAAATTGTGACTTGTGCAAAATTATTAATTAATTTCGAGGCTCTCAAATGGAATATTATAATTTACCAACCCCAATGAGATTTAATATTTTCAACAATTATCTGCATTGGAATTGACTAGGGAAATTTAAAAAAATATATATATTTTTTCATATGCATTATGAACGTATTTAATACAAACAATTTATATAGGCCAGATTCAAATCATTATATTTTCAAAAAATTAATTTCCATACCTATATTTTTTAACATTTCCCTATTTGTAAGTAACCTTTAATGAATTAGAATATATCACATTAACCATAGTGGAAAGGCACGTACATAAAAATACATTTCAGAATTACGTACAGCTGATGTAACAAATTCTACTAAAACTCTCACATATTCTACCAAATTGCACGGTGCCACGCCTCAAAAAGCAATAAAGTTAATGGCGAGAAGAGAACATATATTTCCAAAAGATTTGACCTTTAATTTTGAGAGATACGAAGGCAGCATTTTAAGCAAATTACAAAAATTACAAAGTATATAATACAAATTAAGTTACTGTGGTATTATCTTTTAATATTCTCTTTAAATTTCACGTTTTATCAATTTTTGTTTCGATAAGTCTTTGTGACAGCAAAAAATAAGGACAGTGGAAGAGCTAATTTAACACCTGTTCGTCGCTACGCTGTGTGATAATAATAGAAATTCGTAGTTATAAATTTTCTTCTTCTACAAATGATGTATTTTTCCCAGTCTGTCCAACAAATTACTATAATAATTTAATTGTCTCCTGATTTCTTCTTTACAATCATTTAAACAAACACTATTCGAACAAAGAGCGTTGTGTAAACTAAGGAAATGATGAAATGCCATTCATTGTACAGCCAGAAATACCAAATAAAAATATAAATAACCACCAAAACAAAACATATGAATGTGCTCTAAATATCTAACAGCGTTAGATGAGATTTGCTCAAAATTTTCTATCTACACTCCATATCAGTTTATCAAAATTAAATTTCAACAGACCTATTGTTACGACACATTGTCACTGTGTACAGACAGGTGTTTACTGTCTCACTGAAGTAACAGAGGTGGCAAGGTTGATATCGAAATGCACATTGATTGATCGAATGCCAGAACAACAGCTCCCGACACTATCATTAATTTGTTTGAGACAATCAATAAAACAAAAAGCAGGCTTGAACAAATGATACATGCTTTTACATGTACATATGCTAAATTCTTTTATTTATTTTATAAAATGCGAATTATTGGGTTATTAATCAAAATAATCACTTTAAGCAGTGTCTTCCGCTTTGTATTGTTACATTTCCATTCCTTTCTATTCAGCATCTTGTGTATCGGTATTGTGGCCACTCGTGTTAGGTTTTGAGTTTTCAGGTACTCATTTTGAAGAACGTTACGTAAATCGAGTGTTGTGGTATGTGACGTAGCTCACGTATGTAGGTTGGGCACAACTGCGTTCAAGATGTAATTGCTGCCCATAATTTTAGAGATAGAGGAAATTAATGTTTTTAAATTTCGAACACAGGCCATGGGAAATGAAACAGAAAGAAACTTAACGAGAAGTTATTTTGTGAAATAAAGTTTTATTTAGTATAAAAAGAGAAACAATTAGAACAAATATCACAATAATTCTCCTGTGTGGTGCGTGATAAAAAATGCAAACAATCTATACATATATAAATACAATCAGTAGCTGTCTAAATAGAAGTGAATATTTAGTATCGGTATATTTTACGTTAGATGAAGAAGACGTAATTCTATATAAATATATGTTCGTAATTGACATATTATATTCTTAAAATTATATTATACATTATTTACATAAAATTTATTGTAAAGTTTTCTTTAGTTAAATTACATTGTTGGTTGTTTAAAGTTGACAAACAGAGAGAAAGTCGTAATGTGGTAAATCATACAGATTGTTTTGATAATGAAAATTTCGTTCATTAATATAACTGAAATAGAACACAATGTTCTGGGAAAGCTCTTACAAGAAATGCAGAGAAAATCAGTTTTATATTAACATTGGAACTACGACCTGAACAACAGCTACAATGACAAGAAATGTACATGAATTTACAGAAGTATACCTGAAATGGAACACAAATTATTTCCTCCAGATTATTTCAAATTATTAGTTAAAAAAGAACATGATTTTCTAAAAGCTTTGATGATTGTCACTAAGGGTGTATTTAATTAAATTACAGGGAAACATAGTCAAATACTACAAAAATCCGAATGATAAACCATTGGTTTGATAAAAATTGTAACTTCCATTTCTCATTTTGTAAATGCACGCAACGTAATTTCACATATAGGATGTTCATTGAGTGAATAAATCTGTGTTTTATCGACGACAACTTCAGCAACACAAGGAAAACAACAATGTGCTACCTGAATGTCAGTATAGATCCAATTCCAAACTACACATAAAGGAAATTTTGCGGAAAATTGGGGAAGAAACTTTCGAAAAAACACAATTTACGAAGTGATAATTCATAAGGAAAACACTTCAATTCATACAGTCGTGGGTCACACGGGACTGTTTTACACGCTACTCGCAAGCGAGTTTCCTATTTGGTATGCACACGTTTGTCTCAGTACACAAATGTAAATTTCGTGGCGAATAATTTTGAGAGAGGGAAATTGCAATCAGTTTAATTACCTCGTTACACACCATTAACTTACTATCCCATATATAAACTCGATCAGTGTATATAATACCTACCCTTTTGGTGCCTCCACCTACTCTTGGTAGGGGAGCTCGTGTACCCCAATGACCCGGAGAGCTTTGCCGTCGGTAGCGTAGCTACTGGTAGGGTCAACCTTGGCGGACAGGTCGAAGGGTAGGGGTCAGACTAAGAGAGGCACCCTGGTCATCCAGGTTGGGGGTTGAGCGTCGGTTTGACTCTCCGAACTTGGAAACATTTCTTCTTACGAAAACTACTAGAGTAAAAACCGCACTGATGGAAAGACGACAACAAGGCAAGACACGGAATAGAAAATATTGGAGAAGGATGGAATTTTATCTAGGGACCTGGAATGTCCTATCTCTATATCGAGCAGGAGCATTTAGACTTCTACGTGACCAAATTGACAAATATAAGACTGGAATTATAGCAATAAAGGAAATACGCTGGATTGGTCAAGGAACTCTAGAGAAAAAGTATCAAACTATATTTTACAGTTGTGACAGGAAACAACATATGCTGGGAGTTGGTTTTGTTGTGAAGAAGAATTTGAAACGTATGGTCATGGACTTCGAGGCAATCAACACAAGAATTCGTGCCCTGACAATTAAAGGAAAATTCTTTAATTATACAATTATAAACGTCCACGCACCAACGGAAGAGAAAGAAGAAATATACCGCCCAACAATAGGATCACACAGTCTACACGAAAAAGCAAATGATAACGGATACCGCATAATACAGTTTGCAACCCTAAATAATATGGTGATTAGTAGCACAATGTTCCAACAGAGGAATATACATAAACCTACATGGACAGTACCAGACAGATCATTTGAGATCAAAATTGACCACATGGTCATAGATGCCAGACACATGTCTGATCTGCTGGTTGTCAGATCATACAGGGGAGGAAACGTGGACTCCGATCATTATCTAGTGATTGCTAGAATGAGAGCCCGAATATCAAAGTAAAGAAAATAAGAGGAGAGGGGATAAGTAAATTCTGTGTATCCAGATTACAAGATAAGAATATGGCAAACATGTATGCGAAGAGACTAGAGAAGCGGTTGAAACAATCTCCCTGTACCGGTGGGGAAACAATACAAGAAGAATGGGACCTATGTAAAAATACCATACAGCATGTAACAGAGGATGTTATGGGAAAACAGGCATCGCGTAAGAGAAATGAATGATTTGACGAGGACTGTGAAAGGGCAATTAAGAGAAAAATGGGCATATTTAATTATACAGTAACAGCAATATGGTACTCGGAATAAAGTTCTCAGATACCAGGAGAAAAGAAGACAAGAGAAGAAAATACATAAGAAAAGAAAGCGAGAATGGGAAAAGAAACAGTTAGAAGAACTTCAAAATTTATATGATAGCAGGGAGGCTAGAAAGCTGTACAATAAAGTTAGGGAAACTAAGAAAGGATTTAAAGTAAGGGTGAACATATATAAGACTAAGGATGGATCAATCATTTGTGATCAAAATGAAGTACTGGCACGATGGAATGAACATTTTGATGACCTCCTCAACAAAAATAATAACCATAAATATGCCGCTGCAGGAGATGGAAATACACGGTCCGTAGAAGCGCCAATAGCAGAGGAAATGAACCCCCCCCCACGCTCGAAGAACTGTGGAAAGCTATTGAGAAGCTCAAAAATAATGAGGCACTGGGAGCAGACGGAATAACGACAGAACTTTAGAAGCAAGTTGGAATAAAACTTAAAATCGGATGCTCTAATTAATACTTCGTATCTGGGCAAATGAAGAGATACCTCATGAGTGGAATTTAGAAATAATATGCCCAATCTTGAAGAAGGGTGACCCAATGACCTGTAGTAATTACAGGGCAATATCACTACTTAACACAGCTTATAAAGTCCCCTCCTGTATTATATATGGCCGCATTTCAGAATATACTGAAAGAATTATAGGTGCATATCAATGTGGCTTTCGAAAAGGGAAATCAACGATCAATCAGATCTTCACCTTAAGTCAAATTGTGGAAAAGACAGTCGAAAATCAAATTGGAATATATCATATGTTCATTGAATTTAAATCAGCCTATCACAGTATCCATCGAGAGGAGCTTCTTTGTGCCATGACGGAATTTGGTATTCCATCTAAACTGATAATATTTGTCAAAACAACAATGACCAATGTACAATGCTCAGTCCAAATTCAGTCTCATCTATCGGAGCTAATACCTACTGCACGTGAAGTGAAACAAGGCGATACACTGGCATGCCTTCTCTTCAATGTA
>Ga0131853_10004801_pt1 | contig 24246 bp, 7 predicted proteins | sample TergutLab28metaG_FD_92764 | JGI IMG/M metagenome (GOLD analysis project Ga0131853, IMG submission 92764) | Labiotermes labralis P1 segment gut microbial communities from Petit-Saut dam, French Guiana - Lab288 P1 (version 2) (version 2) | ecosystem: Host-associated > Arthropoda: Insects >...
CAATTATTACTGGTACAATCGTACATTTGAGGTTCCACATTCGTTGTATCTCTATACACAAACTCTTGTATTTTAACTTCTTTTCCGCTTCCTTTTGCACAACATTTCTGTCTGCGGGTATTATTATTATAGCAGGTTTTACAATATTTTCACATCTTCCTGCGCCCATTTGACAATTATAATATCTTCTTCAACTTATGGTATTTTCTTATAATAAACCCAACGAGATGCACTGTTTCTCAGATTTATTTGATAAAGTACTCTACATGTTTCGGACAGATCTACTGTCCATCATCAGGAGTCTCAGCACTTTATACAGAGCAATAAAGTACTTTATCAAACAAATCTGAGAAATAGTGCATCTTGTTGGCCTTTATTGTTAGAATATATCACGATACACGATCCTCTGAATGTCAAATGAACTTAGGGTATTGAAACCCCCTGTTCTGTATGACTCTTAACCAATACAATCGTACACTAATTCGTCACCTACTATTAAAATCTTACCACTCCGGTTTGGAGAAACATTTTAACCTCTAGTCATTACTTTCTAAATTTTCACTTTCACTAACTTGCAGATGTAAGGAAAGCTTATCATAGCTGCAAATTTTACACCGCAGGCTCTTTCTGTCTCTCTCTATCTATCTATCTATCTCTGTCTGAAATTCCATAGCGCTGTAAATTGTTTCCTGTGTGCAGACTGATCGCTGTGTCCAGAGTAACGAAAGTCGACCAGCAATCATGCCGGCAAGATAGGCTTTGATGTTTCATCTGGAGAGAAGCAGGGGGCGGGGGGTTTAAGTGGCACGTGTCTTACAGCAGAACAGTATTCTAATTTCAAAACTCCCTCCCGCGGCTACTGAATGTCTTTTGTCCCTAATAATTTGTGGAATACAAATCGGAGCATGTTCGTTTGCTCTTAAGAATCTTTCTCATGCAAAATAAGATACCTCTTAAAATTTATTTCTTTCCTTTCGTCTCATTCCTGTCTTTTTATACTCTTTTCTTAATCGTCCTCCTCCTGTCATTGTTTCTGCTTCTGTCTTGTATTTTCTTTCATTCCCTCTCATCCTCTTTCTGTTTTGTTTAATTTCTTTCATTGTTTGTTATTTCTAAGGGGATGAAAACTGTATTACAGTTTACTTTTTTCGTCGCTTTCAAGTATAGGTATTTTATTTTTTTAATCTTAAAATTTACTGTACTTGAAGAGTTTATCTCTATAGAGAAAACTAATGCTTTCACAAATATTATGTAGTACTATTAACAACATACACTCTAAAAGCCGTGTGATTCGTGCCAGTGATTCTTACTCGTAGGAAACACGTTTCGATACAAAAAACACGTTCTCGTTTGCCGTTTATTTTTCTGCCATTTTACAGCGTCCGATGGTGATGGATGAATTGGAAAATATGAGGGAGAAAGGGGTCATATCGTGAACGAGTTATGATCCGAAACCCACCTTAACCCTTCCAAGTACCTGTGATTTAAATTCTAACTCCTGCGCAGGACGGAGGAATTTTAGGTGTAGTACCGACAGAGGCAGCGTGAGAGGAATTAAAGGTGCGTTGCAGTCAAACGGGGCAGACGTCGAGGGCTTAATAGATTCGCAGAAATTACGAGAACCTAACCAGGGTTGTTGATATCCCGGCCAAGTCTGGAACCATGTTCTTCCGGAATGTAATTCAATACGGTTACCTACACATCGAACATGCCTTACACTTTGGAGGATTGAGATTTTTAAATTAGTATGTGTATCGTGATTCTCTCAGATATGGTACAAAAATTCCAAAAACTTGAGTGCTCTTTGATCAAGAACAAAGCTGTATTAAAGGTTTCACGAATTATACAAAAATATAACCTAATTCTTTCGTCAGTTTTATGAACTGAAAATAAAGTGTATTTAATTACGTTTATCTATTTAACGGGGCACATAGGAGCTTCTAATGTAGTCCCTCAACAAACCATCACTCTAGTTGACATTAGAAAATAAAAGAGGTGGGTGTAAATGAAGGACCTAATTATACAGTATCACAAATTGCAAGAAGAATACAGTGCGTAAAGTTAAAAATAAATTGTTTATTATTTTGTTTTATTGACATGTACCGCACTTGCGACAATTTATGACACAGATGAGTGCTGCATTTTTGTTCAGGTTTCGGAACTGAAGTTTCGCACTTGAATAAAAGTTTAAATGTACGAAGAAACTTTGCGTTAACGTATTGTAACGTATGAATAAACAGCCGCATCGTTAGCAAAAAGAAATTAAGAGGGTGTGAGAAGTTTAGTGTTTATTAATTGTCTGTTCACACTGAATGGAGTGAGGAAAATATGAAGACAATTTTTTCCTGTCACATTGTATGCAATGCAAAATTATTATTATTATTATTATTATTATTATTATTTATATCCTTCTGTATGTAGTTGATAAAATTGTTTCAAAATATGAATTTCTCTTAAATATAAATCTGCCATCTACACTGGAAATAATTTCAATTTCTTATCAACACTTCTCTGTTTTTACCCTCAGTTGACGAGTAAACGTAAGGCCACATTGTATAGGATTTCTCAAACAATTTAATCTTGTGGAGCATATAGATGTACACGTATGTCTATCTCAGTGCTGTAAGACACAAATTGTGTTTAGAAGAAACTAAATTTTAAGAGCGACGTTTCTTCAAATAAATTGTGTATTTAAGTGCAAATTTTACGACTTTAATAAAGCAAGGATGAATTTTTAGATATGTTGTAATGTTTTATGATATCAGTACAAATCACATATTATATTACACTGTAATATTACACACTAGTTAAAAACATGTTACAAGGAATCCTTACTAGTCCAAGTAATAATAGGCACACTCATGTTCTTGTTTATTCGGAAAGTTGGACGCAAGGAAAAATTTGTATGGAGGACGAAAGAAATCCATTTGCTCAGAAATTTCTCTGTTAAAGAATGAATACATTTTTTTAAAAAAAATTGGAATTTCTGCCAAACAGAAACAACGAAGCTATCAGTAGAACAAATCGAACTGCTCGTAAGGAATGACGGAAAGCCGAAAAAGGAATCTGTTTTATCTCAACAAACTGGAAAATACGTGCCATTGAATTGTGGCAAGCAGATTTGAGGGCGAGAATGAATTCCTACCGCCGGCACAGGCTACTAGATTAACGAATTAAGTTGCTTATTATTTTTGTAATATCTGTTAACCTTTTGTCATTATAGTAAATATTTAAATGTAAAGCGTGTATTTATGCCTTTCCATAAAGTGGATTCCACTTTCTGTTGATATACTTTAAAAGTTTTATTTCGTATTTGTTTTTGATTAGACTTCTTGGTATAAATTTCATGGAATGTACCTCTTACACAGCATTATAGTGTTTCCTGTGCTAAAAATGTAAGGCGTCTTATTTTTTTCAAAGATAATATATTATTAACACGCAGAATTTGGTCAAGAAGTGAATTTCTTTTCCCCGTTGGGACACACTTGTGCTATCATATTTCAGTTTCGGGGACGTTTCGGTATAAAAACAACGAAGTCAATGAATACATCTAAATTTTTATTCTGCACTGGCAGCCTATGTTCGCTGTTAACCCTCTTTCCGTCTCACAGCACTGAAAGCAAGTCGCTTTTGTCGTATCGGGCTGTGGCGCGAAGGGAATATTATCCTTCACGTCTGATGTACGGAGACGAATAGTACCTGTTCCTGAATTAATTATGTCCCCTTTAAAATTTAAAATAAGTTCTTATCAATTTTCAGTGGTCACCGTTTATGTATTACTGTGGTCTAGACGTTTATGTACACTGCCCCTGGTCCGAAATAACGTTTGCTTTATTTATTTCCCCACTTAGGCAGTATTGAAAGCGTGCTATCTTGGGTTAATGATTTAAGGCGTCAGAGTTGTTTGGAACAGTCCGGCTCGAGCTGCAAGCTAACACGACGTAACACAGCGGATGCTTCACAAAATCATCACTCCAGTGGGGTTTTTTTTACAGACGATATCCCGCTGTGTTTATAAACTTCAAAGTAATCGCAATAGTTCTGTCAAACATTACAATGTTTTTTATTCTAGGATATCTCAATGTTTCTGTCTAAAATAGACCATCGTCAGACCAGGTAAAATAAGGTGCAAACTAATAATTTGGACTGAATTGTACCGTATTTTAAAGTTCTTGTAACGGTGGCCAGATTATGGTCTTTGTAGACCGAAAAATGTAGTTATTCCTAATTAAAAATGTGGTTGTGTTTAACGGAACTAGAACGATTTGTTTTAACTCTAGGGTCTGTCCTTAAAAGTCCTGTATCGTTCCATTTACTCCGATTATGATTCAATTCACAACCAACCATAAAGAAATTATCGAGTTTTTAGGAGGTTTGAACAAATTTAAGCTGAAATACGAAGTATTCCAGTGCCAATTTCGTATCGTGCAACTGTGAAAATCGCTTTATTACCTTCCTGGGAGAAGGTTAAAGACAGTTTTCCGAACACAGTGCTATAGAAGTGCAGATGCTTCTGTTAAGAGGAACCTCTGATTTCTACAGACAAATGAGGTTTTTTGGAATACAGAAGTACAAATGACAAAGGGTTGGGCAAATTACTAAAATGTGAGGATGAAAGCGATGAGGTTTTGTGGGAAACATTTTTAAAAATACATTAGCTTACAAACTCGGAAAGAGGATGACAGGACGTAGATTGTGTTGATGAGAGGTGTGTTGAAATTGGGTTAGGATCATTCGTAGTGGCTGACTGTATCATTAGCGGTATGAACCTTTGTACTGTACTGCCAAACTTTCAGTTGTCCAGTACTGTCCATCGCCTTCTTTCTTGATTTTTGGTAATTAGGAATTGTACTTATTTGGGAAACCGCAGGGAAAGAGACCACTGGGGAGACCTAGGCGTAGATTGGTGGATAATATTAGGATGGATCTCCAGAAGGTGGGATGTGGGTATATGGACTGGATTAGGCTGGCCCAGGATAGAGCCAGATGGCGGGCGCTTGTGAGTGCGGTAATGAACCTTCGGGTTCCGTGAAATGCGGGGAATTTCTTGACTAGCTGCAAACCAGTTAGCTTCTCAAGGAGGACTCTGCACCACTGAGTAAGTAAGTAAGTAATGAACTGTACTTATATAATTCAGAAAACTGCTTGTGCGGACGCAGTAAATGAATTGTTTTCCAGAAAATAATTGTCTACTTAAACGAGAGCCCGTTTGCCAGGTCTCATTAAATTTAATCAGGTGCTGATTATCTTCGATTCACCTGTTCTTGGTCAGCAATTTTTAATCAGGAAGAAATGCGTCTCCTGCACAGAGACACTAAAAAGACAAGACAATTCACGACTAAGTGAAAAGTTACGTAAAAATCTTAAAAAGAACCAAAATTTCAATTTCATGATAAGGACCCGCAGTTTGCCACATCCAAAATGACACACCGCATACGTAACTTACCTCATATGGCTCGTAGCTATACCAGATACCACGAAAAACATCAACTGTCTCAGAAGGTGTTAATAATAATAATAGTAGTAGTACCCGCGCTGCGAGCCCTTTTTCTGTCGTGCAGGAACGATATATTGTACCGATTCTTCATTTAATTTTCGTGTTTTTTTAAAACAAACTTATAAACCCCAATATGAGACAACTCTGGTCGATTAAAATATAAAAACCGCTCATATTTTCTTTTATTTGTAACATTTGCATAAAACAACGCTACCATTTGCCGTAGCCACTGCTGCTCGAGACATTTTCTTTGCTGTTATTAAAAGTGTGACTTGTTCGGTTAGGTTAATTAAATATGAACGAAATTAACGCTGGAAATTATTTTCGCAAGGATTATTGAAGGTGTACTTCAGTAGCACAAAACAGAAGAGAAGGAACAGTGTAATTCCTTTTAATTTCAGTGGGTAAGAATTTACTAAATATTGTTGAAATGCACACTGGTGTGACTTTAATATATATATATATATATATATATATATCCAGATAAGGGACAGGGAATTTTGTGATTATAATCTAGAATTTGGGGCGTTTTTGAAGGATGGGTTTAGGACAAGGGGCTTATGTCATTCAGAGACAGGTGCAAAACAAACATGAAATGTTCGCCTCTCGACACTCTTCTGGTGCTTTCACTTAAGGAATGTTGGTAACCTTCGTAATAAAGGAACATGTAATAATATTGGTAACCTTGGTAACGGTGGTAATAATAGCAAGTATAAGAACACTGACAACCTAGGTAACTGTCGTCAACAGAGAGTTAATGCTAACGTCATTAACCAACGTAACCATTTATATCAGCCATAAAAACTTTGGTAAACTCGATAACCAACGTCACAACCATAACGTTAGTAACAGAAATAGTTATAATGACTACATATGTGGCTCTTCATGTAGAACGTCCTGTTTTGTCCGGTTTCAAATAAAATCGGAACGCTTCAAAAAACTTCAATGAAAATCACATGAATTTCCACGCAGATCCCTTCGTTAGCAGTCTAATTTTTCTAACGGGACGGACGGACGGACGACCGGACGAAAGTACAGACATGACAGAGGTAATAGTCGCTGTTCGCAAAATGCTTTGCGTTTGGGAACTCACATTGCTATTGAATTTTTGTTGAAAACTTTCTTTCGGATTTATTATGTGGAGACTCCCACAAAGTCTGGAACGCGGTGTTAAAGGACATCATTAAACAATATATTTTGCAATACTGTTCCTACTGCAGCGATTCAGAACAGTTACTATTATTGAAATTCTGCCAGCTTAAATTTGTTGAATTCAAGTTAAAAATCTGCCATTGACATATCCAAGCGATCTAGCGGACTTAGTAGCTAGGAATTTTCAATAACCAAGAGGCCCCGATTTCAAACATCAGACATCAAACCGTCCTTCTCCTATGTGCTTCCAGAGAAACGCTGTGATTTTGTACTAACTCTTCAGTGCCGGTCTCGGTGCACTGTACGGTCCTTTAATTCTTCAAATGCTCGCGCCCTCTGTACGCCGTAGTTCCTGATTTCACTTGTTGGTAAGGGTGCTATAAATTTAAAACCCCCTGTCCAGGACAGGACACTACGGTCGAAATTTATGCGATTTTGAAACATTAATAAAGTCTCGCTTCATGCCCAAAATTTGAAATAATGCGAATCCAAAGAATTAAAGCAAAAATGCAAGTGGAAAGATGGCGTGTCCTAATTCGGCGCCTGTTTTATCTCCTGTTCTTTCAATGGCGTCAGAATATAGTTAATTTTTTTTTCAAATTTTGTCAAGCAGTATTACATTAATTAATAATATTTAAATTAACTTCCTATTTATTTATTTATTTGTGTTGCGCTTACAGTGCAAGTTTGGAGGCAAAAATACCCTACAGTTTTTGAAGATTTATGCGCTCCGAAAACCCATTCCCCTTACTTTATATTTTGCTACGAGCAAACGATGGTTATACTTATTCGATATAAGCGACGGCTCTGTATTTGGAAATTGAGTCCGAGAGTCATCGAAGGGTTGAAACATATCTCGATTTCTTCCTTCTGTTTCCTTCCACACTCATTTTCTACTCCCACAGTATTCAACGCTGAACACTGAATCAACGCCGTTAAATGAGACGGGATCGTCAGACCTCCTTCCTCTGGACGGTAACCATAAAATTATTGGCTACGTATTATACTGCGTATTTCGAATCGCGACACATGCAGGATAATTCTCTTCCACGCCACATCCAGGCTGGTTGTGTTGTCCAGCCAGCCTTCTGTATAGCAGGCCATTGGGACTGTCCCTTCCGATAAGGACGTATCTGACTGCGACCAGATAATAACGAGGTGCAGGATGAGCGGAAGTCACATCCACTCCGCTTAGCTTTGGAGCTTACACGCAGGGAAAGACTCGTCCGTGTCTTAGTATGTCCGTCTGTCTGTAGACCGTTTATTATAGCGTTGTGCTCAGCGTAGGCGCGGAAACATAGGTCTGTGTCGTACTAAAAAAAATATAAGCTGTGATTTTATTGTTTGGTTGTTTGCATATGCAGTGGATGTGTAGTGCCACGGCTTGTTACGCATGCGTTTGTCCGCTCTTACTGTTTTGATACTAACGCAAGGCGTTTTTCTGTGTGTTTTCGGCTGGACCTGTGGTTGCCTTCAGAAGACAGAAAGCTGTTTGTGGGTATGCTTAGCAAGCAACAGACTGAAGAAGATGTACGCCAGTTGTTTGCTCCATTCGGAACTATAGAAGAGTGCACAATTCTCAGAGGACCTGACGGTACCAGTAAAGGTAAGCATTATTATTATTATTATTATTATTATTATTATTTGTTTTTAGTTGTGTCTTTGTATTGGCTTTATAATAGTCACATGTGCTGTGAAGCCTGCACGTTACTACCCATTGAAATGAAATGAACTGAATTGAATTATCGGAATTCACGTTGGTTAGCTGGATTTCAAAGAGTACGGGTCAATGACAAAGCACTTCTTATTAATTCTTCTAAAGGTTTTCTAACTTTAGGGCATGTGTTTAGTATTGCTGCTTTTTTGCGTTAGAATATATTATTATTACTAGATATTGATGTCTCTTGTCACAGGCCTTTTCTCCCTGGTACTTCTCTTGAACCAGTAGTTATCCCCACCGCTCAGGCTTCAAGCTTCACACTGCAGTATTTTCCCTATTACGTGTGATGTTCCAAGTATAGCTGTCTTTTGTAGTGAATCTATCAGATGTTTTCCTGGTACAATTTCCAAAATTTTCTTTAAGCTTCTAGTTACTATTCCAACGACTCCAATTATTACTGGTATAATCGTATATTTCAGGTTCCACATTCATTGTATGTCTATACATAAACTCTTGTGTTTTAACTTCTTTTCGCTTCCTTTGTTATGTTTTATTATTATTATTATTATTATTATTATTATACAGTTTCTGTATAGAAAGTCGTGTTTTAGAATTGAGGATCCGAAGCCGGATTATTGCCCAGTTTTCATAATTTTCCTTATACCCCACATGGAGCTGCAGATGGTAGAGTACCTTACAGAACACGACTGCCTTCTCAGTCGTTCTGTCCCCGTTCGACGCTAATAGCTGCAGCATATGAGACGTCGTTACACAGGTCACGAAAATTTTTATTGTAGTTTATTAAAAATTATATTCCGCTGTTTTCTGTATCTACATAAACTTCTAACGGTGAAACGACTGGCTGTTAGTTTGTAATAGATTTAATGCCAACATTACATACGGCAGAACAGGCCGATTTGCAGTTAGCACATGCACTGTGTATTTATTTAGTTATGGACTCCACTCGTACTTGTATACACTTTTGTGTTCCTAGGGAACTTTAACCGATATACAGGACAAATGAAACAAACCTTCAACCCCCTCATATAAAATACTACCCCGCAGCAATATTAGGGATAAGCTTCAACATTTCCTTAAGTGAATAACCCGTTTTCTGTTTCCATAAATATAGCAGTGGTATAATCTTAAGCTACGGTCATCTTTCCTTTGAGATAATGCAGTTTATAATACGCTCCTAGTCGTCGAATTTACCCTGTACCTATTATGCAATGATTCATTTAACACATTTATTCTTCAATTTTATTAAATATAGGCTCGTTGGTTTAACTTTTCAGGGTTTTAGATACGGAAAATGTGGTATCCATGACCACCTATAAAAAAATAAATTTATAATTATTAAAATAGATAGTTAAAAACGTAGTTATGAAACAGTTCGGTCGTGTGGATGCATATATATGCACTATACATTAGTAAAATAGCATAAAACTTCTCTGAAGAGATTATAGAAGTTTGAATGTTGTTGGTACAGCAGGTTGCTTACATTCTTCAAACATTCGGATAGCGTGGAACAAAAATAAAATTAACTGTATATATATTTTAACACCTCGGATTGCTAGGCACGCTAGTTTTGCTCCGCCTGTTGTACCGCCCTTCACTCCTGTAAAAGACCCAGCCCTTCGCTAGTAGTGCAGGGCCATTTAACTTATCAGCGACAAACAGTGAGGCCTTCCGAAGATTATTGCCATTTGCCTCTGCACTTTTAAATTCTTCAAATGGCTACGCCGTAATACACCACCCTCATAAGATGAACTGGCACTGGTAGCAACAACTCCTTTATTTGTTCACGTACAAACCTTGTATCTCTCAATCTACGGAATTTTATCTATGGTATTTTCTGATATTTCGCCTTCTTGCTACTGCGCTCAATTTTTGAAAGGACTGAAAGAAAATTAATTAGTATTTACCTTCCGAATGTCCTGGAAAGTCTTAAGTGGGAGATAGAAAAAGAGCGAGAAGAAAATATTGTGACCTTAAGATAGCCTGTAAAAGCTCAGGAACTCCGAAGCAAAAGTAATTAAATTCCACTTTGAAGTGGAATACATTTTACAAGTAGTTAATCAGATTTTGATTTCAAACTGTAATGCGATTTCCAGGACGTAGGTGTCGGGCGTACAAAAAATCCCAAAGGCAATCTAGAATGGAGTGAATATAACGCTTTGTTCTTTACGTAGGCCTAAAACTTCTTTTAAGCTTATTTAGCGCGTATAAACATCTGAGCTAGTGCTGTGAAGCTTCTAATGAGCTCGCATTTCGTTACAATACTCCTACACGTGTCGCTCTTGTATCATTAACTTCAAACTGAGATGTACATACAATGTCAGAAATCTAGACCGATAATGGTAGTCTGTTCCCTCAACAGCGTATAAATACGTATATACTACTTCAGATACGCGACGATTATATGTTTAAAGGAGGCTTCAAACTATTTAATGTGCTTAAACTAAGCTCAGTGTTTAAAAAATATGTTTCACAGTTCGATTCCATGTCGAGTTTGATGTTAGTGTGAACCTGTATCACTGATACAATAAAGTAAACAACCAACTAGATGCTGCCAGCCGGCAGCATCGTCGGTGCATTGTACCACAAGCTGTAAACACATTCTAGTGCTCCTGAGAGTGGGTGAAATTATCGCCCGAAACATGTTGAGCTGATTGAAATCACTAATAAACCGTTATTGTTGCATCTGGTTGCTTGTTTATTATATCCATGTCGAGTGTTTGAATAAATTGTTACTATGTTCAGTGAAATAAAGCAAGGGTCAGACACCGCTGAAACAAGAGCCCACAATTGGTCATGATCTTAAGTCGGTAACATCCACCTCTCAAATTTAAAAACTTTCCCCCCAAAAGTCCATATTAATATTATCCCATCTGCCCTTCTGTCTTATAAAAGTACTTTCAGAGAACGTCCTGCACCTCTTCTTCAGCTTTCCCATTACAAGCCCGTTCCTGTCGCAGATTATTGGTAGGATGCAGAAGGCTCTTGTGAACCGTTGCTTTCCATACAGACTGGGAACTTCTCAGCCAATTCAACCATTGGCAGCTTCTCGGAAAATCTTTGCTCCATGTATTAAGCTATGGAGTTGATAATATGAGGCAGAACGAATTAATTAGCCTATATGCCATTAAAATGTCTTACACTTTCTGTCCTGAGGTTCAGCTTTACGGTGTGACCTTTCTCTGGACACTTAAGGAAAGTCTTCATCTGAAACACACTGCGTTTCGCTAAGCCATATACAGGTTAATTTCGAAGTTCATCGTGGGAAGTACTTTTCTTAGTATGAACGAAAGGTGATGAAATGTAACGATGTGTCGGAATTCCAGTATATTTACACCAAATTTGGGTATCGTTCATGTACCAGAAATAGTCGCCTTATGTTCGAAAAATAGTACGAATATATATATACTTACAGCACAACACGCAGATTTTTTTTTAATTTAAAATTGGTGTTACACAGAGTTACCATTGTGCTTTAAAGGGGTTGAATATCATAATTCAAAATCACTCTTCAGCTTTATGTGCATTTTTACGTCATTAAGTCCGGTTTCAGGCAACACCGTCACAACTAGCTCTTAAGTACGTCCACTGCAGTTAGAAGTAACTACTCATAGTGTTGCTTTTGCAATTTTGTCCAAATGTCATTACTCGCCGTTATCACTGTATGAACTTAGACAAGGTCTCGGCCATTTCATAGTTCATTCAGTACTCTACGCTTCTTTTTGTCAAACTTATGTGACAAACAACGTTGAATGGTAAAGAGAGCTTCTTTAGCTTCAAAGTTTCCTGTCTTCTTGGATCTTACCCTGAAGATGGAACCAAAATTCCTGTACGAAACGTCTGTAACTACTTGAGAGTCGACGCAGTGTAACATCTCAGAAGACCCGTTCAGAAGCATCAGGACTACAGGTGTCTTCTTGAGCCTTGCTGTAAACGTGATCGTGAATGCAATATGAATGACATAACTGCGAGAAAGTGTTATTATGTATATTTAAATTCTTCCACCTTTTATTTTTTGAAGTTTCGAAATGGCTGAAAGGTTTCAGACGAATGTATTGACAAAGCTTCTTTTTTATATGGAATGCTCCCACACATATCCTTTATATTTACTAGGAGGTATGTGCTTTACCTAGGAGTGCGTGAATTTTGAAGAAAGAGAACAAATTTTCCCCGAAGACTGTTGTTGTAGCCGAGTTAGTAAAGTATATTTTAGCCCTAACCCTAGTTGCTCTATCTCCCTCCTCCTATCATCTATGCATCTTAATATGAGTACTTTCCAATCTTGAGGTTTTATAACAACGGATGCCTTCAGAAGCAAGCGTAATCGGGAATCGGGAAAGCTCTTCTTCCTGCTGAGTTTTCTTTCGCAGGCATGCCTTCATCGGTTCTTCTTTCTCTTTCTGTTGTATTACCGCTGCCTTTGCTTACTGTTCTATTTTCACGAATTTTTCAGCCCTGTATTCTGCAGTTCTCTCCTTATCCTCCAAGCATTTCCTTCTTTATTAAGTCCTTTATCGTTATTCTCTAAGAACGCTTAATTCCTAATATCGAACGTCGTGAGCCAGCACACAACCTCCGAAACCGCTTACTCAAGTTCAGAAGTTAACATGCTGTCAACTGATCAAGAAATTCTCGAACCAAAGAAGATTTCCTTGTTTGTATAGCCTAAAGCTGGATCCTGTCCTGAGCCAGATGAATCCAATCTACGGCCTCATATTTTGTCACTAACACAAAAGAATATTTTGTTGTCTAAAATGTAACGTCATTTACTCTAGTAGAGAGGAACTAACGTTTCGAATGATAATTCTGCTTCTTTCTTCATGGTAGCCGTGTAGACAGCACAGGTTACAATCACCACCGCAAGAACGTCATATCTTGACGGATACTGTAATTATTCTATCATAAAAGCTTTGAAATACGTTCCCAAGATACAAACAGAATTCACTATGCTCAAATCCATCCATGAATGAATGAAACTATTAAGAGACGTGACGATTATAAATCGAGGAAACTTCCTGTCGCTGTGTGTGCTTATCGGTCACATTTAACAAAATAAATTATGATTGGGCTTTAGTTTCATGCTTGTCATTGTGTAAGTCGTATTTTTCAAATTAAATTTTCAAATCATTTTCAAGACTGAAAGCTTTGGTGCAACATTTCTAAACACCATTTCTTTGAAAATATCGACAAATTATGCCTTTAAAGTAGCTAGCGATTTGTATTTCACAATATATCAAAGAACAGTAAGACATCTGTACTCTTATGAGCAATATCTCTGTGAGGGACACAAGACAGTAAGAATGTCTAGGAATTAGTGTGCTTAGGTTAGCGTGGCCTGTATGTGTCGTGGAATTTCGGCTTTCGGGTGAAACGTCCTGATCATTTCTATTGCATTTTTTGTAGGAATAGTGGAACAGCTGGAACAGACATCACTAAATCACGAAAGCAGACTTACTAATTCCTTGCATCTTAGGTTCTACAGTGACAAGAAACCTTGTAAACGTACATCAGTTGTTAATTTTACTATTATTGTGGACGTAGCCCCCAAAAAAGAAAAAAAGTAATTAGCTGTATAATCCTGCCATTACTGGCACAATAGTCATTTAGCCTGTCTTACTCTCATCATATTTGCAACTGCCATTGTTGCCATATTAGTTATCATAACTTGCAGTAAAACAAACCACTCCTCCATCAAACAACTATATTTTTAAGAGTCTTATATTTGTGATATCTTCATTGTCGTTGTAATCACATTGTCAGCAACACCAATGTCATCGTAGTATAACATTATTAGGCTACTTTCCATTGTATCAGGTAAATTGTTGCACCTTCCCTTCTCCTCTTGCACATCTTCGTCATCATCATCATCATCATCATCGTCATCATCATCTTCATCATCATCATCTTCATCATTTGATCTCACTGAGTCGGATAGCGAAGTATTGTTTTTGAGCCCTTTTCCAACCAATTCGCTAAGGTTTATTATTATTTTATTTTATTATTATTATTATTATTACTGATATTTACAGCGCAGTTTGTTTTTTCACCACTCAAATTTCATGTTACTGTCTTCAGTACGTATTATTCATCCTTATCTTCTTTCATGAAGTTCTCGTTTCAGATGTGTGTCGTCCTTTCTTTCTATTTTAACTTTTACTTCTAAATCATCATCTCAATGCCTTGTTTTTCTTTCCTTTTTTATTTGGAATTCCTGTTGTCGTGATTTGTTTTTGTCTCTTTATATTTGTGCTGTATTTGTAATCGTCCACTAGTCTGTTCAGTCAGCACATATATAAATAAACAAATAAAATCTTTGTGATATAAACGGACGGTTTTTCGCCCACGACTGAACATTCCTGGCAGACTGAAGCGTGTTCTTTAGATATCTGTCTTGTGTCTGTAGCAGTTAAGCACCGTTTCTAAAATCTACACTGCCAATATCGCAGTTTCTTTAGCTGTCTCACAAAATTGATTGAGTGATTGAGAAGTCTGCCGAAGAAACAAGAACAGTGAGCTGTTCCCATAGAAGCACGAAGGTGCAGTCTAGGGATCTTCACTGATGAAAATTGTTTGTTCCACTAGAAAAGTTAAGTGTACTAATATAAGAATACGATATTTTTTTATTCGTTTCAGAGAACGTATGATTTAAAAATTACTGCCTAATTTTCTATAATCAGTTGTATCTGTTTTATCATGCTTAAAAGTGAGTCATATTTTGACCCACAGTGTTTTAATGCTTGTACATATGACAAAGTAATAACCACTCGAATCGCTGTTTATAAAAAGCAGAAAATTGTTGCTAGACATAATCGAGTAAAAAGAAGGTAATTCCTGTCTTTGTACGGCATGTTAATTTTACCCACATACCATTTAGTTTATTCCTTCCATGCACTTATTATATGTGTCACCCTTCGCTGTATCATGGTCTTTTAATATTCAAATAGAAATGACACTCCATTTGAAGCCAGCCGTTTTGCCCACAAAATGTTCTGACAGCACAACATTAATGTAATTACCGGGTCTACGGAGCCTTCATATTCACTTTCACTGTATAAGGAAAACCAGTCGTGAGATTTAGTAATACATGAAACTTCAGCACAAGCTGTAATAATGAACAAGGTGTGATTTAACCATTACGTATTACGAAACTAAGAACAGCTCAGTTGATCAAATTCTGTAATTTACAGAATAGAATTGGCTTTTGGATATTATGAATTGTTTTTGTTTTGGGGGCAACAAATCCTATTCTGCACGTACGCAGTCTTAGGCCTAAATGTAAAATCCTTTCTTCCAGTTTCCTCTTTTTCAGCCTTTTCACTCACTTTTTGCGATAGGTTATTATAACCACTTTTATAGGAAGTTACATTGAGACGTGGCGCATTTGCTGTGTTATATTTTCAACATTTTAAATTCGTGAATGCTACCTTTTTCGTGTCATTTATAAGAACATTAACTAGTTTCATGTCTTAAGGATCGAGACGTCTTCTCGAATCAGAAGTTCCATGTAATTTGTCTCTGATTCTCAATGTTTGCGAATAAATCATGACCTGATGTAGCAGAAAATAAATATTGATAAAGTGTTGTTGAATGATTTAAACAAATACTCGAAACAATCTCATCTGGAGTACACATCTTGGCACGTCCGTAAATCGTGTATTTCCAAGGGCTGCCTTACTGGTGGCATTTAACTTCAAAATCTGCAGAACGAGCTGCCACATAAGCACCTTTGTTAAAACAACTTTCTTTTGTTCATAAGTCATCACACATAACCTTTACCCTCAGGAAAGACAACTGCCCCGCAATAAGCATCAATCAAACAGTGCTACCACAGGTAGAATCTGTAGAGTACCTAGGGCTACATTTCGATCGCAAACTAAACTGGAAAGAGCACATTGCCAAGAAAAGGAAACAAACTGACCTAAAAGTAAAAGAAATTGACTGGCTAATAGGGAGAAACTCAAACCTGTCATTAGGAAATAAATTGTTAGTTTACAAAGCAGTGATCAAACCCATATGGAAATAAGGAATAGAACTGTGGGGATGCGCCAGCAAATCCAATGCAGCAATTATACAGAGATCACAATAAAAAATCATCAGAACCATAGCAAATGCTCCCTGGTTTGTATCAAATCACACACTCCATACAGACCTCAACATCCCCTATGTTAGTGAGGTCATCAATGAAAGAACTGACAAACACCTCAACAAACTAGTATCCCATCCCAACCCACTGGTGGAAACACTAACACAACCGAAGAGAAATAAAAGGCTAAAAAGACGTTGTACCTTCGACCTTCATGACTGAGGTGTCATCGCTGGATGGGCACCCTACCGTGTTAACACAACAAGATAGCAAATTAGATTATAGATTGTTTATACCCCTGCAATCTGATGGCTAATAAATAAATAATAAAAAAAAATATGTGCAACACGACGCAGTGAACACTCATTTTAGCTCTGTAGTGAAGACATCCCGATTATCGCTTTCGTGTTCAATGGATTGGTCATGGTGATCACGAACATTGATCAACGATCTCCAGACCTAAGTTTGCTAGATTATTGTATGTAAGGGGGCATGACGGTCTGCCGTACCGAACGAAGTTTAAATACGTGCTTCATTGTTCCATCATGCTGGGATGCTGCAAACCGGGTAAAGATAATCCTAAAATAATGATGCAAGCCGCACGCTTGCCAGAATGTGTGGTGAGGCTGTGGGTGTTTTTTTAGAATACTGACTGTAAGTTCATAAATAAAAAAAACTATCGTTAAATGTTCGAGTATCCTATTTCAACGGTCACCTAATAACACACTCGAGACGCTGAATTATCAGAGGTGTGCGTCTGTGACAAGTCTGAAATTGACGTCAGAAATCACTGTGAATGCGTAACACTGGTGATTTAAAGCAATGTACCGACGGATATAAACAGTTTAATGTATTCTGGTCATTTTGCACAACGAAAATCATCGCTAAAATAATCCGAACTAGGGTTATGAGAGGACTAACACGATATGTGCACTGACAAGTGATTGAGGAAGCATGTATAGCGTATTCGGTGCAATAACTAGACTAGGATTGGATGTCCGATGTATAGCTGTTTAATTACCGGCAGAGAATAAAGTTTTTTTAAAGCATCCAGCCAGGCTTTGGAGCCCACACGGCCTTCTCTTTAATTATATCGAGCACACTTTTGTTTAGGTTAAAGTGGCCGAGCTGTGGATGTGAGCACTGACTGCAATCCACTACCAAGATTTAGAATGCGTGGAGCTACACCTCCAATCCTTCATGAGCCTTTATCAAGCATGCAGGGACAAATTTATTTTTTCGTTTTACCTCAACAATTTACGAGAACTTTCAATAACATTTCTTTTTTGTTTTTTTTTTCCAACTGCTATATGTTCGTAAGATTATCACAAAAATCAGCGTTTTAATATTTTCGATACCTGACGGTTCCTTCCGGTAAATATTTTGGTCATTATGAGCTTATATTAAAAAAATCTGGGGATGTAAGTCGTCAGGAATACGTGTATATAATTTGTCTTTATAAATAAACACTTCGATTGTTTCATTAAGCTCCGAGTTCTAATTTTTGTTAAATCCATGCGATGATTTCGCATTGTAGCTACCGCATATAGGGGAAATTTTGCATTACTTGTGTAGGTGCTAGCGGGGTGCAGAAGGGAGGTGACAGGGAAGAAGCAAGCTGTTAGAGATATTAAAACTATAATAACACGTAAAATATTCACAATAGGCATTGTCACCAAAAATGGGAACAATAATAATGCGGAAAAACCTGTGGTCGAAAAGGGAGATTGATATTTGTCAAAAATCCGGGGCATAGTCATCACTTTGCCACCGCCTGTCCCTAGTTTTTAAACTCGTAACAACATTTATACCTATCATGTGCTGATTGACATATTCTCTGAGTTGCTCTGGAGTTCGCAATGGCTCGTTGTAGTGTAATCCTTCAGAACAACGCTGTCACTTGGACATAGAAGGAGGAAGAATTCCCAGACATTTGCACTGCTAAGTATTATTAATATCACCGTCGCTAGTAAACTAAAATCACTGTGCAGCAGCTGTAGTGATGGAAGGATAGGAGAAGTGTCGTGAAACGGAATCTTCCATTTTTGGGTTTTGCGTCACCGAAATTTGGTTTGAACCAGGTCTTGATGAGATTAATATGGGCCAGAGGACCCTGGAGCGGAATGTAGCAATATGCAGAGTGAAATAAAACTTGAGAGCCGTCATGTTCACCACCCATTTTATATATTTCAGTGACCTTATAATAATTATCCTTAAGACGTCGCTATGTGACCGCTAACATTGGTGCAGCGCCTGCAAGTAACTTACGACCTAAGAAATCTTTGCTGGTATCGTTACAGAGACACTGCGTGAAGAAGTTTCCTACCAGTTCAGTTGAACTGTGGTTTCTACTGTCCTAGAAATATGCAGTAGCCTGTAGTCTATGGCCTAAAGCAGTCTCTCACCATTTTTTAGCCGCGACCTATACTAGGTCGATAACTTTGTCTTGCGGCCTCAAGAGTCAGAAACAAAGATCGATGTAATTTTAAAAAATTGACTCAGTGTAATGAAAGTGGCATTTAGTGATTTAATGAAATGGAAAAAAAAAACGCATAATGTGTATACGCTTGAGCTTAGTACTGTGACTCCTCTTATGGCTCGTATACTTAATCAGTTTTCAGAATCTTGTAAATTTAAATTCTTTGTATTTTGCGAGATTTTCCTCAAATTGAGATAATATTGCCACCTGTATAATAACCTCGGCGTAAAGAAACTGTCAGTTTTGGTTGATTGAGTTTTTTCTCCGTTTAAAGGCTGTCAACCCTGGTTGTCAGTAGCCTATGTTGTTTGTAACAACATGACGGTTACGACGACTTGGCTAAAGGTTCTCTAAAAGTTAATACCTTCACAAAAATCATTGTTTTATCGAAGTAGTATGAGTTACTCGTTGTACAAAGTAGGTTAACGAAAATTTTCACGCCCACTCAGAGTAGCTTCGCGACACAAAGCTTGAGAAACACTGCTCTGCAGGAAGCCTCTTATACTCAACCCAGAGGTCTGATGTGCCCTTCGCTGGACTTTCGTCTTTAGTTCGATTCTCTGTGCGACACCGCAGGTGATTTTCTTCCTCTTCGATGGAAACGTTTCTCCTCTTCCTCCCTGAGTCTCTGTTGTTCTGCTCGAAAGCGCTTGAAGCTCTAAAGTAGAATTAGAGGAAAAGGGTTGAATCCTTCATTGCACAAAGGGCATTGGCTCAAGCGTGTGTTTGAAGAAGGAATGGGCCGAATTGCGCTGAGAAGGATACAATAATAGAGAAAGAAAAAGGCAAAGGCGGAAAGAAAAGGGCTTGACGTTTCTTTTCCTCTCTTTGATTTTATTTTGACAGCGAAAGAAACAGAATGGGAGGCAACAGATACGTAATTCAGTGTTGTTTCTTTTGGATAGGCACTGTCACTACCTGCCATGATCCTTTTATGCCATGAATTAGAGAGAAAGGAATGAAACGTTGAGCCGCAAGGAGTTTCATCTTACAACGGGACACAGAATTTTTTGAATCCAATTGCCCATATGCGGTTAGATATAAACTTTCCTTCTGTGAAGTTCAAAGCTGTTCGGTATAACAAAGTTGCAATGGAAATCCCTCTTGCTCAGGCTCCTTGGCTAAAATTTCACAAAGTAATAACCGTGCGTATGCTTTTATACAACTCTGAATGCTGGACGTTAAAGGAAGTGCACATTAGAAGAATGGGGACGGCAGAAGAACTCTGCTTTCTCAAAGACGTCTAAAAACTACGTAAACATGATGAACGTATTAGAAAACTAACATGATTTGCAAACATGAAACCAGTGATGGTTGGAACATTTTGAAAGGATGTCTAAAAACATACATTAATATCAAAACCTTTATAAACCTAGGGGAAAGGTTGCTATGAGTATAAAATTCGATAGAAATGAAAGGAAAACATCTTATTCCTTACAATCGAAACAATCGGCGAGCTCAAGACAAAATTTTGCGTTTTTTGCTGTTATATTTCCTTGTCGTCTTTTTCGTTAATGATTACAAAGATAAAAAAAACTGGACGACGACGGCGACGACCGTGTGGACGACTGTACGTTTTGCCGCCGACCGCATACATACATACATACATACATACATACATACATACATACACGACAGTAGAGAAAGGGTCAAATATTCACAGCATCAAGAAATACGGTGGATATTCCTAAAAATGAACATTTTTGTTATTTTAGCAAAAATGTTTTTTATTGTTTATTAATGACAGCGTTTGTACAAATCATGTAGCTCATAGAATATTTTGCTGTGCTTTTGCATTCCGTCAAGAATATCCGCGAAATTAAATATCACTCCAGCAATTCGGAGACACAGCGAAACCTGTAACTGCGCCTCCAGCAAAATAATCGCGACAGTAGGCAGCTTCGTGAATTCGGTTACAGAATTCCATTACTAAAATCTGCGAACCGTTACAAGTATATCTCACCTAGGTAACGCTGAAGAAAGGCTCATAACTTATACGAACACGGGTTTCTCTGTTACATAGACTAGATCTTTAGGGAAGTAATGACTGTTGTACATGAAAATTGTACGCATCACACTAATGTGCTACTTTCCGTGGCCAACGTACAGAGTTTTAGGTGTAGCCGTATATAACAGTGAGGCCTGTGCTCTGATGGGCAAAGTGAATTAATTTTACTAAGACATATATTTTGGATTGCTCTCGAGTTATTTCCAAACAATATGGGAAAATACATTGTGGATTCCATGATCATAATTTCTAGTTTATGACAAACGCCTTGTTTCACAAGGTTCAGTGTTTGTGCGATGCTTCACATTTCTCTGGATTTCTACGAAATTCGGTTGTAAACATTTCATTCGTGTGTTGTGTGGCAAAATTATATTCCGTGAAGTTTTTTTTAAAAATATTATTGGCATTATTTTCGAAGGTAAGCTTCTTTATATTTAATTTATGCCTAAGCTTTCTGTAGCATGAAAATATATTCCGACTGCATGTAGCTTCCTGGTACAGAAATGGTATTAAGAATACAAACACACGGTAAATGAAAATGGTTCATTGCTGTATCCAGAGAGTGGATCGTATCCCGAGTCAGATGGAATCCAGTCCAAAGCACGAACCTCCATTTACCTAAGATACACTGTAATATATCCTCCTAATTACCCCTCGAAGCATGCGTTGGCGCAGTTGAATGAGGCACTGTGCTACAAGCCGGAAGGTCTCGGGTATGATTCTCGATGTTGTCGTGGGAATTTTTCTTTGGTATAATCCTGAAGTCGACTCAGCCTCTAACAGAAATGAGTAACAAGAATATTCTTAGGGGGTGAAGCCGGACGGTGCTTAGGGTTGACAACATTACCTCCTTCGTATGCGGACTGTCTCGAACACCGGGAGCCTCAACCTCCTGGAACCCTCTGGGCCTACAATAGTCCTGTACAGGGAATGCTAAAGAAATACATTACGCCTTGGTCTTACGTGTCATTTATTCCCTTACGTTACATTTCAACCAAACTGCTGTATATATTCCTACCTCACACTTGTTACTTCTCCCATCCTTCTGATCTGCAGCTGTATGTGCGGAAACGTAAAGACATTTAGGTTATATGACATTCAGTCCGTCACAAATCAATGAAATGAGCTAAAAAAATGTGCTAGGTGGAAGTCGGCGAACTAAGTCCAGCAATTCAGTGGTAAAATATTTATCTTTTAACAAGAAATTTTTGCGTATGAAATAATAACTTACAATATAATGTGACAGCTTTGAATAACAGGAATATATCCTTTAATCTGTCATCGGTAAACAAATGGTACAAATTTTATTTTAGGCCGGACTGACACATGAAACTGTTCATGTTCCACAGCTAAAGACCGGATTGCCTACGACGGCTGTCGTTTTGATTAAACCCTTTGTGTAACAAGCCATAATCCTTTGTTATGTGTCAGGTTTTTATTATTTTGTAGCACGTATTTTGTGTGAAGCCATGTTTTAAAACGCCCTAAACATTAGTACTATGTGCTCCCATTATATTCACGTTAGGCAGTGTCTTTGTGCACTTCACCCCATATTTATCCGTGTTGTAATTATTTGCAGGTCATTTAGCTATGTGGACAGACACTGTGTGTTTTAAAAATAATGTTTTGTGTTTTGCGATTTTCAGGTAAAAGTGAATTTCTGTTTAAAATAATTCAGTTTGACTCAGTTTATATTTTATTGTGTTCTCAATATAGCTTTTTACATGCCGTGTCGGACTAACGATGCGCGCGTTTCTACCTATCCTTTGTACTTAATATAGCAAAGTGATTGTGAACATGTGAGTAGAGTAACTTTACACTATAAATTGTAGACCTAAATCAGACTGCATTCAGTTCGAATTATTTGAAACATTTCTGTACACAGTCTTAAAGACATGCGTCTATAATTTTCAGAATACAAGATTATAATAAATATCATATAAACAGCTAGCGAGAGTGTATGCTGCGTTCGCCTGTTCAAGAGATGGACCCTTGGTGCGTCCTCTTACACAAGGTAATATCTGTCAACCTTAAGCTTCTGTACAATGTATTAATTTCCTTTACCAACTAGGAGTCTGTTAGCGTGACAGAAGTATCTTGCCTCGTGAGTTTGGTTGGTTATGATATTGATAAAAGCGGTACCCCATGGGTATTACTCGTCATCCCAGTGGGTACGTCTGGACATTATCCCATTTTTTTCCTGGACGTGTCAGAGGCCACAAAAATGATTTCACTTTCTGGTAGAACTTATCTTAAAAAATATTATCATTATTATACCAATTACTTCTTATTGCTTTGAAATTTTTCGTCAAAATGCTATTGAATACTTCCAATAAAGTAGGATTTTAAAGTCAAAACTCGTTATAAAAAAAATCAGTGAAGCAGTATAATCAGACTTATTCAAATCCAGAGCAATAAATTTGCTGTATGTTACTGGGAAAGGTTTCCATTTGGATATTTATGTTTTCTCCTGCCTATCGTTGTCCCATCATGATCCCTGCTCTACAGTCCCAGTCATTCTCCCACCAATTTACCTCTTGCCTCTTTCTAGTCATTACCCAGCCCCAAGCAACCCTTTTCTTCGAACGGTCATTATCCCACACATGTCGCTGCTACTGACTCCTGCTGCGTGGTGTTAATTGCTAATAACTCATACCGACTGCAAATTATTAGATTTTTTTGTTATAAATTTCTAACATTTTTTATACTTCCACTCTCTTATGTCCCAGCACTCAGTAACATGTGATGAATTTTAAGTGCGTATTTTTCTGAAGCACAGCAGTCATCACCAAAAAACACGCACATACATGTAGTGCGTGTACTATTACAGTGACCATTACGGGACGTTTCGTACGTAATGACAAGCAAATTCATAAAATAGGGTACATGACTGCTGACACAGCATTCAGATCAGGAAAGGGTTTCTGGGAAGTCCCTGTTATAAAAAAAATCTATAAAATTCAGTACTTCAGCGAACAGCACTTGTGTACACACACTGTGTGTCTCTCTATAAGTGTGTAATTCACAAAGGTTTAGTAATCTGCGTAAAAGGAGTCAGTCTGGTATCCCTTGCAAAAGTGAGGTCAGATTAAACTGTCAGAGCTTTAAAAATTTTTGGCTTTCAGCAATAAACTACCCTCAATTTTAAATGTCCACGTATCCGTACTTACACGTAGCTGCCCGCTGAAGTATACACACACACACACACCACACACTCACACCACACACTCACACCACACACACACACACCACACACACACACACACACAAACCACACACTCACACCACACACACACCACACACACACACCACACACACACACCACACACACACACACACCACACCACAC
>Ga0131853_10004803_pt1 | contig 24243 bp, 10 predicted proteins | sample TergutLab28metaG_FD_92764 | JGI IMG/M metagenome (GOLD analysis project Ga0131853, IMG submission 92764) | Labiotermes labralis P1 segment gut microbial communities from Petit-Saut dam, French Guiana - Lab288 P1 (version 2) (version 2) | ecosystem: Host-associated > Arthropoda: Insects >...
ACCTTTTAAAGTTTTACTGGCGATAAATGTTTAAACTGTGTGCCGTCGATGTATTTCGTAGCCCCATTTATTATCTCTAAGAATACCATTACTTTATCACCACTCTTCCTTTAATACCGCGCATGCGCAGATTTTTGTCGTTGAATGTACAAGTCTCTTCCTTATTTCCTAGGTCCAAGATTCTTATAATTACCTTCAGTCCATGCTTTTCTTCAGGCTGAGAGAGCGAGTTTCACACACACACACACACACACAAGCGCGCACGCACACCGACGCACACATCCTACACACAGACATAAACACAGGCATACACACATAGACACACACACAAACAAACACACACACACACACACAAACACACACACACACAAACACACACACACACACACAGACACAAACGGAGACATACACACGCACACAAACACAGACATACACACACAGACACACAAACACAGACACACACAAACACAGACAAACATACATACATACATACACACATACACACACACACACACACACACACACACACACAGAACAAAAATTAGAGTAATAGTTACGTGTAATCCATTGTCCGATCTGAAGTAGGAGACGAGATTATACGTATTATGAAGTGAATGGTAGCAAGCCTGATCTCGAAATACACATGTGTGTAATATCTGCATGAGTGCGATCTTATTAGTCATCCTGTGCGAGATTTCAGGCTTACGCCGCGGTTTAGTTGAGATCTTTGCCCGTGTGAGTGTTCACGCAGCGTGCCTCGGTAGTTTACCAACTTTTCGGTACAGCGTGTCGGTCCCATCGTCCAAGGTCAAGGAGTCCGAGTTATCTTTTTTCCAACAGTACCTGAACTTTGCCATATCTTGGAAGGATTAAAAAATGGCTTTCTGTTAATCAGTATTAAGATAATGCCTTATTGTGACGGTACAGGAGCACGTGTTTGAGAGTCTTAATATTTTACTTCTAGATCTTAAGTGCATGTACTAGTGTCGCTGTGTCTTTATTGCTTTTTTTAAGCAATAAATTAATTTTAATAATGGACTTGAAATGTTACTATGCACATGCCACCACCTGGATCCGCCACTGGAGACGCATCATATTTACAGAATTAAAAATAGATGTAGTGGTGTAGAAGAAGAAAGCTACACCAAAATATTTCTACGAAAAAGAAAAGGCGTAAGAGGAGCAGTCGGTTGCTAGAATAATGAAAATGCAAGTTTCATTACAGTGCCAAATGTTAAAGGCGCCATCATGTGTTGGTTCTCAGGGAAGCCTGCTGCATCCAAACAGTTCGTCGCTGCTTTTTATCTGTACAGGACAGTAACTCGATGAGAAGTTTGATGTTTGTGTGACCGTGCATCATTGATACAATAACATAAACAGCCAAGTAGATGTAACAATAATAATCTTATTAATAATTTCAATCAGGTCAACACGTTTCGGGTGATAATTTCTCCCATCCTCAGGAGCACTAGACTGTGTTTACAGCTTGTGGTATAAAGCACCGACGATGCTGCCTGATGGCGACCAGGATCCTGGTCACCAGCAGGCAGCATTGTCGGTGCTTTATACCACAAGCTGTATACACAGTCTAGTGCTCCTGAGGATGGGCGAAATTATCGCCCGAAACATGCTGAGCTGATTGAAAATATTAATAAAATTATTATTGTTGCGTCTAGTAGGCTGTTTATATTATCGAAGAGAAATATTTGGTTAAGTTTATATTGTTCATTCCGTGTCCTGTCGGCAAATAATTTACGAAATAAACCAACAAAATGCACATAATTGTTTCTTAGATATTTGTGTTACAATAAGGTTAAAGGTAACGTTCACTCTGTAGCAGACAACGAAGGGCCAGAGGTGAGAAGATTTATAGCTCTACTTTTTTCTTAACTTCGATGCTAGATAGGATAGATGGTAACGCCACGCCCCGGCCGCTTTACCCCCGGCAAAGGCTATGTACCCATTGTATAGGAGGCGTGGTGTTTCCCAGGGCCTGTGTGGAAGGGTGAAAAAAATCTTGCCTCCACCAGGATTCGATCCCCGTACCGTACAGCACATATAGAGTCGCTATACTGACTGAGCTATCCCGGCACTTTATATTACACTGTCACAATGAGTATTCTTACATGTTTAGACCAGCAAGAGAATATCATCAGGGAATGCTGTATTACTTTGTTTTGATTCCCTTTTGATGTCCCGCCACGGACTGAAAAGTGTAGGAATATTCAGTGTGAAATTATAATATAAGTATCTAATAAAGAAATTTGTGCATTTTATTGGCTTAATATCGTTAATTGGGGACTGCGGTAGCACAGTGGTTAAGATGTTGTGCTACAAAGGTCGCTGGTTCGATCCCAGCTGGTGTCAGTGGAATTTTTCATTGACATAAAATCCTTCCGATCGCACTATGGCTCTGGGATCGACTCAGCCTCTAACAGAAATGAGTACCAGGAGTATTTCCTGGCGGTAAAGACGGCCGGTGCGTAAGGCTGGCAACCTACCACCATCCTGTGCCGTTGTCACGAAATCTGGGAGCCTTAACTTCCTGGAACCCTCTAGGCCTGTCCAGGCCTGTAATGGGACTACTTTACCTTTACCTTTTGGTGTCGTTAATTAGACACTTCTGGATCAATAAGTGGTCAGATCAAGAAGGAAGAGAAGGGACAGACATGTAGCACGAGTGTGAAACATAGAAGGGATATATAAACATTTCGGCCTAAAGGAAAGAAACGGCAGGGAGACCTAAACGTAGATGGGTGGCATACTGAAATTAATCTTAAAGGATAAGGTGTGATGGTGTACATAGAAGTAAAATGGCTTGTGATAAGGTATATTGAATAACTTAACACAGATATTTGTGTGAAGATACAGAGTTTAATGTCGTGGGATAAGTAAATAGCGTCTGGCCCACCCAATAAAAGGCCAGTGTGTTTGATTGTGTGACACACCCAAGTAGTACGCCATGCCATCTTTCTTTTAGGCCATACATGCATGTGGCCAGAAGTGTTGTTAGGTTACTTGAAACCCTAAATAAGGTTTCGTGTTTATTTCTCATATTCATCAAATTAAAAAGTGTTGCAGAGAAAACCTATGGCATTTACCAAATAAATGTGGTGTGTTACGTAATCTTTTTTAATAATGACTCGATGTTACATTTGCGTAAAACAAGTTAATGTAAATGTATGCCGGTATAAAATCCAAGATATTAACGATTCAGGTGTTCTTGTTCATAAACATTTGTGTAGCTTTCTTTCTCAGATACAGGGTTTGTGCGTGCGTGCATACGCCTGTGCGAAGGTGCATGTGTGTGAGATCTGCGCTCGTCTGGGATGTAACGCAGCGCTGAGTGGAAATTCCGCACTTACGTTTCGGGACATCCCATCAGTTCCATCCTCAAGGCTTGAAGATGGAATCACTGGCTTGTACCGAAACACCGGTACGGAATTATCACTCGGCGCTGCGTTATATCCCAGAAGAGGGCGGTTTCATCTACGTTGCAGCGGAAGCCTGAAATCATGTGTGTATGTGTGAATTTGTATGTGTGTATGTGTGTGTGTGTGTATGTGTGAATGTGTGTATGTTTGTATGTGTGAATGTGTATATATGTTTATGTGTTTGCATGTTTTGCTTGTGTGCATGTGTGTATGTGTGATTGTGTGTGTGTGTGTGGGTGTGTATGTGTGAGTGTGTATATGTATTTGTGTATGCGTGTGTGTATGTGTGTGAGTGTGTGTGTGTGTGTAAGTGTGTGCGTATGTGCGTGTGTGTGCGTGTGTGCATGTGTGAATGTGTGTATGTATGTATGTATGTATGCATGTATGTATGTATATATGTATGTACGTACGTACGTATTTGTGTACATGTGTACGTGTGTATGTGTGTCACTGTGTAGACACACAGCAATAAAGCATGCGTATACAGGCACAGCGGGTAGGCGGAGGTACATATTCAACCCATTCGGATACTCGGTGCTAGAAGGGATTAGGGTGGTCAGCACCACGTCCCGGGCGTTCTACCCCCGCGAAAGGTCCAGTACCCATTGTACAGGAAGCAGGGTGGGACTTGAGGCCTGTCTGGAAGGGTACGGAATATCTTCTGTTCGCCAGGGTTCGAACTCCGGACCGACCAACTCTTACCAGCTACGCTATCCCGGCCTTCTTTATGTAAGGCATTGTGCGAAAAACGTAAAGCGCGAAAACTGTGTACACTGACATTTCCTCTGTGTCACTGCGAAATGTCTGCGTTATCACTCGATTTAAATTGCACGTATAACGCCGCAGTCCAGTTAGCGAGAGAATAATTTGGCTGAGCTCGTTTTTGCACCAACGGCGCGGAACATTATGTGATACTTTATTACGTCAAATTCACGCCAGGCTGTATGGTTTATTGCAAAGCTGCTAACAAGTATGCCTACACTGCGCTGACTTTAACGGAGGCGTGGGTAGGTTTTACTGCGTAGCGAGGAATTTGCTATGTATAGCCATTTTTCCTCTGTGAAGACATTAATTCAATTTTATGGAATAAGACGAATGAAAATGATATAAGTTATGGCGTGTAATAACGAAAGGAATTATGATGGAACGGAGAGCGTTAATTTGGACAAAATAACTTCATTAATTCGGAAGTATACTTTTTTTTTTTGCGCTAGCAAAACTCGGGAAATCTGAAATATATTTTGCAGGTTTTATTCGCTAGTTAAAAAAAAATTATTACTGAAACTTTTTATGGAAATCTGTGATAAATAAATTTTGAACATGCGCCCCATTTTTGACTCTTTACCGCGAGAATTCTGTGTTGATTAAAAAGGTAAAATTGACTCTGTGCCTGCAATTGAGGCATGTTGGAATTGAGGTAGGCTATAAATCCTCACATTCTTTAAATGAGCAGTAGATGGGAACAAGTGGTCAGTTTTATTCTCCAGTCGCTTTGCTGTTGGGGTAAGAGCCTAGTAAATAGGAAGATGCACGGTCCCCCGAATTGTTTTCGACGGTTTGCCCCTGCTGCTAATCGAACTACTTTTCTGGAGGTAAAGCGGTCGACGCGTGAAGCTAACTACTTATCTTCATCTAGAGCCGAATTTAAAACTCCATTTCCCCCAGTCTTCATGGCTCAGGTTAATTAAGGAAATGGAACGACATATGTAATTGTCTTTATTATTCCTTAAATTTTATTATTTAATTACTGTTTCTCTTAAAATGAAAGTCACTCATTTCACGAATTTCGTAGTTTTTTTATAGCTTATAGCAGAGAGCTAGATGTACGTTTGAGTGATAAATAATTGTTATAGTTATTAGATTATTAGCCTGTTAGACCCTGTTATACTGTGCGTGGACGTGCGGTTTGTCTGAGGGATCAGAGACCCATACTGTGTACCTGTTGAGTTGTATAAATCAACAGGTTGTATTTCCCGAAATACCAGTGGCTAATGTTCCTGTCATTCTGAGCTGTAAACAGAGGTTTCAAAGCGCCCTGTGATGCAGTCCGTGCTCAGTTTCACTGGCACAGAATTATCGACGTAGTTGACAGATGGAATAATCCGTCGATATGGATTCTGTGTCATATGTCGTGGAAGTATTGCCATAATTTTGTACCAACGTCTATTTGAGGAATTAACGTGCCCGTACATCATCGTGGCGACCCCTTCTAGCAAACTAATGTCAGATTTATTTACTTTAAAGATTAATTTCGTGTCTGGTCTAACAAGTGACAACACGACTGAGAGATTTGCTGAAACGTTAATTCATTTGCTCACTTCGAAATTTATAAAACACGATGTTTGGAATTCAGGTGTCATTGCGAAATTATTTAATTAGGCCACTAGTTTATATCTCGCTTCAAATTACAGGTCTAGACACCTGGGTTCAATCTTCGGGATACAAATTGCTTCCCTTAGAGGATTCGTCTGACAATCATTTTCTGATACACTTGCTCCAACGTAGCTCATCAGTTGTCCGTGGTGTATAGTCATTCAGAATCTGGTAGTCGCTTGTCTCGTCGTACGGTGCTTCGTCTATTGTGAAAACCGTTGTTTAATGTCGTTTTCACAAGGAACTGCCCTTTGAACCTGTCATGAGTTGAAACCTTTCCAGACGGCCACACACAACTTCGTTAAAATAATTATAAATATTATCTTCCTTTGAAGCCAAGGTCTCCAAATGACAAGCCTACATTCCCTTCAGGGTTTCCGCATTGCGTTTTGTTTATATTTCTGTTTCCCCCCGTCTGTACAAAGTGCCCCCGCCCACCGAATTCTCTCTTTTTGATCATCAGTAGTGTAACTTAGAAACAGTATTTGTGCTGACAGACTGTCGGTGTAGAGCGGATTTTATTTGGGAAATATTTATTGAATACGAAGATACTTGCCTTTCTTGGTTGCTGCACATCCCTGTCCTCGGTTAGATTGAAAGGATGCTATTCTACGGGGCCAGTTTAGCCTGCATCAAAACGAAAACCTAAACAGCTTTCGAAACTTCGTGCTGTCCTTCTATCCAGACACTGTAGTGTTGGATGAATAAATTTTTGTTTATTAATTATACATATGCTCTTATGTGGACCCGAGTTTTGGGCTTTAGTGAAATGTCAACTGAGAAGAAAACATGGGTGAAATACGTTTCCACAGAACTGTTGCATGTTATAAAATGGATAACAATTACGATGAATTTGTGAGAGGAGGAATAGAAATAACAGTTATGGATATAAAATAGAAAATATTAAAAAGTTGGCTGGGCACTGAGCACTTGGGATCGGTGTTTGAGTGTGTAGTGCGGAACGAACATTGTCGATGTGAACTTAAGTCTGGAAGGCAAAACAAAAACAAAACAAAGGACGATAGACCAGTTCTCTTCCTTGTTCATAGAACAGGCCAAAATATTTACTTGTGATGATGATGATGATGATGATGATGATAATGATGTCTACCGTGCCATCTGCTGGATTGTTGTGACAGTGATTCCTGATTATACTCGCGTGCATTTCGGCTTAACGTGTGACTGTTGTGACAAATAACTCATTTTAGACCGTACCCGACAAACAAATACTTTATCTTAAATTACCCCTTATGTAGACGGGCCACGAGTAGGTTAATATGCACAAGTGTCTTACTGTTTTTGCATGGAATCAATGTTGATATATATGAGCCGGATTAGCGCAATTAATATGACTAGACTACAGGCTGGACAATTTGAGAGTCGAATCCCGGCAGGGGAGAGAGATTTTTCTCTTCTCCCAAACGTCCGGACTTGTTGTGGAGCCTACCCAGCCTCCTGTTTTATGGATAAAGAAGTTCTCCTTCTCTGAAATAAAGCGGACGAGCAGTGCAGTTCGCCCTTCACCTCCATCTGGTGCTGAATTTAAGAATGAGTGGAGCTAAACTTCTACTTCTTTATATGCCTTCGTAGTGTGGATAGGGATAATTTTGCCTTTAACGTTATTACGTGCAATTTATTGTACAAGTTTGAACTATAGGCACAGGGCAAAAGGACCGGCACCTTATCTCCCTGTATTTAACTACGTTAAAAATGAGAGGTGCATCGGGAATACAGGGAGTGTCGCGTTTTTCACTACGCAGGTTCTGTACGTTTTATTCCGTGATATATTTGGAAAGTTTAAGGCGAGGTGCGCTCACAAATCCTTATAGGTATTAACGCATCGCGTGCATTATTTTTATCCTATCTTAACTGAAAATGGAATTGCTCGATACATTTCAATTCAACTCCCTGATATCAGAATTAATGAGGATGTCTTTATCGGCATTAAACTATTTCGCGCGAACTGACAGACGGAGAGAATCTATTTTAGTGGGTGATCGATAGGAATGCGCCCTTGCTTAAAATGTATAAACGCATGAAACAGACGGAGATTACAATTGAAAACCGAAATCGGACGAACGGAAAATATAACGGCTGTACATTTCCGTGTATATTACGTGTAACATACACTGTCACTTAACTAAACGTTAAGATTAGGCGTTGTGACATCCTTCGCTTGTCAGACCTGCTGGACATTTAAGTCATCAGTTTATTACGTACTGTTCGTAGTATTTGTCTAAAAATTGGCGATACTAAAGGGCAAGTTTAAGGGCAGCTACCTGACTCAAAAACGCCAGTCCTATCGGTTTGTGTCTTGGCACCATCATCATCATCATCATCATCATCTTCAATGCCTCTTGGTTCTACAGTCCTTTTGTCCTCTAGGGTCGTACGAATTCCGAAAAATATCATCACACTAACGACCTCTTCGTAACATACAATGTAGTATCAGTAACAAATTCTACCCTCTTGACTGCTAATATGGTTCCATTATGCACTAAATACATGTCCTGTATTGATTTTCATTTCATTTCCAACAGAAAAAAGTCATTTTCTCTTTCAGTGCCTCTCTTCTTCCATCTCATCTGCACTTACGCCAGTCCCCTGGCCACTGGATTCAGTGACCTTGGCTTAAAACAGGCTCGTCTAGTCGAATTGCAGATGTCTATTTTGTGTTGTTTACGTCCTTCCAAAGGACCAGACCAAATTCAAGTTTTTGTGAGATGCTTCGCTACTTTATAAGATTTAACGGTGCACATAGCCTAGTCACCAAGCTGGAGGACCACTCTTTGTCAGCTGTCAGGAGTTGCTGCTCAAATATGGAGGCAACATTCTCCATCCATAACCTGAGGATGCGCCATGTCGTGGCGGCAAATTCGTACTGATTTATTGGAGATTGCAATGTCCACTATGTGAACTAACCGAAATGTGGAATGATATTGTCACCAAATTTAAAACCCGATAGAACATTAAGAACTTCTCAATTTATGTGTGTGACGTGAATCCGGTATATGTACTGTTTTCTTAATTATTTATCCGTTCATACCCCTGTATGGCGTAACGCACCAAATCGCTTACGTCATACGTAGAGCTTTGTGGCATATATACGTGTAAAAATACTGTTAGAAACTTATAAATTAATCAAGTTTATTTACCCAATAAACCGCTCGATATACGGAACTTAAAATAACGTAAATTAATGGAAAGTTATCTCCTATCATTACCCTGATATTTCGCTGGAATTGAATGTATTGTTACCATAAAATGTTCAAGGCGTTCGTGAAAATGGCTCCAAAATTATTGAACATTTAATGCATACAATTTTAATGCCGACCTAAAACATAATCTAAAACGTACGGAACTATACATATGAAAAAACATCAGCACAGTTGAGACACATTTTTAATGCCGTATCTTGATCGTGTTTTTTATATGAAGGTACGCTGTAATATAATGAAAGAATTTCAGATAGGGAAACTTAATTTTCCCTGTTTCTTATGGGCGTGAATCTTTGTCTTCACACTAAGGTAAGAGGGTGTTCAAGAGTGTGGTGCCAAGGTGAGAGGTGTATGCAAAAGTATTATCGGAAAAGCTGAAAGCAAGTTTCTGTTTGGGAAGTTTTGGAGTTAAAAAAGGAGATAATATTGAAACGATTCTTAAGTGAAAAAGAATTTGCTTGATTCTTTTTGTACAATGTATAGTCCGTAACGGACTGTTTTGAAAGCGGTAGTGTCTGCAGTTACTGAGCGATTTCGGGTCCTTAAGGAAGACTGTGTTATTTGGTGTTTAGTAGATAAACATGCCGCACAGGAGTTTGTCTGAAAACTTGTGATCTGTGGAGCTAGTAAGGAAATGTGCTGCTATGGGATGGTCTGAAATGTGGTCTGTGATGTTAGTAATAACGTATGCTGTAATGAGATGGTCTGAAGTCTTATGTGTTGTGAAGTTATTCTGAAATATTGTGTGCTGGACATTATAAAGGAAACATGCTGCAATGAGATCGCCTGAAAGCTTACCCGAATCCCTTCAGTCACGGTGAGGTTATGTTCGGGCGAGCGCGGCTCAGCGAATCACGGAACGGATTTGTTAGATAGGACTGTGGTGTTTTATGGAATTTTTATTGTTGTTAACCTCAGGTGTGTTCATAAGGCACGAGAGACGTGTTGTGGGTGTGAAACAAACCTGCTGTGATTGAGCTGAAACACATGTGTTCTGCTATAGAAAGCGCCAGTCGTCACTGCTGACAAATCGTGGAACAAATCTGAAACGCGGGGAGGTGCTGAAACTAAAAGTAACTAGAACCTGTAATGGATGTGGAATTTCTGTTGCAAATAACGTTGATATTTTCTGAAGACTAGACAGTAACTTTTGACAACTTTGAGGAGAGTCATCCCCGTTGTGTTAATCATATTACAAAGTATCGAATATGTATAATATGCAGTCGGAACACAAATATATTATACTATCAAGTGTTAAACAACTTGTCAACTACATGTTTCGATCACTATACTTGGCCACCTTCAGGTTGTACTTAATTTACAGAGGACTGTATTACATAACCAGTGTATCTAATGGGAGACGAGATCTCGTTTACAATGGTCAGGTAGGATGGTACCAATATTTGCTATTTATATATTATGTACTATATTCTAGTCTGTCGCTGATATCCTGTTTGTTTACACTCTATTGAATGGGGAGGCAGCTGTGTAGTGTTGTATTCTGCTGCCGTGGCTGCATTGTCATGGTCATGGTGTTGTAGATAACACGCCGTACTGTGTGCATAAGGCCCTCGACACATTACCACGGCGTGTTATCTACAACACCATGACCAAGAAAATGCAGCCACGGCAGCAGATACGACACCACCCATCTACCTCCCCATTCAATAAAGTGTAAAAAACAGGATATCAGGGACAGACTACAGACATTAAATACACTGGTTATGTAATACAGTCCTCTCTAAGCTAAGTACAAACTGAAGATGAACAAGTAAATTGGCCGAAACATGTAGTTGACAAGTTGTATAATACTTGATAATGTAGCATAGTTGTGTTCCGACTGTATATTATACATGCTTGATACTTTGTAACTTTTGACATTATACACTCCGCACGTTTTTCTTACAAGTAATTACAGTGACCTAACAAATGCTCATAAAACGAATAAAATTCCTAAATGTTGCAGCGCCAGGACTCAGTCTTCAGGAAATCCAATGTACAAAGGCATCCAAGCACCAGCACAACAGTCTTGGTGTTACGTTAATAAAATGTTGAAATGTTAGAACGATAAAGTTTGTTGTCTTCAGAATTGACGTAGGATGAAAGTGTAGGCAAAAGTCACGGCTTTATGTAATTATATTCCAAGTATACAAACAAACATCTGACTACTTCATGTATGATTCAAAAGGATGAAGTCTCTGTGGTGTATCTCGGTGTTTCTTATGCGTCATTATCGTGTACAGTGGATTCTCTGAAGATGGCGTCCTGGCAGTGAAACATGTAGGAATTTCATACGTTATGTACGATTTTTAGCGCGTTTGTTGGGTTCAGTAGTTACTGGAGATTACGACATCTATTTATGCGGTACATATCAGTGTACATGGTTTAACATTTGTATCTGTGACTGGATAACCAGCACACAGCCTTTTTGATTCCAGCAAGCAAGACACGTTCCGTTTATAATTACTAACCTAAACTCATGTTGTTTGTGTTCGTGACCTGTTGTTCGAGGTCGTCTGATTATTTATCAGTTGGTGGTGTGATTGTTTCAATCTGTCTGTGCAGTAGGATGTAGGGTAAACATTATCCAGTGTGCTAAGCTAACATGCCTTTATGAGTTAGTAACTGACTATAAAAGCCCGCCCAATATCAATAGCAACAAGTATTCATTTGGTCTTCACACAGCAGTAGTTCAAACACAGACTCCAATGCACATGTTCAGAACTAGTACAATGAGCATGAAAGTCTGTTGTGTATGTGCTGCTATAGATCGTATGTCACATGGCTACTGATATGATTATAGACGTGGCGAAGGACATCGGGTGTCACAAGCAGCCACAATGCCGAAAAGAATGGTGGTTCATTGTATGTTCCATGTTCTTGCATTAAGGAATATTTACACTTTTGTAGTAAACGAACAGACGCACACTGTTAAAATATGCTTTAACATGTATTAATAATCGCCTCCATGTTTCGGTCGCTTTTGTGACCATCATCATGGTGTTTTACAAGAATACATTATTTTTCTAAAGCACCATGATGATGGTCGCATAACCGACCGAAACATAGAGCTGAATATTAATGTATGATAAAGTATATTGTATCGGCTTGCATTTGTTGGTTTACTGCGTAAATGTAAGGGATCGTAATTTATTGCTTTGGAGAACGTACAGATTTAGCTACTATGTATACACGGGAAACATCAAAACTTCCAAGTTTGGTATATTCTTGAACTCAGTGAGACTCGTATGTTTGTGAGTGGGAGGGTGGATGGGGTTGGGGAGAATGTTGCCTGATGATGAGCTCATAAAACTGTTTGAAAAGAAAGGTGATTTCGACTGAGAGATCTCTTAGTAATATTCATTTCTGGGTGCTGATTAGTTTCTGTATGGGTTGGATGTTCTTTACTGTTTTAACTAGAAATTCGCATACAATTTCTCGTCAGCTTTTGTGAACAATTTGTCACAAAATGAAAGGCAGGAAATGCATCAATAGCATAATTTGTCCTGTGCAGTGTATTCCAAGAATCCATGAGATCTGACGTATCTCTGGAATTCTCCCGAACATGTACTTGCACAATTGTTATCAGACTCTCCACTGTGTACTGTCCAGTATATTCCTCACTGTCCCTTCTGCCATAGTTTTTATAGTTTTCCCGTTACAGGCCAGGTGTGGACCAGAGGGTGGGTAGAGGTATAGCTCTACTCCTCCATGACCGCGGCAATAGAAGGGGGTGAGTGGTCAGCAGCACGCCCCGGCCGCACTTTACCCTTGGGAAAGACCAGGTACCCATTTTACCCTTCTGCCATGGAGACCAAATATCTCTTGTATATAGAAGAGAGTTTCCGGCCAATGTTCTTAGTTACCCATGACACAAGCCAAGTCTCAGTAGAGATTATGTTATGGGGTTGTAATTGTTAGCCCATAATGAAATAAGTGACTGTATCTCGTGAAACTGACACTTTCGTTTATAACCATATGTTATACTCCTTTCTGATATTCCGAGGCTGGTCAACTGAAGGTAGAGGAAGCTGTAAGTTCATGTAGAATGCATGGGATGTATAAAAAATGTACATTAATTCTGTCGGTAAACTGAAGGTTTGTGTGCTTTGCAGTAGGTGTGAGGAGAATCTTACGATAAGTCTTACAGATATTTTTCAGAGTGTGTACTGGATTCGATTGACGCAGGCTAGAAATCGGTGTAGGGTATTTTTGTAATATTGTAACGAAATTTTGGGTTCTGTAAAACGTAGGCATTTTGTTTACTATCTGACCGATTAACATTTCAAAAAACACTGTTCGAAAGAATCCGGAACCCAGGTATTTACTGAGTTCTTTGGTGAGGTTTGTAATAGAACTTTCTCCATAAGGCTTGATCCTGACTCAGCAAAAGAGTTCGGTATGAATAGGCACGTGTTTACAATATGTGCGTGGCATTTGGGGTTTAAATTCCTCAGCGAACTGCCAGCCATCGACGGAAATTTTTTCAAAGGAAGAATGCACTCAGGGAAATATGTATTTCCAGCGTTTTGCGAAAGCTGGAAACCCGACATTTTTTAGAGTTTAAAGCGATTAGCATATCACGCATGAACAACTTCCGAAAATGACTTTACAGATTTAAGTATCAGCACATTGTAAGTAGCTGGATACAATTGATTCTTCAGCTACTTTGAAAATAAAGCACGTGCCCTTGCTAAGGAGTATCGACTGCTCAGCAGCCACAAGGCATTGAATCCATTGTTCGACGGTATAACCAATAGGAGAGATCCACTTGCCTCATCGCTAGAAGTTTTGTCAAATATAAGTTGTTCCATAAGTTTCTGAAATTCAGTTAGTTCTTTGTGTGAAATCAGAGCGAGTTTGTCTCACAAGACTCTGACGAGATTCATTGCTAAAGTATCAGGTGTGCAATACACATTGACCGTTGCTCCATAATAAAATACAAACGTTTAAAATATCCAAAAGTACTCCACACACCACTGGCCTCTGTTACATGGTATATTACTATATAAATACAGAGTAAAGAGTGGCCACTGAATGTCTGTGATAACTGTGTTAGGAAAACGTTTTTACTAATTACTAACTTGTGAATCTACATCGTCACTGTTGTGAACTAGTAATGATAATCGTCAACGTTAATGAAGTCACTGCTAACGTTATAACGTAGGTAGCCGAATCAAACTGTACAGTGAAACAGAGTGAGAGTATCCAATTAAATCTATCAATATCGAAACTTTGTGCAAACAAATTTGTGTGAATGTATATTTGTTCAATTATGCAACCCACCAGTCTTTTAATGAGTGCACCTCGTTCACCTGCGAGATCAAAGAGAGACTAACCCGAAAAGAGAAGAACAGATTTTCGGGTACAGAAAATTAAAGCGCATTTAAATTTATTTTTTGTATGGCACTACGACAAATTACTTTAAAAAAATATTAGCTGTGTCAGTTTCTGAGAAAAGTAAGTTAAAATGGTAGCGGTGTAGTCGGTATTTAGGTCTGTCTTCGGGTTTGGACGGCCCTGATTTAAAGTTTCAACCCAATCATGAAGTTCTTTGTGGCTTACCCCTGTCTCAGTGCATATATGGCAGTTTTAGCTAAAACTGGGTCACGACCTCTTCCCTTGCACATCTTGTCAGATTATTCGCTAATATTGTTTCTATTCAATGCAGTATAATGTGACATATTGAGAGCGTTGTTAAATAAACAATAAATTGCACCTACGCTAAGCAAAAATTAAGTAAGTTTCTACACGTTGCGTCTTGTAGCATCATACTATTTTTTGGAATTGAGTTGAATATCTGTGGATGGTTTGTTGAAACGTTTTGAGAGAAAATTTTGTATTCTGGCTGCATTGGTCTAGTAAGGCTATCAGTTTGTCTGAATCTCATGCCCTAGCTCGAGGCATTGCATGTGACATTGTTGGTGTTCAGGGTGGTACTAGGGCAGGATTTTCTCACAGTGATTTGATTTTACCCTGTCAATCATCATTCCACCAGTGATCCATTATCATCTGTTGTAACCCCTGTGGTGTGCATAGACCTGACCATAAAGCACCGTGTCACAAAGGGGGTCTTCGTTAGAGACTCGTTTCTGCCCAGGAACGCATCTGTACCGAGTTCAAAGAATTAAGCTTCATCATTATATCCTTCTCATGATCAGAGGTTCAAATATCACGGGAGCCAGGTCACCACGGCGACTGAATTTCGTACGTAGCGCCTAATATTTGTGGGTCCCTAGTATGGAACTTGCTTCATATCTTCCTTCTGGTGCCCAGAGTTTTGAAAAATTTGTGTACTCTTTATTATTATTGCTTGTTAACACTTCTGTGCAGGCTATTTACAATTGTATATCTGAAATAAACTATGTTTTCTAGGGTACATAGTGTTCCAGATGTTCTGTATTTATAATTTGTGGTATACGTAATGCTGTTTCTCATGTTAAATATGTTCTGTACTTTTCCATCAGCACTTTCCACAGTATGTGTGTGTCAGTGCCCAATGTGATTTGTTTAAATATTTCCTTGATTTCGTGCTTTCCCGTTTTGTTGTTCCATTATTGTCTGGGTGATTTTAAGATGGTTTCAGATGCCCCTAGTATTACTGGTGTAATTTTTGCTTTCACATTACACTTGAGCTGAATTTATATTTTAAGTTCTGTTTATTTTTAGAATATTCTAGACTTCTTTCTTGACACCATTTCTGTCACCTGAAATTGCAACATCTATTAACATGCATTTTCCTTTTTCGCTATCACGGATTATGACGTCCGGTTTATAGGTATGGATGGTTCCATCAGTTTGCACTTGTTGATTTTATAATATAGTTACCTTGCCTTCACGACTTGTTTCGACTAATACTGGTACACGGTGATACCAGTGTTCATTGTCTAATATTACCCCTATTTCCTTGCATGTGTTAAAGTTGAGTTGAGCACACAATCCGGCATGTCTCTCTGTGTAATATACTTCTGACAGTACTGGGCATGCCAATATCACGTGTTCTATTTTCCCCTCAAATCGTTGAAATGGCCTGCGTTTGCTATCTGTTTTGTTTGTAATATTTTTGTTGCATGATATTCGATTTGTAATGCCTGATCTTGTGCTGCTATTATTTCACTTTCAGTTTCTGCTTTCAGATTTCCCTTAGACAGTTACTTACTTACTCCATGGTGCAGAGTCCTTCTTGAGAAGCTAACTGGTTTGCAGCTAGTCAAGAAATTCCCCGCATTTCACGGAACACGAAGGTACATTACCGCACTCACAAGCGTCCACCACCTGTCTCTATCCTGGGCCAGCCCAATCCAGTCCATATACCCACATCCCACCTCCTGAAGATCCATCCTAATATTATCCTCCCATCTACGAGCGGATGAACTGGATGGTTTAGAGCCCATAAGGCCTGTTTATGAGGCCTGTTAATGTGTTGTAACAAGACAAGCAATGTAGAGATAACGTTACACTGCGGCGCGTTCATGTGGCTATTGTTGCTATGCCAATGCAACAGTGCCTTCCTTCCGTTTGTGTTGTTGTCGACTTGTCGCTGTTAACAATATAAAACCGTTGTGTGTTGCTATGGAGACGCAAGAACTGGTTCCTTTTGCACTGTTCTCCAATTGCGTAATGTTTCGTATTGCTGTAAACAGTATAAACATAATTTTTACACGTGACATCCCGTTGTGTGTCTGATAAAATCATACCTAGGTCTTCACGTAAAGTGACCGATATTGCTGTGCGATTTTAACCAGATTTGAAGTTTCTGGACAAATTTTCACGAATATCCACCCTGTGGGATCAGCGCTGCTACGCTTGGACAGACAGACGTACACATATGACAAAGATAATAGGCACTTGTCACTATTTATGCGAACGCGCCCTGAAAACACAGTCTGCTAGCTTGTCGGACGGTAGTTCGTTAAACTGTTAGCTAGGGCATCGGTTTGTAGCTATCTGGTAGTCCAATTATTGAAGTGCTGAGACATAAAACATATTACATCTACACTTTGTGAGTGGTAAAGGATATATAATCAGTTAAGTCCTTTCAATCCAGAAACTTATTAAAATGTTTACAAATTATTTTCTTCCCGACAGAAAGCAACTCTCTTACAGAGCTGAATCTGTATTAATTGTATTCAGGGAAGCAATCGTTATTCCTTTTGATAGTTATTCAAATTGTAAGTAATTTTGTATGGGGGAAATCCATAGTTTCAAATATTAAAGCTGATGGCGCATATAAGCGTTTAGAATACTGTGCTTTAAAGAGTGAAGGAAAATGAATTTGTTCAGCTTGTTAGCATTTGTTTTTATGTAAAATGGCAAGTTTTTGTATATCCACCATCCAATTCCTGTCATCAGAACGGCTGTAACAGAAGGATAATTTTCCAAGCGAGAAGTGACAGTATGACACAAAAGCAGAGTGGGCCGGCCCTGATGATGAGTGGGAGGCCATAGCAGTTGTGTGGGCGGAGGAGAGGCTGTCAACTACATATCTACAACTTACACTGTTTGAAAACTGGACTTGTTGTTATATATACTTAGTTGTTCGTTATGTTTGGACAGATATGTCTAGGCCAGGCTTCACTCTTTATTGCGTGGACGTAATTAAAACAAGACACGTCTCTCCGCATGGCTACTTCATTCTTCCGGTGGCCGCACATCAACTGGAAAGAAATAAAAATTTGATTACCGACCATAAGTGCGTATTTTAGTTAGCGAGTCGGAAGCAGAGCTTCATCAACGTTGTTGACATCCGCGAGTTCCGAGATTGTTTGTTCGACTCCCTGACAGAGGCATACGGTATCATTTGGATTTCCAGTGATGTTATTTTTGTCACAGTAACATTTGAGAATTTTACCACTTGTTTTGATTAAAAAACATTGCATATTTTCCACGGATTTTACTTACCAGTTTGTGTCATTTTTTGGATAGATACCGTGTGTACTGTTTTCTCTAGGTATAGGGTTTTGGGGCATAACTAGTGAGAATCAGAACTAGTTACGTGGCACTTTGTAAGGACATTAAAGTTGAACATATAATGCTTATACACATTACGTAAGAAACATAGCCTCAGTTTGTCAGTCAACAATTACAAACATGCTGATGAGGGGGAAACATTGAGTATGTGGCCGACAGTTTGAAGTTCGACTGAATATTAAAGAAATAATTCCATACAAAATGACATAAAACAAGAATAGCAATTCTAGGAGATGTGTAGGCCTGAAATTATGTACGGTGAGAATGCAGGCCTTGTGATATCTATTCAGCAATCCCTGTTTTTACAGGCCTGTTTTATTATTTAGTGGACGTAGTGTTTCCGAGTGTTAAAGAGAAGCACTGTGGCGGCACAACAAACTTGGGGTCAGTAAGTACAGCGGTAGAAGTGCGTCGCTCTTGTTAAGGAACGGTCACAGAGAGCACACAACAACACTGAGCAGCCCGCGTCCGCCACCAAGAGAGCAGTGTAAAAATCAAGGTAGAATGAACTTAGAGATTAGGACGGTAGGTGTAGGAGGGAAATAATTCAGAGTATTGCGACAGAGTGCAGCTTTACGGGTGTATATGGAGTTTAACCCTGAAGATGGTGGTAGGAAATTCTTCCGAAATGCCACTGTCTGCTTGTGATTTTCAAGTTTCGCAACGGAGAACACAATAACACAAAAACACTTCCATGGTGACTAAAAGTCATACAATATAGAAAGGAATATTACAGGACTGGATTACGAGCTGACACGGTCTGTTTTTAAATGTGACATCCCGTCTTGATTCAAATACACTAAGGTAGGAAAACTATAGTCAGTCACAGCAGTCTTCTTGCAGTAAGTTGAAATTGATTAAGCTACACGTTTCGGCTCACTTCTATAAGAGCCATCAGCAGGCAGTAAGATAAAAATGGAAAATTATACATACGTTGCATTTGATTTAGATTTAGTTATTATTTGCGTTAAGATCTCAACTAGTATACCATAGGATATACTAGTATATATGATACATGACGGGCCGAAAATTATTACGTACAAGATAAATGTAATATGCAATAGTAAGCGCTTAAAAGGTAGATGTAATTTATTCTGAACTTTTAGACTGATTGTTACTATATAAATTTATCCTGTACCCAATAATTTTCGGGTCATGACATATATGCAATTACACACACACACACGCATATATATATATATATATATCTTACCGTATACAAGTTGAGATCTAAACGCAAATAATACTAAAACTTTAAACAGTGTGAAACGTGTATAATTCTCCCGTGTGCCTTACTGCCTGATGATGGACGAAATATATAGCTTAATAATATCAACTTATTATGGTAAAATTGTTCTGATTGACGATAGATTCCTTGCCTTTGCTTAAGTCTTGTAAACAAACAAGCAAAAGAGAGAACCGAGAGTAAAGACAGAAAACGGGATATTCTGAAGAAGGTAATGAACTTGATTAGCAGATCTACAAAGGAAGTGAAAGTGGAGCCTCTAGAAAAAGGGCGCCTGATTTTTAGGTCATGCAATAACATTGGATGCCCTTCCATGGGGGTGGAAATTGAGAAGCTGATGGTATTTCATATGGTCAAAGCATTCCATACTCTTTTTTGGAGGGGGGGAAGTCAAATTTTCATTACTGCGTCCAAAAACCCTGCCTTTGGCTTCTGTGTTGGGCCTGGTGAAACCAGCCCACACCCTTACGCCATATTTAGTTAAATTTCATCTCATATTATTATCCTCGAAGGGGACCGCGGTCGCACAGTGGTTAAGGTGCTGTGCTGTAAATCGGAAGGTCGCTAGTTCGATCCCAGCTGGTGTCATTGGAATTTTTCATTGACATAAAATCCTTCCGATCGCACTATGACACTGGAGTCGACTCACCCTCAAACAGAAATGAGTACCAGGAGGATTTCATGGGGGTAAAGGCGGCCGGTGCTTAAGGCTGACAATCTTACCACCATCCTGTGCCTTTGTCATGAAATCTGGGAACCTTAACTTCCTGGAACCCTCTGGGCTACTGGGACTGCAAAAAAAAATTAGTTTCCTCGTATGTTTGATGAGGCTTCCAAAATGGCATTCAGCTTCTCCGAACAAAATTCTATGTGACATTCTTATCTTTTCTGTTCGTGTTATACGTGTATGTCCCCAAATCTCATCATTCTTGACTGGATCATGCTAGTGTTTTGGTGAGGAGTAGGGCTTATGAAGCATCTGCTTATGCATATGCATTCTGCCTTCATTTTCTGTCCCTTCAGTCAATGTATTCATCTCAGCGTTTCGTTCTCATACACTATCTGTGCTTTGCCCTTAGGGCGAGAGGCCAAAGTTCACGCCCAAAATAATGAATTGTAAAAAGCGTTTTAAGTTAGCTAAAAAGTGTTTTAAGTTAGCTATCAGATCGTCCAACAGAATGAGAGTAATTTCTTAAAACAGGCCCAGAGTGTTGCACTTCTTTTGGAATATTGAACCATTTGCATGTTCACCACTGTACTGTGCTCAACGTAATAATATTAGATCAGTTATAAATGCCATAATAGGGATGACTTTGGAGGGTGGAATTTCATACATTGCATTGGATATTCATTTGCACAAAACAAAAATCTGCTCCAGCAGTATGACGACTCTTCTTATACCGTTTAGTATCATTCTCTTCACAGAATTGTATGACCAAGTTGTGACCACTCGTAAGCATCAGTATGTTAGAATTTCGGAGCACCTGGTGTATACTGTGATCGAATTTGTGAAAATGAAGCATAGTTACATTCATGACAGTCTGTCGATGATATTATGATCTCAGTTACAAAGAACAGCGATAAGTTGAGTACTTACGCTTATATCTATTACCGCACCCGTGCAGACCGGCCCTGGGGCACATCCAGCCTCCTATATGATGGGTACCGGTATCTTTCCCAGGGGTCAAGGGGCCCATGCCCAGCGTTGACCATCCACCGCCGTCCAACGCCGAGGTTATTGAAAAAATAAAACTGTAACTCTATTCTCCTTCTGGGTCTTCCTGGCTTGTTCTATGGCGAACTTTAAATTTTTTATATCTGTTTCATGTGTTCATTTGTAACATTACGGTATTTTAATATGTTTTTGAAAAAGAACGATATGAAACTAAAGATAAGAGACTGTTGGTGTTGTTGATGATGATGATGATGATGATGAAGGCGATGAAAATAATGTAAAGTCATTATTCTTCCTAGACTTTTAGTTGGTCTTCCTCTTCTTACATATTTTGGTGTATGGGCGTGGTGTTATATTTTTAAATGTGATTTATTCTCTCACGACTCTTTAGTGGAATCTATTCCATACCCAGTCGATTTTTATAAGATGTCAAATTCCATGTCTCATTTTGACTGACTGTGCATGTTGTTATATAACCTTCAACAGCCCGTAGGTACCTCATTTATACGCTGTAAAGTTCAGCTGCCTGTTCAATTTTTTTTTTAGACTCTAACCCCCTCGTCCATATGTAAATGTAAAGTTCTGTCTTGAATTTGTAAAATTTTTTTAATTTTCTGCCTAGACTTGCTTGATTAGTTTTGTCATGTGGATTGGAAATTATGTAATTTCATATTTAATTTGTTGAACTGTTATTGTATCCCTGGAATTTAAATTGCAAATTGCTCAACTCTTTCTTTTATTATCGGCAGAGTTTTGACTGTGACTGGTGACTTACCTAGCAATGCTTCAGCTTTTATAGTAAGATACGAGACCACATAATAAGTACTCGCACATTTTTGTACAGTCAAGGTTGTTGAATAGTTGGAAGTATTTTCTTTTTTGATACAGAAAACAAATGTTATTTATCCGGTCAAATGTTACTCGTGATTCTGCTTACTGATATTCTGTTTTGACTAACGGAGAACCACAAAGTGTGAATACGTATGGTACTTTGCGGCGGGGATCCCAATTTTCGAAAGCTGTGGCAGTGCTTAACACCTCTCGGGCAACACTGCCTCTACTTTATTTGCCAACGAAGTCATGTGGCAGCAGACAGAGCTTGGTGTTTAAATATTAAAATGTCTCGAAGCGCATTAATTTTAGGAAACCCCAGCAAGAAAAGAGAATAAAAAACAGGGCACTAGTGAAAAGTAAAGAAACTTAAAGAGAACGAATCTGTTCGTATAAGAAAATGCAATGTGTTTTTTACTTTATATCTCCCACAGTATTTTGAGAACCCGTGGTTTGCTGTAAGTTGCATGTGACCCGTAGCGTAGCTCCTAGCAAGCAGTTGCCGTTGTTAATTCTCGATTGCTGGCATCAACTGCACGTAGTAGGACATGAGCCCCTGAAGGGACATTCTGCATTCCAAACTTTCTTCCTGCATACACCCCAGCGGCTTCTTAGCTCTGAGGAGCTGCTTCTGTTCTTACATTCTGTTTTACAATGCCGTACTGCCTTTGTGCCCTCAGGCTACTGATTTATATGCCCTTTTATTTTATTGAAATGTTAACTTTATGGATTTTGGAGAAATAAAGGGAGAAAGTCTACCGCTATGCAAGCTGTTTTTGATGATTTAAATGTCCGTATCGTGTGAAATTGACAAATTTTGGGAAGTTTTTGGGAAATGTAAGTTTGGTGGAAACTTAGCAAATAAAATTAAAAATTCTTCAAATAAGGTGGTGTATGGTGTATATATGTAATGGTGTGTATGTGTAATTATATCAAAAGTTGATAGAGTTTGTGAAGTTTAATATAGGATTTTGTCGGAACCGTGGATTATTTCGAGTCTTATGGAGCATATATATGTGCCAATAAATGAGTCAAGGAACACGTCAACAGTAACTAAATTAACTTTTGAGGAAATAGTAATAAGTAATCTCACCTAGACCGTTGCGACAATCTTGCTTGGAGAATGAGCGGCTAATTTATAAAGAGCTATTTTATAAATAAATGAAACATTAAAGTTGTTTCTACCATAACGTCAGAAATAAATGTTAAAAGCTTTGGTGTAAAAAAACATTGGACAAGAACAACATAATTATAATTGGTCATCTTATCGAAGTCGAACAAAAAATTAGGTACAGTTGTTGCAAAACATCTAATCGGATATATTGAAGAGACAGAAATGTGATTGTATAGAACTATAGACAACCAGTGTCAGGAAAGTTATAATTTGGAAGTGAAACATTTGTTATGAAGAAACGAAAAAGAAGAAGAAACAAAACCTACACACATGAAATTTCTTAGTTCATTGCTAACAGCGCGTTTAGGAGAGAGAATAGGAAATGTAAATGTGTTTTACTGCAAACTGAAAATATGACAGAATTAAAGAAGTGAAAGTTAAAGTGGCAAAACTTGGGAACAATAGGCCGCCAGTTATGATTCTTAGATTCTTAGTGCAATTCCAAAGAACAGAGGGACGTGCGAACCCCAGAAGCAGACGGATAGATGGGGTTTGAAGCTTAAGAAAATCTGAACGAGTTCGTAGCACGTAATGGAAGAAAGATGAGTGTCACAAGAGTTAGTTGCGCCTGTTCCTACCGACAGGACATTAAAACGTATAACAACCTCCAGGTTGTAGGGGACACGTGGGGTCCAGGTGATTTGAGCTGTCCAAAGTAGATACTTATTGAAGAATGCTGTGCATACTGCAGTGGCTGCATTAGGGCAAATAGAACTAGAAATAGAACGCTTATGAAATTTTTGTTTTACAGAATTTTGCAGGAAGCGAACATACTCGTAATGCATTTTAAGACAGTATCCTGGGAATTTTCTGGAGGATATGAGGAACAACACGAAAATACTGACTTACTAATGTGTATGTGTGTGTTTATATATATACAGGGTGTTTCACGACTTTAGGGCATAACTGCAGGAGGTGATTTCCTACGTCTTTGTGATAAAAAAAGTTCATATAAACATGTGTCCGATTTTGGTCGGTTACGGAGTTATGACCGTTTGAAACTCAGAATAGAAGGTAACGATTACTAACAATAAACGGAACGAAATAATAAACCTGCATAATACATGATACATTTAAAGTACGAATGTAAAGTTGACTTCGTGAAATTACCTTTAATTTGAATTTATCGGTGCTTAAAGCTGATTTTCGAAAATGCCAACGCCGGCCGTAACACACGCTGCCGCTCGGTTGTGAACCGTGCGGGTAGCACGTAGCAGCTTCAGCTGGCTGTTTCTGATGTGGTCAGCGGCGTCAAGAATGCGACCAAGCAATGCATCTCGCGTTTCCAACTTCTCACTGTAAACTAGTTCTTTCATCCATCC
>Ga0131853_10004804_pt1 | contig 24240 bp, 8 predicted proteins | sample TergutLab28metaG_FD_92764 | JGI IMG/M metagenome (GOLD analysis project Ga0131853, IMG submission 92764) | Labiotermes labralis P1 segment gut microbial communities from Petit-Saut dam, French Guiana - Lab288 P1 (version 2) (version 2) | ecosystem: Host-associated > Arthropoda: Insects >...
ATGGTGTAGAGTCCTTCTTGAGAAGCTAACTGGTTTGCAGCTAGTCAAGAAATTCCCCGCATTTCACGGAACCCGAAGGTTCATTACCGCACTCACAAGCTTCCGCCACCTGTCTCTATCCTGAGCCAGCCAAATCCAGTCCATATACCCACACCCCACCTCCTGGAGATCCATCCTAATATTAACCACCCATCTACGCCTAGGTCTCCCCAGTGGTCTCTTTCCCTCCGGTTTCCCCACCAAGACCCTATACACCCCCCTTTCCTCACCCATACGCGCCAAATGATGATGATAATAATAACATTAATCTTGAACCTCGTCTTTATACTGTCTTGCAGAAAGCAGAACACTTAACAAACGCTGTACAGTTAGAAAGTCTGTGGTACAGTAATCAATAATACGTCCTGGGTTAGTGACCCGTACTCTTTTGAAAATCAGTTAAACTGCTGTGAATTAAGGAAAGTGGATGATGATGATGATAATAATAATAATAATAATAACACATTCATTAAGTTCTGCGACATCTGAGATCCCCACAGTGAGTATCAAAGTTACTGTCCACTTGGTTACGTGGTTAGCACGCATAGATAGGGCTGCACCAAACAACGCTGCTGCACATCCCACAAGGCCCTTATATAATAGAGTATATATGAGAAGCTTGATCGTATTGTCCCATCCACTATTATTCCATCTCATAAAAGACACATCCGCCATGCCTTGTGGTTGCAGTTCAGCGCAATACGCATATTCTGCACACAGTCACATAAAGGATACTCAGTCTCAGAATCGTTACAAATGCAGGAATAGCGAGATTCTGTCTTCGGTGTTGAAACAAATTAAAGTCTTCTGGTATATGACGCCGCGTAGATTGGTAAATACGAGTTAGATGCCGACGTTTCGGAGGATCTTCCTGACTGCATTGTAAATGTACAAGAAATTCTCAGTGCTCGGGGAAGTTGGTGGGGGGAAGCTGGTAAAAATTACCGGGGCCCGACGGTCCGGAAGGGGGCCCGGGGCCCCACTATATGACACATATTTTTGTCTTTCTCGGTAGTAACAGATGTAATTCGTTCTGGGTAAATGACCAATTTGATGCGCAATTGCGTTATATAATACGTTTATTATTATAATTCTCTACATGTTTCGAGCAACTCTGTGCTCATCATCAGGAGGTCAAATTGTATTAATACAGCATCTGGTATAATATTCTCCGCAAGTGACCGTCCGGTGTGCAGATTGAAAAGGATTTCCTTCTCTCTCTCAGCGTAACTGTGCATCAGGTTGGTCACTTATCCAAAGTCATACCAGGATGCACGGTCAGCAAAACATAAAGTTCATATGTAATTCGGTAGTGATGTGTCGTGTTGACGGCACTTGCGACCAGTGGCTATCTGGCGTAGGACGCTTTCTGCTTTGTTTTCTTACTTTTCCCCTTGCCGGTCCGCCCTTGATGTGGGACCCCGGTCAATTTTTTTCAACGGAGTCCGAAGCCGCTCTCGGCGGCCGTGTAAATCCTCGTGAACTTTAATATTCAATATGCATATCACAGAACAGCGTCCAGTTATGTCTTATTATTTGTATGTGTCGTGAAATGAAGAGGAACGTGAAGTACGAGTAATGTGAGAGAATAGCGTATTGTATGTGATCTGTTAAAAGAAGGTAATTTTTAAGTATCGCTTTTGATTCTTGGCCCGGACATAAACTTTTTCTGACATTATGTCGGTTTTCTTCAATCCTTCAAGAAAATTCCACAATCTTGCCCTAAAGTACACCTCGATCCTCCTTCCACGCGTTCCTTAATTAATAATTGAAGTCGTTATTGCATACGATGCAAGATAAACTCTTTCTTTGGGAAGTGTACTTAAAGTGGGCAACAAATAAACAATGTATTGAGATCTACGCTCTCCTAGGATGATACGCATCGTAGATTGGTAGTTAGTTACCGACGTTTCGGGGCAACCTATCGGTCCCATCTTCAAGGTCAAGTTATGTAACGTCCCAGAGGAGGAACGACCTCATGTACACCACGGCCGAAGACCGAAATCACTCATAGTGCACCTCCTTGTGGGTGGAGTGTGGGACTACTCTGCGTCACGGCCAGAGATTCGGAAGACTTCGAATCAAGAAAGCCATGCGACTGATAGGTTGTACCGAAACGTTGGTAACTATCAATTTACCCTGTGTTACACCCCAGAAGAGCGAATATCTCATTTACACCGCGGCGGAAGCCTGACATCACACAAACAAGGTGTTTTCAAATAGTTCTAACGTGGCCTATGAGCCTGTCTTACGCAAACTGCGTGTGAGTATGATTGTGGGGGGAGAGGCAGAGTAGAGAGACCAAAGAGACAAAAGTAATTGAGCAACGTTTAATTGCAAAATGACCCTCTGGATAAACAACCCTCACAACGCAATACATGTTTCTCTCACGTAACAAATGCATCATTAGCTTGGATAGCTAAGGAACTGAATTATTTTGTTGCTTTGTGAAGCAACATTTGTTGCTCATTCAGCTTTCTCTGCAGCACTGCTACATGTAATGTTGGATATTTGGGTAGTCCTACATGGGATTAATCTAGTTGATTTAGCATCATCAGTTACCTTAACTTTTTAAAATAAGTATGGGAGTAAATCCACAGCAAAGTTAAAAAACAAGCTACAAATTTAGCACTCTAATGATACTATTGAAAATTTTACAACGAAGTGATAATATCGCAAATTTATTACGCTGATTGCGTCACAACTTTAAAATTCTATTGATAATTGAGAAAAGCTTACTGTTTAATTCTGATGCTCCAGATTGCTTGTTAATTTCAGATTTTTTTATTTACATTTTACTTCTTTATTTTCACTTGTAGATAAGAATTGAGGACAGGGAACGTTCAAATAATTATACTAGTTTCTAACTCATAGGCATTTTACTGTTTGACTTTGTGGGACTTAATTCACTGCTGTATGAATGTGAATTTAATTTCAAAACCTAATTGCATGCCTGAAATAACGCGATAGACCGACAGATAAAAATCACTAACTATCATATTCAGCTTTGTATTTAATTTGAGAATCTTCGAATTTGGATAAAAAAGTATTGGAGATTCTTTATTTAGGTTTGAGAAACCATAAATTGACTACCTAGTTAGTACTACGTATATTGTCCGTTTAAATTTGTGTGGTGGGTTATCTTTGTCCCCTCTGTAATAAACATCTTAGAGATCTCAACAACTATAAACTACATAGGAAAGTTGTTGTACGGTTTATATGTACTGAGTGGAATATCTTTAAACTTCCCTTACTAAACTCCTCGGCAGTTAACGCCATATTTGCTCATTCAGGTGTTTCTCAGTGCTCGTGGATGTTATGGTGTGCAGCAAGTGAGTGATTGCGCTCCATAGCTCGTATTTGTCTATACATATTCTCTGCATTTCAGAATATATCAAATTAAGAGCACGCGTTTTATATGACTTAGGTTAAATTCAGGTGGTTTGGCTCTTGAGTGAAAAGCCCATGAAGAAGACAAGATGTCGTTAGTCATTGCAGTGCGAATCACGTCCTGTGGTGTTTTAGCTGCCATAGTGTGTATATCAGCTCGTCGCGTTCTACAATTGTTTCGAAATTCTGAACGTTTTATTTAAACGTGTTAAGTTACATTTTAAGCAGCAGTACAATAGACTGCGAAATTAAATCAGTTTATTATGTTCTTTCATATTAAATGCGTGATTGGTATTTCCCATGGCATTAAGTGATTTCAGCAAGGAAGTTGTTACGTCACGTCATTAATAATCATGGCTGCTAGTAACTCGAGTTGAAATACAAAAATAGCAGGTTATCACTTCATCACTAGCATACTGTAAACATACAGTAAAGCGTAGTTGCTTATAAAAATTCTAAAATTGGCCTTTTCTTCGGCTGTAATAATCGATAAAACGACTTTGTGTACTTTTATTTTGCGCGTCTAAGAACCGTAGGCTACGTTCGTAGTAGGACGCACTCGTGTAAATATCTTATTGCTCCAAGTGACGTTTTCACTTGTATGTGGTGCAGTGAGTGCATAAACAGAAAGCGTATCTTACTGACGTGACCAAGTGACAAGTGCATTTAGTGTGGAAATGTGTGTGACTTACTGATGCTAAAATTTAATGCTTCTATGGTGATGATGTTGTGTTTATCTACAGCTGCTGTATATGTGTTACCTGACCAAGAACACCGTTCCTCGAGGTAAAGTACATATTTTAAGTACAATTAGAAAAGTATGACAGTCGCATTTATAATACAGGCGCAAATAAACAAATAAATAATGCTCCTAAACTTCGGAGAGACACTCTTTTTGGACACGTGTAGGTCGGTGTACTGTAGACGTGTGGTAGCAATAAGAAACCGAGCAGGTAGATGCAGCATTAACACCTAAGATACTTTGAAAGTAAAGGAACCGATAGGTTGTACCGAAACGTCGGTAACGAAATACCACTACTCTGCTTAATAAGCTAGAAGAGCGCAGTTCTCGAAATATACTCTTGACCTACATTCCGTAAATTCTGTGTTCGAATTTCGATCGGCACTTGGGCTATCAAGAGGATTCTTATGGTTTTCTTCAGACTTTATAGGCAAATGTGGGGGATATTTTTATTAGTTTAAAACTTCTTCCTTCCGTATCCTTCGAAGTCAACATTCATCTGTCATGCATACATTAGCAGCTGTGTAATCTACATCAGGTCTATCAAACATACTACCCGCTTATGTTTTGATGCTTATACAGTTCTACTCTCATTATTTTCATTTCATAATGCACCCAGAAACCCCATAACAATTAAATACAAAGGGTCTTTTACTTCAGAGCGTTTTACTACATTAAAAAATTCGCAAACGAAGAACGACGAAGTAATGTGACACTGTTTTGAGGCCCAAGAAGTCAAATTGGATTTCACATTTTGTTTGCAAACTGTTTGGACTTTGACACAACTAGTTTAGATATGTGGTATTAAAGTAAACCATAAAAATTGATAGCCTTAAATTCTGAAACTGCCAGAATGGCAAAGTTTAAAGGGAAATTTAGGGATGTACAAAACAGTGAAAACTCTGGTTGTTACAACGCAGTATCATTTGATCTTATTAACTTCGATTTTAACATAAAGGTCTATGAACCGCTGTGAATGTACCTGTTGAGCATGAATTTGGTCGTGCAATCAACCCATTATCCTCTTCACTGTGACTGTCTTGCCACTGTCTTCATTAACAACCTCGTTTCCTTTGTTTCCGAATTGTTGTCGTGTCATTTCCTGGTGAGTGCGAAGTGGTTGTTCTGTGGTACTGAAAATCGGTACACATATACCCACCACGGATCATGTTACAACGCGTTGCCTGTGTGATGTCACAGCAGTCAGGCCAGACGGAGATATGAACGTATCCGACATATTGCAAATAGACACTTTTATGGTTCTTTGAAGGTCACTGGGTTTCAAGGCTTGGGCTAAAAAAACCGTAGTATTCAGCGTGTTTCAGAATTTATTATACGGAATGTCTTATACGTTTTGAACCACTGGGGTGAGTGATGAAAATGGTTTGTATTCGCAGAATGCATAATTACTGCTATTATGAATAATTTATTTTACTGTATGGCTCCAGACGTATGGAACATCTGTACTTTATCACGTAAAATAACCGTAAAAGTATGACACCCACCCAAATTTTATTGAACTCTTACATGTTTCGATTCCAAGGTAATTATCACACATGCCTAAGGTTATGCCCTTACTAACGATAGTAGGATCGAACCACGTTCATTCGAATAAAATTATATTGCTGTTTATGAGGGTCTGCCTTGATGGTTACTTTTTTTTAAACATAAAAAGCATGATATTATTCGTACAATGTGTATCTTACAAGACATTAGAATAAATGACGTCAGATTAAGGTGAGCTGTGTCGTAGGTGGTCAAGCACATTCGACTCACAAATGTGAATTTAGTTAGAGGAAACTGTCCACTCGGAATTTGCTATGTTACAAGCTTCAGTTTGTTTTGTTGATAAAGGTTGTTCCTTAGGTTATTTAACGACACTAGGACATAGTAGGTTGTATAAGTAACGTCAAATAGGATGTGAAATTGTTTGTGAGTTATGAACGAGTAAATATTCCGAATGAGACGAACTTGGGGCATGTGAAAATACAGCCTGGCAGTATCCTGGGAAGCATTACGAAACCTGGTCGTAATTTGTCAGAGTGTCTGTTATTTCTCCGGGGATACACATTTGGTACCCCGAGACTGTATAAATTTTCTCCGTGTGTTAGTTTGATCCGCCATTCAAAGAGTTGCGCTGGTTGGCATAAACATAAAGAAGGGATTTTTTAGTGTTATTCTTACCATGCATTTTCTTCCTTCCATTTTTTAAAAACTAATAAACTGCACTAATTAAAAATACAGTATGATATGAAGTGTGTTTTGTGGTATGTTTTATTGTATTTTAATTGGTGAATTTTGTTGGTTTTTAAAAATGTGGAACGTAACAAAATGCACAGTATGAATAACATAAAATTTACAAATGTCCAATCTACAACTTTAAGAACACAAGGAAAACTTCGTAGGAACAACGCAGCTATTTGGTATAAAAAATGTACCTGATATGATGTGTGTTTTGTGATCTGTTTTATTGTATTGTAATTAGTGCAGTTGGTTGGTTTTTAAAAATGTGAAAGTAGGCAAGGATATTTCAAAATTTCGGGCAGCCATGGAAAGCCTATCCACTTTTGAAATCAAAATTTCACATTCAGTAGCCTACTCGTTTCTGACTTTTGGCTTATTTAAATTGCAAAAGTTACAAAACGTGAACTCTTGGTCATTACATTATTGTTCCAGGAGTTTACATAAATAACGCCACAGAACATTGTGCTGTAATTATTAGCATTCCTAATATTTCGTATTTAGGAGGTTCCGGGTTCGAATGTTGGCATGGATAGGATATACACTGAGCCCTGTCACATAGTCTCAGAACCATCATTCATTTCAGAGCTAGGTCATTTATGCATTTAAGAAAGTGTCTGCAATAAGGCATGAGTGAATACTCTGCACACAGAACTGTAAAAGTGGCCCCTTAGACTCTTAATGTATCTTCCTTTGTATGGTTTTGTATTGACATGCCTGAGGATGACCTAACTACAGGCCGAAACCGTAACTATATTGTGGTTTGCGTATTATACTCAGCGTGGTATGGCATCTTTTTAAATTTTCCTTATTTGAATTCTGTTGCAGTGGGCCACGATGCAGTTGAAGGTGATGGTGTAACACCCCAAATCTCCGCAGGTGAGAGTCGCTCCATCACCACCTTAAACTATATCGTGGCCCATAGTTTGCAACAGAATTCAAATAACGAAAATTTAAACAGGATGCCATAATGCGCCGAGTACAATACGCGAACAATAGAAGAATTATAGGACGACTGTCACTACAACAAACGAGAGCCTGAAGTTAATAATCCTTTCATACGCATCGTTTAGAATTATTTAGGTTTAATAATTTGTATTCTGTATTTTAATATCACAAGAAAACAATGACTGTAAACAAGGGGCCCCTTAGATTTTATTTTATTATATCTTCCTTCATAAGATATTGTACTGACGTGCCTGATGATTACTTAAGTACAGGCCGAAACATGTAACACATAAGTAGAGACACAATTTGAATTACAATACAACCTGTGTTGTGTTCGAAGTAATAAGTGTGTTTGTTTAGCAATTAACACAACGGAATAACTTCCATATAGGTCATATGTAACTTGTGTATTGAGCTTATTCACCGAATAAATCTGGCAGTGAACCATTAAGTTAACAAAATATAGACTTTCGATGTCGACATTCCTAGAGAATTCAGTTAGAGCTACATTAAATCTGGGCACGACCTTATTCTCTAAAATGTTTGGTGTCTCGAAATTACAGCCCATTTATATTCTCGTCACAAACCTCGAAACAATGATGAACAAAATTAGCCATGAATATGACTTACTACGTGCAAGCCGGCGTGGAAACGAAGGGAAGGAAGAAAAGGCTATTGTACCAAGTTACAGTGTCAGAACCTTAACTGCTAAAGTTTTATCACGCGCGTGGAAAGTGTTGACACCTGAAGGTTTAAAATTCAGCTAGGAGTACTCTGTTCTCTCTATGTCGTGTACCCTAATCGGGTTGGTCATATCATTGATTCCATTGTGGTCGCAATTTTTTTTATTGTTCAAAGATGTGAAATATATAGAAATATATAGAAATTTAGACAAACGAGGACAGACATGACGAAGAGTCTTTATGTCGCGACTTCGCAAAGGCGGCAAAAAAATTTGTCACTAAAGAAACTAGTCTCGTAATGGAAAAGGTAAATTTGCCCCTATTTGAGCACCATGCCACGAAGGCACATGGGAGATTGGAGATATCTCAACAATTTTTTTTTAATCTGTTCACTAGTTGGAAGTGTGTGGTGAGGTTTATTCCACGGCCGCTTTAAGCCTGGCAGAGCCTACTGAAGGGGAGACTGGGTGGGCCCCAGAGCCTGTAGAAGTTTTGAAAGTAGAGAAAAATCTCTTAGCCTTGCTGGGAGTAGAACCACAATTCTTAGGTTGTTCAGCCCATAACCCAGTCACTACACCAACTGAAGCTCCTGAGGGAGGTTATGATATACTGCACAAGTCAAGATGTAAGGTTTCTCCCTTTTTCCCATAAGGTTGTTCAGAAAATTTAGAAAATGTAATAAAACATTAGTAAGGTTTCAGAGGGGCGGATATAAAACAAAAAAATAATACATGTGTCTGACCTTACGTACCGTATACCATGCCTTATTAGCCAACGTTTGCAAGGAAATGGCGTGAGACCTCATTATAAGGCGACCCCCTACCTTTCTGTGCGGCTGGGGGTGGGGGGAACTCGCCTTACATTCGGGCTCATACAGTACAGTGCATGCTCTGTGATTATAACCTTTTTGTATGTAAGTAGTTTTTTCTTTTACACCCCAGTTATATGCATAAAAGTTATTAACGCCACAGTTTCCAATTTTCATAAATTAGGAAACTTTATATGTTAATATTGTCAGTTGACTTTACGTGACGAATATATCTTGCGAGGTCTGCGAATTTTAGATCTTGACGTCCATATTGATGACGTTGTACCAACCTGCTGCCTTACTTCTGCGATATGGTACAGCACTCCACCATGTTGTACATGGGTGCGATACTTGGTCTCTCACATCGCAGGAAGGACGTAGGCTGATTGTGATCGAGAATAGAGTGCTGAGGAAGGGAGTCGAAGTAAGAGAGGACTAGGAAATTTCATACTGAGAATCATGATAATTTGTACCCTCAGCAGATATTTTTCGAATGATCAAATCACCAAGAATGGGATGGGAAAGGCACGTGGTACGTATAGGGAGAGAAGAGGTGCACTCAGGGTTTATCTGGGGATAACTGAGGGAAAGAAACCTCGGCATAGGTGGGAGGATAATATTAAAATAGGTTTTTAATAATTCGGTTGAAAGAGCGTGGAATGGATTGAGCTGGCTGAGGATAAAGACATTTCGCGGAATTCTGTAAAACCAGTATTAAACTTTCGTATTCTATAAAATGCGGGGATTTTGTTGACAAGCTGACGAAGTACAAGCTTTTTAAGAAGAACTCTGGTGCTTGCAGTTGGTTATATCTTGTGAGGTATCTCCCCCTTTTCCCCTTTACCTGTTTTTTGGTGTTCTCTAAAGTACGGGTTTTGGTCCGATTCCTTTCTTTCCTGACATTAACGAATTATTCCATCAGGTATGTTTGCCTTGTAAGTACACTTCAGCAGTAGGTGCTGTTTAGACAAAGCAACAAACAGGTCATTAAGTGGAGAGCGTTTTAACTTCAGTCTGTTCCACTTCCATTAGCACAAGTGGACACTGTGACAGTCACAGGTGACTGTTGTTACTTGTGGTACTGTACAAAGTACGAAGTTCTATCCTAAACGCTGTAACGTTGGAAGTTGCGCGGTCGTGCAGAGTTCTGTTACAATACCAGTGTAACGTCCAGTGAAAACTCAACTCAAACAATTTCTACTCCTATGTGGCCTTCATGTATTGTATTTTGGCTCGTGATTGTCTTATATCTATTCCTTGTGCATTGCGGTATGCCAAAATGTATACAGAAAGTTTCCTATTGATTGTGTAAGCACTTATTTGCTTCTGTGCAGCAAGCCGACTGTTTTTAGCAGCATTGTATCGAGGCTGTGCCAATAAAAACTGTTTTCTGACTGAAGAGCTTGCAGTTGGCCTTGGCAGTGGTGTTTGCGCCGCGTAAAGCCTGCCCTCCCTTGTTTGTGACCAGTAATGAATGTACTATTCCAGTTAAAATACAGTGGACTGAAGTGCAATCGTGTATGTGCGTGTCAGATAATTCAGTTATTGCTGTGTAGTTCTGTGCAGTTCTGTGTAGTTAGCGCTGTTTGCACATTTGACAGTAGGCTTGTTATTAACGAAATACCTATATAAAGGCGACCAGTTTGTGTTTAAAATGAAACTACGTCAAGCGGTGATGGAGAGTCATGTTTTAACGTATTATGTTTCCCCGACCTTCGCCGCGAGTATTAATGGACTGTACCCACGCTGTGAAAGTCAACTGCGTTCTCTTGAGTAAGTGACATTAGTGGAACTCACCAGCAAACTTTTCTATTGATAATAGTCCCATTTTCCAACGCGGAGCACAAAACTTACTTAAAGATACTGGAGATTTCACGACGTTGAAAATCCAAATTCTGGTCTTCTGGTTTATGACGCCGTGGGTTTTGGTAAATGGTGACTGGCGTCTCGTATAAAAGTACTACTTTTGTCTTGAGGTTAGACTTTTGGCAACAAAACCACAATAATTTATAAACTGTAGCAAAAAAGAAACGCGAAATTGAACACAGTTGTGCTTAAAACAGTTGGCGTTAGCATAAAGGGGAGACCACAATAATAGTGCTATACATGGGGTGGTCGACACATGTTTAGCGCATGCGCAGGTATTGTCTTACTGGCATGCATAGAGTACATAAATTGGATTTAGAAGCAGTGAATGTATTACCCAACAAATGCACTCAATAAAATGCAATAAAACATAGCTCATAATGTATAATGTATGACATATGATATATAATATATAACGTAATATAATATACTGAATACTGAGTATAAGAAAATGTGCGGTTTGAGAAGACATACAATTGGCTTTACAAGTTTTAAGTCAGTGGTGAACAACATTCTGTACCCGAGGGCCAAATCAAGAGAAATAAAATGTTTGCGAACCACATTTTAAACAATGCCCATACTCTTTACTTACATATCATTAATGATAATACCCTGTCGTCAGAGGTTACAATTTTGGGGAGGTTGCATAGACGAAAATAACCTTAAATTCTGATTTAATCATTCGAAAATTAAGTCATAGACTTTATATGGGAAGAAGAAGACACAGCCTGGCAGACAGAAGCAATTCGAGACACAAGCTGTGTTGTACAGTACCCACATTCGGCCATCACTTTCCGGTTCCTAAAGCTATTAGTAACAAAGGAAGTTAGCGCGATAATTACTTTTATGTGAGATGAAACTTTTCTTTATATTTTGATGTAAAATTACGTTGTTTTGTTAATAACACAACGTAGTTCTGAACAATATTCTTGTGTGAATGCGGATGAAATAATTATTCGTCAAAATTCCTACATTTTTGTGTCGTGTTGTCGAAATTAGGCCGCAGACCGCATTTAAAATGTAGAAGTGCCGCATTTTTGCCCATCGCTGCCTTAGATTATGCCAGGCAATAACAGATCCGTGAATTCATTTGTGGGAAAAAGAGCCGTGGGATGTGTAGAAGTACTGTGTGCATCCAACTTGATGGCGAAAAGGTAAGCGTAAATTATATTTTTTTGAACGTCGCTCTGCCTATACGAAGAATTTACTTCTTAGTGCGAAGATGTGCAGAGAAAATCCGTGGAATAGCATTCAGTGTGAAGTTGTAGAGTATTTTTGAGGGTTGTGTTGATCGTGCATCTTCCTCATGAAATAATGTGAAATGCCAACTTGATGCAACAAGGTAATTTTATTGATGTATTCTCAGCTCTACATGTTTCGGGCGCATATGCCCATCATCAGAAGCATTAGATGTTGGGAGCCGCTGCGTACGTCGTGGGATGGTGGGGACGGCTGTCGAGAACACCATCCAGCCACAAACTCGGTGCAGAAAACCATATACTGCAACTCAACATCTAATGCTCTTGATTATGGGCGTATGCGCCCGAAACATGTAGGACTGAGAACACATCAATAAAATTACTGTGTTGCATCAAGATGGCATTTAAAATTATTTTATAAAGTATTTGTTGGTGTCATGATATATTATGACGTCCCTCCGGGCGGCTAGCAAAGTTTTTTTCCACCGCGAAATACATGCTGCCACATAAATGCGAATTCCAGACTAGGACATGTGTGAGTTCCTCTGCTGTACTGGAGGCCAGGAGTCATGTACACAAAATCTCACAGGACCAGACTGTACGACCTCCAATTTGTCTGCCTTAAATTCATTGCAGTCGGTGTGATATTTCAAGCCACTGAGTCCATCCTACCGTCCTCGGAAACTGAGCCTGTGAGTAATGTCTGCAATTACAGAGGCCCTCGTCTTCCGCTAAAAGTTCCCACTGTTGAAGGGACCCGCAGCGAAACACAAACCCCACATGAAGGATGGACAAAATACAGCTTCGGACGTCCGAGCGTACATATGTCAGCCAATACGGACGTTTTATCTTCATGGTGTAGGGAAAATTTAACGTCACACTGGACCGCAGCCTGGTGCATAGACGGAAACACTGTGTAGTAATGATGTCCGATAGTACAGTAACGGTACGTAGTCTGGGTAATGTGACACAGAGAAATGGGTTATTTATACAAAAAAATTTTTTCTCCACATATTCCATTTACTGTTGACCTAATTTAAGAGGGCGGGATAATGTAATCATAGTGATTAGGGTAGAGGCTGGTCCATCTGGAGTTCGAATCCATGCAGAAGCAAGAGATTTTTATCTTCTACGAAACGCCCATACCCGCTCTGGGGCCTATCTACCCTCTTGTTGAGTGGGTACTGAGGTTCCTTCCCGGGAATAAAACGGTTGCTATTTGAAGTTGACCACCTCCATCGAGTGCCGAGGTTATGGACGGGTGGAGCTATTCCTCTGTTTCCCTATACACCTTCATGGCGTGGACACGGGCAACTTGACTTGTTCTTAATGTCCAAGCGAGTTGGAGAGAGTCCACATTTCAGAAAAGTCTTATTCGCAAAATGTTTTATTTTAGTCACACAGCGGTCAAATCAAAGTATACTTGGACTGTCATTGTAACAACAGTTTTACTATGATTTACTGACCGCACCCTCACCACTGCAAATATATAGACTACCGAAGAGCAGATAAAATGAGGGGCCGATAGTTGACTTGACAGTGGACCTCCTGTCTACCAACTTTATTCTGTGATAGCGTTCCATACACCGTAGGCCACGGGTCACCAACCTGCGGCCACGTGTGTAAATTATGTATATACTGCAAAAGGTACACGTAACGGAGGCGGTTAGGTTTACCATTTACGGTTATTTTTACACGTGCGGTCCGCAAAACAGTCCATTATAACGGCTGTGGCCCTTTGCCATAAAATGGTTGGAAGCCCATGCTTGTAGGCTATCAGATCCAATTCCGCCTGAAGAATTTTTATACTGAAAATTCTTCAGTATTTAATGTAGCTGGATTAGCCCATTAGCTAACAGTATGAATTTAAAAATTGTTCTGTAATGTGCGATTGGTCGTCTGTCATGTCCTTCCAAGGTTTCATTGTTGATGTCTGACACCAAACCTAACACAATACTATTCTTAACAGATAGGCTTACACTAATAAAGTCTAACGAAAATACTATTATTATCTTTGCAGTACTTGTAACCACTGCTTATAAAAGTATATGTAGTTTGTCCAGTGTTGATGTAGGAATATCGCATTATTCTGCTTTATACATCGGACTTTCTTGCAACTATCTTCTTCCATATTGCTGTTAGCTTTAACTGCAGTGCTTCTTGAGAACCTTATAGGTCGTCAGCAAGTTAGGAAATTCCTCGCATTTTGTGGAAACCGAAGGTTCATCACCGCATTTGTCCCTATCCCGAGCCAGATGAATCCAGTCCATGCCCTCCATCTTACTTCTTAGAGATAAATTTTAATATTATCTTCCAGTCTACACCTAGGATTTCCAAGTGATTTCATTCCGTAAGGTTTCCCCACCAAAACTCTGCGTGCTCATATTAGTTCAACTGTTATTAATAAACAGTTGCAAGAAAGTGTAACCTAAAACGACTTAAACATTAAATAAAGAAATTAAAATAATGAAAGTAAATGACCTAAAATGTCAGTATGGATTGTAAAGAATGCAGTAAACAATTTGTTAAAGAGAATGATAACCGTTCAAAGCTTCCTGGTTACTTCATGCACCAACAGGTTTAACATTCACAGATTGTCAGTTCTACCCACACTGTGTTCTGTTTTTTTTTTTTATCTATCTCAGAGCGAACAACGACTTTTATCCTGTTTAACAAAAACTGAATGGCTTTTATAATCGAGATGAAAAGTGTTTACTGCGCGGTACGAACTGGGTGTTTAAATACAACAATTTACGATTCGTCTTTAAAGGGTTAATTCATCTAGGAATTTTAAATGTTTTGCTGTGTGCATCTTCTGTTTTGTTATATTAAGGTGCACTGCCGTAGTAGTTTCTGGAGATCTCTATAAAGGGTCTAGATTGCTAATTGAGAGCTCGTGACCCCCCCCCCCCCAGAGGCGAATGTGGAAATGAATTGTAGAGGGCCTAGTGGTTATTGTTTGTTAAAGCTCTTAAACTTTGTGAAATGTCTAAACAATCTGCGACAAGGCACCCACCAATATATGTCACCAGGAACACATTCAGGAACTGACAGTATGCATGTCTGAAGCGTCACCTGCTCGGTTATCAATCCTCTTTCGGGTCTTCTTGGGTACACATTCATACTTGCTATGCTATTTTAAGCCTACGTCGGCGTCATATTCACTTCCCTGACTGGAAGCTGTGTTTACTCCAAGGAGCAAGCTGCCACTTCTTGATGGTAAAATCTTTGGCTGGAATCCTCCCTCCCCCCTCCCCCCCCACACACACACAACCACACTGCCTAGCATGACAAATAAACGTGTTCGGAACCATTTTCATTTATATTTAAGGCAGATGGAACAGATTTTTCTTCTTAGTTGAATGATGCTTTACCAGATTCTAGGAATGTTTACAGCTCATGACGCGAAGTGTCAATGCGATTGGAAATATGAAGTTAGAAAAAAGGAAATATTGCCTGGCTAGATGTTTTGAAGAAAACAACGTGAAGTCTGTGGGTAACGCATCTAGGCTCGAACAGGGCCACCCAGAATTCAAAATATGATAGTAATTTCTAAGGCAACACTTAGTCACTCTGCAGTTCTGAGTCTTCTAGTAACTGTTAAAAGCTGCTGAACGTGCAAGGGCTGAAATTCCTGTTGGTCTGGGCAATACAAACGGTGGTACGCCTGCCCCTGCTGCACGCCAATAAATTTGTGCATTGTTTTCAATAATCGAATTTTAGAAACGTTAATTGCATTATTAAAATGAGTTTAAATGTTCTGAAGTATAAAGAAAAGCATTTATAGTGTGTACCACGATACTGGTTCACTGTTCGAGTATGCAGACTGCCTCTTCTCTGTCGTCAAATCATGTTAAATTCGAAAAGTAGTAACTGCGAAATTGGACGTTTCCACAGCGCTGTTGTTTCGCTGTTTTAGCAAGTTTGAAGTCTTCAGACCCTCTAAGCAACGGGACATCCCGGAAGACCAGTATCCGGAAAGTAGACACTGTTATTAATATTTTCAATTTCTAGTGTTACGCCTACATGTTTTGTATTGTGGTAGTGGTACTGTACGCGAGGAAAAACGTTTGAATAGCGCTATGCTAGACGATTTTCTTGGTTTATGCAGTCTAACGAAACGAATCCGACATGGTACTTTGGATTAGGTCACGAAGGGCACCTTTCGAACTTTGACCTGTCCAAAGTTAACGACCTTCATTCCACCTCGTACGAAATCTGCAGAACTCTTGGAGCTTCTTCGCGCACCTGCCTCCTTATTCGAAAGCACCGGATCCAAACGCTCGGCCGGAGCTCGGTTACCTTGGCCTGTGTTTTCCTGGTTCATGCAGAGCGAAAATAATGAAATAATCTGCAATTTGACATGCCTGTATCCTTGCACGGCTGACCAATTTCATAGTCATACTGTAATTGGATTCTGCAAGTAGGGTTCCAATGCGTCACTGTCTTCATGGGACTGTACCGGTTTTATGGGTTTCAAAGAGCAATGTTCCGGTGTCCTTAAAAATGCGTTTCAGCATTATGCCAATGTTCCGGGGTTTCCAAGTCATAAAAATACCACATTTCTGACAATGCGTGCGAATATTTTGGCTTTCGCACAGCGGAAAAAAGTATGAACACATATAGGACAGCCATCAACCGGCCACAAACAGAACGTAATAGGACTGGTGAGGAAGATGTGAAGATTAGTGACCGAGACTGCGAAGGATGAGGAACAGATATGTTTAAAAAAAAGAAGCAGTAAATGAAATGAGTGTCTGAGTTTGGGTAGGATTATTATTTTTCTTTTTAATTTATTCTCTCATATTAGCTCTTAGGCGTCGGTCCTCTGATAAGTTCAAATCTCAAAAAGAGATCTGAACGATTTACCCCAGCACTTTACGAATGATGTGTGCAGTGTTAGTGTGACCTTCTGTAGCTCTATGACCGACGGGTGACCTTCGGAGAAACTGAAGGTTCTGATCTAATCCCTTCTTAATTGTTTCTAATGTTCCTGTTATAACACACAATTTTTGTCCTCATTTTCTACATCCCGCTGACCTCGATCTCCAGGTCTTTTTACTTACTTAGTCTTTCTGTTTCTTTTGTTTTAACGTTTGAATAATCTGATACGGCTATATCGATCATTAGTCAAGTCTTCTCCTTTTTATCATGCAGTACTACAGCTGGTCGGTTTATTATTATTATTATTATTATTATCATCATCATCATCATTTACTTTATGCAGGGTATTTATACTTACATTCCTGAAACAAACTATGTTCCTAGGGAATACAGTGTTGCAGCTATTCTGTTGTTACTATTCATGGTGCTTGTATCATTAGTTTCAATGTTGAATCTATTGTATTTTTACGTTAGTACTTTCCGAAGTATATGTGCAGTGCCCAATATAGCTGTTTTCTGTAGTTCTTTGACTTCATGCTTTCTTGGTATGTTGCTCATGTATTTTCTGAATGACTTTGAAATAGTTCCATTCGCCACTATTATTACTGGTATCACCTTTGTTTTTACATTCCACATGCGCTGTATTTCTGTTGTGAGGTCTTTATATTTTAGAATCTTGTCGGCTTCTTTTTTAATCACATTTATTATTATTATTATTATTTAATTTTTTGCATGTGTGACAGTTTTTTTTATCTGACTTAGCCAACTGTAGTAAAACTAATAAATAGTTCTGCCTTTTCGTTGCGTGACAGGTTAAAAGTTTGTCTTTCTATTCCCGTTGGATTTCCAAACATTGGATCCCTATGTGTAAGATACACAGGCAAGAGATCTTCCCTGTGAGTGAATAAACCACTCGTTTGTTTAATGCTTCATGACTCCACTTCAGACACACTGTTGTTTTGTTTATGCGCATTTTATTATCTCCCGCGAAGAGAAATTTTGTGTGCCCGTGTGCGGTGATGTAATCAGACTGTTTGCAACAGGCTTTGAGTATGTGTTCAATGTTCTCATAATTATATTATGTATCGCTGTAAACGAAAATTAGGCGATGACTGGAAACGGCCGTAGTTCTCTCATTTTGTGTTGGTAGTCGTCATTTACCTGGCAGTAGAATTTTATTGCTCGTCGGGTTTTCCAATGCAGTCAGTCGTTTCATTGTGTGCGTCTAATTGTAACTCCCCTTTCCCCGTTCATATAACACAACAGTAGTGTGCTGCCACCTACCAGCACGCCACTGGAATTACAAATAGTATTCTCCGCTGTTCTAGCTGAAATGCGTTTATCCTTTCTTCGTATACCAAAGAATACACAATATATGGAAGACGCTAACCAGTGGCGTATCCAGCGTGTTTGAAGCTCGGAGCGAGTAATCGCAATGGTCGTCCCTAACAGAAATTATTAACTTAAAGAATTGCAGATATTTACTGAATTTCGTTATATTTGTCTCAGTAAATTAGAATTTGTTGAGTACAGATAATAATTTTTTTAAAATTTAAAACACTCATTTCGCCGCCTAGTTTTCCGCCCCTCGGACTCTGCTGCCCGGGGCGACCGCAGCTGCCCCCCCCCCCCAAACAGCTATGACCCTGACGGTTACAATACAAACGTTATTTAATGCTCTCCCGTTAATCTGTCTACTCAAGCAGCTTTCCCGTTTCGAGACAAAATTTCTTTCCCAAAATTTGATCAAGGCTTTTTCCATGCATATAAGAATCGAAATCCGCTAAAGTTTCAAGGTTTTAAATGTAAATCCGTCTCAAGGCTTCAGGAGTTTAGAGATGTGACAGATAAACAAATGTGGCGTGTGGTAAGCCCCATTTGTTCACTGTACGTGAAGAAAGGATAAAACTGCTGCAGCTTGTGTGGGAGTAATGAGCATGGCATGCATGGCTTCGTGGTCACGTCACGTAAGGAATATCACCTACAGGAACACGGATGTGCAGCTGCTAACTCTTATTTTGTAATGTACAACTGTAGAGTTCAGTACTATCGACGCGCGAGGTCACCGTGATCTGCGTGTAATTCGTGACTGCAGTTGACGTGGGGCAGTTTGCTGTTAGCTTGGTCGGCAGGTACGCACCATTCGCTACAAATTGTATGTAATTAAGCAAAAGCAGCACGAATGTTATAACATATTTGACGCATTACCAAAAGAGATGGGCTTGAGTAGTGTTACTTGGTTCCCAGACTTTCGAATGTTGCCATATTTTACAAATGTTTATAATCTTTGTTCATATCAGGAAGATTCAGTGTTCTGGTGATGAAACAGGAATACACGTCGCTGCCACAGCCTGAGGAGTTTTCGTCCCAACCTTGAGGTTATCTTCAAATGTGCTGCACGTAACTGTCAGCCGTCCGACTGCATTTTGTTCAAGCCCGAGTGAAATCAAATCTTTTTTAAACGTTAGTCATCCCGATGTGTTTATCTATACATATAAAGTATAACGTATCAGTGAAAAACACAACAGTTCTGTTACATAAAATGCTGTTTTAGGGCGACACGTTTCGACTCTTTCTGAGTCATCTTCAGGCCCTCTAAAGTACAGATCCAAGGTTAACAGTGTCTAGAGTGCATTCTGGGATCCCAAACGCTTACAATAGTTGGTATAATTGTTGGATCAAAAACACAACAGTTTTATTACATAAAGTGTTATTTTATGGCGACATGTTTCGACTCTTTCTACCTCTTGTAAGCGTTTGGGATCCCAGAATGCACTCTAAACATCGTTAACCTTGGATCTGTACTTTAGAGGGCCTGAAGATGACTCAGAAAAAGTCGAAGCATGTCACCCTAATATAGCATTTTATGTAATAAAACTGTTTTTTGACAGATACGTTGTACTTTATGTGAAATCGAACCTATTTATTTCTGCTCCGAGTACAGAATATCCCACTTAAACCCGGCCCACTTGAACGTCGAAATTAAGAAAAGATTTTGTTTCGTTTAGTTTTTGGTGGTTTAGTTGAGTTTATTCCAGCTTGTTGGCGCTACTTGTTATACGTCTCGCGAGTCAGTGGTCCGAGTACATGAGTCTTTCACAGAGGAATGAACTGTCAGCAAAGGTTTGTGGCCCCCACGTTTTCCGGATTTGTCAACAAGTGATTTTTATCTGTGGGGATATTTGAAGGGCAAAGTTGATGAATCAAATCCTCACAATCTAGATGAAGAGACGAGGAACTTTTATGTTATTCATACCGTTCAATTTCTTATACTCTGTATTTAAAAAAAAAACAAAAAAATGCACTAAATGAAATAAGATAAAATAGATTACTTCATATTAGGTGCGAAAAAATATAGGACTTGGCACCCGACATGAAGTGTGTCTTGTAATCTATTTTTTGTATTTTAATTAGTACATTTTGATGGTTTTTTTGATATGGAAATAAGTAAAGCATTCGAAGCGATCTTGAGATTATTGAAGTCACCGTTTTATGTAACCTGTACATGATAACAAGCGCACAAAAATGTATTGGATCAAAAGGATCTCTTTCCAACATCTTCTGTGGAGATTGTGCATATAGTCTTCCAAAAACTAAACGCAACAAAATTCTTTCTTGATTTCGCCTTCAATCAGGCCTGTTTAAAGTGAAACATCCTGTATAATGGCATTAATACTTTTTTTTTACAAATGTCAATAATCCTTGAATTTACTTGTTAAGAACTCTCTGAGAACGTTGATAACTTTTAGTTTAACAACTGTCCCAAATATGAATGCTGTTGTTTCTAAATATTTCTGGGAAAGGACAGCAAGTCTGGACGTGTTTCCACAGCCCAACTGAACCTCATATCTCAAAATTATTACGGCTTTTAAAACCCAGTCGTTATTTTTTGTACCTCCGGACTGAATATTCAAGAACTCCGCGTTCTGCCCATTCAGCATGTTTGTTTTGTATGATATCAGAACGAACAGCGAATTTTTCTCCTTGCACAACATTAACTGATTGGTTTTATAACTGTGGGATCGAATATGTTTATTGCGCGGTAGGGATTGAATTTTTGTATATATTTAGGTTGCTGTTAGTCTTTAAAAGTGTTAAACAAACTCTTAAATGCTTTCATTTCCTGCGTTCCTCAGTGTAATTTAACCAACGAAGTATTACAGTACAACGTCCTTTTGACACAGTTTTTAATGCTATGTTGATAGTCAAACCAGCTAACTAAATTACTCAATTATTATACCAACTACTGCACATATATAAAATTTATAAAATTTACACACTAAAACATTAAAAACGCTCCGACATGTTTCGGTCCTAGGACCATTATCAGGGAGCCATATCGTCCTTGCTAAAGTTACACTATAAAAAGTCATATTAATTTCGCTCTACCAGTTGGGTATTGTGGCAGCATGCCGTGTTGTGTAATGTTATGTTGCTAAGAGTGCCCTGCTACGGATGTGCATTCTGTGCTTCGTTGCGTGATACACAACGAAGCACAGAATTCACATGTCGGAGATTTTTTAATGCTTTAATGTTTTAATGTGTAAATTTTATAAATTTTTTACATGTGCAGTAGTTGGTATAATAATTGAGTAACTCAACATCATGCACGGTGTAACAACGAAAAAAAAACAGCTAACTAAATGTTACGGCCCAAGTGAGCCATAGTCATGTTAAATCAGGTAGATTCAAAATACAGTAAATGTTTCCAAATTGGGTGTGCTGCAGATGTACAGTTAACGCTACATATAATATTCATTCATATTATAATTTTTGTCGTATTAGTTATAAGCGTGGATTGTGGTATAAACAGCTAAGCAGGTACATTGTTAAATACTGCAGTTGCGTATAATAGAATAATATTAAAACAGGGCCTACATTTGGCATAATATACAGAGAGTGTTTGCAGTGATATTTAGTCCTCTATACTTTATAGTTCGGTTGTTTAGTTTTCTTGGTCACGACCATAACACAATTTTTCACACTTGATATTTTATTTCTAATTCCATGGAGCAGTGTCCTCCGTCGCTTCCCGAAGGTGTTTACAAGAGCCTGTTACTAGACATAACGTGAATATATCAATCCATTCATACTCACCCCGTCTCACCCCTACTGTTTTTAAAGATCCGTATTAATATTATTTTCCCATCTACGCATGGGTGGCTCAAGAAATGGTTTTCGTTCATAATTTCCGATCACACTTCTGGTCAATCCCATGCTTGCTACCTGACCAGCCCTCGTATCCTCCTTGCTTGATCATCCCTGTAATGTCTGATGAAGATTACGAATTATGAACCTCGCCATTATGCAGTTTTCTCTAACCTTTTTTCCCCGCCTGAAATTTAAATCTGATCTCAAAGCTCGATTCTCATATATCGTCACTTTACACCAGTCTGTTAGTGCGTGAGACGAAATTTTACACCGTAAAAGAGTAACATAGACACTTCCGGAATTACGCTGTAGTTACCTTCCGGAAGGTCTGGGGGCGAAAGTCGAATTCTGCGCTTGTCGTTATTTAGTAAGCGTGTGATTAAGTGCATGTTCATCCAGGGAAGTCCAGTTGAAATCCACATTCCCAACGCACCGGAACGTGATCGGCAGCAGTACGACTGCCCCACAGATTGTTTTATCGCCCAGCGTTATTCTTCCGCCACCTTCGTCTGGTGCGCTTTCATTAAAAAAAAAAAAATCTCGGCGAAGGTTTCAGAAGTGTTATTAATTCGTTTTATTAATTTTTAAAAAATGCGTAAGTCAGATATTGCGGTACTTGAAATTTCGTAAGCCTGTTAAGTGTCTGTAGGTCAAATTGTGGTGTTAGGATGCAGCATCTGCGTTGCAGAATGAAGGACAAAGTCGTCTCAACCTAGTGGCAGGAAAGTGAAACAAGATCTGCAGTCTCCGTTGTCCTTAATAACTCGGCGTCTTTTACTGGTCAATAGTTCGTCTGATCAGTGCTGGTATCAAGTGTCAGTCAGAACCATTTATACCCAGAGTCATATCGTGAACGTAGGTACTTTCTCATGGAAACTTAACTCGTATGAAAAAGTGCCTTCTATGAATAAGTATCAAGAAGTCTGTAATATAAGGAATCGTCGTTTTTCCGGCCCACTGAACTGATAACCGAGACATCTGGCAGTTCAACATATCCGTTACGACCTAGACGTGTAGCTGTTTCACATGGGTGGCCACGCAGTCACATTTCGTTATGAACACGATCCAGGTCGCCCTACCGGGAACAACAGTGTAATCCAAGGGTGCTCCGTAATATTTATATACCGCATTATTTAATGGGCAAATCCAAGTGGCCGCGCTGTCTAAGTTAGCGTGAGTCTGCGGCCGTTCGCTTGTTGGGATTGCGGGTTTCAATTCCGCGGGGGGGCATCGATGTCTATCTTTTGTGAGTGTTGTGTGCTGTCAGGCCGAGGTATTTACGACGGGCCGATCGCTCGTCCAGAGGAGTCCTATCGAGTGTGTGTCGGAGTGTGATCGTGAAGCCTCGACGAGGCTGCCCTGGTCCGTTAGCGGCTGTTGCGCCGTAGAAAAAGGAAAGTATTTTAGTGCATTGAATTTAAACACGAGAGTATGCTCAGTTTTCGATGCGTTGTAGTACAACATGTACAGTGCTCAGAGACTGATCAAACCTCAATGTTATTCATGTCCGTGCATTATATTTGTTTTGGTGTTGGCTACCGAAACATCAACTTGACATCCCCCTGATATGAACCGTTGTAAAAATGTATAAAACTACAAACCCCGCATCTTATGGACCAAATTTGTACTGATTCAAACGAATTTTATAATGCCTGTAGACATTTTTTGAACAAATTTTTATGTGTTTAATAAGCCATCTGTGTTTTTATATATGCTTTGTTGATGTTCAGCAACTTCCTGAGGGTGATCAAGATAGAAACATGTCGGAGTTACGACAGATTGTGTGTAAAAAGCTATAATTTGTTGGTTTTATTTTATCAGTTAATCACACATGTTAAAGCAGCGGTATTGGAAACAACGTTCAAACATGTGCCAACTTGTGTTGATATATGAAGTTATGACATCAGAGCGTGTTTATCTTTCGGATTCACATTTGAGTGTCAGTTACGTTAGCGATGATTTCATGACGATCTATCACTCAGCGACGTAGTTTGCCGGACGCAAGAGGCAAGAGTTAAGACCGCTCTGGGCGGCACAGTGAAGGGTGTGTCAACGTGAGCAGCCTAATTGATATTGTAAATGAAAAAAGTGCATTTTCTGCGTTCAATAAATTCTAAATTATTGAGTCAAAATGAGGATATTCAATAAATATCTAATTGTGCTTCTATATTCATACGTTTTGTTGGGGGGGGGGGGGGAAATTTTGTTTTTCCGCCTGGCCGCCTGCGACCCCGGCCCCGCCCTTCTTCCCGGGACTATTCTTTACAAAAATGCATCGGGCCAAACGCG
>Ga0131853_10004808_pt1 | contig 24237 bp, 15 predicted proteins | sample TergutLab28metaG_FD_92764 | JGI IMG/M metagenome (GOLD analysis project Ga0131853, IMG submission 92764) | Labiotermes labralis P1 segment gut microbial communities from Petit-Saut dam, French Guiana - Lab288 P1 (version 2) (version 2) | ecosystem: Host-associated > Arthropoda: Insects >...
AACCAGCTGTAGCATTGATATAACAATTCTCCTGATGATGGGCACATGGCTGTCCGAAACATGTAGAGAATAGAAATAAACATACAGGAAAAAATTGTGCGTCAAGTTGGTTATTTACAAGGATCATACCGAGATGCACGGTCAACAAAACATAAAATTATTTTTTTTTTGTTTTCCATAGCTTCTATATAGACGTGTAGAGTGTCCCTCAATTACGGTTTCAGGTTACTCGTAAAACAATTCTGTCAAAATTTCGCAATAGCGTTATCTTTTAGTGCGAAAAGTCCGAAGGAGATGAAAATCTGGTTTTTATGTTTCTTAACAACGACGTGTCTGTTGGAAGGTTCATTTAGATTCTTATGGTAGGTGGGGCTGATGGTGTTTTGACAATTTTAATGGACTTAGAAAGAAAATGTAGGGACATTCGGTGTCCCCTTCAACTTTTTTCCCAGGTACCTCCACAGTGTTATAAACGTGTCTGGTTGGTATGAAGATGAAATTGTTGTGAGCATGTGGACCTATTCGAAAGCCTTATTTATACATGCGTTTGGCTTCTCTGTTCCATTTCTCATAACTTACTTTCGCAAGTTAAATTGTGTTCCGAATTTAAAGGAAAAAGAAAAATTGGATAATACGAAAGTAAATTTTATAATAGTATTAAAATTAATCTGACTGAAGGTCGTCTGGCATGGTGTCGGTAACTAATAGCAACTGGAATGGAATATTGACTTTTGCAGAGGAAGTATATTACAATATATCTGCACTAACGTCTCAGTCAAAACACGGAATTCCTCATAAACACAAGTGTCTGTCAGTGTATAGAGGTGTTGTATTAACAAATACCATTAAGTTGAGAATTTAGGCATTATAATTATCCAAATATTTTTTTAAAATGTACCTGGTGGTTCCATTTTTTGTTCTATCCGAAATGTTTTAAAAATTTATATTCTTAATGATCAATAAATCCAAATTATAGATTGGCTTAGATTTTGAGAAACGTATCCCAGCATCTCCTTTATCTGAAGAAGACCCTTCATTTGGGTTTGATTTATGATCCTATCTATAAAATCACAAATCATGCCGTTCCTATTACAATGCACTTCTGCAATTAACGTTACCTGTTGGCAGTATAAGAAAGAAAAATTTTTATTCTACTTAGAAATCCACGATTCTTCTTCCGATCAAACACGAATCAAAATCATCCATTCGTCTTTCAGGTTTTCGTGTCTTTTCCTTTCCTGGAGTGTGCAGACGGCTTTCTTCATTTCTCTGTCTTCGATTTCCCTTCCGATAACTTTTTTCCCTTGTCGCTGCTATACCACACTACTTTCCCGTTACTTAGTCTACAGGAAATCTGTTCAAATTAGGGTTTTCTTAGCTGTTTCCTTTTTGCATTAACGATACATCTTTTTCATTTATATCATCTTCCTAGTTTCTTTCGAATGCTTTTACCTTTCTTCCATTGGTAGTCCTTTGTTACGTGTTCAATTTATAACATGCTACAATCACATCTATGGTCTGCTTTAAGGCACGAATTCGTCACTTCTGTGGAGGGACTGGGAAATATCACGATTAACCTTAGTTAGAAGAAGAAATCTCCAAGGTGAAGCTTGAAACCTGATATTCCTGATTAGTAAGCAAAATTGATGATAGGTAGAACAAGTGTTTAGATCTCCAAAAATTGTTTAAGCCTGAATGAGAATCGATGGAATCTTCTGCAGAAGATTATGGTTCGTCAGCTACTGAGGAAATTTCAGGCACTTTGTGAAGCCCAAAAGTTGACAAACTTGTTCAAAATAGCCAGCCATTTCTCCTTCTTCTGAGTAGGATGTACCCTGCCCAGTAACTCCTATTTTCCTTCTGCCAGATGAATTTTAATACCACTATACTCTCATCTACGTCTAGGTATTTCAAGTTATCTCTTTCTATCAGGTTTTCCCACCGAAACCCTCTATGTATTTCTGTCATTTCCCCGTACATGATACACACCCCTTCCATCTCATCCTCCTTGGTTTGTTCACTTTAATAGTAACTCAAATTATGAGAAGTACAAATAATAAAACTAATCAAAACACTTCGACTGGAATCACAGGACATGTGTGAAACAAGACAGGAAATGCACGTATGACGTTAATCTATGGAGCGTTAACGTGATAATTTTTGCTATCGAAACAAAACCTCGAGTTCCTTTTATATTGCTCTTGACCTAAATGTACGTGTCAACAATATAAAAGTTGAGTGTTGCCATGGGTACGCAACAATAAATTTTTACTCTTGTGGAGCTACAGAGTAAACGTACTTAGGTCTTCATGTAAAGTCTCCGATAAGTCTGTCCAATTGTAAACAAATTTGGGGTTTCTCAACGGATTTTTTTAAAAGGTCTAAATATACAACTGCCCTGAAGCCTTCCAATGGGAGCAGCACTGGTGTGTGAGGATGGAAAGACAGTACGGCAACAGGCATGGCAAAGCTAATGGACACTTTTCACTGTTTATGCGAAGGCGCCTGAAGAGGCTCTTGAAAACTGCGCTTGTTGCGGGGCTGCTTCCCTCGCAGAATGATTGGAAAACTATTTATAGACCTCTGCCTTAACTCGAGATACATCCTAGGTAAGGCCTGTTCAGAGGAAACTATTCTACACATTTTATTATGTGTGACTTCAGGTTTCTCACAACAGCGCTAGTGAGGTATAGGTCTTGGGGTGTTGAGTTCGTGGAGGTTAGGGCATAGGTACCACGATTTCAGGGTAGTAGTAGTCTGTGTTCGTCTTCAGACCAGGCTGAAGATATAAGTAGCAAACCTCCCCGAAATTTTCGAAAATGAATATCAATATAAACAGCGATTTTACACGAGAGCTTCAGTCTTCTGAATTTACATTAGTTTTGTTCCCAATGTATTTCGCCCTTATATATATGATTACTACAATAATACTTGTAGAAGCACGGATATTATAAAAATTATAAAGTAAACTTTCTCAGCGATTGCGAATTTCCTGTACACACAAAGCGACATACGAAATTACATCTGCCTAACAATAAACATTTAACCTGGTAATATTATGATTCTTTATTGAAATGTCAATGTTTGAAGTAGGTCTACGAAAAAAATAGTTCGAATTTGTGTATCCTTACATGTGTGTATGCTGGGGGGGGGGGGATTCATTGAGGTGCTCAGGAAGGGAAGTTTTGTTAAAGCATTGCACTCTATCAATAAATAACGTAAGAACTTGTTGAAGGATAAGAGGCCAACTTGATGTCACTAGTTATTACGTTTTATTTCACTTCTTCTATGCTCAACATTTTTCGGACATTAATACATCCATCATCAGGAGCATGCGACTTTTCTATTGTATCACCACATTGGTCGTGTGTTCTTGTTTCGATGTGTGAAGAAGTTAAATAAAACTTAATAACTAGTGACATCAAGTTGGTCTCTTATTCTTCAACTATCACAATGATGCACGGTCCAATATACATAAAACTTAAGAACTGTCTGTTTTGGTGCGGTAATTATTTTGCATACACAACCATAATATATACAGTGAAAAATGTTTATATATATCCATACATATTATAGAGAAGAAGGACACACAGAAAGTAGAACAAATAGCTTTGTTTTAAATCAATCTTTGTTACACATCTAGTGTTCCGTTGTGTCTTCATTGAATGTTGTGGGTCGATATCAGGACTCTCCGACAATTATTATGTAAGTTTGGCATGTTCGGGCGAATATATTGCTTCCTTAAAATTCACTGTTCCATGTTCTAAATACCGACACCGAGACACGACTTCAGATTTGATGCCAAATCTTCACAAAACGTCCTGTACACTTACCTAATTACAGGTATTACCTTATGCAGGAAGATAAATGAGGCTGAGGGTTACTGAAGGGAACAGCATTTCGGTTTATTCATTGAGTTAGGATCAGTGAACGAATGTATTATTGCGTGAAAGAATAAGTGACTCTTTACTGGCTTATTGTATTATAAACCTGGTGTTGTTCCCACGTTCGTATTTCCTAAGGGGGTTAAATTTATACTGCTGATGAAACCTATAAAATGATATGCTTTCAGATACCGGAATATTATTGCAGTTAAAAAAATATCAGCGACTGAGAAGCCAAAGAAACAACAAAATATCAAGTAACAAAACCTTCTTCACTCGACATTCAAGCGCGGTAAGTTCCTAGTAGAAACCAGGAATGACATATGACATTGTTTTTCGGTGCTGCACAACTATAGATTGTAAAATTACCATCAGCTTCAGCCTACAAACACATCGACTACGCTTCAAATTGACCTTGATTGCAAGATATATTCTAAGACCTATGATTCGACAGTGACATGACAGAAACAAATTATTATTTTCATTACGTCACTTGTTGTTGCGCAATTTGTTTATTCCATATTCCTTCCTTTTATTTTACTTCAGGCCATCAACGTATGTCGATTAATCCGTCTCTAATGCCAAGGCCAGAAAATTTCATATTTAGTTCTGGGCTTGGTTTATTTTCTTCCATTATTCATGATGCAGAAAAACTAGCAACGGAAGTGTACCCTGCGTAGGCGGACATTCGAGGCGACCGTCAAATGTTGTACTGTATGGAATGTTACTAATACGTGTACAGCGGTGACGCCCACCAGAAAGAATTGCTACAGTTAATTCTGTGGTAAGATTCACACACACACCCCTTATTATTACTCAGCTATTTTTGGTCTACCTCCTTACAATTCCTGTCACCATCTAACACTTCACGATCACAAAATACTTTAATTTACTGCCCATGAAGCTGATTCATAGTGTCAAATAAATTTATCGCAATTCCCATACAATAATTATCTTCCGTCACAGCTAACAAATGAAGGGTTTTATTACCCCCATGAAGAATCTGCATTGAACGGCTTAGTATCGCGACGTTTTCTTCTTCTGTGAACGCAATATACAGCAGTGGTTTTGCATAATTTCTGTTATTGTGGACTCTATATGAAGCCTCGTTCTTCTGATCTTCCCTTCCTCAAAATCTAAAAGAAAATACTTTATGTACTATTCACCAGCATCTACTCGAAATTCGGATGCATAGGGCAGAAATCGAAGAATAAGCAACCCGTGTTGAAAAACAATGGTTTAGAGTCTTTTTGTTAATCTCAAATTAGGTATTCTCATAATCAGTGTGAATTATTTTTGTTTCCTTCACTTTTATGAGATTAATAACTGAGTTTCTCCGACACCATATGTTATAAGTCCTTTGGTCACCGTAGATCAGTAGACTAGCTATCTTCGTGGGACAAAGTCATTCTTGAAAAACTAATAACTCATAGCTCTTTACTTTCACATTCCTTTCTTTTCGTCTGTGATGAACATGATACAATATAATTTCAGCAACATATTTTAGAGGGCCATTAAGCTGCACACTCACCAACACACTAACCAACCAATCAACCAAAACCATCCAACCAACCAAAAAAAAAAAACAAGCTAAACCAACTAAACAAAGAAAGTGAAACAGATTACATTTTCAAAGACAGAAAAGAAAATAATGAGGAATTATGATCTGAGACCATTTTAGTTACACATGTCTGTAAGGGAACTATCCGTATTTTTTAAGAATTGAAGTTAAAAATTATCTGCCTTCAACTTTGTTTATGCTTCAAGTAAAAGTCTATCACCTCTCTTATTCATTCCTTCTGTCTTCTACCTTGCATAAACACCTGGAGGCAAATAATAATTAATTTGCAAATATACATCCAACTCTGCCACTTGACGTATAAAAGTGTATCTTACCTTCCGGACATCATTATAACTTCCTACTAAAGTACGTTTTGGAAACAAGGAAACGTCAGAAGGAAATGAGACCCCGACAAACATACAGATGTAAAAAAATCTAAGTAGTTGGTTTCAAAGAGTTCGAAATATTCAAGTTTTCCCCATAGAAAGAAAGGTGATTATTTAAGTTTCCATCCTACAGGCAAAGGTGGTTTCGTATTTTAATGTGAGCGTAACGTTTGCCATATTGCTTTATATAGAAAAAATTCAGACATATACAAGCTTAGAACACGAAGAGATGTTCTTTTGAAGAAAGGGTAGGTACTCTATGGCCAAAGGACCAATTGAATGTTCAAAGAAAACTGAAAACTTTTCAGTATAATTTATGAAATCTAGGGTTCTTACATAACAAACTGTAACCGTAAAATTGAAGATGTGTTAAAGACATTTAAAATTAAAATATTTAGCATTTAGCACTAACGAATGCTATTTACCTCAAATTGGAGTAACATCAAACAACATTTACAACATTTAATCCCTTTATCTATATTTCCCTGTATGTTTATGCAAGATAATGTAGAAAAAACAGTGACTGATTTATCGTGGTGTAACATATAACGTTTCTATTGCGCTTGTTATTCTGTCTGGCAGAGGGTCTGCATTGTTTGCCGTCGCAACTTAATTGATTAATTAATTTGTTAATTCCGTATCTGTCTTGCGAAAGGTCCATAAACTCATCCAAAGTCAGTTCTACACTCAGTGCGATCTAGTACTTCCCCCTTCAATTTCCGTTATCCTCTAGCTTCCTTACGCTCATTCAGTGGCTGCTTAACCATTTAAAGACGAAGCGCAGACTGTTTTATTTAAAGACCCAGTCCGTACCGCGCTGTAAACACTTTTCCATCTCGATTATAAAAACCAATAATTTTATGCTGTAAGTGGCACAAGTCGCTGTTTGTTAACAGATAAGTACAAAACACATAAATACGCTTTGTGGGCAGAGCGTACAGTTGTTGAATGTTAAATCGGTTTGTGCATCACGTAACCAGTAGGCTTTAAAAGATATTTTAATTCTCGTCTCAATAACTACATGAAGAATTTTAATCGAATACATTATTGAGATTCTGCAAGGGAAGTATTTATCGCTATGGTATCCATGTTCTCGTATATCATATTTTACTTAACACTGAAGTCCAATTTTATGAACTGTAGGAACTCTGGTCCTTTAAAAATGAGTTTATGGCATAAAATAGGGATCTGTGTCGTTTATTTGAAATATTGTTTAATATAACAAATAATTACAGGCGCACACAATTGTATTTCTCACTCTCTCAGTAGAATCGGAGTTTTAGCAAATCAGAATGTACGCTATCTAGGGTGCACATCAAAGTATTATAACAACTCATTTCTCCACACATAAACTGCACTCTCACACTCAGTCGTGCACTCTCTTGTTAATTTTCCTCGCTACAACTATATAGCATGTTATTCCTTAGCCCATGTGATACTATCCGCCATTTCTATTGTTATCCGAACATAGAAACTATAAAACGCTTTCCGCAGGCTGTGAGTGCCATGTGTCTGACGGTCCATTGTAGAATAACTCAACAGCCAACATGAAGGTTAATGTGAGTGAAACAAGAATTTCTGGGTAGAATATGTCGCATTTATTTTCTTCGTGCATTTAATTTATGAGCAAGTTTTGAATCAGAGTTATTTATACAAACAAGCTAGATTTGTTGGATGAATCTATAACAGGTTGCAGCTTCATACATGTTTGTAACTTGGCATTGGTATTCTTCCCGTTAGTTGACAGATTTACACTACATGAATATACATTCGGTACCATGTGTTAACAGTTAACAGAAATTACATTTCGTACACAATTTTTAGATATATCTACCGTCTATCTACTTATAATTTCATGTAATAGTGACTGGAGCTTGTTAGCTTAGTTAGTATAGTGTCTAGGCTAGGGGCTGTAAATCGTGGTTTCGCATGCCGGCAGGGGCACGAGATTTATGCGTTCTCCAAAACATCCACACCGATTTTTTGGCCCACCATGCATCCTTCTTACTGGAGTAATTGGGGCTTATTCCTGGGGATAGTGTGGCCGGGGCGCGATGCTGGTCACACACCTCCATTCAGTGCTGGAGGTTCCATGCCTTCATGGCATGTAGGGGGAGAAATTTTACGGTATAGTGACTGACTAGTCTATGGGCTGATGACAGAGGATGAGTAGTGTGTTCCGGTTGGGGGTAAAAGATTTTCCTCCTCCAGTTTGCAATCCGGCTCTAGGACCCGCTTACACTCCCATTCAATATTACCGGGAGCTCTTTTCCCGATCCATGGGGCTGACCACTTATTATCACCTAGTACCGAGATTAACAATGAACCGGAACTATGTAACTCCACTCCCACATAAGCCTTCATGACGTTCATAGCGAGATTTCGCCTTTACCTTTAAAGTTCTGAAAGTTACCAGCATCGTAGTTACAGTAAAAAATATATTTCGCGCGGAAGCCATACTGTTGAACTTGCAGAATGCTTGCGAGTAGCTGAAACACTTATAGTTTTTTTTCTCTTTTTCTCTCTCTATGTCTAGCAGATATGCCCGTAGTGATAGCAACGTCCTTTAGTGTAGCCATATGACAAATCAAGCAGCTTACCCCTCCCTCTACCTGTCTACTCCGATTACCCATCGTTCATTGCAGGACAGTAGTGACCTTCCACATTGCTCTACTTCCTGTGTGTCGCAAGAGTGGACCGTGAATTCGCCTGAAGTTATTTGAAACTACCACTTTATTACATTAGACGCAGTGTTTATAAAATATATCTTATGCCATTACTCCAGTGTCGATGAACACGTGTGGTGGTAAAAATCTGCAGTGCCGAAGTGTTTGTTGATGTTAGTGTGATTATGACCTTGAAAGCGTAACCTTATGTCCATGTTGGATTATAGAATGGATCGTTTGGTTAACGTTTTGGTGCTATGAATCCTGATGCGGTGGCACAGATACAGAAAGTGAAAGGTAAGAGATTATGTTATTGATATAAAAGGTTATTTAATGTTTAAAGATGTCACCACTCTGCTGTTGATCGTACATCAGGATAAAAGAATAAGCGAAATATGGGCATTTCATCATCATGATCATGAAGGGTTAGGCGTGTTTCCTGTTCCTTGATCCTCAAGACGAAGTTGGTCCCTCCATCTCTTCCTCGGTCTTCCTATGTTCCTTCGTCCTTTTGGTTTATATTGTAGTGCTTGTTTTGATATTCTATTTGTGTCCATCCTCTGTATATGCTGTAGCCACTTTTTCAGGTACTGTTTTATTTCCTTTACTATGTTCTGTGTTCCCGTTTTTTTGTCTAATACGTTGATTCTTTTCTTTATCTAGTTTTGTTATTCCAAGTAAGTGTCTCAAGAATTTCAGCTGTGCTGCTTCTAAATGTTGTTCCTCTCTTTTCCTCAGTACCCAAGCTTCACTTCCAAATTTCAATGCTGCTTTAGCTGTAATGTTGTGAATTCTTAACTTTGTTTCTTTGTTCACTTGTTTTCCAAAATGTCTCCGTGTAGCTCCGTTTATTTTGTTATATGTTTGCAATTTATCTTCTAAATCACTTTTGTATTCTGATATGCGATACCCCAAGTATTTAGGGTCCGATGCTTCTAGGTGTTTGATTTAAATTTCCTGATGGGCATTTCAATATAATTAAAATTAAATTAAAAATATAATTATATGTAATATAATATGTAATATAATTAACCGTAATTTCTCTCTACATATTGCGACAGCACACACATGCAATCTTCAGGTGTGTGTCTGTTGTTAGTAAAAGCAAACTGCTATTTAAGTACATTTTTAATATAAGCATATCTAAATTTATAAACAAACATAAAAATAAATTATTAATATTGCCACCACTACTTAATTTTCTTACACATTTAAAATTCGTATCTTCTGTTTGGTGTTAGTGTTTGCTTCTAATTGCAACGTAACAGTCCATTCTTGCATGAGGATAATTTATGGTAACTAGCTAGTAATCTTTAATTGCTGTAAATATAGAAAATATGTATTATTTTCATCTTTCATTTGTTTTCCTTTGACTTATTTAATTAATTAAATTTTTATATTTATTCTAAACTTCTTATAAGATTGTTGTTGCCCAATTACACTACTGTAGTGTCTGTTCACCAGTTTGACTTGCAATAATCCTGGGCTGGGAAACCGGTTTTGGTTTTGGTTATGGATTTATATTTCTGTGTTTACTGTGTTTATATGTGCACATTTTGATCTAAGAACGTAAAAATTTCCAAGTTCATTTCATACAAACAGCTTATCTACAGTTTTAAAATCTGATGTTCAGGTGATTGTGCATCGTGATAAATTCTTTTAATAAACCAAATAGATGCACTAATTCCTCAAATTTATTTTTGGAATAAAACCCTACATGTTTGGGACAGTTCACCTGTCCATCATCAGGAGTTTTTCACTGTACACTCAGCAATGGTATATGTCATACATGTTTGCTGACAGCTTGCGAGCAGGATCAGGACGAAAATGATTACAGAAATTAGCACATCTAGTTGGTATTATTATAAGAATTTTAAAATTATTTACTCCGTGCATTTTTAATCAATTTTCCCTTTTAATGTAGCAAATAGATGCATTTACAATGCCTGATATTACAATCACTTTACTACGACATGTTTCGGCATGCCATTGGTAAAGTGGATTATATCTGTAAATGTCATAGTCTTCAGTAAATTCTGCTGCTAATACCTATTAGTAGGCGGGTAAAATATGTGCATTATCTAAAGTGTTGTAAACATAACACGTGGTGTGTAAAAAAAGCAAGTAAGTGTCAGTACTTCTATACGCAAACATACACTTGTCATACAGGACACGGTGCGCATGAGATCAAGGACTACTGTAGATGACTGAATATGTAATGCCACGAGTCAGAGATTCGTTTCTAATTATATTTTACATATTTTAAATATAATTTATATTTAAATGTCTTATAATATGATTCGTGCATGATGTTTGAAATAGATTAGAAATTTCACATATTTTATTGACATGATAACTGATGTTAACAGCAGAATACACTACAGGCTATGAAATATATAGATGTAATGTAGTGTACTGTAATTAGTTTTAAGGTTGTTGTGCACTCCCTGAAGATGGCATTGTCATGCCAAAGCGTGTCGAAATAAGGTGACTAATGTGATATATTGTAAGTACATTTAGTTGTTGCATTAAACGAAAAAATTGTCGATCCACAATTTTTGGTTCACAAGGAGTTACTGTAATTTGTAAACACACATATGATGATTTGTGCCTTTCTTGAATAGTGGATTTAATAAACAAGGTGAACTGCTTCTGTTTTCCCATAATTGTATTTATGGTTTATTATTTTCACTCCATGTTGTGAGCCATCTTCCGTGCTCTTAGAGCTTCTTGTAACTTCTTGGTCTTTTGAAGATTATGATTGGCGGATGATCATGTGTTTTGAATGGAGGAAACAAGGAATGCCTGTGCGATATTTATGGGGGAAAATCTCTTGGAAAACATCGGCTTAGAAAAGGGGGGAGGGGGACGGGTGGAAATGGGAAATAGAGGAAAAATCTCAAGACTATTTGCAATACGTGTTTCCAAAAATAGCGAGCTGAAATGACGGGGTTAGTTTAAGCGAAAATACACACCCAGATGGTGTCGCCGTAGTCGCTAATAATAATACTGCTACTACTACTACTACTACTACTACTAACACCACCACCACCACCACTACTACCACCACCACCACCACTACTACTACTACTACTAGCACCACCACCACCACTACTACTACTACTACTACCACCACCACCACCACTACTACTACTACTACTACTACTACCACTACCACCACCACCACCACCACTACTACTACTACTACTACTAACACCACCACCACCACTACCACCACCACTACAACAACTACTACTACTACTACTACCACCACCACTACTACTACCACCACCACCAACACTACTACTACCACAACCACTACTAATACTACTACTACTACTAACACCACCACCACCGCAGCAACTACACGTGTCATATAAATCAACGTAGCTCTGAAAAGTCAGAGTCACTTTACTGTAACTACGACAATAACAGAAATAACATATGTAAGTTTTCAGGTGTGCTGGCTTACTGCAAGTGTGTCGAATAGCACTGTACCAACAAAGCAGGCCTACAATCAGAGCTGCGTATTTTCGGTTGCCTACATTAAACATTCCTATATCATCTGTAGTTCCTCTCCGTAGTCTCTTTAGCGGCCACTGGAACGAAATAAATTCACCCTGAAGCTGGAGGCATCCAAATTCTTCGAAACGGCGTAACATGCTTATCATTACACATGGCATACTCCAGAAGACCATCGTTTGTACAACAGAACAGTATGCTGCGCACGAAACCTTCTCTCTCTTTTGTTACGCCAAAAAGAGTACGTTAAAGAAATGGGAAGTGATCGTTTATGGATTGGATTGAATTGGATTAGGTTAGGGTATAGGCGTGAGCTCAAGCGGTGACAGTAATTAACCTTCCGAGTTCCAAAAAAGTGATGAATTTATTAAAAAAACTGTCCTAGCTTTAAAATTACTCATCCCATTGTGAAGTTAGAGGCTAATATGCAAAGAAAGAAAACTGCGCTTCTAAAATACAAATTCTTTGCTCCTGCCCACATACCCTTCAGTACCATTGCGGTAGACATTTAGAATGGACGAACGAGAGTTAACTGTTCTTGGCTGTGACTAACCGACAGGCCCATGTCTCTTTCATCAGTCCATACGCTGGTGGCCTCCAGCGGAGTATCTCGGAATCACAACTTTCTGCTCCTGGCTAAGTAACGTACATTTCTTAGTTATGCAATATTTCATTTGGCATGCTGCGGCGGCTTAGATGGTAAGAAAGAAACCTTCTCGCTGCAAGTAACCAAGGTGTGTACGTGCAATTAAATTAAATGTTCTCATAGAATTATTTCTGTGGAATCTTATACCGATGTTGAATAGAGGAGAGATACTGCCGTTAATTGTTGAAAGATGGCGGAACTGATGAAAACACCTTCCAAATCCAGGAGTCGGGTTACAGTAATTGGCGTAGCGATTAGGCAACGGGCTGGATGGCAGGGGAGTAGTCGTTCGATGCCCGTAAGGTATTTTTCTTTATTCCGAAACATCCAGACAGACTATGGGGTCCACCCTGATTCTTATTAAATGATAACCCGGGACTCATTTTTGGCGTAAAGCGGCCGGGTCGCGAAGGTGGTCGCTTACCTCCATCTAGTGGAAAAGTTGGAGCTATACCTCCATTCCCGCTATATGATTCGCAGAGGTACAGCTTTACCTTGTTTTTCCTGTTAAATCCCGTGATTCTAAGTTTGATGTATTGTGAGCAACTTTAAAGGAACGGAATATCTTGCGATTCGTAGGCATTAGTACTTTTTATCCTACTCTCGACAGTAATCAGTATTGCTCCTATGTACATTGTCGAGCATAGGTGAACATTCAGTATGAGTTGTACATGGATTATGCTGCGAATTTGGAAACACGATCATCGCTATTCTGATCATTATGCCATCATCATCATCATCGTCATCATCCAGTATTACTTAATAATTCTGTATGTCTAGGAATATTGGTAAGAGGCCTACAAAAATTTTAGCCTTCCTTCTAAGAATTTTTCTTCTTGCTTAATGTAAGACAACAAGAATGCTACTCGAAAATTATATTTATCTCGCGGTTTTACGGCGATATGTAATTCAAAATAGGAGCCAAGCACATGTAATTTTGTGTGAGGACAATTTACAGAGATCTGTCATAAATTTTAGTAAGAATGTAATTTCGGATGATAACTACTAAAAACCTGGTGATCGTGCGCTGTTTCAGGCTGTGCCTGACAAATATAATCCCTTTGGAATATCTGCGATTGGAAATTATGGAGCCAAACGGATCTTATTAGTAGTATAATTCTTACTTGATATTGTTTATAGTCTAGCTACATACATTGAAGCATTTAAGAAGAAATATGTAACGTAATTTCTTCCCTAGATACTTGATATTTTGTTTTTTGCTCACTGTCTTGTTCTTCGCACAGATTGAAACTCTCGCCGTCATAAAACCATGAAGCAAATTCCTTCTTTAATATCTAACATTCGATCCACAGTCACCACATTCCCTACTTGTTTTGGAACCCGATATTTTATTGTCCTGTCTACAAGACCCACCACTAAACGTAACGTACATTAGGAGATTAGATCCATCATTCCGACAATCCATTTTAATTTTAATTTTAACATTCTTTCTCCCATATTACCGTCGGAATCCAAATTGATCTGTTTATTGCAGGGCTTTCCACGGAAAGCTTGCTCGTCATCGTCATTCGCACCCTCCCTGTTACATGTTCGGCTGCCTAAACCTCCTTGATCTTACAACAGTGTTCGCAGAATCTCGTGGTCAGACCATGTCGCGTCTGGCGAAGAACACGCCCTAAAAATGATGAACTTCATGTTGCAGTTTTCTCTGGTGCTCTTTTGTTTGTTCTCTGTTACTTAACCATTAGTTATCAGCCTACCGGATCTGTGGTCTTCAACTAGAATGAGGAATCAAGTTTTATAGGACTCTTCTTTTTGAAGTTTCCAAGTCTTAGTCCGTGGGTGATGCGCTGGAGAGAGAAATAACTCTCAGATGATTGGTGAGAATTTATCTTCCTTTAATTTATTCGCAAACTAGCTAATAAAAATGTGATACCTTCTTGTTCCTGCGTAAATACTTATCCAGCCGTGGGCCGGGTAGCTCAGTCGGTATAGCGACTGACTACGGGTTCGACGGTCCGCGATCGAATCCCGGTGGGGACGAGATTTTCCTCCCGTCCAGACCGGCCCTGGCGCCCAACCAGTCTCCTGTAAAATGGGTACCGGGTCTTTCCCGGGGTTAAAGTGCGGCCAAGCCGTGCTGCTGACCACTCACTCCCTTCTAGTGCCGCGGTCATGGAAGAGTAGACCTATACCTCTATCCACCCTCTGGGTCACACCGAGCCTGTAACGGGATCACTTTACCTTTTTATTATCCAGCCGGGAGACCGTAGCTGTATTACCAGTCGCAGGAAACGTTAGAGTATTTGATATATGAAATATGTAATTAATACAAGACTGCTCGGTCTGTGGCATTGACTGGCCTGCGAGGTCAGCGAACAGAATTAATTCCAGGAAGGTACAGGCATCCGCTCCACCATCATTGTCTCCAGACCAACCTTCAGTCCGTTCGGTCTCCTAGGTGTAAAAGAAGTTATAACGATCGGACTATCATGGTGACATTTGTAACCGACATGGATAGTGACTTGCGTTATAGGGACTTTTTAAATTTACTTCACTGCTTTAAATTTAAACTGGATATTTTTATGCGAAAGAAAATTGAATCACTGTGTTTTCAAAATTGTGTTTAATGTCTTTTAAAACAAAATAGAAAGACGAATTTAAATTCAGTTTCTAATTAAGGTCGGATATTTGTTTTTCGTGTCGAGCCTCACTTGGTGTTCATGACAATATATAAAGTCTGCAGCCGTAATCGGCATGGGGTGTGCTATCTAACGAAAAGTTTGGGCTGTTCCTTTTCCTGTGTTTTGTTCCTTGTCGGACACCCTATTCACATGTGTGTGTGTGTGTATGGCCAAATGTATTCGATTCAATTTACAATATTTTATAAATGTACACAAATACATACATACCTCTGTGCAGGGCCACAGTCAGTCAAGCTTTGTCAAGCACCTTTTGCCTTACAGATACAGTCTTCTTATTTTGGACATTGTCCATCGCGTAACATGTAACACCATCCTCAAAATCTTATAATGTTGAACCTTTTGCTATATATCACGTAACCATTTTTATAACCGCAGCTTATTCAGTCGAATGGTTTTAAACAAAAATTTCATGTAACCAAAAGACCATTTTATATATATCATGGAGTTGGGCCACTTGTTGACCCGTTCCGGTCTCACGAGACCAGAAGTCTGTTCAAAGGTCTTCCATGATTCCTTCTTCCAGTTGGGGAGTAGTGTTTTATTATCCTGAGTAATCTATTTCTAGGCATTCTATTTATATCTTTTATCCAGCTTCTCTTGTATTCCAGTAATTTGTCCAAAATTGGTGTTATTTTTAACTCCTTTGCAATTTGTGCATTTGTTTAGTAATCTGTCTAAGCCTATCCAACTGTTCTTCTCATGTATTTCATCTCTGCTGCTGTTATTCTTCTGGCGTCACTTGCTTTAATAGTCCAAGTCTCGCTGCCATACAACAAAACTGGAAGGACTAGTGTATTGTCCAACGGACTATTTAAAATATAACTTCCTACATCTCAGTGAGAATGTGGGTGTCTATTTCGAATGTAAACACTATAATATTGAGAGCTTTACTTGATCTTTATTGTGAAAATCATACTGAACACATGTACTTATTATCAGTGATAAAGAAGGTGGTACAGATAATTACCGGTACATTAACGAATTCAAAACCATATTAAAAATATTTTGCATTTTCAGAAATTATAATTGTTACATTATTTAAATTGTGTCAGTCAGTGTTTATAGAGCGTTAAAGAATTTTCAGTAAATGAAAACCTCTTTTATAATTACGTGATACAAAATTCTAAAAATAAGAAAGCCTGAGACGAAGTGATTGTTAATACAATCGTGTCTAGATTATAAATTCTGGTTACAAATACGACTAAACGTTGAAAGTTTTAAATCTTTTTAATGAAAATTAACACAAATGAATGCTTTCTGCTACGTCTCATTAATTATGGTAATATAAAACCCTTTTACTCACACAGAAAATTAATTCCCCTCGAAACAACCCAGAGACTCGCAGAATAAGAGCGAAATGTTGTTACAGGCCACTGAATTTCTTACCTGAAAGAAGTGGAAGGTCAGCTGCGTTAGTCTCCACCTGCTGCCTTTTGCATATGTTTTAAATGCTACGATCTCTCTACCGGATGACGATATGCAAATTTTGGTTAATTATAAGCAATTCTTAAATGTTTCTCGGCCTAGTGTAACATGAGTATATTATAGTTGTCTGAATTTGAGAACACATACACACACACACACACACACACACATTAACATCAGCTGATGGCTGATCACGGAATATGGCTCAGTGTTTGAAGCATTCTGCTTGGTGCCAAGAAGAATGTAAGGGAGGTTATTTTTATCGTTGCGCCATGCATCTTGATATCATCAAAGTCACACATTCACCAACAAAAGCACTTTATATCAGCCTTATAAATCACCAAAATTTACATTAAAAATTGTATTAAAACTGCTGCTACATGTTTCGGTCTACGATCATCATCAGGGAGTCTCACTCTACACAGCACACGCACCACCATGAACTTGATACAACATGTTGCCACACCACCGCATAGTCTATAACGACGTACTCTAACCGACTATTTATAAATATGACTTTAGCTAGTTTCAATTGTAAGGTCCCTGATGATGGCCGTAGACCGAAATATGTAGGAGCAGTTTTAATGTAAGTTTTAAAGTAAAATTTAGTGATTTATAAGGATGATATAAAGTGAATCTGTCGGTGAATGTGTGACTTTGATAAGCGAGGTTAACTTGGATATTTCCGGTTTGTTTAATGATGGTGTCTGAACTGTTCAGTTTATGTTGGGTGGACTTGTTAAGCGTTAGAATATGTTCGTAATCAAAGCTAACGCATATTCGGCAACTGAACTTAGTATGTACAGTAAAATAAATTCAGACGAATTTTACCATTTCGTATGAAAATTCCTTACTCAAATTTTCATTTCAGTGCATCGTGACCCTAACAGAAGGACAAGTGTTTTTACACTTGTTGTTGCTATTTTTCTGATACAATTTATTCTTCCCTTCTTTGTCTCTTTTCCATTCATTCTGTATTTTTTTGTCCTTTGTTTTTTTCTCATTGTTTCTTTCCTTCTTTAATACAGCTAATTTCTTTACATTTAGTTGTTCTTATACATGACTTTGTAGTAGATTAAGTTAGGCAGGTACATTTTTTTCTACTAATTTGTATAGCATTATGTGTGCACAGACTTAAGGCGCAAGTCTGGTAACAGATGAGGACTTGACGTTGTGTGAGGTACAGGAAATAGAGGAGGTGGTGCTGGTTTATTTGAAGTTTCCTACTATCCGGGTGTTCCACTGGAAATAGAAACGTCATTAATCCACTCGTATTCGATCCCATGTGCTTCTTACTGACGCTGCAACGTCCTCTTCGGCGCTACTGTACTGTACGGAAAACAGTCTTGTATTCTAAGGCCCCTTAATTACAGATTAACACAAGCATTAGTGTATTTAGATGGTATGGACAATCACAATGAATCTGCCATTACAGGACAACAAAGAAAGGCATTGAGAAATATTCATGCCTGTGCAGAGATTCAAACTCGGGATCTCAGACTTGGATTGGGCATAGACTAATATGGAACTGTTAACTCCACTGACTGTCGGTGACTTTGTTACTGGCTGACGTACTGCTTTACAGTGTTTAAGATTCTCTTGAATGTCTATATTTGTGGGGACAATCACGATGAGACCCGGAATTTCATTGATGTTTTCACGAGGCCCACAGCTCGTACCTATCCTTTGGCGGATGAATTCATTTCGCCCCTTCACATTATTTTACAAAGATCCATTTTAATTCTATACTTGCTGTTGACCTCCGTGTCTACCAAAAAAAAAATTATTTTCCCTTGACAGTTCCGAAGAAACTGTTGAGGCTGCGGCGTGTTTCCTGTGGCTATTGAATGCCTTCAGTACAGTTCGTGTTTCTGGACCCCGTGGGAAGATGTGTATCGGTACGACGGGCAATCAGGAACTGGTTTCGTCAGCACCTAGTGAGGAAAGCGTCTTCCTGTGCCATATCCACTGATGGATTACAAAGTTTAAGAACCAGCTCATAAACAGCGAAACCTCCGCGGTGTACTGTGCAACTCTGCCTGCCTTCCTCATATCTTTAATAAATCAACAGTGACGTAATGGCAGACTTTCTATTAATTTTAAATCTGTGTCTACGTAAACAGCAGCCTAAAATGTTGTTTTTGTATGGGTGTAAAATTTTGTCTCTCAAGCTTAACACAAGACGAAAGATGAGATTACGTGGAAGTATACGCTGAGGGAAATGGGTAGGGCTAAGAAAGAGGAAGTAACGGGAGATTTTAAGCATTTACGTACTGAAAAACTTTGTAATTTATATTATTCATTTAATATCGACAATTTGATCAATCAATTTATGATGAAACAAGCGTGCATGAATGGAAAACAAAATTGGCCAATTACGACCTTGCAGCGGCATAATCGAAAGTAACAGGCCAAGGGAAAGTCCTCGGTATAAAGAGCAGAAAAGTGTTTGAAAAGATCGTGGGTGAATACTGTGTGCGGTATGAACAGGATTCAGCTAGCTTAGCCAAAGTTTAGTGGCGGGCGTATGGTACCTTCGTGTTCCATAAGAGCAGACCACTTATTGATCAGAAGAAATATCTTATATCATGCACTTTACTCACTTTTTTGTTTGTTTTCTGCACCGTGCTTTGTGATACAATTAAGTCACGTAAACCAAAGAAATGCACATTTCAAAATTAATGGTTTGATTTAAAAAATTGAATTAAATCATAAACTTAATTCGTTTACGTATCTGAATACTTGCTTAGATTTGTGTCATACCACTCGACATATTGGATTTATTGTCTTCGCTAAGGTGTTGTCAGGTGTGGTGTGAAAATGATGCACGCTAAATGTATAGTACTCGTAGGACTAGTATATCATTCAGTTAGACACTCTTGTGGAAGAGGATACAGACAATTTAGAATATGTAAATTTAATTTCTAAATGAGGGACGGGAATAAATGTACTTTGTTAAATTAGTGGGTTTATTTACAGTTTTATTAAATGAAATGGTTCTGAACGTCATAAAATCAGTAAGAAAACAAGTAAGTCAGTATAAAATGCCATTGTTTCAGAGTCTGTAATCATTACCAAATATGATAAAAAATGGCGTTAGTGTGATGGGATTAAGAAGAATGAGATGCACTGGATGTGTAGCACGCATAGTTCAAGTAATGAATACCGCATAACGTGCAACAGTGTAGTCGAGGGGACTGATGGAACGAGATATGTGCCGAAGACTGAATTTTACCGAAATAAGGTTCAGGCTAGTAGTTTACAATGGGTTACGCCGGGTCAGAATACGACCCACTGGTCGGCTGTTGTCAGCATAATAACTGTTTTTGCTTTCGTTGGAAGCAACAGACTTTTTGACGAGCTGCATAACTAGCAATTCGCGAGGAAAAACACTGCAACATTCAGTTAATTGGGTAGTATCAATCAGCCAGGTATGATAGATAATAAAACTTTTTAGGTAATTTTCTCACTGATGTTATTTATATTCATTTCTGTTTCCCTTTTGTCATTGTATACATATTTACGTTAGGTTAAAGAAATCCAACAAGATGCAACAGTAAGCAGATATTTATTTACTGCTAAATTACTCTAAATGTTTATGTCGCCCATCGCGCCCATCATCAGGGGTACATGAAAATATATTTGCAGCCTCTGGTACGGATCGTACTATCTGGGGAGCAAGCTTCTTCAAACGTGACCACGTGGTCACGTTTGAAGAAGCTTGGTGCCCAGATAGTATGATCCATACCAGAGGCTGCAACAACAGGTTTATGTACTCCTGATGATGGGCGCGATGGACGCCCGAAACATGTAGAGTAATTTAGCAGTAAATAAATATCTGCATACTCTTGCATCTTGTTGGATTTCTTCAACCTAGAATTACGATTCACGGAACGATAAATATAATATTTATTCTAATTGGTTAGGACAAGGGCTGTGTTATTTTTTTTTGAACGTACTGTACATACGTCCTTTGCAATAAATCTCCGGAAAAAGTAGTACACTTACACTTACTTACTTACTTACTCCACGGATTACACCTACACTTAATAATGAAAAAGTATAAGATAAGTGACCCTGAAAATAAAATTAAATCACAATTTTTTTTTAACATTTTGCTTTACGAAATTCTTCCTACTAGTATTTAGAAATTGAACTCCTTTCTCGCGGTAAACTCTTAACAGTTTCCCTTACAAAGACCATTCCCTTTCTTTTCACATTTACTCACGAACTTTGCTGTCCTATTGAATTATTTGACTCTGAAGTTAAAACTCTCTCCATTTCATCTGTATAATTATTGCCAATAAACTGAGCCACTATTGAGAAGGCCCCGCCTTGCTCCCTATGGCAGTGGACGCGCTCGTAGTATCAGACGTCCATGATACGTCTTTCCTTTATTATCCTATTTTGTTAAACTCTCCCTCATCCCTCCACCTACAAGCAGTAGCAGAGCAAAGTGTTTCCAAGTTAATTGGAAACATCTGGATGGTAGATAGGAACTTGTGTAAGGAATAGGGACGCGATGGACAAACATACAACGAGTGTCAACCTCTGTATTGCATTAAGGGCTCAAGGTTCTACCCAAACAATTAGAAGAAAATCTAGACCTTCAAGGTGTTCTTCACACCATGTTCTTTGCGAATGGACAAGAGGTTCAGAAGAGAACTCAAGGCATATTTTAACGTTGTAGAGATTTCTAATACTGTAGATTTATTACAGGGAATTGGGAGAGCAAAGTAATTATAGTGATCAGCTATGGGCTGAAATTGAGGGGAATTGTGTTTGAATTCCTGGCAGGTGTCAGAGATTTTACACTTATGCGAAATGTACTGTCAGTGTCGAAAAGTACTTAACACCGTAGCGCAGTACACCTTGTTCAATTAAGTAGCCATTAAGCGCCCTAGACACACTCAGTTAAACTGAGCGATTTTACTGTGTGACGTCATACCTGACGGGAAAACTGAGTAAACTGCGCAGTTTTGACAGGAAATAGCGCAGGTCTTAGAACTGTCATTTCTAGAAGTCTTTCACACAGAGAACTGCGCAGTTCACGTAGGGAATCCCACAGATTCCTCAGTTTATCTGCCGACACCTCGATTACGTCATCGCAAAGCACATCCGTTTCTAGCAATTCATTCAGCAGGTGAGCATCGCCTATTATATTCCTTTTCAAATACAACTTCTTACTCCACATTTTACGCTTTCTGTTCTTCTTTTCGGATAATATTATGGCCGACGTTTCTAGCAAACAGCAAACGACAGCCTTGTTTTTATCCACCATAGTCACACGCACAAGAAAACCCAGAGAATTGACAAAAAAAACTGATAAACCTGATGGGAAACCTTTGCTGTGTCAGAGAACATTCAGTTCAGTTTTGCATACAGTTTTTTACACAGTTAAACTCCACAGTTTAACTCAGAGTGTATGGGGCCCTTTACACCGGAGGTAATGGTCACTGGTTTAAGACTTCAGTGCACATTGACATTATGTGTACACGGTGAGCAGCTTCCTGCTTGAAAACAGAGAGGAGTAACTGGCAGGACTTGACTGTAATGTGACGGTACCCGTAGTATGAATCTGATTCATTATTAGTGCTGAAACAGAAATGATGTTAGGCACGTTCACAAAATTGCGAAAAGCGACTATTAGCTCCGTCATGTTTGTGCGTCTTTGTGTCTGTCCTTCCGTCCGCGTAGAACAACTCGGTTCCCCATGGACGGATTTTCATGAAATTTGGTATATAAGTATTTTTCGAAAATCTGCCGAGAAAATTAGATTCTCATTAAAATTAGCCAATAATAATGGGTACTTTACACGAAGGCCAATGTAAATTTTTGATCAAATCTCTCGAAGTTCATCTTAGGATGAGAACTGTTACGACGGATAAACAATGTATGGAAAATCAAAACACACATGTTATGTTCGATTCTTTTTCTGAAAATCATGCCGTTTATGACTTAAAGTGGAACAATATTGTAGAACCGGGTAGGCCGCAGATGAGAGTACGGCGCATTCGCATTGCGTGCTGGATATCTAAGGCTACAAACACACGTTCAGAATATGTATTATGTTTTGCTTTTCAACTACAACTGTAGTAGTACGAACTCGACTCAATGTTACGTTATATATACATCGCCTGTCTTGTTTCTTCGTTAGTTCATTTAACGACAGCATTTCAACCATATGTATTATAAAAACATTGATCTATATGAGGCAAATGACCGTGAAAGGTGAATATGTATGATTGTGGTAGAATCTGTTCATAGCCGATATGAAGGTTCTGTCATGGTGTGCTGGTGATGGACTGAAGAAAATTGTGAATAATTTAGTTCAGAATACTGGGTAAATAACTGCTTGAGTGATACGGGATTCAGAAAGGGAAGGTTGTATTCCGTCACAAACACTGCTTAAGCCCCAAATCAGCGCTGTTGTATTGGACGTATGTGCTGCAAATGCTAGGTGACCGACTTTCATTAAGACGGGATATCGTCTTTGTTTTGAAGTTCTCAGAAAATATCTCAGAAATACTAAAAAGGCCCCGCGACCCTTTCATCTCACGTCAGAATTTTGAAATTCTGACGTTATTAACTATGCAACGTTTCCTTATTTAAATACTGACATTTTTCAATGAAACAAATTAAGCATTCTCACACTGTTAGCACCGTATTTATTGATTCCTACCTAATTTAAGTGCGTATTTTCAGCTGCATTCGTTTTTCACGTGATCATGACTGGAAAAATTATACAAATTTTCTTACTATAAATTAATGATTCTAGAATTGTTCTGGAATTAGAGTAAAACAAATGTAAATATGTGTTCAGCTGGTCTTCGGGATGAGATTTGAATTCAGGACGTCCCGACTCGACAAAACGGCCATCCATCTGCGATATTCATTTTCTTGTTTCTGTTCGTTTGTATGTTAGCGCAGTGGTAATGTTTTGACCCATATTACTTTGGCACTCATATCGAAGAGGTAAATACAGGGTGTCCCAGGAGGAATGTACCAGACTTCGAGAGAGTGTTCCTTATCTTAAAGTATACCGATATAACCCAAAACACCTATGTCCAAAGTTGAACGGTTACGGAGATAATGACCTGAGAAAAGTGGGGGCTTCTTGAGGTTCCAAATACTGCAACCTGCACAGCTGATGTGTCACGCGAGAGCATTGATGACCATTAGAGTGGAATGCAGTGTTAATCGTGCCTGCGTGACGTTTAGTTGCTTGCACGGGAGTTGGAAGAGCCATGTAAAGTGCTTGGAGCCCTAAGGACGACAACGGCGTTAATGCGGGTGTTTATGTAGTTCATTTTAATGGCTTTATGTCACTCGTACGTTAATTACATGCTAAGCACAGCTATTAACATTACAGAAACCACATATTCCTGCCAGTTTTAATATGTATTTGGTAATCACTAAGTGTGTAACAGCTGTCAAAGTTTCAAATTTCTCTGGCCATTATCTCCGTAACCGTTCAACTT
>Ga0131853_10004809_pt1 | contig 24236 bp, 22 predicted proteins | sample TergutLab28metaG_FD_92764 | JGI IMG/M metagenome (GOLD analysis project Ga0131853, IMG submission 92764) | Labiotermes labralis P1 segment gut microbial communities from Petit-Saut dam, French Guiana - Lab288 P1 (version 2) (version 2) | ecosystem: Host-associated > Arthropoda: Insects >...
TTATTCTGCAATCTGTAATTCTTCTTTTAATGCTTTTTGTAGTGTGTGTGAGAAATTAATTTTTGCATCCTCCGCTCTGGCATTTAACCATGATGGAATTGTTAATGTTTTCTTAACGACCTTGTTCTCGGCACGTCTGCGGTACTCATCTGTGTTTGCGGCAATAAGCGTTACGATATCTCCCGGTAATTTTTCTATGCGGTTCGCGTCGCAAGGGTCGGGTATTTCGGACTTTTCCTCTTCAATATCGTACATTACGGAACAAAGAAAATCCTCAGCCATCTCCATGCCTTCTATCATATCGTCTCCCTGTGTCGCGCCTCTTTCTATATCAGGAAAGAATATGCTGAATCCTCCTTCAACCTCTGGGCGAAAGATTGCCGGATAGACATACTTCATTACGAAAACCTCCCTTTACAAGCTACGCATAAAGAATTTTGACCTACTTAATTCCTAAATCTTTTAGTATTTTCTCTCTTGTTCCGGTTTTAATCTCCTTGGATTGATGTCTGGGAACCCTTGCTGTCTTGCCATTTGAAGGGCTGATATATTTATCATGCTCTGCGCCATGCTCTACAAGCTTTATACCATGGGCTTTTAATTGACGAGTGAATTCAGATATTTTCATAGCAGCCTAACACCACCTTATTTAATTATAATACGTGTGTGACACGTATGTCAAGATCATAAGCCAATTTGGATTATATTTCAATAACTGTACTCTCGCAGTATAGCGTAACTTGTGGTATACTACAATTAACTAAAATAACTATTTAATCTTGATAATTGAGATAAATAATATATTTTAGTAAACTAAATCAAAAGGAGCTTGCACTATGAAATACGACACTAAAACAATAAAAACCCGCATAAGGGAGGAGCGTATTAAATTAGGCACGCAAGAAAGCGTAGCGTGCAAGTTAAGTGACTGTGACACCAAAGGAACTGACGTACAAACGATTAAAACCTGGGAGAACGACCAAAATGGGCGCATCCCCAGCTTGCCCAAAATGCTATTGTTATGTGAAGTCTTTAAGTGTGACCTTGCATATCTACTTGGTGAAATCGACACTAAAACACGCCAAGAAACCGATATCCTGCAAACCCTTGGATTAACCCCAAAAGCACAATCCAACATAAAAAAAGCAATATACCCGGATAAAGTAATAGGGGATGAAAAATTTATAGACCTTGAGAAAGCATTGTGGGCTTATGTTAGCTTTGAAAGTACCGCTAAGCAAATGGGGAAGGATGGGCTTAAAGTTTGGAAAAAATTTATATATGATAATAGCTTCGATATATTGGCAAAATCTCCATACCCAAGCCTTGAGTTTTTAGCTAACCCCGATTTGGTTAGAGCCGCATTGCTGAACGAGATAGCCCTACATGCCCAAAATTTAGCGAAATCTATAGAAGATAAAGGCAGGGAGTTACCCGATGGGGTTGTGGATTCTTTCACACTGGCACTGTTGTCCACACCTGAAGATGAAGTGCCTTAAAGCAAATTAATGCGCTTTTGAATATTATAGCGAACAAAAGGAGGCCAACAATGCCAAAAAAGACTAACTTCACCGTTAACGGCAGTAACTACTACCGCGTAACCGCCACAGTCGGTAAAGCCACAGATGGCACACCCATAGCTCTCGTTGTTAGTTGGTTTTTTGTGGTGTGATAGTTGTACATTGGAAAGTATTGCTAAGTTGTATATAGTATAATTGTAGATAGGGTGTTCAAATTTTATATTTGAGGTGAGTTTGTTATGGGGTCAGTCTTTGAGAAATTGTATTATGATTACAAAAAGGAAAAAAACCCAGTGAATTAGCAAAAACAATGAGAGAACAAGCCGATAAGAACGAAAGAGGGCTGAAAGATAAATTGGACAAAGAGCAGTATATGCTGCTATTTTATCTTATAGACGCAAAGGACATGATTGGGGAAGAAGCCAGCATAAGTAGTTTCGTCGCCGGCCTTAAAATCGGCATAAAGATGGGTTGTGAATTACACAAAGAATGAGGGTCTCGCCTGAGACCCTCTTATCGTTGGGTGATACTGTTCTCAAGTCAAATGGTAGACTGATAATTTTCAGTTCGCGCCTGAAGCCGCGCGAACCGCTCCGCTGTGAAAATTATCAGTCTTTTGATTTAATTGAGAACAGTATGATTTATTCCGAGATTTTTTCCAGGCGCGCCTGGAAGTGGCGCAAGACCGGGGGTTCCCAGGTTATGCGGTAGCCGCGCTTGATGGTGTGGGCGCGCGCCTTTACCGCGGTCAGCGCTTCGACCACGACGTCGAGATGGGCCTGGGTGTAGACGCGGCGCGGAATGGCCATCCGGGTAAACTCGAATTCGGATTCGAGCTGTTCGCCGGTGTCGGGGTTGTTGCCCATCATGTAGGAACCTATGTCGCAGCCGCGGATTCCGGCCTCTTTATAAAGCTCGAGGGCGAGTACCTGCGCGGGGTATTCGTAATAGGGGATATGCGGAAACATGGCCTTTGCGTCGATGAACAGTCCGTGGCCGCCTACGGGCGACTGGTACGCGATTCCGGCCTCGTCGAGCTTTGCCCCCATGTATTCCATCTGGCCCACACGGTAGCGCAGGAAGTTTTCGTCGATGCCTTCGTACATGCCGATGGCAAGGGCTTCCATATCGCGGCCCGACAGCCCGCCGTAGGTGTAGAAGCCTTCGTAGCTTATGCAGTTTGCCTTGACCTTGAGCACCAGCGGGGATTCCGCGTCTCTCACGCCCAGCATTCCGCCCATGTTTACGATGCCGTCCTTCTTCGCGGACATCGTGAACATGTCGCCGAAGGAGAATGTTTCGGCGATTATTTCCTTGATGGACTTGTCGGCGTAACCGGCCTCGTCGCGCTTTATGAAGTAGGCGTTTTCGGCGTAGCGCGCCGCGTCGATGTTCATCGGGATGTCGTACTTTTTGCAGATCGCCGAGACCTCGCGCATATTTTGCATGGACACGGGCTGGCCGCCGGCGGAATTGTTGGTAATGGTCATGATAATCAGGCCGACGTTTTGCGCGCCAAGCTCGTTAATCAGCTTTTCGAGGCGCTCCACGTCCATGTTGCCCTTGAAGGGTACGCGCGTCGAAGGGTCTTTCGCGGCCGCGACTACGCAGTCGATAGCGCGTCCCCCGGCAAGTTCCACGTGGGCACGGGTCGTGTCGAAGTGCATGTTGGATATGGCGTACTTTCCGGCGCACAAAAACAGCGGGAACAGAACTTTTTCCGCCGCGCGGCCCTGGTGGACGGGCTGCACGTATCCAAAGCCGAATATGTCCTTTGCCGCCGCCTCAAGCTTGAGATAGCTGGACGCGCCCGCGTAGGCTTCGTCGCCGCGCATTACGCCGGCCCACTGTTCGACGCTCATCGCGTTGGTGCCGGAATCCGTCAAAAGGTCTATATAGACATCCTCGCTCTTGAGGCCGAATAAGTTGTTGTGGGCCGCGAGTATCTTTGCTTCGCGCTCCTGGCGGGTGGCCATACGGATAGGCTCCACGGACTTGATCCGAAACGGCTCCGCTACATATTTAATTGACATGTTGTATCCTCCGTTCTTATTAGTGGTATTATCGGCTGCTTCTCGCGTCGTCAACGATTTTCTGCGCGAACCTGTCGGCCGCTAGGTATGCTGGGAGGTTTTCTTTTTTCGCGAAGTCAAGAAGGTTCTTGACGTTGTCGTAAATGCCGTCCATCTTCTGATTGCAGATGTTTTCGTCGTGGACTCTCTCGATTTCCAGGCAGATCGAGATAACGCCGCCGGCGTTGATGACGTAGTCTGGTATGTACAGTATGCCTGCTTTGTCCAGGGCTTCCCCCGCTGTGCCGTCTACCAGCACGTTGTTGGCGCCCCCGGCCACCAGTGAGCACTTGAGCTTCGGGATATCATCCGCCTTGAGCACCGCGCCCATGGCGTTAGGCGAGAAAACATCGCATTCCGCGAACAGTATCTCCGAAGGTTCGACGACCGTTGCGCCCAATTCGGTCTTGGCGCGCTCTGCGTTGGCCTTGTTGATATCCGAAACAATCAGGTTTGCGCCGTCTTCGTGGAGCCACTTGCATACGTCGTAGCCGACCTTGCCCAAACCCTGTACCGCGACCGTCTTGCCCTTGAAGCTGTCGCTGCCGAATTTCTCCCTGGCGCCTGCCTGCATCCCTCTGAATACGCCTCTCGCGGTGTAGGGGGAAGGGTCTCCGCCGCGTCCCGTACCGCCGATGCCCGCCATGTGCTTTGTTACGCGGGACATTATTTCAACGTCGGCCACAGAGATATTGATGTCCTCGCCGGTTGTGAATATGCCGCCGAGGTGATCCACAAAACGCCCGTAGGCCAATAGAAGCTTCTCGGTCTTGAGCTTGGCCGGGTCTCCGATGATAACTCCCTTGGCTCCGCCGTATTTAAGGCCGGAAACGGCGTTTTTGTACGTCATTCCCCGGGATAAGCGCAAAACATCGAACAACGCCTTCTCTTCGCTTTCATAGGGGAAAAAGCGCGTGCCGCCAACCGTAGGGCCAAGCACGGTGCTGTGTATCGCGACAATCGCGTTCAGCCCGGTCTCTTCGTCGTTGCAAAAGTGGATTTCCTCGGTTCCATACTCCTTCAGCTTCTCAAACATCATAACGGCAATTCCTTTCTGTGTGTAATAGTGTTCCGGACAATTTTAGTTGTGTCCAAGTTAGCGCAGTCCGGTTCAATATCAATTGTATCTCATAAAGTCAAGATTTGCAACATATTTTTTGTTAAAATTTTGTTAAGCTGAGAAATGATGCAATTTTGTATTGACACATAGGGTCAAATTCGGTTATCATACAATGTATGAAGTTGTTAAATATTTGCATTGCAAAGGGAGGGTACTGTAGTATGAAGAATGAAAGAGAGGGCTTTAGCTCAAGGTTATCATTCATTATCGTGTCAATTAGCTGTGCAATCGGTCTTGGCAACATCTGGCTCATGCCTTATCGTGCGGGTACATATGGCGGCGCTTTATACATTTTTCTGGTAGCGTTGTTTATTTTCATGTTCGCTATTCCCGTGCTGCTGGTGGAATACTCTGTCGGCCGGGGCAGCGGGCAGTCCGGCGCCAAGGCTTTTGAAGTGTTGACGCCGAATGACAAGAAATGGCATTTGAACGGTTATCTGGGTATCGTGGGTAACTATCTGCTGTTGATGTTCTATGTAATGATCTGCGGATTTGCGCTGGGCTACTTGTGGAAAGGCGTCACAGGATCGCTGATCGGCCTGTCGCCGGAGCAAGTCGGGGCGTCGTGGTCGGGGCTGACTGGGGACCCGGTAGCAAGCTTCGGTCTGATGTTTGCGATTGTGGCGCTTGGTATGGGCGCCTGCTACCTTGGCCTGCGTAAAGGTGTCGAGAGGGTCGGCAAGTACATGATGGCAATATTCTTCGCACTGCTTATCGTGTTGCTGATTCGCAGCGTAACACTGCCCGGCGCTTACGAAGGTCTTGCGTTCCTGTTCATACCGAATCTGGACGCGATGCGCGAACACGGTACATTCAGGATTATACACATGGCGATGGGTCAGTCGTTGTTCTCGCTGTCCGTCGGTATAGGCTCCATGACTGTTTTCGGAAGCTATGTCAAAAGAGAGAGACGTATGTTCAAAGACGCCTTCACCGTAGGCGCACTTGACCTAAGCATTATCATACTCTGCCTGCTTATGATCTTCCCCGCCGCTTTCGCGTTCGATATTCCGCGTACTGCCGGTGAGGCTCTGTTGTTCCTGACGCTGCCCAACATCTTCAACGCAATGCCGGGATCGTATATATGGGCTCTGCTGTTCTATATTGGTCTGGCCTTTGTGGCGTTTTCCACTGCGGTTGCCGTTATGGAAAACCTCACCGCAATAGGCATGGATAAGTTCGGATGGTCGCGCAGCAAATCCGCTTTGGTCAACTTTATTCTGCTGATTATCCTTTGCACCCCGTCGGCGTTTACGCGTAACATATGGGCCGGGTTTGTCCCGCCGACATTCCCTCACCTGGGCGCGTTTTTCACATACCTGACGATGGAGCTCGCGCTGCCTATCGGCGCTCTGCTGTACGTGTTGTACTGCACACGCAAAAATGGATGGGGCTGGGATAACTTCATCAAGGAAGCCAACGCCGGAAGCGAAGGCTGGGTATTCCCCGTCAGCCTGCGTTTTTACATGACATATATAATCCCCATAGCTATCATCTTTATCCTAATATTCGGACAGGTGCAAAGATGGATACTAACGCCGATGGGAATATTGATATAAGAGCCTGTCCAGTATCTTTTCCCCATCGTCTTAGCGGTTAATTTTCCGCCCTTCGTCGTCGGTTCCTAGAATGGTGAAAAATCGCCTCACGAATCCGACGTGAAAAAGATACTAGACAGTCTCAAAGACACTGTTGCTGGGAGATATAACAATGCTTGCGAATTTTGAAGCGCTCAAAAAGAGCGCCCAAGGCAAAGGAACGATGACTATAGCCGTGGCCTCCGCCGAGGACGAACACAGCCTGGAGGCTTTAAAGGAACTTGAGGAACACCTGAGTGTGCGCTGCTTACTTGTCGGCGACCGTGCGAAGATCACTCGTATTTGCGAACAGATATCGTTGAAAATTGACTATGACGGCATCATCGACGCCCAGGGCGAAGAGGACGCGGCGGCAAAGGCCGTGGCATTGTGCGTCGAAGGCAGGGCCGACATATTGATGAAAGGCAAACTCCAGACGTCCACACTGCTAAAGGCCGTGCTTAACAAGGAAACAGGCATACGTCAGGGTGGTCTTATGTCGCATCTTGCGGCGCTTGAATCACCCGCGTACTACAAGCTGATGTTCATTACAGACGGCGGTATAAACCCCAATCCTGACGCTTCGCAGAAAAAAGCCGTACTTGAAAACGCGGTGACATTCCTGCACAAGCTTGGTTACGACAATCCAAGGGTTGCGGCTCTTGCCGCCGTAGAGACGGTAAGCGACAAAATGCCCGAAACCTCCGACGCTGCCGAACTTGCGCAAAAGAACAGGGACGGCGAGATATCCGGCTGTTATGTGGAAGGGCCGCTGTCGTTCGACTTAGCTATCAGCAGGGAATCCGCCGCGATTAAGGGCGTGGATACAAAAATAGCCGGTGAAGCGGACATATTCCTTATGCCCAATATCTCCGCCGGTAACATAATGAGTAAGGCTCTGTTGTACCTTGGCGGCGCAAAAATGGCAGGCTGCGTATTGGGAGCAAAAGTCCCCATAGTACTGACGTCGCGTGGCGCAACGTCCGAAGAAAAGTTGCTGTCATTTCTACTGTGTTTAGCGGCGGGTTAAGCGAATTATAACATATCGCGAAAGCAAAGTTTTTTGAAGGGAGGCCTGGGGGAACTTTTGTTCACAAAAGTTTCCCCCAGCGGGGTACGGGGCAGAGCTTCGTAATCTTAATTCTTTACCATTGGAGGTCTGTATGAAAATCCTTATGACAGGTGACGAAGCGATAGCGCGCGGCGCGTATGAGGCCGGCGTGGCGTTTGCTTCGGCGTATCCGGGCACGCCTAGCACGGAAATTTTGGAAAACGTTTCGACTTATAAGGAGATCGTGTCGGAATGGGCGCCGAACGAGAAGGTCGCGCTTGAAGCGGCGGCGGGCGCGTCCATAGGCGGCGCGCGCAGTCTCGCGTGCATGAAGCACGTGGGAGTCAACGTGGCGGCCGATCCGTTGTTCACATTTTCGTACACGGGCGTGCGCGGCGGAATGGTGCTGATATCCGCCGACGAGCCGGGTATGCACTCGTCGCAGAATGAGCAGGACAACCGCTGGTATGCTGTGTCCGCTAAATTGCCGATGCTTGAACCCAGCGACAGCCAGGAATGTATTGACATGCTGAGAACCGCATACGACGTCAGCGAAGAGTTTGATACTCCCGTGCTGATGAGGATAACCACAAGAATAGCACACTCCAAGAGCATCGTGAGCTTGAGCGACCGCAAGAACGTACCTATCAAAGAATATGTTAAGGAAGTCCAGAAATATGTGGCCGTACCTGCCATAGCCTCAAAGCGCCGCCGCGTAGTGGAGACGCGCATGGGAGACCTAAAGGATTACAGCGAAAAAACCCCGCTTAACCGCATCGAGCAAGGCGGCAAAATCGGTGTTATAGCATCAGGAATGTGCTACAACTACGCCAAGGAAGTCTTCGGCGACAGCGCGACATACCTCAAGCTTGGCTTCTCACATCCGCTGCCGGACAACCTCCTGCACGAATTCTACAAGCTGGTCGATACCGTATACATAATCGAGGAAAACGATCCATACCTGCAGCAATGGGTCGAGAGACTGGGCTACAAGTGCGTAGGCAAACCAACAATCCCGCCTTACGGAGAAATGACCCCGGACGTGCTGCGCAAGGCTCTCGGGCAGCAGGAGCTTAATGTCGTGACGTATGACGACTCGCTCGTAGTCCCAAGGCCGCCCGTGCTTTGCGCCGGCTGCCCGCACAGAGGCTTCTTTTATGAACTTGCCAAGAAGAAAGACACCGTTATTGCCGGCGATATAGGCTGCTACAGCCTTGGTTTCGCCGAGCCCTTCAACGGCATGGACTATATCGTGTGCATGGGCGCGGCGTTCAGCTCCGGCCATGGAACTCAGCAGGCTCTCGTCGCCGCAGGAAAGGATACGCGCGTCGTCGGCGTAATGGGCGACTCCACGTTCTTCCATATGGGCATCAACGGCCTTATCGAAGTACTGTACAACAACAGCAAGACTATCTGCGTCGTGCTGGACAACCGCACGACAGGAATGACAGGTCATCAGGAACACCCGGGAACCGGACACGATATCCGCCGCGAACCAACTCACGAAATTAACATAGAGGCGACTGTCAAGGCGCTTGGCGCTAAGAATGTAGCTGTCGTAGACCCCAACAATATCAAGGAAGTCCGCAACGCTCTGAACGACGCGTATTCCAAGGACGAGCCATACGTGATAATCACCCGCTGGCCGTGCGTGCTGAAGCCAATGAATGAAGCGGATTACGTCGAGTTCGGCAAGGACTTGTTCAAGAACAAGTACCACGTGAACGAGGAAGCGTGCATCGGATGCAAGGCTTGCATCAGAGCGGGCTGCCCGGCTAATTCTATGGACGCCGTGAAGAACAAGATGGTCATAGACAAGCTTGCGTGCGTAGGCTGCAGCGTTTGTTCGCAGATATGCCCCAAGTCTGCAATTGTGATTTCGGAGGTCGATAGATAATGACGAAGAATATATTGTTGGTTGGCGTCGGAGGTCAGGGCACGATACTGGCCGCGAAAATACTTACGCTCGGCCTCATGGAAGCCGGATACGACGTAAAGATGAGCGAGATACACGGAATGAGCCAGCGCGGCGGTGCGGTGTCTTCGCACGTACGCTACGGCGAGAAGGTATATTCGCCGGTTATTGAGAAGGGCAGCGCGGACGTGCTTGTTTCGTTCGAGCAGATGGAAGCGCTCAGGTGGCTTGAATACATGAGGCCGGGTTCTAAGGCGGTCGTAAACAGCCAGGTCATCAAGCCCACCCCCGTAATCATCGGCAAAGCCGAGTACTCAGACAAGATACTGGACGAGATATGCTCCAAGGTCGACGCGACCGTTCTGGACGCGCAGGCCGAAGCGCTTGCCGTGGGTAACTCCAGGGTGCTGAATATACTGCTGGTAGGGGCGGCAGCAAAGATTATGAAGCTGGACGGCATCAACTGGAGCGATATAATCGCGAAGAATGTAAAATCGGCCTTCGTAGATGTCAACCAGAAGGCGTTCGCGCGCGGCCAGGAACTTGTAACGGCAGTCTAGGAGGATAGCATGTCTCATACCATATTGGCGATAAACCCGGGCTCCACATCCACAAAGTTCGGGCTGTTCAAGAACGAAGAACCCGTGTTCACCAAGACGATAGAGCACGACCACGCCGAAATACAGGAATTTCCCACAATTTCGAGCCAAAAGGATTTCCGCCTGCAATTCGTGATGCAAAGTCTTGAGGAAGAGGGCGTAAAAGTAGAGGATATAACCGGCGTGGTGGGCATTGGCGGCCTTTTACCGCCAATAGAAGCCGGGGGCTACAGGGTCAACCGGAAGATGATCGACATTCTTACAAATGAGGTCGGCATAGCCGCGCACGCCTCAAATTTGGGGGCGATCCTGGCGGATTTGATGGCGAAGCGCGCGGGCTGCGAGGCGTTTATCTACGACGCCGTGTCCGCCGGAATCCTGCCCGAAGTGGCCAGGGTGACAGGCTTTCCGGAAATCGAGCGGCGCAGCCTCTCGCATGTTCTTAACAGCCGCGCGCAGTCCATACAATATGCCAAGAAGATCGGCAAGAAATTTGAAGAGCTCAACTTGATAATCGCCCACCTTGGCGGCGGAGTCTCGCTCTCGGTGTACGAAAACGGCAAGCTCGTGGACTCGTTTGGCGACGACCTTGGGCCGTTCTCGTCGGAACGCGCCGGAGGAGCGCCGCTGATGGACTTTGTGGACTTCATCTTCGACAATAACCTGTCCAAGAAAGAAGCCCAGCGCCGCATCCGCGGAGGAGGGGGCGTTAAGGCTCACCTTGGAACCGCAAGCCTAAAGGATGCCGAAGCCATGATAGCCGGGGGTGACACGCGAGCAAAATTAGTCGTAGACGCGATGTGTTACGGTGTCGCCAAATCTATAGGAAGTCTTGCCGCGGCCGTAAAGGGCAAGTGCGACGGTATAATCCTTACCGGCGGGATAACCCGTTCGACCCTTGTTTCCGATTCGATCAAGGAGCGCGTCGAGTTCATAGCTCCCGTAACCATTATGCCCGGAGAATACGAGCTGGAAGCCCTTGCGTCCGGCTGCCTCCGCATCATAATAGGACAAGAACAGGCCCACGAAATGTAACTGCCTGTATGCTATAGCTGCCCCCGACGCCAAATTATGGCGTGCGGGGGCAGTTTTTACATTAACGTGAGTTCTATGGACAAGAACCGTTCATCGAACTTTGATTCCATCCGCACAATTTGCTGAAAAAATACTGTGCTCCGTGCCTTACGGGCGCGTAAGAGAATTCTGCGGATAACCTGAAAAATGCTTCGTATTTTCAGCCGCTTACGCGGCTGGTTCGGCTTCGTCAAACTCAAGTTACATTATCTCAAACTCATTTCGCTGGAATCGGATTAGACCCTCATCTCGCATCTTGCTGAGCTCGTGCGACAGCGCGCTCCGGTCAACACATATGTAACGCGCCATTTCCTCGCGGTTATAGGGTATGGTGAATTTTTTTGCCCCGCGTCCTTGCAGTTCAAGGAAACAAAGCAATTTTTTCCTGATTGTATGCTTGGATAGGATTTCAACTCGCTGATCGAGAATGACTGCCTTGTTCGCGACGGAAGCCAGCATATTCTCTAATAAGAGCGCCTGGAACCGGCTATCCGCCGTATGGGAGGCGGTGATATTACCGTAGTCGATCAAGACTACCTCGCAATTCTCCAAAGCGTACGCGGTATGCGGGCAATAGTCGAGGCCGGCCGCTACGCACACTTCGTTAAATATGCCGGGAGCGGGGATATCGGCCAGAATAACGAGATTACCGTCTATATCTTCCTTCGTAACCCGTACCGTGCCCGAAAGAACTATACCGAAACGGCGCGGCTTACCGGCAAGCATTATTACGTCGCCTTTATTGTATGAAAAAATGCTTGCCTGCAAACTGTCGAGTATATTCTTGAAATCGCTGCAATCAATGCCTTTAAAAATCGGATTGCTTTTCGCCAAGTCAAAAATATTTTTCATTTTCCCTCCAAATGTTGTTATTACAACAGACTTTCAATGCTTATTTCTAATATACTACTATATATATCGGGAAATCAAGTCGTTGGACGGAAATATTTTAGAAGGAGATTATCATTTATGAAGAAAAAGTTGATTGCTTCGGTGTCTGCGGTCTGCGTTATGGTAGCAGGGATATTCGTTGTTGCTAATGCTGCCCGGGACCCGATTGTGGTGCAGGCTCTGGGTGTACAGACAGGCGGTGTAAGAACCGCGGGCGAATTGCAGGCGGAGAATGACGAACTTAGGGCGATAATTCAAATGTTTTTGGCGAATATGTCAAATGGAGCTCCTCAAGCTGCGGAGCAGCAAGCGGTCATTCCTCAAATATCCAGCCAGTCGGCAAGAGATATCGCCGTAGAGCTTGTAGGTTATGGTATCGCAAGTGATGTCATGTTGTTTTCAGAGGACGGCGCGCTTTTGTTCGAGGTAGTTGTGAGAAACGGAGCAATGCGATACATGGTGTATGTAAGCGCGGTTACAGGCGAAGTTGTTGGAATGAGTAGCTTTAACGACGGCGTGGCGGCAGGCGGCATTGTGCCGCAAACAGCGCCAATACCGGCGTTTAGCCCTTCCCCAAGTCAATGGCCAACATCCAGCCCGCAGGTATCGGCCAGTCCCAGACCATCGTCCAGCCCATCGGTATCGGCCAGTCCCAGACCAACATCCAGTCCGCAGGTATCGGCCAGCCCCAGACCGACACCCAGTCCACGAGTATCGGCCAGCCCCAGACCGACGTCCAGCCCGCGGGTATCGGCCAGTCCCAGACCAACATCCAGTCCATCAAGCAGGAGATAATATTTACACTACAGGTCTAATGAACAACACCCCGCGAGCATTACGCGGGGTGTTGTTTGTAATTAAGCCTGAGCTGCCGGCTCCTCGTAGAATCCCATCTTGCCAAGGACGTACGCAATGGCCTTCCTGGTATACGGCATCAGCTTGCCTATGAATATTGCCGATATGACCGTACCCTCGCGTATGCCGGAGATCCCGCCAAGCGCTATCACTGTAAGCAATATGGCGCACGTTACCAGTACACAGTCGAAAATCACCTTTATGCGGGCAAATGTGGTATTTTTCAGTTTTTGCGTAATTACCATAACTATCCCTTCCGACGGCATTGGGACAAGTTTGGCCTCCAAGTACATCGAGAGCCCTGTCGGGATAAGGATCAAACTTATCGCAAGCCAGGTTAGCTGGCCTGCATAGGTCGGCAGAGAGAAGTCGCCCTTCACAAATATGGCAAAGTCTACGAAGTACCCAAATATGAACGAATATATGATCTGCGTCAAGTTGATCCACTTAAACTCTTTGCGGAGCAATACAATTTGCGCCACAAGGAAGAACAGGAAGAGTGACGTAAGGCTTATACCCATTCTTATGCCGAAAACCGTGCTTACGGCAAACGGCAGTGCGTTTACCGGGGATACACCCAAGTCGGAATTTATGGCGAACACCACGCCAAAGGCCAGTGTCAGCAAACCGAGGATGTAGACAGCTATCCGCGCCGCCAGCCGTTTATAATTCATATCTACACCTACATTTCACAGAATTTGTCGACGGCCTCTTCGACCACCTTGAGCGACGCGCTCCAAAATTCCTTGCTGCGCACATTCAGGCCGGAGATGTCGCCGACGGCCTCAAGGCTGTTGCTGCCCGTCGCGGCGAGGATCGCGTCATACTTGGCGGCAAAGCCGTCGCCTTCGCGCTTATAGATCGAATAGAGCCCGTTTCCGAAGAGCAGGCCGTACATGTACGGAAAGTTGTAAAAGTTGCGTTCCGCCATGTAGTAATGGGGTTTACAGAGCCACATGTACGGATGTAGAAGGTCGTGGTCAAGCGCGTCGCCGTAGGACTCTTTCTGAGCGCCGGCCATGAGCGCGTTTAGTTCGTCCACGGTTAACGGCCCATGTTGGCGCGCGTCAATTAAGTTGGTTTCAAAGATGTAGCGCGAGAATATGTCCAGAATTACGTAACACATGCTGGAGAGCTGGTTGTCGAGTATGACGAACGCCTCGTCGCGGGTGGCGGCGCTAAGAGCGGCGTTTGTGATGATCGTTTCTGCGAAGATGGAGGCCGTCTCGGCAATTGGCATTGTATAGACGCTGTTTATGTAGCTTGCGTCGTTCAGGCAGTAGCCGTGATAGGCGTGACCAAGCTCGTGGGCCATGATAGTCATGCTGTAGAAGGAGTTGTCGTAGTTTATGAGCACCCTGCTTTGCTTTATGGGGTGCAGGTTGTGGCAGAATGCTCCGCCTGACTTGCCGCTGCGGGGTTCGGCGTCAATGTGGCCTTCGTCGAACATGCGGCGCGCAAAGTCTCCTTTTCGTGAACTGAAACCGGAGAAGTGCTTTACGATAAAATCCGCGGCTTCATCGTAGGTAAGTCTCATGTCGGTGCTGCCAATGGGCGCGAACAAGTCGTAGTACGGCAACCGTCCGTTCGCGTGGCTGAGCGCTCTGGCCTTGTGCTTGTAGTAACGGCGCAGCGACGGTAGGAAGTCGCGCATTGCCGACAGCATCGCGTCCAGGGTGCATCGCTCGAGCCTGGAGGAATGCAGGGTCATGTCGAGGATAGATTCGTAGCCGCGCTGCTTCGCCACGGTTATCGCCTCGCCCTTGACACTGTTGATCGAGAACGCTATTGCCTTTTCGATTTTCTTGTAACTGGAGAGTTCGGCTTCGAATCCGGCCTTGCGGGCCGCCGCGTCAGAGCTGTAGTTCAGGTTGCGAAGCTCCGCGAAGGTAATAGCCTTATTGTTGCCGTCCAGTGTGATCTCGGCTTCGAGTGTGGAGGTCAGCTGCCTAACCTGATTCTCCCAGGCCGTTGATCCGCTGGTCTTTAGCTTCGCAAGCAGCACTTCCTCGCGTTCGGAGAGCGAGTGCGCGTACTTGCCGCGCGTTTCGGCAAGAAAGTATGCGTGTTCTTTAAGTAGTTCGGACTGCGCCACGACACCGTCAAGGTCGGGCAGAGTTCCCACAAAGCGCATAAACAGCGTGCGCGGCGTCGAAAGCTCCGCAGACGCAACGCCATAGGCGTCGCCGGCCTTGGTGGCCGCGGCGTTGGTTGTGTCGGTGCTTATCACCAGTGCCGCGTAGCTGCCAAGATTGTTGTACTTAGAGAGCTCGTTAATCTTGGCGACGTAGTATTCAAGCTTGGCGGCGGCGTTGTCGGCCGAGGCAAGCTCCTCCTGCGCCCATTTCGACAAGGCGGCGATTTCGGCCTTGTACGACGCGAAATCATGCTTGTACTCCGGCGATTCAAACGAGGTGTAGAGGTCGTCCAGTGTCCATCTTTGCTCTAGCATGTTTGTTCTCCCTTCGCGAGTTTGTTATTAGCATCGTGCTTAACTCATATAGTCTGCGGCTCTTTTGCGGTTGTTCGGATTCTGTCTCGAGTTAAAAATATCCACCACAGCTTGAATATCCTCATTGGAAATATAGGGCAGATATACCTCTATAAATCTCCAGTTGCCGGTTCGCTGCATAATATCAATTGCCCGCCTTCCGGCTTCGTTTTGCGCCAGTGTAGAGGGATGTTCTTCAAAACCAAATAATACACCGGGCTCAATCCACTGGGGCTGCACATTTCCACTTTCGCCGGGGCTATTGGTGACAGCACCAGGGTTCCCCATCATTGTTAGATTAACTGCGTTATTTTCTGAGTCCCACTCGACAATGAAATTCATGTTCTCCAGCAATTCCCTCATGGGCATGTACATTTGAGCGCTTGTTTCTCCGTCCTTAGTTATTAAAATCAATTGATTTTCGAGAGGTACTTCACGCCCGTAAAAATACACTCTTGCGGCGCTAAAATTAGCCGAGCTTATTCCGGTTGACGCAAAAACCGTGGTTACCCCGATTGTTCCTATAAGGAAACCCACTGCCGCGCTCTTGATGTTTAACTTCATACTCAACAACTCCTTACTTTAACTTCCTTGAGCACTACGGATTCATCGCCCAGTAGCGCCACAAACCGCTCGCGTGTGTCAGGGCTTTCATCTACGAAGAGAGAGGAGGGGAGGCGCATGGCTTTCTTACTTTCTTCGTCGTAGACTACTACGGGTACGCTTCCGGGGTGTGATTGCAGTATCTTCATTATGTCGTTGTCGCCGACACTGCCGCCCGTACGTTTTTTAAGCCAGAGTTCGTATCGGGGCGCGGGCTTGTCGCCCTCGAATTTAATACTGTTGCAGATGAGTTTTGGGGCTTCGTCCTCGCGCAGGCTGACGCGCCCATTTATCGCGACTACCGCGTCCGTGATAAGGCGGCCCATGTTTGGTTCGTATATGTTTGGGAAGACCAGGATGTCCAGTACGCCGTAGAGGTCTTCGACTTCCAGGAACGCCATGGGTTTGCCGCTCTTGGTATACTTTACGGATTTGCCGGTTATGATGCCGCCGAAGACGACCTCGTCGCCGTCCCTGAGCTTGCCGTCTGACGTACCCTCTTCGCCGAGCGCGGGGAAGTCCAGCGTTGTGACGTTTGCGTTGGCCTTGATGAAGTCCTCGTATTGGGACAGGGGGTGGCCGCTCAGGTAGATGCCCAGAACTTCCTTCTCGAGCTCGAGTAGTTCGCGCGGGGCATACTCGCCGACGCTCGGGAGGTCGTCAGAGACGGCTTGCGACGAGTCTTCCACGAAGTCCAGCAGACTGAGCTGGCCGTCGATCTTGCGCTTCTTGTCGGATGCCGCCCCGTCCATCAGAGTTTTAAGTACTTCTATATACTGTCGCCGCTTCCCGCCGAGGCAATCGAAAGCGCCGGCTTTTATCAGGCTTTCCAGGCAGCGCTTGTTGCCGTCGCGGGGGTCTATGCGGTTTATGAAGTCGGTGAGCGACTTGAAGGGGCCGTTTGCTTCGCGCTCCGCGATAATCGACGAGATGGCGGACTTGCCGACGTTCTTGATGGCGGACAGGCCGTAGCGGATAGTATTGGTCTTTTCGGCGGACACCCCGAAGCCTGAGAACGCGCGGTTGATGTCGGGCGGCAGCAGGCCGATGCCCATTTTCTTGCACACCATGATATACTCCGATACCTTGGACGAAGCGTCCATCACGCTGTTCAGGAGCGCGGCCATGAACTCCACGGGATAGTGTATCTTTAGCCAGGCGGTCTGGTAGGCTAGGACGGCGTAGGCCGCGGCGTGGGATTTGTTGAAGGCGTACTTTCCAAAGTCGGCCATTTCGTCGAAGATGTAGTTGGCCACGGATTCCGGCACACCGTTCGTTTTACAGCCCTGTACGAAGTGAAGACGTTCGCGCGACATTACATCCGACTGCTTCTTGGACATGGCCTTGCGCACAAGATCGGCCTGGCCAAGACTGTAGCCGCCGAGCTCGCGTACGATCTGCATGACCTGCTCCTGATAGACGATGCAGCCATAGGTCGGTTCTAGGATGGCACGAAGCGACTCATGATCGTAACGCACTAAGGACGCGTCACGCTTGCCTTTGACATACTTGGGTATAAAGTCCATCGGCCCGGGCCGAAACAGTGATATACCGGCGATGATGTCCTCGAAGCACGACGGCGCGAGTTCCCGCATGAACGACTTCATACCGGATGATTCCAGCTGGAACACGCCCTCCGTGTCAGCCGCCGAGATAAGCGCGTAGACGCGCGGGTCGTCGAAGTCGATAGAGTCGATATCCAGTGAGGCGGCTTCGTCCTTGCCGCGGTTTACCTCGCGGACGGCGTTTTGGATGACCGTAAGCGTACGAAGCCCCAAGAAGTCCATCTTGAGCAGGCCAAGTTCCTCAAGTGTGCCCATGGGGTACTGGGTGGTGACGACGCCGTCATTGTGACTGAGAGGTACATATTCCGTGACGGGTTCGCTGCATATCACCACGCCGGCAGCGTGGGTCGAGGCGTGGCGCACAAGCCCCTCCAGCCGCCGCGACATCTCGATCAGGCGGCGCGTTCCGTCGTCGCTGTCGCGGCGCGCTTTCAGATCAGGGTTCATCTCGAGAGAGCGCTCGATGGTTATACCAAGCTCGAACGGGATCATCTTGGCTATGCGGTCAACGTCCTGATACGGAAAGCCAAGCGCCCGCCCGACGTCGCGGATAACGGCGCGCGCCCCCATTGTCCCGAATGTGATTATCTGTGCCACGTGATCCTCGCCGAACTTGTTCACCACGTAGTCGATGACCTCCTGTCGGCGTTCGTAACAGAAGTCTATGTCGATGTCCGGCATAGAGATCCGCTCAGGGTTCAGAAAGCGCTCGAATATCAGCCCGTACTTGATCGGGTCGATGTTGGTGATGCCCAGCGAATACGACACGAGCGAGCCCGCCGCCGAGCCACGTCCAGGCCCCACAATAATGCCGCGCTGACGAGCATAACGGATAAAGTCGCCCACGATCAGGAAGTAGTCCACAAAGCCCATGTCGCGGATCGTGTCCAGCTCGAAGTCCAGCCGCTGTTTAAGTTCCGGGGTTATTTCGGCATAACGCCAGGACAACCCTTCCGTACACAGGCGCGTCAGCAGCTCAAATGGGGGCGTGCCGTTGTCAATGCGGAACTTGGGCAGACGGTATGTGTTGAACTCGATATCGACGTTGCAGCGCATGGCGATCTTGGAGGTGTTCTCGATGGCTTCGGGGCAATTTGGAAAGCGCGCCGCCATTTCATCCGGCGACTTTAGGTAGAACTCGCCGGATGGGAAGCTCATGCGGTCTTCGTCGTTGATGGTCTTGTTTGTCTGGATGCACAGCAGCAGTTCGTGGGCGGCGGCGTCCTCGCCGGACACGTAATGGACGTCGTTGGTAGCTACGAGCGGTATGCCTGTCTCCTGCGACATTTTCATAAGCGCCGCGTTGACCCTTGCCTGCTCCTCAAAGGATGCATCGGTGCGTGTCGGCGTGCTGTAATCCTGCATTTCCAGGAAGAAATTGCCTGGCCCGAATATCTCGTTGTACGTGAGCGCCTGCTCGAGCGCGGCCTGGTATGACACATTCAGAAACGTCTTGGCCACGGGGCCGCCTAGACAGGCCGAAAGCGCGATAATACCGCCGGCGTACTCCCGCAGGATTTCCAGATCGACGCGCGGCCTGTAGTAGAAACCCTCGGTGAAGCCAAGGGAACAGAGCTTTATCAGGTTGCGGTAGCCCTCGTTGTTTTCGGCAAGCAGCACGAGATGATAGGTGAAGTTGCTGCGCGAGTTTTCCTTGTTATGCCGCGAACCGGACGCCACATATACCTCGCAGCCGATGACCGGGTGGATGCCTTGCTTTTTGGCCTCTTTGTAGAATTCGACTGCTCCGTACATTACGCCGTGGTCGGTTATCGCCAGAGATTCCATCCCAAGCCACTTCGTCCGCGCGACAAGTTCGCCGATGCGGGCTGAACCGTCCAGCAGGCTGTATTCCGTGTGTACGTGCAGATGGGCGAAATTCGGCATGAATGGACTCCTTTTATCGCAGTATATTTAGTTCGGATAGTCTAGTCAATAATTAAAGCTTCGTAAACCATTCTTCATGTATATCATAGTCGATTCTTTCAGATACACCCAATCTTAAATCTTTTAGTCTCTCAATCAAAGCGTCTCCGTCAATTAAATCTAAGGGCGGAGCTCCGTCCCTAACTGCTTCCTTCTTCGCCTCTGATGTAAAAGAGCCTGTAGTTATGAATAAGCCCTTATCTGCCCTCCCTTGCATTGCTCCTCGAAAATCTCTAATTTCGGATGGAGTCACGCTCCCTTTATATCGTTTGCATTGAAATATCATGTGGAAGCTCATGATTCCATTTAAGCGTATAATTCCTTTTCCATCAACGCCTTTATCGTTAGATTTGCCTGTCACCTCAACTTGTGTGAACCCTGACTCCCGTAGAAGACGTAGCGTAAGCCGTTCAAAAGTATCGGGAGTCATTTCTAGTAATACAGTTCTTAATCTCTCTTGCCAATCAACCGCTTCTTCCCAATTGATTGGCTCTTCGATTGATTCCAAATCATCATCGGCATTTTCAGCAATACCATTTTCAGCGTATTTTACTTTACCTTTCTTCATTGCATTTACTTTTTTTACGATCTCGTTTGGAGAAATGCTATTGATATTACCGTCAAAAAACTCAGAGAACGACCATACGCCATGCGAAGAGTTGTTGATTAAGCCATATTTTTTCAAATAGGTTCTTACCCATGCCAAGCGATATTCTATCTCTGTTCGTGAACCACTCTCATTATGTAGAACATTTTGCATTTCTTCTGGAAGTTGTAATATATCTATAACCTTTGAATCCAGTTCATCGATATTTGCTGAACCGCCAAGTATTTGAAGAGCTTTCAAAGCAGGCAATAACATTTGTTTAAGTTGAATAACATCGGATTTTTTCATAAGTTACCTCTCTTGCTATCTCTCTGTTAGAGCCACAGCGTACATAGCTGTTCAGCTTTAACCTACCCCAACAAGCGTTCCTGCGCCTCTTTCTTGATCTGGTTTGTGTACAATTCGTAATAGTGGCCGCGCGCGCGGAGAAGTTCTTTGTGGCTTCCACTTTCGAGGATCGCGCCGCCGTGTATGACCAGGATACGGTCGGCGCTTCGGATTGTTGAGAGCCTGTGGGCGATGATGAAGCTTGTGCGCCCCCGGAGGGCCTCGTCAACGGCGTCTTGTATCAGCGCTTCGGTCTGGGTGTCTATGGAGGACGTGGCTTCATCCAGCACGAATATCTTGGGATTGCGAAGTATTGCCCGGGCAAAAGACACGAGCTGGCGTTCGCCCGTAGAGAGCTTGCTTCCGCCTTCGCCGACGTTGGAGCCGTAGCCGCCTTCCATTTTCATGATGAAGTCGTGCGCGCCCATCTTCCTGGCGACTTCGACGACTTCGTCGTCGGTGGCTCCGGGCTTTGAGTAGCGGATGTTGTCCATTACGCTGCCACTGAACAGGTGCGGCGTTTGCAGCACATAGCCAAGGTTGGAGTGCAGCCACCCCTGGCTGCGTTGGCGGTAGTCCACGCCGTCGATCTTGATCTGCCCAGAAGTTGGCTCGTAGAAGCGGCACAAAAGGTTCACGATAGTGCTCTTGCCCGCGCCGGTTTCGCCGACAAGCGCGATTTTTTCTCCTGGCTTAACGCGCAGGCTGAAATTGCGAAGAAGCAGCTTTTCGGCTTCGCCGAAGGGGGATTGGTCGTCGGCCTCGCTGCCGGCTTCGTCGCTAACGGGCTTGGTATTGTATGCGAAGCTTACGTCATCGAATACGATTTCGCCGGTTATCTCCTCCCAGTTTTCGGGGTGGGGGTGCTCTATATCGCCGTATTTCCGCAGGACGTCTTGGGAATCCGTTATATCCGGCTCTGTTTCCATCAGCGAGAATGTGCGTTCGGCGGACGCCTGCGCCGCCTGCATTTCCGAAAAGATGTGGGCGATGTGCTGGATCGGGTCAAACATCTGCAAGCTGTACGCTACGAACACGGCAAGCGTACCGAGGCTTATCGCCCCGGCCATTACGAGATGGCCGCCATTCGTAAGCACCATTGCCAGGCCGATGCTTCCCAGCGAAAGCACCACAGGCATGAACTTTGCGTTGAGCGTTCCCGCGCGGATGCTCGCGCGGCGCATATCCGAGGTAAGCGCGCTGAACTCGTCGAAGTTGCCGGATTCGCGGGTCAGGGTCTTGGTTGTGCGCGCGCCGTTAATGCCTTCATTAATTGCCCCGGTGATCTTGGAATTGGTCTTGCGAACCTCGCGCTGGGCTTTTATTATCCGGCGCTGGAAGAACATGGACACGATAATCAGCGGAGGGATTATCACCAGCAGTATTAGCGCGAGCTGTGTGTTGAGAGTGAACATTACGCCCACGAGTATGGTTATCATCGTAACCGTCCAGAATACGTCCAGTACGCCCCACGCCACAATATCGCCGATACGCTGTACGTCGGAAGTCACGCGCGCCATTATCCAGCCCACGGGCGTCTTGTCGTAGTACGAGAACGAGAGGTTTTGCAGCTTGCGAAAGCCCTCCCGGCGGATGTCATAGATTACGCTGGCCTCGATCTTGCCTGTGAAAGATATGAACATGTATATCGAAAACGTCTGTAGCGCGATCAATCCGAGGTATACGAACACAAACGGCACAAACGTATCCATCTCCCGCGCGACTATGAATGTGTCTATCGCGTACATGGTGGTCAGCGGCAGGACAACGTCGACGCCGGCGTCGAACACCATGAAGCCCATAGCGCCCAAAATCAGTTTCTTGTGCCGCTTCGCGAACGCAAAAATTTTCTTCCACGCGGCCGCGTCGAAGTTCTTGGAAAACTCCTGCTCTTCGAATTGTGTGGGTTGCGCTTGGTCGCTCATTTGCCGCCTCCTGATGACAAACCTGTTTGGTTATAATTCGTTGTCGTAATAATCTACCTTGCTGTCCAGCCTGTAGTTATCCCTTATTCCGCCGGATGATCGTACTCCTAATTTATTGGAGTGTGGATAATACACGATATCAGGCGTATTATTCGTATCTACATCCAAGTAGACCAGATTCTCTGTATCAGAAGTATTTATAAATTTGTGCGCGCCGTTTTTTCCGGCAGGGCAAACAATTACGTCTCCAGCCGTAATGGGGTGTTTCGCGTCAAAAGCCTCCAGAATGCCTTTGCCGGAAATAATATAGAAAACTTCTTCGTTGGTGCTGTGATAATGGAATGGGAAGCTTGATTTACCCGGCGGCAGAGAATAAAAAGCTACAACAGTTTGATTTCCTTCATTCGGGCTTGCAACTTCATACTTATACTGGCTGTCTGTAACTTCATACTTATATTTCTCGTATTGCGGATGTTCGTTATTATGTTCGGGTGTGATTTTATTCATATTTGTTATAATTATTTTGCTCACCGACGTTAACTCCTTCTATTAAATCTTGGATTTAAATACAGGCTATAAATCACCTCAAGCGTTTTCCGTCATGAACTCGTCTTCCATCATGGTCTGGATGTTCCAGATTTTGGAGTACAGGCCGTCACGCGCGACGAGTTCGTCGTGCGTACCTTTGTCCGTGATCTTGCCGTCCTCGACAACCAGAATCATGTCGGCGTCCATAAGGGTCGTGATGCGCTGGGAGATTATGAAGGTCGTGACGTCTCCCTGGCGCTCTTTGAGAGCTTGGCGGATTTGGGCGTCGGTTTCGGTGTCTACGGCGGAGAGAGAGTCGTCAAAGATAAGCACGTCGCTGTCCTTGATGATTGTGCGGGCAATGGCGAGGCGCTGTTTTTGGCCGCCCGAAAGAGTGACGCCCTTTTCGCCCACAATTGTGTCGTATGTTTTGTCGAACTTCTTGATATCACGGTGGACGCTGGCGGTTTTCGCGGCACGCTTGGCTTCATCCATGTCCAGACGATCCTTGGCCATCTTGAGATTCTCAAATACCGTTTTGGAATACAAGAATGGCTCCTGCAGCACGATACCGACTTTTTGGCGCAGCCATTTCTTGGAGATTGTGTTTATTGCGTGTCCGTCGATTGTTATCCGGCCTCCCTGGGGCTCGTATAGCCTAAGCAGCAGATGCATGATCGTGGACTTGCCGGAACCCGTGGAGCCAAGTATGGCCACGGTCTGGCCGTACTCCACACGAAACGACATGCCTTTCAGCACATGGCTGTCCTGCGTAAAGCCGAAGCGTACGTCGTCGAATACTATGTCCCCATTGAGCGGGGGGTTCTGCCAGCTTTCGTCCTCCGTGTCTTCCTTTGTGTCCAGGACTTCTTCGATGCGGCCAATCGCTACTTTCGACTGCCCGAATTCCGACAGTATCCGCCCAAGGTTGCGCACAGGCCACAGGAACGAGTTAGCATATGTAATAAAGGCTATGAACGTACCTACGCTGACCTCGCCGACCGAGTTGAGGTATATCGCGAATACGACAATCAGGCCGTACTGCATGAGCGAAAGCGCGTTGGAAACCGACCAGAACATCGCCAGAGCATCCAGCAGGCGGATCACGAGGTCCCTGAACTCGCTGTTCTTGACCTCGAATTTTTCGATCTCGAACTTTTCGCGGCCAAATGCTCTTACGACGCGCACTCCGCTAAGGTTTTCCTGCAATACGGTGTGCAATTCGCCTTCCTTTACGTCAACTTCGTGAAATATTTTCGAGACCTGCCGGTAGTACTTAACCGAAAACAGGACGATGAACGGCACAACCGCAAATGATATGAAGGTCAATTGCACGTGCAGCGTAAACATAAAGAATACGGCGATGACAAGGTTGAATATCATCCGCACAAGCTCGATTATCCGGGCCGCCAGAAATTGACGTATTGTGTTGACGTCTGATGTGCAGCGCTGGATCAGGTCGCCGGTCTGAGCCTTGACATGGTATTCGTAGGGGAGCTTTTGGATGTGGTCGTACAAGCTGTTGCGAAGCTTTAGCGCAACGCTCTCCGACGCGGTGACGATGCTGCGTCCGCGCAGGTACATAAAAAA
>Ga0131853_10004810_pt1 | contig 24235 bp, 25 predicted proteins | sample TergutLab28metaG_FD_92764 | JGI IMG/M metagenome (GOLD analysis project Ga0131853, IMG submission 92764) | Labiotermes labralis P1 segment gut microbial communities from Petit-Saut dam, French Guiana - Lab288 P1 (version 2) (version 2) | ecosystem: Host-associated > Arthropoda: Insects >...
GCAGAGCTTCTTTCTGCATGGTGATAGAATAATCACTATGGATTATCCAAATGCGGCAGAGTTGTTTGTTTGGTATGTTGTGCCAGTGGTTTTGCTCGCCTTGTTCTTCCTTGTGTTCAAGAGGAGCAAAACTACGCTGGTTGCCGGTCTGCTTCTCTCTTTAGCAGTAATCTCCCTTTTGGGGATTTTGATGCTGCAGCTTTATCTGAGTGATATTGTTGCTCTCAGGGTAATCATGGCAGTTTTGGCTATCCTCATCATCTTGCTCATGTCGTATGGTGTATATGTTCTCATTGCGGTTTTAGTGCTTAACACGCGTGACATCTTACGGCGAGAGCGACGGAGCTTGCAGCATGCCCTTACCTTGATACTGGCCTTGGCGTTGCTACTGTTCGTTATCATTACCCGTTTCATTGACTTCTCCTTGTTCCCGCTCTCTTTGCAGTTTTTGGCGTACGCCCTCTACGGCTTAATCATCTACTACTTTCTCCATCTGTTTGTTTTTGTCATCAGCGTGCTGCTCGCCAATTGTGCGCGACCTCAGTTAAACCAGGATTACTTGATAATCTTGGGCGCGTGGGTCAAAGACGGCAAGGTTCCACCTCTCTTAGCGAAACGGATTGACAAAGCAATAGAGTTCTACCAAAAGCAAAAGGAGCAGGGCAGCCCGCCTAAGCTGCTTATGTCTGGCGGGCAGGGGCCGGATGAGTCGTGCCCAGAGGCCGAGGCCATGAGGCGTTATGCCTTAGAAAAGGGTATTCCCGATGAGCATATTCTGGTGGAGTCTGCTTCAACATCCACCTTGGAGAATATCCGCTTTTCCAAGGAGCTTATGACCCGGGACTTTGGCGAAGAGTCGTACAAGTGCATCTTTGTAACCAACAACTACCACGTATTTAGAGCGGGAATCATAGCGCAAAAGGCAGGGCTCAAAATTGACGGAATCGGGTCAAAGACTGCCCTATACTATTTGTTCAACGCGGTGCTACGAGAGTACATTGCCTATCTCTACATCCATCGTTGGTGGAATGTCCTTTTGAGCGCCTGTGCCCTACTCGTTGGGTGCGGAGTGGCACTTGCGATTGAATTCTTGTTGTAGAATGATACTTGATAGCAAAACTTTACCAACAGGCTATGAGTGCTCCGTAGCAGTAGAAACGGGAGCTAGAGACTTAAGGGGTGATTATCTTGGATAGTATCCGCTCTTCCATCAACCTTTCTCAGAAGAAAGCTTTGCGAGTTTTTCTCAAATGTTCCGCCACATTTTTCCTTTTGATAGCCCTTGTTGCAGGGTTAGCGCCCACTTCGGGTATGGCGGTCTCTGCCCTGACCCCGGAGGTTTCCATCATTTTCTCGCACGACATGCACTCGCATTTTGACCCAGAGCGCTTCACAGATGACGGAAAGCCTGCCGAGAGAGGCGGCTTTGCCCGCATGCAAACGGTGATAGGCAACATCAAAAGCGACTACCCCGATACCTTCCTGTTTGATGCCGGCGATTTTGCCATGGGAACAATCTATCAAACCGTCTATTCAAGCGACGCGGGCGAACTGCGTTTGATGGGGCAATTGGGCTATGACGCGGTCACCTTTGGCAACCACGAATACGACTACCGCACCCAGGGCGCAACGGATATGCTGAGTGCCGCTCTCGCCAGTGGGGATACACTTCCGGCCTTAACCATTGCAAACATCGACTGGGATGCCACCTTTGCCGACGAGAGCCTCAAAAAGGATGCCGAGGCGCTGCAGGCAGCCTTGGATCGCTATGGTAATGTTGACTATCTGATCATAGAAAAAGGTGGCGTCAAGCTTGCCGTTTTTGGCCTTATGGGGATAAATTCGGCAAACTATGCGCCGCTCTCGGGCCTCATCTTCAAAGACCCTATTGATACCGCCAAGCATGTGGTTGCCGAGATAAGGGCCCAGACCAATGCCGACATCATCGTCTGTATATCCCACAGTGGAACCGACGATGATCCCAAAAAATCCGAGGACGAGCTTCTGGCCAAGGCCGTTCCAGAGATCGACGTCATCATAAGCGGTCACACACATACCACCTTTGAGGAGCCTCTGGCTATCGGCAACACCTTTATAGTTTCTTGCGGTGCATACACATTCAACCTGGGACATATGACCCTGGCACGCTTTGACGACAGATGGGTAGTCACCAGTTACGATTTAATTCCCATACGCGAGAACCTGACCAAGAATAAAGGAGTGGAAGAGTCTATTCTCATGTTCCGCGAACTGGTAGACGAGCACTACCTCAGCCTCTTTGATTACGAGTTTGACCAAGTGCTTGCCACCTCTCCCTTTGATTTTACGTCCATTGACCAGTTTGGTCTTGTGCAAGGAGAGGATACGCTGGGCAATCTGATCTCTGACTCCTATATCGATGCAGTTAAACGGGCAGAGGGGTCTGCGTATCGTGAGGTGGATGTGGCTGTGGCGCCAAGAGGCGTTATAAGGGGCTCGTTTGCAGTAGGTCCTATCACCGTTGCCGATGCCTACAATACGAGCAGCCTGGGTATTGGGCCAGATGGGATACCGGGATATCCGCTGGTAAGTATTTACCTGACTGGCGAAGAGCTTAAGACCATGGCCGAGGTTGACATTTCTGTCTCAACGCTGATGATAGACGCGCGGCTGTATGTCTCGGGCCTGTCCTATACCTACAACCCTTCGCGCCTCATTCTAAACCGGGTGACCGACGTGTACCTCATGAGCCCTGATGGCACTCTTTCTGAGATAGACAACAAAAAACTCTACCGCGTCATAGGCGGTTTGTATTCCTGCCAGATGTTGGGAGAGGTTGAGTCGCGCTCCTTTGGGTTGCTCAAAGTCATTCCTAAGGATGCAGAGGGTAATCCCATTGAGGATTTTGAGGAGCACATTGTTTACAGTAACGGTGTTGAGCTTAAGGAATGGGTTGCGCTTGCTGATTATCTGGCTTCGTTTGAGCCCGTGAGAGGCACGCCGCAGATTCCCGAGTACTACAATCAGTTTCATCAGCGCAAGATAGAAAATGACAGTAAATCGCTGATAGAACTGCTAAAAAACCCCAATAAGATCTTCTTTATCGTGCTGGCCGTGGTTGTTGTGCTGCTTGCGATAATCCTTACCGTCACCTTGCTAGTTGTGCGAAAAGCAAAACGCGCCAAGAAAAAACGCAAGGCAGAGGCAGCTTCCTTGGATTAGCAACGAGCGACTCATGGAACCTGTCCCCGTGAGTTGCGTTCCTGGCTCCTTCATGGAGCAAGGAAAGCACACGCAAGACTGGGAAGGTTCAGAACCGTCCACTGCTAAGGTATCAAAAAAGTTGGCGTTTCGTAATAAACGCTCAATAGTTGATTCCTAAGCTTGCGGTGCTCGGCAGCAAAACTGTTCTCTTCAAAGCGGAGTCTCTTTTCCAAATGCTTAGATATCACCCTGACCACGCCCTCAAAGCCTACAGGGCTGAAAAGCTGCTGCCTTGTCACAGAGACAACATTCACGCCCATCAGATTCAGAGCACTTCGTCTATTTGAGTCATCCGCAATGCGCTCTGACCCGGTGTGACAAAAGTCGCTATCGTATTCCACAGCAGTTTTAGTTTCCGGCCAAAACAGATCGCAGACATAATAGTCTTTCTTGAAATACTTCCTTGCACTTTTAACCAACTTGACCTGGCGGTTGAGCTTTGGTGGAGAAAACCCAAAACCACCGAGTTTATAGGGTAGGGTTAAGAATATGGCTAGCTTGGTTTCCATGGGAGACGCCGACCCATCCAGCAGATAACGCAGTGCTCGCTCAGCTTTTTTGTGGCCCCTGGCACCCTTTGTGCTCTCAAGGAAAGCTTCCAACTTTTTGGCACTGGTAAGTGCCTGACGGTTGTAAAAGCCCTTCTTAGGTACATTCTTATCGCCGAGAAGGGGCAACGAGTACACTCCACAAAGCTCATACCCCAATTCGACAAGCTCAATCAATGTTAAGCGCTCAGCCATCTGCAAAAAGCAAAACTCAGGTGAGCTCACCCCAAAATCTTCTCCTACATTCATGAAACTGCCGATAGGCGTTTCGCCACTATAAACGTGCTGGGTTTCAATAGTAGGCTTGCGACGGTTGCCTGGGCGCGCCAGTAGTATATGAACCGGCACTTCAAGCCCCGAGAGTGCCAACGAAGCTACCGGCGTTGCTCCTTTTGGAAGAACCACTCTGCATCGCCGATCTGCACTGTTCTCAGGCAAGGCACGCCTTTGACGCCAGTACTCCAGAGCTGATTCATGGCAGATAAATAACTTCATCAGATTATTCTAACAGTTAATGGCAGATAATTGCGTTTATGCTCGCTGTAACCTACAAATATGGCACCATTTTGCCCGAAAGGGGCCACTGACTACCCAACAAGAGGTCAAAAGCTAAGTCATCTCCCGTTTCAGCGAGCATAAACGCAATTATCTGCCATTAACTCTCCTCAAAAACTGGGGTGTCCGGGAGAAGCGGGGTAACTCAACCATTCAGGAGTACTCCAGCCGCTCATCGCAGGACAGGAGGTCAGTTCTTTTGTCCAGCAGTTCTCCTGCCCTGCCCAAGCTTAGATTGGGTACTTGAAACTCTTGTAAATCCTACTGTCTTCATCTATCTCTGTGAAAATAAAGTGCGGTGATGGCATATTTGCTGGAAACTCAATTACTATGTCATAGGTGGCCGAATCGCCAGGAGAAAGAAAGAAGTTATCTGGCATCATTTGAGTATTTAGAACCGTAACGCCACTTGCTGCCATGTGGTCATTGATTAGTGCAGTGTCTTCGAGGGGACTCATGGGGTAATACAGGGGCAAATCTTCATTATGCCGAAAGACGTCGGAGCTTACATACCAGAAATCCCAGGTACCAAAGGACTGTTGGTCAGAAAGTGAATTGGTGATGGTAACATTTGCGACGAGCAGCTGGTTGCCACCAGCAGCTGTATAGCCGCCATAGGAGGTTTCAGTTTCAATGGAATTGACGGTAAACTTAAACCACATGGTTTTATATTCGGTACCTGTATTTGCGGTAACGTCGCCCCCGCAGCCGGTAAAAGTGAGTGCTGCTGCCGCAAAAAGGCACATAAGTAAAACTGCAATCCGACGATTAAATGCCTTCATACTCTTCCTTTCCCACACAACCCGTTGCCTATTAGTATAAACAATACTTCGCCTCAGACATATTGAGACACATATTATTAGACAAGACGGTTAGACAAATAGTGGAGACAGCCCCTTGAGACAAGAGAACTCATATGACCCCTGTCAGAGTGTATGAAAACTCCCTGTCATTCGCCGGCTTGACCGGCGAATCCATGACACCCAGTTTCAGTAAGCTTTTGACTTACCGCCGATGCCTTTTACCGCAGCTTGTCCGGTTCTGGTAGCTGGATATTGCTATCAATCGTTATTGATTTTATTACCGGTTTATCTTCCTCGGCTACGGCACCATTGGCACCCGAATTAGGGGTATTTGCGATTCTATCAACCACATCCATGCCCTGGATAACTCTCCCAAATGCCGCATATTGTCCGTCTAGATGATAGCTGTCACCATGCATGATAAAGAATTGTGATCCTGCTGAGTCATAATCATTGCTCCGCGCCATCGACAACACACCGCGCTCATGGCTCAGGTCATTCGTAATGTTGTTGTCTTGAAACTCTCCCTTGATCGAGTAACCTGGACCGCCACCGCCAGTCCCAGTGGGGTCGCCGCCTTGGATCATGAAGTCCTTCATTATGCGGTGGAATGTCAGTCCGTCATAAAAGCCCTGCCGTGCCAGATAGACAAAATTCCTCACAGACTGCGGAGCCAGGTCTGGATAGAGCTCCAGGATTATAATGCCACCATCTTCCATGATGATTGTAGCCTGAATTATATTTTTCGTCAGGTCCTCCAGCGACAGCGGTCCCCCTTGTTGAGGCTCGTTTGAGCCTGCGTTGGATTGAGACTCACCTGAGCTATTATTGGCGCCGGGGGTACAACCTATGGCAAAGCAAATAATCAGGCATAATACTGCGCAAAGGGCGATGATGGCAAAACGCTTCATAAAATCCTCCTCGTGTGAATCATTAACCCAACTATTCTACTGTCAAACCCTGCCTCAGGTCAAAAAAGGCAAGGGAGCAGGACTCACAAGACTCATGGGGAAAATAGGACAGCCTCCTGTCCCATTAATTGTATTGAGCGGTGAGACGCATAAAAAATGCAGAGAGCTCGTCGTGTGCATTGGGATAATGATCCCCGTACGTGAGTAACTCAGCGCCGTTGTCATATTTTACTTCGAGAAGAAAACTACTGTGAATTGTTATTCCGCTGTCTTGTACGATTCCGTGATACTGTGCAAGGCCACTGCGGTCAATGAGCTCCTTCAGGTCTTGTAGCGCGCTCAAGTCTACTCGCCTTTCGTAGGGTTCATCACCTTCGTGATAATAGTCTTTCCACACCCTGAGGATTGCAGCGTCGTTATCTTTAATGAGTTCAAATCTGCCGCTTGGCCCCAATTCCTGCTCAAAACGGTAGACAAAGCTGATAATTTGCCCGGAATAATCTTGCTGCTTGGGCTTTTCTCCGCCAATGTAGTAATGGTATTCTCCAGTACCTGGACTGGCTCCTCCGCATCCGCAAGCCGTTATCAATAAAGTCAGCAGCAATACTAACGAGATACACTTTTTCATTTCATTCTCCCATATCGGTGGGCGCTGATGGGTTTACAGGTGGGCGAACATAAACAGCATAATTACGATGGCGAGGACAATTGCGATGACACCAGTGATTGCGTACACTTTGTAAGAGATACCTATTTTCCCTTTGCCTATATTATAGTTCCAGAGGAGTCCAAAGATGATTCCGCCAAAGAAGCAATTGAGGAATGAGGCGGCGGCACTAGATTGCATCTTTGGCGCGGGCCCAAACAGAGATGGATAAATGGCGAGCGCATAGTAAATCGAAATAACTACAAAAACCAGCGCGATTATCATGAGAACGGTGCCTACTGCCACTAACTGCTCAATCGAACTAAAGCTTAGGGCCTCTGGCACAGAGCTTATAAGATTGCTGAAAAAAGACCCGGTGACCAGACCCCCGATTGCAGCACCAATAGAGAGTTTCCATAACCTGAGGAAAGGTGCATCAATCTCGTGTGCCGGCAGGGGCGATGCGAACACAGGCTGCCCATAAGGCTGTGTTGGCTCATAAGGTAGTTGCGGCGGGATGTTCCAGTGTGGAGTCTGCCCGTGCCCGAGGCTTCCGGCTTGCTGGTTGTAAAGACTTACATCGCTATTGTCGTATCTTGTGTCCATGACTGTTTACCTTCCTTGGTTTTTAGGTTGCCGCGTTATAGTTGCTCTAGCTTGAATACCCAACAGACTGCAGAAAAGTTGCATGCCTGTCACATTTCCTTGTCACACGTCCCGTGTCAGGCTAGTTTAACTCCAGTTGTAATTCCGTTAAGTCCCCATCAAGATTAAGTTAAGAAGTGCGTGGTATCGTGTCATCATGCAGGTTTTATCAAAAGCAGAAAGGCAGTGGCACGCATGCTTGAAAAGCACAATCAGCTCAGCGCCCATGAGGTGCTCTCTACCTATTTTGGATACGACACCTTTCGTCCCGGGCAGGAGGAGTTAATCAAGGCTCTGCTCAACGGCAGCGATGTGGTGGGCATCATGCCAACGGGAGCAGGAAAATCTCTCTGCTACCAGATACCTGCATTGATGATGGAAGGCATAACCTTGGTTGTCTCGCCCCTGATAGCGCTCATGAAAGACCAGGTTGGCGCGCTGGTGCAGCAAGGCGTTTCGGCGGCTTTAATCAATAGTTCGCTCGGCCCCGGCCAGATAAGCGAGGCAATCAGCAATGCGCAAAGGGGAGTGTATAAAATCATCTATGTTGCACCTGAGCGCTTGCAGAGTCAGGAGTTTTTAAAGCTTTGTATGTCAGCCGATATAGCCCTGGTGGTAGTGGATGAGGCGCACTGCGTCTCCCAATGGGGTCACGATTTTCGCCCCAGTTATCGAGAGATTGCGGGCTTTGTAAAAAGCCTGCCCAAGAGACCAATTGTCTCCGCCTTTACCGCCACGGCAACGGCGGAGGTAAGGACAGATGTCATTGAGTTACTGGCCCTCCAAGATGCACATGTTTTGGTTACCGGCTTCAATCGCGAGAATCTCTATCTGCGAATAATCCGCACAAGAGACAAGATGGCCGAGCTGCTGGACTTTTTGAAAGAGCGCACTGATGAGCGCACTGATGTCTGCGGCATAGTCTACTGCGCCACCCGCGCTGACACCGAGGAAGTCTGTCTGGGATTACAGGAGCAAGGATACTCAGCAACGCGCTATCACGCCGGCTTAAGCAACAGCGAGCGCCTCAAAAACCAGGACGACTTTGTGTATGAGCGCAAGTGCATCATGGTGGCAACCAATGCCTTTGGCATGGGCATCGACAAGAGCAATCTTGCCTTTGTGGTGCACTACAACATGCCCAAGAACGTTGAAAGCTACTACCAGGAAGCCGGACGAGCCGGGCGCGATGGGCAGCCAGCAGTCTGCCTGCTCCTCTATAGCCCCAAAGACGTTGAGACCGGAAAATTCCTCATCTCAGTAAGCTATGAGGAGAGCGACTATGACCACAAAACTCGCGAGGCCCTGCAAGCCAACGACCTGGAACTGCTCAAAAAGATGACCTGGTACGCCACCACGAGCGACTGCTTGCGCGGCTATATCCTCAAGTACTTTGGGGAGACGGCGTTGGTGTTTTGCGGCTACTGCTCCAACTGTGATACGGAGTTTGAGTCCCTCGATATCACGGTTGAAGCCCAGAAGATTATCTCCTGCGTTTTACGCCTTGCCAGGCAAAACAGAGCCTTTGGCAAAGTGCTCATCGCAAAATCGCTCCGCGGCAGCAAGGAGCAACAACTTACCTCGCGAGGCCTGGACAGGCTGAGCACCTATGGCACCATGGCTGAGATACCGATGAAGCGGGTTATGGATATCATCAATTACCTCGTAGAAAAAGACTGGATAGCCCAAACCAACACAGAATACCCCACCCTGGGGCTCACCGAAAAATCGGCTGAGGTCATCAAAGGCAACGTAAAGATCATCATGCAGCTGCCCAAGGTGGCTCCGCCCAAAAGACCAACGGTGAGGGAAAAACGTGCAATGCAAACAGGTGAGCACAAGCACCCAGAACTGTATCAACGCCTAGCGGCACTGCGCAAACAACTGGCCGATAAAGCCGACGTGCCCGCCTACATCGTATTCAGCAACGCCACCTTAAACGATATGTGCCACAAACTCCCCCAGACCCTAGAAGAATTCAACCTTGTCAACGGAGTAGGGCAAACCAAACTTGAAGCCTACGGCAAGGTCTTCACTCAGGAAATCCAAGCCTACCTGAAAAGTGATTAATGAGTGCGTGTAAGTGTCAGGAGGTACGACAGGCTGCGTGATAACTCTTCTCCTTGTCGTTCTGAGCGAAGCGCGCAGCGCGTAGTCGAAGAACCTAGGCGGTGAGTCGCTGTCTAGGCCCTTCGGCTACGCGCTGCGCGCTACGCTCAGGATGACAGGAAGGAGAAGAGTTATCACGCAGCCTGACACCCCGTGACACATATGACCCCATTACACGTGCGAAAACGTGCGTCACGGGATCGCATCTCTTGACCAGACGTATACTGTAGTATACAATTGCATTATGTACGAGGTGAAAAAGACAACGGAATTTGAGGCTTGGTTTACTAAAAAGCTTGATGTCACCGCAAAGGCCCGCATTAGCATTAGGATTGACCGTATTATGATGGGCAACCTAGGGGATTCTAAGTCGGTTGGTTACGGAGTGACAGAGTTACGGATTGACTTTGGACCAGGCTACCGCTTGTACTATGCAAAGCGAGGAAAACAGATAATTCTTTTATTGATAGGTGGCGATAAATCAACGCAGAGCAGAGATATTGAGCTGGCAAAGAAGCTCAGTGATGAGTATGAGTGAGGTGAGTAAAATGAAAAAGGCAACAGCATGGGACAGTGCGAAGTATCTCGATAGCGATGAAGCCATCGCCTCATACTTGAGTGCAGCGCTTGAGGAGGGCGATACTGAGCTGCTTAATGTTGCCCTAGGCAATATTGCTCGGGCAAAGGGCATGACACAGTTAGCAAAAGAGACCGGAATTACCCGAGATGGTCTTTACAAGGCACTCTCTCCGGGAAGCAATCCTTCGTTCAGTACTGTGCAGAAAGTCGTCAGCGCCTTGAATCTCCGCCTGGAAGTGGTGAAGGCCTCATAGTGGGACAATGGGGACGGGGTGTCGCGGGGCACCTCCCCGCAGGCACCCAATCCTGTCTGCAAAGTGATCTATAATTAGTGGAACAACCGCCCTCGGTTTTCCGCTGGCAGACGAGGAAAAAGTGATATCAAATAAAATTGCAGAGTTCATTATTAGACGTGCAGTTGCAATGCACTCAATAAAGCAAAAAGATTTAGTTAACTGGGAGCCGTGGGTTGGCTGCAAGCCGATAAGTGAAGCATGCAACAATTGCTATTACTATGTTCAGCACCCATCAAGATTTGAAAAGGGGAGCGTTCAAAAAACCAAGGATTTTGATAAACCAAAGTCTCAGATTTTACCCGGAAAACTTGTAGCGACTTGCTTCATGACCGATTTCTTTATCGAAGAAGCCGATGAGTTCAGACACGAGATATGGCAAATCATCAAAGAGAGAGATGATTTGCCTTTTATCATCCTCACCAAAAGAATTGAACGAGTCAGGCAGTGTTTGCCCGGTGATTGGGGAGATGGGTATCAAAATGTGATTTTAGGGTGCACGATAGAAAACCAAAAACGAGCCAACCAAAGATTGCCAGTGTTTGCAGAGCTTTCCGCAAAGTACAAATTCATTTCATGTGTGCCCCTGTTGGAGAAAATTGATTTGTCAGCTTATTTGGATAGAATAAAGTTTGTTGCTGTTGGCGGAGAATTTGGGAAAAACGCGAGGGTGTGCAATTACGATTGGATTCTAGATATAAGGGATCAATGTATCCAGAACAAGGCAACTTTTTGGTTTAAAAGCTCCGGCTCAAGACTAATGCAGAGCAATACAATAAAGAACATACACCCGCTTTTACAAAACAGCTATGCAAAAAAAGCAAATATCAACGTTCTGCAAATTGAGAACCTGGATGTTAGGAGAGCATTTGAACAAGGAGGGGTTGTGTTGTGAAGCATATACCTAACATTATTACCTCCACGCGGTTTGTTTTTGCTCTCCTGTTGGCATTCTCGGAACCTCTCTCAATACCATTCTGGATATTCTATGGCTTAGCTGCAACCACAGACTTAATCGATGGACCAATTGCCAGAAAACTCAAGGCAAAAAGCAACTTTGGGGCAACACTTGATACCACTGCAGATATCTTCTTTCTCCTCTGCATAATGTTTTGTGTGTTTCCTATCTTGGAAATCACCGTCTTTTCATATATTTGCATCGGCACAGTTTTCTTATTCAAGGCAATTTCAATGGTCTATGCGAAAATCAAATACAAGAAGATAGTGTCCTATCATACTTACTTCAACAAGATTCTAGCGCTGTTTTTATTTTCCTTCCCCATTTGGATAGTGTTTGTAGACGAGAACATCATAATTCCCGTATTGGCAGCACTACAGATAAGTGTATACATTGAAGAACTTCTCATAACACGCATGAGTGATACACCTGATGCAAACATAAAAAGCATCTTTCATCTGAGAAAGCAGAAGCTATTGGATTAGACTGCTGAAAAAGAGCCGCCACTTTTTTAGCTTTCTAGCCTTGCGTGACATAAGTTTGCAAGCTTTTCACAAGAGAGAGGCCTATAGTATGGCTGAACTACACAGCAACAATGATTCGAGAAAACGGCGAAACGCCATGATGAGACGCTTGGTCATCAACACAGTTCTTTCCGGGCTGCTTTTTGGGTATCTGGTTACCCTGTTTTTCTTCTTGTTGATTGGATGGGCGATTGGTTGGAGCGAAGCGCTTAGGTTCTGGCTGCAATTTGGCTCGTTAGCTGCCCTCTTTTGGATAGTCTGCGTTGGTCTTCTTATGATTTCGCAAAAGAGAAAAGCACGAAAAATGTGTCTCAGTATCGAATCAAGAACCCCAGTTTTGTTAGACGGAGGGGCAAGTCACTGGAGAGGGAAGATCAATGACGGCGGCTGGCTATTCCTTACAAAAGAGGGGTTGTTATTCAAGCCGCACGCGGTGAATCTCAGTTGGCAGGATGTGTGGATCCCAAGCGAGATGATAGTCGGTGCGCATAGGTACAACAACTTAGGAATAATGCCCAACGGTTTATTGCTGGAACTGAAGAACGGAGCACAGGAGAAGTTTGTGGTGAACTGGCCCAGTGAATGGGTAAGGATGATCAACAATACGTCCCCCTATCAGGTTTAACCCTAAGAGATTTCTGGAACAGAGGGACGGGGTTAGTGTACCAATTTGGCCCTGAGTCAATGGGGACGTGGCTCCGGTGAGTTTCAATGCTGCTTGAAGGAGAGCCCAGCTACTTATTGACTCACGTAGCACGTATGGTTTTATGGCCAGCTACTAACTTATAATAGGTGTTGAGCCAATACGTAAAGGAGTATCTTTGCCAGACACTGCGTGCAAGAATTGCGGGTCAAAGAGATATGCCATAGAGTCCGGACAGCTATTATGCAGGGACTGTGGTGCCGAGTATTCCAGTGGCGAGATTAAGGCACCTGATCGACTTATCGAGATATTCATTAAAGCAGTCTTAAATGGAGACGAAGGTGCAAAACAAAGACTTTCCAACGTTATCAAAGGCGAGAAAAGGTCTCAAGCAATTAGTTATTTAGAACATCTTGCTGAAGCAGGAAATATTGTTGCTAAACGCAGCCTTGCGTTTCTGGTGAGAGAAGTTGACCGAAGCCGTGCTATTGACCTATACAGGCAAGCAGCTAATACAGGTGATTCAGAAGCTTTATTCAATTTAGCTGAGATGGCTGAAGGAGAGGATTATCACAAAGCACTCCTGCTTCTAGAGCAAGCTTCCGAAGCAGGAAATCTACAAGCTATGAACAATCTTGCATTGTTACTTGAGGCTGAGAACCGTGACCGCGCTTTTGAGCTTTTGGAGAAAGCGGCAGAAGGAGGGGATTCCTGGGCTTTGACTAATCTTGCTATTCGAGTTCAAAATGAAGACCGTGAACGCGCGATAGAGTTGTTAAAACGCTCTTCAGATATTGGAGATGCCATCGCCATTAATTACCTTGCTGTCATGATAGAAAATGAAGATCGTGACAGCGCCAAACGACTGTATGAACAAGCAGTAGGACTTGACGATGCCAACGCTATGTCGAACCTGGCTATTCTTATCTTGAGCGAGAATCGAGGAAGGGCTATCGAGCTTTTTGAACGTGCAAGTGAACTTGGCTTAACGAGTGCGATGGTTAACCTTTCCGATTGCATAATCAATGAAGACCAAAAACGCGCTATAAGCCTTCTCGAACAAGCAGTTTCCCTGAGCGATAATCTAGCAAAGGAAAAGCTTTTACAGCTTCAGCAAATTGAGCGTCAGGAAAAAGAACGTCGTATACGCGCAGAACAGCAACGCATACGCCAAGAGCAACAGCGCAGGCTTACAGAGCAGCAGCGCATGCGTGCAGAGCAGCAATCTCGAAAACTTGAGACAATCCCTCCGGAGAAGAATGCATTGACTGAGCCTAGCGATATCGCTGGCGAGAGGATTCTCCTTAAAGCGCATTCAAGCGAAAAGAGTAAAAGAGATTTTTATCTGAGAGAGGCCAAGAGAAGAGGTGTCATTGAGTTGATTCACTTCACCAGAATTGAAAACCTGGATTCAATTCTGCTGTATGGCATCAGTCCACGGTGTGTATTAGATAGCAACCGAGTCCCCTACATGCACAATGACACAGGCAGGTATGATGGTTATCAAGACGCGTCTTGCCTCTCGGTCTCATTTCCCAATTCAAAGCTGTTCTATACCTTTCGAAAATCAAAAGGTGGGACATGGGCAGTGTTTTCGTTATCCCCAGACCTGTTCTTGTCAGACTCAATAGAGAAATTCTATTTCTTTGAGCGTAATGCCTCTAGAGGCGACTCAAATAGATGCTCGTTTCGAGAAATGTTCGGAAACCCGTCATCGAAGTATCCTGAAGATGTCCAAGCCGAGATATTGGTTTTCGGCGTGGTGGATTCTCGGTTTATCAGCAAAGTCTATGTGGAGACAGAAGAAGACCGCAGGGCTCTTGGGAGTATCGGAAAACCTATAGAGGTGCGCGGTGGGATGTTTCAACAAAGAGAATGGGTAATATAGCTATGAGCAAATCAGAGGCGATTACCTCACGGGTTGTTTTTTTCGTCGGCGACGACAAGGAATTCTTCCAAGAAAAAGCGATTGAATTCACATGGTACATGGGGATGAGTTGGCAGCAGCGCCAGCGCTCATCTATCTCACTGCACGAGTCAATCAGAAGACTGTATCCTGGCATAAGAGTGATTGAGGCATCAACCAAGTCAACCGACTACGAGCTTGGGAGATCTTTGAGCGCCTTTAATCTCACTCTGGAGGGCATCCCTATTGAGAATGTCTTCCAGGCATCAAAAGTGTTCAGCGACGGAGGACCCTACCATGATTTGCTTGATGTGTCACCAAAAGAAGCCAGGTCCGATGAGCGAATCAAGATAGACAGCAAGAATAAAGACAGAAGGCTAATCACTTTTCGATACAAGCAAGTAGACTACCCTCTCAAGCCAAGGTCAATGTTCTACGACTATATCTACATCAAGGCATTGTCAGAGCACCCTGAATTGGCTAGTAGAATCTGTGAGTATGATGTCTTTACAGATATTGAGTTCAACCAAAAAGTGCCTTATTCAGATAGAGTCGGCCCCTTTAACTGCCAGGCCAGAGCTTTGGCAATTTTTGTTAGCCTTGAAAGAAATGGCCTGACCAATGAGTACTTAAAAGATCCAGGTTTTCCAATGAATAGAATTTATGGACACGCCAGTTTACCAAGCCAAGGCATGCTTGATTTGGGGTGATGTAGGCACAATAGTGATTACTCGAAATAGCTCTTAGGGGGGGGCATGGACATAGTAATCGGCGATTCAGAGGCATTCTGAACTCATGGGTGAACTCATGGGGACAGGTTCCGTGAGTTATTTGCAACTCATGGGGACAGGTTCCGTGAGTTATTTGAATAACTCACGGAACCTGTCCCCATGAGCTCATGAGCTATGTTTTCGTTGCTCAAGTAGCACGAGTAGAATCGCCGAGAAATGAGCCGCCAGTAATACGAAAAGTAAGATATAGGGAGACATTTCCGAAATTCGTTCAAGAGGGGAGGTGGTTTCAAAGAAATAGCGGACAAGGAACCTCAGAAGCAAAGCCGCAGGCAGCCCTGTCAGAATCAATCCAAAGGCTTGTCTGACACGGGATGGGTGCGGGATAATCATCACTATGGCCGCAACGAATAACACTATTCCTGTTACCAGGATTATCATTGTCATCATGAGGCCAACTGTGAAAAAAGCACCCTCAAACCCGCCAGGATTAATATTTACCGGCCAGCCGTCTCTTCCCATGATGTAGGTTACAGAGGAGTCACTGAAGTATACGTAGTAAATCACCTTGAGGGCGCTTACATTGGAACTAATCTCCATCTCAACGATAAGCCCAATATAAAACAAACCAAGTATCAACACTAAAAACGAAGTGATGAACAAGGCAAAGTCCCTTGAGCTTAACGAATTCATCGCAACACCTTTCTGGCTGTCCCTTGTCCCATGCGGGAAAGGAAGAACAGCATTTCTACCCAGTAAACCTCGCAGCTGTAATAAAGGTTGCATACAAGACATAGTCAGTAGGGACGTATAATATAAACTCCAGGCGTGACTCACTTCTGACCCAGAGAGAGCGCGTGATGCGTAAGAGTTTTTGCATATATCAGCGGCATTATGCAGCGTAGTAGTAGCTTCTTTTCATCAGTAACACCGCGACTCAAGGAGACTCAATGGCTGAGACAGGGTTATTCATCACAAAGACCATCATCGTTATACGGCATGCTAAGTCAGATTGGACTACGGGTGCCGCTGATTTTGATAGACCTCTGCTCCCGCGAGGGCGAAAGGATGCCTTTGCCATAGGAGCCCTGCTTGAACCCTATGACATTGATCTGGTTTGGTGTTCAGCCGCCAAGCGCACCCAGGAGACCTGGGAGCAAGCGTGCCTGGGTGGGGCTCATGCGGAGGAGGTGGATTTCCGTCGTTCTTTCTATAGTGCGTGGACGAATTCTCTCATCTCAGAAATGACTACGCTCGATGAATCGCTCTCCACGCTCGCCCTTGTTAATCACCAACCCACGGTAGGCGATCTGGTAGATACCCTTGCCCAGCCCAGTGATTTAGCGACTCAAGTAGCCCACCACTTTCCCACTTCTGGTGTGGCCATTCTCACCTATCAGGGATTGTGGGAAGAGCTTCACCCCGGGCAAGCGATTCTTGAGAGTTTCACACGCGTGCGAAGGGACAAGAGGTAGAGCAGCTAAGAATACTATCCCTGCTGCACCAAAGGGTCGCGGGAGAAGATGCTGTCGTTGCAACGGTAGGTGAGTTCCACTGCAACCGAAAGGGGAACCTTTCTGACTAAGGATTCTTCAGCCATACTTCAAGCCTGTCATCTTTTCTATGACATCTTGTCTAAGATAGAGTGGGTAAATCCAGTCGCCACCGGCATCATAGGTTTCTTCTCCTTGCAAAAAGGCAAGCAATACTTCGTAGTCGCTCACATTTGAGGTCTCAACTAGATGGTAGTTGGCATCTCCCTTGAATTTGATGCCAAAAATCGTCCGAATCCTTACTGAGTCTGTTCCGGTACACCGCTCGCAAGAGATGCTGACATCAAGCGTTACATCAAAGCCCTCCGAGATTATTTCATTGACTACAGCTTCAATGCGCTCAAGGGATTCCATCCGCCAGTCCTCGATTTTAGCGTTTGCATTACAGGTGCTGCAAGCAAGGTGCTTGTACTCAGGTTCAACTGGCATCGTTTCATAGCACATTGCGCCCATAACAATCAGAGTTTCATCGGGGTTTTCTGCAAGCTCTCTCAGGCGCTCATTGAGCTCATCGCGAGTGAGCCCACTTAAGGAGTCAAGCTCATCTAGCCTAAAGCTGAAAGACTCTCTGCCGGTGCAGGCAGCCAGCAGCCCAGAAAACGCTACCGAAAGCGCCACACCAATCTTCATAAATGCTCGCCGGGAAATATCTTTGGCCATAGCTACTCTCGTTCCTAGTGTTTACTACGCAGTGCTTGCTAAAGGACAGTCTTGTATCCTGGCATCGCTGGCTATTATAACCAGTTTTTCCAGTAAGGCTTGGTCGACAAAGAAGTGCTGTGCAAACCATTAAGCAACATAATTCGGGCGATACTTTACTTCTTTTTTCAACGCACCACCATCTTTGCTACAGCGCTAGTACTTAAAATACGATTCAGAGCAACAAAGTGTCGGGAACTTCTTCATGCGACAGTGTATACGTCCCCCTTGACACAGATTCCGCTATTTTTATCCCAAATGCATCGAAAAAGGCGATTTTTAGCTGCTCTGAAGTAACTGCCATTTCTCGCATCAGGCTCAGGTGCTGGTAGATGGCTCGTTGAAAAAGCAGTGCTTTTTCGAACTCCCCAAAATCGCCCTTTTCGATGCATCTGGGCTAGAAATGGCGCATTCTGTGGCACGGGACTCCAAAGCAGCCAAACTTGACAGCCTACAACGACGGAACGGCGTTCCGTTTTTCTGTGTGTCATACTTATTCGCCCCTTGTTACACAGAGCTACGATTTGTCGAATTCGCTGATTTGTGCTTGTAGATAGCGTGTGATTGTGGTGATGATGCGTCTCATCTCTGTCACCGCTTGTGCCGGATACTTTCCCAGGGCTGTTTCTTCGCTGAGCATCGTCACGTTAACACCGTCGAGCACCGCATGGGCTACATCGCTGGTTTCTGCTCGGGTGGGGCGTGGGTTGTCTACCATGCTCGCCAGCATCTGGGTTGCCACGATACTGATCTTTTGATACTTCTTACATAAGTCAACTATGCGCCATTGAACAACCGGAACCAACTCTACCCCGATTTCATAGGCCATGTCACCGCGCGCCACCATGACAGCGTCACTAGCGCGCACTATTGAACCTAAAACGCCTTTTTGCACCGCAGCCTTGGTTTCAATCTTGGCGATAATCTGAGCTTGCGAACCATGATTGCGAAGAATCTTACGCAATACCTGAATATCTTCTGCGGAGCGCACAAACGACATGCAGATAAAGTCAAAATCCTCTTCAAGGATGAACCTTAAGTCAGCTTGGTCTTTGGCGGTAATCGGGTCTCCAGTAAAATCCGAGTCAGGCAGATTGATACCGTTGAAACTGGTCAGATAGCCACTGGAAAGGGCCCGAACCGTGACGGCACTGCCTTCTACCGCCAGTATCTCGGCTTCGACCTTGCCGTCGAACAAGAAAATGCGCTGATGCAGGCTAACGTACGGAGCAATATCATATTGAATGGGCAAAATAGTATTGCCGCCCTGCTCTGCTCCATACACCAGAGCCAACTCGTCGCCAGCCTTAACGTCAAGGCGTCCTGTCAGTCTGCCTAGACGAATCTTTGGCCCAGCCAAATCCGCAACGATAAAGACTTCCCTGTTGAGTTTTGCGGCAATCTCTCTGACCCACTGAACCTGCTGTTTTGCATCATTGTGATTTGCATGACTAAAATTGATGCGGATTCCATCAGCCCCGGCAGCAATAATCTGCTCAATGCCATCACAGCTGCCATTGCCGTTGAGAGCCCCAATGGTAGCAAGAATCATGGTTTGTTCCCCTGCTGGCATATTCATGCGCAAAGTTTATCAGAATCACCAGGGGTGCGCCTGGCTTAGGAGTTCCGCCCCTGCTGCACCAAGGGGTCGTCAGAAAAGATGCTGCCGTTGCAGATGTGTGCCACCTCTCTGCAGCCGGCGTCGCAAAAATCTTGATTATCACATCCTGTGCAAGAGGTTGGTCGGTAAGCCCGCAGTCGAAAAGCTTGCCAATACTTGTTCTCAGAAAAATCATCGAGGGTGCCCACGCGCACCGGGGAGTGATTGCAGGCGCGCACGTAACCACTGGGATCAATCACATAAAAACCTTTAGCGGCCGAACAAATATGACCAAAATGAATCTGCTTATACTGCTCTGGGTTGTCAATGGCACAGTAGGGAACCTCAGTTCCTAACATACCCCGTCTTTTGGAAATTGAGAGCACTTCTTCTGCAGTGGCGAGCATCTCATTGACATCAGCACGGCTGAGCTCCAGTCGCTTTCTGTGCTTAAGACCTCTTCCGCCAGGTAAAAAACGGTTAAGCAAGATGGTTTTGCTTCCGGCAAGCAGCGCGCCCGCAACAGTCTCATAGAGCTCAAACTTGTTGAGTTTGGTTACGGTGATGCCGGTGGTAACGTGCAGCCCCAGATTGCTGGCGCGTTTGACCCAGCTGAGCACTTGTTCCGCTCCTTTGGAACCCGTGTGCTTGCGGTAGGTTTTGACTCCAGGCAGACTCGTGCTCAAAGCAAAGTCATGCTTTTTCAGCAAGATGAGCACCTCATCTGTAAGCAGCAGGCTGTTGGTGATGAGGCGCTTGCTTTTGATTTCCTCATGGGTGCCAATATAGTCTAGGATATCTAAGATGTCGGAGCGCATGAGCGGCTCGCCCCCCGTAAGGGTGACATTTTCGGAACCGAGAAGTACCGCCTTGTTGATCGCAGTCTTCCACTCATCAGTTGTGAGCTCTCTTTGTATGAAGCTTTTATCTGCCTCCCACGGGCATGAGCAAAATATGCAACTGTTATTGCAACGGTAAGTGAGCTCTACTGCAACCGAAAGGGGAACCTTTCTGGTAAGGGATTCCTCAGTCATGCTTCAAGCCAGTCATTTTTTCAATAACGTCTTGTCTAAGATAGAGTGGGTAAATCCCGTCGTTCCAGGTGGTATGGGTTTTTTCTCCTTGTAAAAAGGAAAGTAGTATTTCGTAGTCGCGCACATCTGAGGTCTCAACCAGATGGTAGCTTGCGTCATCTTTGAACTTGATGCCAAAAATTGTCCGATACTTTGCAGACTCTGCATCAGCACACTTTTTGCAAGAGATGATGACATCAAGCCTTACATCAAAGCCCTCTCGGATCATTGTGTTGACAGTAGCTTGGATACTCTCAAGAGAGTTCATCTGCCAATCTACCATTTGAGCGTTTGCACTACAGGTGCTGCAAGGAAGCGGCGAGTATTCAGGCTCAACAAATGTTGGGATATAGCACGTTGCGCCCGGGCTGATTGGGAGTTCATCAGAATCGACTGCAAGCTCCCTCAGACGTTCGTTAAGCTCTTCACGAGTAAGCCCATTGAGAAACTCAAGCTCATCTAACTCAAAGTTGTTACCCCCTCTGCCGGTGCAAGCAGCCAACAGCCCAGAAAACGCTACCGAAAGCGCCACACCAATCTTCATAAATGCTCGCCGGGAAATATCTTTGACCATTGCCACTCTCTTTCTAAATATCTACCATACAGTATTTAGCGCACCTGCTGATAGATTTTCTTGAGTGTTTCGAGTGCTTGGGGGTATTCAAAGGTGGCGCTCATGCCAAACTGTGTGTAAGGCAGATCAAAGACATTGCCATTTTGCACGGCGTCGAAGTGCTTCCAGATGTCGTTTTCTTTGAACTCTTTGTCAAACATTTCTATTACATCGGCGGGCAGTGCGTGCGCTGCGCGTAAGATAATGTCGGGTTTGCGAGAGAGCATGTCCTCGGTGTTTGCAGAGATGAACTCGGCGCTCTCGCCCTCATACACGTTGACTGCGCCGGTCATGGCAACCAGTGAGCCGATGTACGAGCTCTCTGTTGCTACCAGATACGAGCCGGGCAGACCCATCAAAATCAGTACTCGTGGCGGCTCGTCAAAAGCGATTTCCTCTACGTATTGGGCTTTGAATATCTCGTACTCGGCAACCAGCGCCTGTGCCTCTTGCTCGCGCCCCAGAAGCGGACCCAGCTCTGCAATAGCGGCATACATGTGATCAATGCTGCGCAGATTAAGAAAGGCCACATCAAGGCGCGCAGCCTCAAAACGCGGAGAGAGACTCGCTTCAAGTGTCTTGGGAGCAAAGACCCAGTCGGGTGAAAGCGAGCGGATAATCTCCATATCAGGATTCATAGAGGCACCTACATTTGCCGCGCCCGCAAAGCGGTCCGATGCCTCAAGCTCAGTTTGCGGCACCCCAATCACATCAACATTCAGGCGCGCCATAATCTCTGCAACGGAGCGCGACGTGGCAACCACTCGCTCAGTGCCGGTGATTACTTTGGGACCATCTCTGCCTTGGGGATATTGATCAACGCAGCCGGTGAGCATCAGGGACTGCAAAAGAAGCACGCTCGTAAGAAGGAATATGAGCAAGCGTCGGCACATAGCAAGAAGTTATTGCTGCGACTTCTGCTTTTTGCGGAGCGTTGCAATTATTGCAATACCAACAATAAAGAAGAGGATGGCGCCAGCAATGCCCAAAAAGGTCAGCAGGGGACCGCGGTCTTCATCAGCGACCCCGGTGACGCCATCGTTACCCGTATTCGCGTAGATTGAGAGAGCTTCGTCATTGACCTCATTGTCAATCTCGGCAACCGGAATCTCTACCGCTTCGCCCTCGGGCGCAAATTGGAGAAAGCCCACGACCTCGCGACCCATAGGTATAGAAACCAGCGAAACTCGCAGTATGCTGTCTACGCTGGGCACGCTAATCTGCAGGTCTTGGGTGTTCTTGTCAGGCTGCTCGGCAACGATATTGTAGGGCACCGCTTTTTTGACCGCGCCGTTCTCGTCAAGCAGCTCAATCCTGAAGTCTTTTGATTCTTCTACTAAGCCCACACGAAAGGTGATGAAGACTGTGCCTTCTGCATCAATGAGCAGCGTTGCCGGAGTCTTCAGAATCAGATTTTCCACCATGCCTTGACCCAGGCCGGGGTTATTGCCTTGATCTTCAATCTGACCGGTAATCGGATTCACATAAGAAGGCACTGCCTGCAGTGATTGTTCTTCTGCGGCAACGGCAGCGTTGAGGGGGGCAAAGAGCGCCCCCGTCAGTACAATGCACAGCCCAAGCGTTAGGGTGGCTTTAAGTAATCTCAGTCTCATACAGGTTCTCCTGTTTTGGCGCTCTCAGCCAGACTCACCAGTTTTGATGCGCTTCTGACTCTGTGGAGATTGAACGCCACGGCACCGGCACCAAGAACACCAAGAGTTACTCCGGTCCATCCGTACCAGGGAATCCCCGCTAAGAAGTCCAAAAATCCTTCTGCGACAGCCTCCAGGCCGGCCGGTGTCTCCTGCTCGCCCAAGGTAGTTGAGCTATTTCCGGAGGAATTGCTGCTACTGCTCAGGACGGGTGTTTTGGCTTCCTCTTCTGCTTCCAGCGCGGTGCGTTCAACATCGCTTACGTCTTTATCTACGGAGGCAATAGCGGTATTGCTTGAGAGCACCGCTCCGTCAGCAGCCTGAAGAGTATCCCAGCTGATGCGCAGCCTTCCGCCCAGACCGTCAGGCATGACCTGGATATCCGGGCGCATGGTAAAGGTGACGGGATGATAGGTGTTTCTGTTAGGCAGCCCAAAGCTAAACGCGCTGGGGTAGCTTGATCCGCCAATGGTGATGTTGTTGGCGATAACGCCTGCCGGGCTACCGTAAACGGTAAAGACCGTGAGCGCGGTGACCAAACTGCCCGATTGAATCGGCACGGTTGAGATTGACATGGTTATATTGCCGCCATTGACATCAATAATTGCCGTTTTATTTAGTGAGGCGTTGGCCATCGAAGGCTCGTCACTGCTCGCGTGCCAAAAATCAACCCGTACGGTATAGCGCCCGTCGCCTGATGTTTCAATCGAGACCGCGTCTGTTGGCTTGAGCACCAATCCATCTAAGGCTGCCTGGAGCTGCATACGTGCTGCGTCAACGGATGCCTGAGAGGCATTTGCATTTGCATACACACTCTGCGCTTCATTCAGCGCGTTCCTGAGCGTGTTATAAGAAAGCTCAGTGTAAAGTGATGCATCAACTTGCAGCGCCTGGTCAATGAGAGCCTTCAGCGCTGTTTTATCTACGGCTGCCGGCGGAGTGATGATAACACCACCGGTAAAGTCAAATCCAAGGTACTCCAGCACTGTCATCTCCTGAGCACCCGCAAGCGAGAGCTCCATGCGCATGTCTCGAGAAGCCCAGTTGGGGTTTTGTTCCGTGCCCATATTTATGCTATAAACCACCAGCAAGGTACGGGTCGCTGACTGCATTTCAACGGTGACTCTCGTAATAGTTCCTGCAGAGTTACTTGTCTCAGTAGCAGAGACTCTATTGTCAAGATGCAGTGCGATGGCGTTGCTGTCACTCTGTGTCTTATCATAGGCATACGAATTATCCTGAACCAGATTGATCCCACTGGTCTGGAAGAAGCTGACGCGGAATTGATTTTCGTTTACGACCTCAACGACCGCTCTATCATCGTAGAAGACGTTAGCAGAAGAGACTTGATTCAAGTCGTCAGTCATCTTCATTTTGACATCAAGCAGATAAAAGCTGCCAACCGTTGGAAAGTTCAAGCTTTTACTGACCAAGCCACTTATCGCTGCGTTAAGTGCCGCGAGCGCAGCCGCGACATCTCCCGTACTTGCGCTTGCATTTCCCAGCACCGCATGAGCTGCACTAAGCGCAACACTGAGCGCTGCGGCCGTCTCATCTGTGTAATCTGTGAGCGTGAGCTGCTCGGCATCGGCAACTCGTACTTTCAGCGCTGAGATGTTTACCAGGCTCGTAATTGCCTGATTGAGACTCTGCAATGCGCTGCTGATATCAGCTTGAGTCGCAAGTTCATTGGCAAATACACCTTGGGCATTGGCGAGCTCAATGAGCATTGCCCCAAATGAGGTGATGGTATAGTCTGCCTCATCCAGGTTCTCTGCATATGTAATCCGCATTTCCAACTGCGACTTATCAACTCCACCTCCGTCACCAAAACCACTGAAGAGTGGTGCTGCTATTTCTTGTGCTGTTGTAGGGTCAATCACCATGAAGACGCCAAGCGGTGCTCCGGCAAGACCTGATCCCATATGACCGACCACTTTGTCGACATGAA
>Ga0131853_10004811_pt1 | contig 24235 bp, 6 predicted proteins | sample TergutLab28metaG_FD_92764 | JGI IMG/M metagenome (GOLD analysis project Ga0131853, IMG submission 92764) | Labiotermes labralis P1 segment gut microbial communities from Petit-Saut dam, French Guiana - Lab288 P1 (version 2) (version 2) | ecosystem: Host-associated > Arthropoda: Insects >...
CCGTTCCAGACCCACTACTACTCAGAAAATCTGGTAGCGCCGGGGATCGAACCCGGGACCTCTGTATCTGTAGCCAGAAACTCTGACCACTAGACCACAGAGGCGGTCATATATATATATACACACACACACACATACACATGTGTGTGTATGTATATGGGCGGGTAGCTCAGTCGGTATAGCGACTGACTAAGGGCTGGACGGTTCGGGATCGAATCCCGGTGGGGACGAGGTTTTCCGCCTGTCCAGACCGGCCCTGGGGCCCACCCACCTTCTGTAAAATGGGTACCGGGTCTTTCCTAGGGGTAAAGTGAGGCCGGGACGTGCTGCTGACCACACCCCTTTCTAGTGCCGCGGTCATAGAAGAGTAGAGCTATACCTCTACCCACCCTCTGGGCCACACCTGGCCTGTAACGGAATCATTTTACCTTTATACATACATACATCCTGAGCTCTTCCATATGTGACACACAACTCAACACAAGCGCGTGAAAGAACACAGACATGTGCACAAGTGATCTCTTCGATACACAGTATATGAAGTATTACATCGGGAGATTCTAACAAAATTTGATCACAAACGAGATTTACTAGCTCCCAAATTTTTAGGGCGGAGTAGACAGACAGCTAAGCACTTTCTTTCTAAGTCTATTTATCTCACGGTAATTTTTTCCCTAGTTTTCCTAGGGTTGCAATTCTGGAACCCTTTCCCAAGACCCCTTACCCAGAAAGTACTTCATCGACAAAGAGGCCAAACCATGATAAATTACAAACTGAAAGCGTCAAATCCGTGCGAACAGAAACGCGATGTATGGTAAAGGTAATGGTAAAGTACAAATGAAAGGTACCTCTGCCTAAATACTACATCATGAAGCCGTACACGGAAGGACGGGTTACGTTCGTATATGCCTAACTTCAAACTGGACAGTAATCTAGTGCGCTCCAGGTTCCGACAGATTTACCGCCATTATTGGGTCTGCAGTATATGCTGGATAGGAAGCTGGGTGACACAATCAAACATCGCCATCAGCAAAATATTCACTAAAGGAATACCAAGAACATTTGAAACCCACATTTAGCGAGGACTTAATTTATGACATACACTTCTGATAGAGTGTCATTACTTTTTTGACGTTCAGGTGACCGTGTATCGTGATAAATTTTTATAATAAAACCAACTAGATGCACTAATTTCTCAATTTTATTTTTGGAATAAAACTCTACATGTTTCGGACAGTTCCTCTGTCCATCATCAGGAGTTCTCCACTGTACACACAGCAGTGGTATATGTCATACAGGTTTGCTGAAAGATCGCAAGCTGTCAGAAAACCTGTGTGACTTATACCATTGCTGTGTGTACAGTGAAAAACTCCTGATGAGAAATCTGCGCATCTAGTTGGTTTTGTTATAAGAGTGTCATTACTTGTCGGGTAAAGAGGCAGTTCACCAAAGACAGCCCGACAGATAGCCCTAGTGCGATATGATGAAACGTTTCGCTAATACAGCACCTGAAGATACACGCCACTGACTGCTGAAGACTCAGTTGCCATGGCAACGCTACCCAAGCGGGGGATGCTGCGTCATGGACCATCATCATCTGTCCACCCCGCAGCTGACCGAAGTCGAGGCCACGTTCCAAGGCCAGACTGCATCGCGGGCCAGACACGGACGGCGTGTCTTGCAATTAAAACAATCAGCCGCTCACTGCACTCACAAACACGATTAGCAACCAATAATACCCCACTTAATAAAAATCGTGATTGATCCTTACGCCAACAACCATTTAAAGCCTAGTGGTTAGTATGTGTACCATTCTGCATTCTGCCCACATATTGCATCGTTAAGTGTTTCTTATGATCCTCACAACAAACACTCATCACCTCCCAAAATAGTGGTCACTGGTGCATGTCGAGTGGACACGGCATGTTCTCTGTGATGTGAAGCCAATGTTTACGCTTAATCTCGTTGGATTTTATTCTTTAGGCAGTTAAACGAGTAGCCCAGCTCTTCAGAATTGTCATGCGGCATACCCCAGAGGGGCACTTCGCCTAGACGGAAGTAACAGTAGTATATTTGGGCGAGTTCGCAAAACTGAGATAAAATTACTATTAACTTCGTTCGTCTTGTCCGCCCGTCCGCATGGAACAACTCGGCTTCCACTGGACGGATTTTGATGAAATTTGGTATTCGAGTATTTTTCGAAAATCTGTAGAATCCATTTTTCTTCAAAACCTGACAAGAATACCCAGTACTTTACGTGAAGACATGTGTACTTTTATGATAATATCTCGCTCAGTTCTTAGAGTGAAAAGTGTTGTAGAGAAGTTGTACAGAAAATTGAAGCAAGCATTTTATGTAGAATAGTCTCTTTCCCAAAAATCGTGCAGTTTATGAGATGGTGTGGAAGAATACGGTAAAGTGACACAGGCCAAAGATGGCAATATAATATGGCGCATGCGCTTTGCGTGTTGGATAACTGAGGCCAAAAACACACAGTCAGAATATGTAACATATTTGCGTTTCTGCCGCAACAATGATTACTCGAAAGCATGTCAGTGTTAGATTTACACACACTTGCCTGGCTTGTATTCTGCAGACGGTTTCAACAAGCGTAGCTCCTAAACCGTGGTACAGTGTAGCCCCAGAAAAGCATTTAGACGGCAGTATCGTGCTTTTTTTTTTTGAAGAAGTTTTCTTGGTTCGTATTCAAGAAAACCACGCAACACGTCGGTAAATGCGCCTACTCAGATGAGACCCAAACAAAAACTTATAATTACTTATACCATACACTATCAGAAGAATAATTTTAGAATATTTAACAACGCTCTGTCAACTATGCGCGTGTATTTTGTTTAACAACGCTTTTACTCGCAAAGGTTATAGCGTTTGTGGTAGGTGAATGAAATGAGTTTGGACAACTGTTACACTATTCTCTTACAGTACTTCCGTTTTCCCTATCAGTATCATTTAACCGTACGAGGTGATTATCACCAATGAAATATAAGGATTACGGTGAATGGTGAGCTGGGAGGGATATGGAAGGAAGACGGAAATAATCCCCATCTCAAATTTGCGTTTGTGTACGTAAAAGTAAATCAGTCCCGTTACAGGCCTGGAGTCGCCCAGAGGGTTCCAGGAAGTTAAGGTTCCCAGATTTCATGACAACGGCACAGGATGGTGGTAAGGTCAGCCTTACGCACCGGCCACCTTAACCCCCAGGAAATACTCCTGGTACTCATTTCTGTTAGAGGCTGAGTCAACCCCAGGGCCGTAGTGCGATCGGAAGGATTTTATGCCAATGAAAAATCCAATGACACCAACTGGGATCGAACCAGCGACCTTCCGATTTGTAGCACAGCACCTTAGCCACTGTACGTACGAAATTAAATTATTCCAAAACATGTTTCTGGGTTATTATACCATGCAGAGTCACGGGTTTATTCGACGTTTCGGAGAGAGATACTGTCTCCATGTTCCGAGTGATTGAGTTGCGGTGCATACTGAAAGGATGGCAGGGGGGTGTGTTCGATTATATAGGTACGTTTGCAAGGACGGTGTGCATTTAGAGCTACGAAAGGTTCTGGAGGGTTACATCTCCTACTGAGATCTCTACCATTTCTGTGGTTCTGATTGGCTGCAATCGCAGCAAAGCGTCCTATAATATCGACTGTTTCCTACTCACATTACTCTCTGATCATCACCCTGAAGACGGCGGCAGCAAGTTTTACCGAAACGTCGCAAACCCATATGACTTTACACAGTGTAATAACACATAAGACCATAGTTTGAACAAGACCCGCCGCAAAAACTTTAGAAACCAAAACAGATTAATTCATGTCAAATATTCACATGCATACTGATTTAATAAAGCACTTAGTTAATTCAAAAATTTCCAATTGACGTAACTACATGTGATGGGATGTGGTGGTGTCAAATAGTGGAAAAAAATCCCTTAAAATAATGGGACATGAATAATAATCCCTGAAACGTTTGGTGATTTTATCTTGTCAAAACACCAACATAACAAAAAAATTTCCAAATTATGTGCGTCAAATCTGACATACAACATTTCCATTCTTATACTGTCCATGCATGTTGTTTAATGAATGATTATTTCGTCCGATTACCTGCTTTCGCGGTCATGAAAGCATCCAAAGTCGTGGAAGTTCAGCACAGTTCAAAATACGTCAGAAAATGTTGCATAGTCTGATGTTTGTTGGACCGTGCATCATTGTGATAACTGAAGAATAAAAAACCAACTCGATGCCACTTATTGTACTTCTTACAGGCTCAATATGTTTCGGGCATTATATACCCATCACCAGGAGTTCGCTGCTATGATGTTGATTACCACATTGGTCGTTTCGTTCTTGGTTTGCTGTATGTTGGAAGTTAGGTGCGGTTAGGCTGGGGTAGTGTCCGGGCTGCAACCCGGACACTACTCCAGCCTAACCGCACCCAACCCGCAACGTACAGCAAACCAAGAATGAAACGACCAATGTGGTAATCAACATCATAGTCGCAAGCTCCTGGTGATGGGAATATAATGCCCGAAACATGTTGAGCCTATAAGAAGTACAATAAAATAATAAGTGGCATCTAGTTGGTTTTTTATTCTTCAGTTATCTTCAATGTTACAGAGGTTAACTTGATGTTTTGGGCGAATACAGATGGAGTTAAATATGAAGAATGAAGGAAGTAGGTTAAATATTATCTTCATCTTAGCATGAACGTGGCCATACGATCCAAACTACGAGTAGTTAACATGCAAATCCGGCCCTTGCGTTTGAGATGATCACGTAAGTTGCTTGCAGCCTTTCTGAGAATATCGATAAGAGGAATTTGGCTTCCTGCCACGCGGATAAACAAAAGAGTAAGTTTCATAGTTATTGGACATGCAATACCTGAGGAAACAAGCTGTTTCCTACAATCTGCAAGGCTAGGCCTCTAGAAATACAACAGCGATTGTATCATTTCCTGAGTGGCATTATATCATATGAGGGACTGGGTTGCTCCTACAACGAGTCAAATAATGTTTCGTAATTCATGATTTATACATTAACCGTCCGACTTTGTACCAACTGCATTGGAATTTTGGCTGAAGTATTTTGAGGCTGATCCTTCAGTTAGTTACCAGCCCCTTTGCGACTGCAGCCTTTATGTGGCGTTGAATGGGATAGGATGATAAGAGATGCAGTGTTTGATGTGACCTAAGGCATTGGCCATGATGAAACTGACGTAGTTCTTTTGGATTATGACGTGCCGTAATACGGTAGGAATGATAGGCGTTTCAGGATATCATTATCAAGCCTGAACATCCTGAAACATCGTATTATTCGTACAGCGTTACAGCGCGTCATAACCCAAAAGACTTACATAGGATTAAACGTTCCCACAGCAGTGAACACCAATGTTACGGACTCCTGGAACGCGAAGACGGGATGACCTTTGCCTGCGTTTCTGAGAAACCCGCCGCTTCCGAAACGTCGGTGAATTTCTGTCGGACTGTACAGCTTAACTTCTTAGAATGCTGTAATGTGAGACAGGAGAGTGGTAATTGTGGAGCAAGTAAGTAAAGGTTAAGAAGGAGGTGGTGGTTGTCTGTTTTAGGGCAGCTGTTCAGGCATTCGGCTGTAAGCAGTTGAGGAACCACGATTAATAAGTTAGGGCGGCCAGTAAGCTGAGGATTCGAACCCTGCAAATAAAGTCTGGGGTTATACAGTTTCAAAAACATGAGCCAGAGAAAGGCTTGCCCACTACATCGATCCGGAGACTGCTGCTAATGCACAGCGAAAAAAATGTACCAATTTTTATGAAATTCCTTTCGAGGATCGAACGGTTCAAAAGATGTGTATAATTTTCACGACTCCAGTGCAGTTGTCTTGAAGCAGTAGCATGACTAATGTGAGATTACGAAGATACGCATAAAAATTCTTAAAGGAAAATTAATTTTCCCCCCGGTGCACGTCATTACGGTACAACCAGGAGTGGGGTATAACTTCACTTATTTGTAACTTACGTGATAAATTGCAATAGGCGGTCAAGTTCACACACCAGCCACCTTGCACCCGAGGAAAGATCCCCCAGTTAGTACATGTCAAACAGGGGACAAAGTCGGCCCCATTGTCGGTCTGGGAATTTTGAGAAGAAAAAATCTCTTTCCTCGTACTGGGAATAGAAACGAAATTTCTTGGTTGTCCAGGCAGTAACTTGGTCGCTATATCGCCTGCACTATACCGGCTACAATAAACCCTTAACTTTCTTTTGTCGGGGGGGGGGTGTAATTGGAAACTAATGGATGCATATTTTTTCCTTCTGCATGCAATCACATGCCAAGGTACACATATAGAAACTATAGTTGCGTTTCTTGTTGAGAGCAATATAGGAATCTTCTTATCAAACAACCGAGGAGTCGGCAATAGATTCCTGGCGTAGGTAGGCAATTTCTCTTTCCCCGACTTTCAGACCGGCTCTGGGGCACACCCAGCCCTGTACTCAGTGTTTGCCTCAGGCTCTATCCCCAGGAGTACAGAGGCCGGGGCATGAAGTTGACCACTCACATGCATCTAGCGCCAAGGTTAAGAGCGAGTGGAGCTGTAGTTCCACCCCTACCTCATATACGTTCATGGAACATGGAAGGACAGTTACTTTCATTAGAACTGTATGTTCATTAGCGTGACATCGAAGCAAGATGTATATAGATATGGTGAGATAAATTCAGTCAAAAACACAACTATAAATATATGGCTAAATGATGGTGTTTATTAGCAATGAAAAAACTACATGTTTCGGCCTATAGCGGCCATCTTCAGGTTTTGACAACTTTCTTGCTAAAAGAGTTTTATCTAATATAAACTCTTTTAACAAGAAAGTTGCCAAAACCTGAAGATGGCCGCTATAGGCCGAAACATGTAGTTTTTCCATTGCTAATAAACACCATCATTTAGCCATATATTTATATTTGTGTTTTTGACTGAATTTACCTCACCATATAGTTTAAACACACAACGGGGATGACACACCTCAGAAAGATCTATACAGATATTCCGACTTTATGGCACATCGTTCCAGGAAAATATTAGAAAGCTGGTATGGTAAAAATTCGTAAATATGTCGGCGAATTTTGTAACTTATGTTTCAAGAGAAGATATATGGAAAAATGCGAAACTTTTATGATGTGTATACAATACTGTGCGCAAGTTCGTGCCCTGTATATATAAAAATACCCTGCAAACAAGTGAAACTTGTTAAGGAGCATTCTGGACTGCCTACTTTTTTCACGCGTCATTATAAACGTCTAGAATCAATTCTTCATTGTACTGGACTTGGCTGAGAGCAAAATCGTTTAGTTTCAGCCATGGCACTTTATTCGATTATTTCCGATCAATTTTCTTTTTCTGGCAGGTTGTTATGATTTCCAGGTTCTTGCAGACTCGAAAGAGAGACTTCATCAGTCTCTTAGCGATTGACCAACTTAAGACACTCCAGTTGAGATAGGACTCCTCAGGAGACCTATCTCAACCTACGCACCTGACGGTCACCTACAGAGTGTGATGATACCAAATGCTGTATAATGCAATTTTGACCTCCTGATGATGAGCACATAGTGCTCGAAATATGTAGAGGAATATAATAAACTTATTATAAAACAAGAATTTGTGCATTAAGTTGGTCAATTACTAACATTATACTGAGATGCACGGTCATCAAAACATCAAAATTCATCAATCCCGTTCAGTCGCAGCTGAATGTATTCTGAGATGTTTCAGTTCTATTGATAAGAAGGGTAAGGGTAAAATTTTCAATCGTTATCTTATTATTTGTTAAAGTAATAATAATTTGGTCTCGGCTTATGCATTCGTCCATCCATTCGTTATTATATTGTTAAGTCACTATTACTAATAGTAGTGGTAGGCAAGAAAGGAATTTCTCTGTTTGGTGCCACTTCCAAGCCACTACTAGACCCTACACCTCCCGTACTGGGATACTAGGTTTCATTTTTCCGGAAGTAAGCGGCCGGAGTGTAAAACTGACTATTTGGACCATCTAGTACTCAGGCAAAGAACACGCGGAGCTTTACGTCTACTTCTCCTATACGCTCTCACTTCACGGTGGACAAATTTACCTTCCACCTCAAGAAGCAGGCTTCAACGTGGGTGGTTGTTTATGCAATGCCTGCCCACCTTGTGTGAACGCTGAAGTGGTTCGAGAAGAATCGCCATGTTGAATTGGACTACCCGCCACTGAAATGCATCAAAATAATCAGATTTAGGTCTGGTAGAGAAGCTGTAGGCAGGTAACAACCAGTTTTTGTTACTACCCTCCGGGGGAGAACACCAAGGTGAATCTTCGGGCAGGAATAGATGCCAAGGAAATTTTCGTTCATTAATATCCTGTTTAGAGTCTTCCCCCCCCCCCTACCCCCCGTTGGACTGCAAACATCAACAACACTCCTGAGGGGGAAACTGGAGCTGATCATTAATGATCCCTTGGTAAAATGGACACTATAAAATTAGGTTACCCAGTACACGCTTGTTCTGTAATCGTTTAATTACAACTCTTGCGTGGCTATTAACTTCCGCTACGTGTTTCTTTTAGCCAGTAAAATCCCTTTATTTTCTCAAGGTTAAACTGAAAGGACAGCCATCACTCGTTTTAACCTATATAACGAGTGATGATAAAAATCCTCCGAAAAAGCGTGACTTGCATTCAGGAGGGCCTTCAAATGCTGCAATTGCTCCAAATTATGGTCGTTTTCCTCATAGACTCCGAAGTCCCTCTTCTAAAATCCCTATTGCTTAGCAACCCGAATAACCGTCACGGAATTTATGTAAAGCCATTTTCAGACCAACGTGCAACATTTCAATCCAATTCACACTATGCATTTCCACTTCCTTAATAAAAGGTAAAGTGATCCCATTACAGGCCCGGTGTGGCCCAGAGGGTGAGTAGAGGTATAGCTCTACTCTTCCATGTCCGCGGCACTAGAAGGGGGTGAGTGGTCAGCAGCACGCCCCGACCGCTCTATACCCCCGGGAAAGACCCGGTACCCATTTTACAGGAGGCTGGGTGGGCCCCAGGGCCGGTCTGGACGGGCGGAAAATCTCATCCCCACCGGAATTCGATCCCGGACCGTCCAGCCCGTAGTCAGTCGCCACTTCCTTAATACCGGTTGCTATATTATCCCCCTTCTAATTTTAGGTCTCCCACGTGGTCTCGTCAGTTCTGCTTCTCCATCAAAACACCAAAAATATTTCCCTTTTCCCAGGTAGGTGTTAGTATCACTTCCCCACAGTTTTCGATGTTAATATACTGTAGTAATATCAGTCTAACCAGATGCACAGAGGCCTACGTCCGCTGAGTTCTTATATATCTAATTTATCTACAATTCCCTCCACCACTAAAGTATCTATCGTAATTACACTTATAATAACCTATTCAGTCTCTCCTCTACGCTTGGCACTAGACTTCCAATTCTATCTCTCCATTTACATCTAATCCTGTATACAAATTTTCGTAAAACACTCAATTCTGTAACATTAAACACATCATTGCTCTCGTGTATGATCTCTGTTCACAAATGCTAAAACATTTACTACTCAAAATTTGACATCTCCTCCTCAGCGCTTCCGATCATTTCAAAAGTATGTGACTTACATGTCATCCTCCCTGCATACGCGATATCCCCTCCTATAATCATCTCCCTTACCCCTCTCAGTTCGGTTTAGGTATGATCATGTTAATAAAATTAAGAGTAAGATAAATTGCATGACACGTAATCTGGAAGGAACGGTAATCTCTTGGTACACGCAGACAAATATTTCACTGCTGGTCCAAAGCAACAAGGCTCACTGAAGAAGCCAATCTGCCGTGGAAGATCGGCATGTTCCTATGCAGTCAGACGATAAAACGTACTTGGTGGCTACAGCACTGCCGATGATGATGGTGCTTGTGATGTTGTAAGGGGAAATATTAGGTGGATAATACAAAGTACGACGCTAGTTTTCGTGTGATTATCTCTCGAAGTTTCATTATCACGTCTCTCAGTACGTCCAAATAGCTTCTTCAGCCTCTTACCCTCAACATGAGCCCTCATTGAGAGGGACAGACCAAATTCCACACGGATATGAAGAGGCTGATATTAATTTCTAAGCTTTCGACGAGACATGGGAAAAATAAACCCCTAATTTAAAACGTTTGTTACAGGAAAAACATAAATATTATTTCTTCGATATTTAAAGCAAGTTAATCTCTACTTTAACCAGTAACGTAATAACACATATTGTTAAAAACTGTCACTCCTGTTTTCAGTTACTGCGAGACCTTTTGTATAAACAAGAATAAAAAGCAATAATAAAAGAAAGACGGCGTGGCATTCCAACCTATGAGAAATTTCTCCCCTTCTTTTGTACATTCACTAGCACGGAAGAACTCGGGGAGAAAGATCCCACGGTCTTACAATCACTTCTGGAGGGTAAAGATCCAGTCACAACGAGCGGTTAGAAGCTGCGAAAAGATTGCAGTTCCCATGATAAATCTGTAAGGGATGAACACGCATTGTTTGTGTAGGGCAACTCTGCAGAGCACTATTTGTCAGTAACCTCTAACGGCCTACTGAGGGCAAGCAGACTGTGACGCCGTATTGTTTACCTACGTCAACACTCAGGCGCGGATCGTTGCGTCCTGGGCGCTTCTCAGATTTTCATACCACTTAACTAGCTGTGGCCACACTTCTTTATATTTTCACAATTGCGCATATTTTACAGACTGATGTTGCTATTTTAGAGGGAATTTTAAGTACATTTCTTTGCAGAATTTATTAGATTTCAACGCTGATTTTCTAAATTTATCACACACACACATAACCTCAAATCTTAAACCCGTCGAAATATTTGGTAATTTCTGACTTGAAAGCAATATTTCGCACATAATTTGTCGCTATATATATTTACTTACATACATTTCATGCTCGTAGACGTAATCAAACATTACATACTATGATTCCACAGTTTTATATTCCTCAACTGTGAATTATAAAAATCGCATGAAGAAATGCGTCAGATTAGTATCGATTATTATTATCATAATCGATTTCTTTGACGGCAACCATGGTATCCCCAGTAACCAAAAGTAGTCATATATATATATATACGTGGGTCTTAGCGCAAAGTTCCTGACATTTTTGTCCGATATTACCTCTACTTGATAAAATATGTGCCTAACGTACACGGAAGCCTCCCATCAATAAATTCATTTAAAACCACTGCTGCCAACTGTTTACATTTGAGGATGAGGAAATGGGGCAGGTGTTCGTAACGAATCCAACAACGCCGTTGAATTTGAAGACTTATTTGCATACAAACTACAAACTACAGGGGTGTAAAAAATAATACGTTTTATGGACAAACAAAGTGACAACATTTGCTTGTTCCACGGAAAACTGGGGACATGACATTCTGACAGCACTTTAACTTAACCAAAGTAAAGTATGTCCAAGACTTATACATTTAGAATTTCCTTTTGCCGTAAGAATTATTCCGTATTTGCTAATGATTCAATATACAAAAAGCCTAGGCAAAGCACGTAACAGAGAAATAAGATAAGTTTCAGTAATGAGGTGAAGGGAAATTTGTGGTTTTAGTCTAAAATTGCCGAGGTTGATAGGAGAGACGAGTAGCATCTGTGGCGAATAGCAACACATACATAGAAATCTAGGAAGTGTGTCATCCCCGTTGTGTGTGTGAAACTTACAAAATTGTATGTAGTCAAACACAACTGTGTTATATGAGGCGTATTTAATTACTATATAATGGACAACTACATGTGGAGGTGTGCCGAGCACACCCCCACAATAGCTTTATTTTTCTGTATCTGTTTTTGTTTTGTGTTGGTTTTATTAGATTCCTGTTTTTGTTGTTATTTTTGCTAATAAGACCCATATGTAGAGATCTCTACACCACGTGCGCGTGCATGCTTATAGTAAGATCATAAGTTCCCCTAAGACAACCTGAAGATGGCCAGTACAGGACGAAACATGTAGTTGTCCATTATATAGTCATTCAATACACCTCATGTGACACAGTTGTGTTTGACTAAATACCATTTTCCAAGTCATACATAGAAAAATAATTTTATAACTTAAAGCATGGACTTAGAAACATTTTATGCCACAGGGCCACACCGGTCGTTGTGGGCTAGTTTGCGGGCCCCATGGGGAAAAATTACGTTAAGTGGAGTAACTAACCGCCTAAATTATTTTGTAATCTTCATAGTATATACATAATATACAAATCTGACCGCCGACCGCATAATACAGCCAGGCGGGCCGCGAATTAGAGACCCGTGCTGTAAAGGGAGAGATTAATTCGGAGACATTATAATAGAATATTCAAAAGAGCTGTTAGAGAGTGGATTTTTAAGGTGTAAAATAAACTAAGACGGATAAATGCAGGGCCACTTAGCGAGGTTTTGTGAACACAGTAATGAACTCTGTAGGCCGTAATACTGAATTCTTTGGCCAGCCGAATAATTATAGAGGATTCACGTTTCTCAGGAGTCAGATCGAGATATTCTAGAACCTTAAGTAATATCTCAGTAGTATTCATTTTGATATTATACTCGTATGTTGGGAACGCAGTTTCAGGCAGACAACAAGGGCTTTACCCCGAGCTTTGGAAACGGAGGCAGTATAAATATCGCGTCACGGCAAACGATTTAACGTTTTACGAATAATTTAAGAAAAGCCTGCGAGTAATAAGGGTCCGGGGATACCGGCTCCGCCCCTTTTGTGACGTCATATGTAAACAAACATGGCGGTGGGGTCGATGCCCTTTGCCTACCCCACCCCTTGATTGATATGCAGATCGTGTTTGATCAATATGTAAATGAATTTGATTGATCTAGTAATTATGCAAATTAGACTTGATTAATTTAATTAATTCCCCTTCTTGCCAGGCAGCGTGGCGCCTCGCCAGGTAGCTTGGCGCCTTTTTAAATTACGCTGCCATATTGAATTGGCGCTAACCTAACTAAAATATTTACTGCCCAATATGGCGACTAGCGGGTCAGTTTTAAATTTTTACAAATTTTTAAATCTACCGCACAACATGGCGGATACGCGCCAGATTTAAATATTTTGCATTTATAAATTTACCGCTCAATATGGCGACCAGCGCGGCTGTTTTAAATTTTTACTAATTGTTAAATTTTCTGCAAATATGGCGGTAGTTTTACATTTTTGCATGTTTAAGACTCTATTATTGTATATTTGCGAGGCATAAAAGATTTGGCTGAACGGCAAGATACTGGACTCAAAATTGAAAAATTCTAGGTTCGAAACCTGCCACTTGTTGAAACTAACGTGTTTATTAAATACAAAATATTTTGCCACGGAACTTACTATTTACTTATTTAAACATGAAGAATCGCGTAATTAATACTTAGAAACACTGAGTAGCCAGGTAGTAATCGTATTAGTGTTCACGGTTTTAAGAATTGTATAATTTTGTATAGTTACGGTTTTTTGTGTGTATACAACAAGGACCCCTTGCCGTCTAACAAAATGCAAAAGGGCTGTGTTCAGAGATTTGTACATCCCTACAACGACGCTGCAACTCGAAGTATCTGTCAAATATTTATCGAAACAGCTGCCGTTCGACAAACGCTCTCCTGTTTTTTTTGTGCAAGCCTACACGTTACCTGGCTCCCTATTAAAAAAACTGCATGTCTGCCGGCAGATAAGGAAGAGAAACGTGATTATCTGAACGAAACAGTCTGGGACAGGCGAGAAGGGTGGTCTTCCAATGTTGGGCGGGGTGTCTAACGAATCCTCATCGTAAATATTAGTATTTCACGAAGCTTTGCTCTGGACCTCGGAATTAGTTGGTGTGCTATTGCAATAAAACGTAGGAGTCCACAACAGATGGTCAATGTTTTGGGCAGCGAAGTACCTGTTGGCTAAACACGGAAACAATCAAGCAGGTGCCATGTACGGTTTGCATGGCACGAGACCCGAGTAGAATGCTGGCGTACTAAAAGTTTCCGTTACTTTTTGTTAACATTAATAGGTCCGTGCATCGCTAATATCGCTCTTACGACACAAGTATGATTATTGTCTTCAGAAAACCCCAGCTATCTGACCCTAACATGAGCCAGGTTAAAACAGTTTCTTCTTTCACAACATGTACCCCTGACACACATTTGAACTTTTTCGCAGAGTACAGCCAACAAGATGCGACATTTCTCAACCTATTTATTTCTGTAAGACGCTCTACATGTTTCAGACGGTTTTTCCGTCCATCATCAGGAGCTCAAAACTGCACCGACAGCGTCAGGTATTGGTCTGACAAATACCTGACGTTGTATGTGCAGTTTTGAGCTCCTGGTGATGGACGGAAAAGCCGTCTGAAACATGTAGAGCGTCTTACAGAAATAAATAAATTGTGAAACGTCGCATCTTGTTGGTTATACTGTGCGAAAGTTTCCCTTAGTCCAGGCATAAAATTGTGCAGCATCCTGGCGATAAAAACGAGAAATTTATTATTAATTAATCGAATCTGTAATTAATTTCCTACGATTTTCATAGTTTCTCTCGTCTGAACGCCCACACCTAATGCTGAAATGTTACTACAGTACTTCTGAATCTTAGTAACTAAACCAAGAAATACATTTTATTTTGGAGTGACCCGTAAGTATCAGCAGTATGCCTCCTACATGTTTCGGCCCTTCCTGTGTCATTATCGAGGACTATAAACTGATCGCAAAAAGAAGTTACAAATTACAGTGTTGCATATAGCGTAAAGTGTCAAGATCGAATACGTGATTTCATGTGTGTGAAACCACGCGGTTACGGACCGAATATTGGTAAATTAATGATTAATTATGAAAAGAAGCGGACAAAACGTTCCAATTACGTATGGACCGTCGTGATCTCTATTTATATGATTAGCTGTGTGCTTTATATGTTGATATCTTTATATTTTGCATGACTGATTTTACGTTATATGCAACATTGTATATTTTTTTTTACCTCTCTGTAATTGTCACCCCTTAATAGTGGGGCACGAGGGCACGAAACCTGCAGAGGAAGACGGTAGGCAGTTCACAGTTACCTCCCACTAAAGTGTACTTGTTGGATTAATTGCTAAGATTGCGTACTGTAAAAACACGCGTGTCATGCAGCACTGTAAGTTACTTCGGCATATTTATGACAATCGCCTGTTGCAATTAACATAGGCGTAACTTGGGGGGGGAGGGGTTTCGAGGGGAGGAGATATACCCATCCGATATTTTTTTCTGAGAATTCTTCTTTTTGGCTACTTAGTTGAGGAGGCGCAAATGAAAAAGTAGTAATATTTTCAGAACGATTATTTTGGTGGTGTAAAGAGAGAAAAAATGAAACAAATCAATTTTGTCCGTCTTTCTCGACTTCACTCCTTAGGAAATTAAAGTTCTTAATACCCCTGGTCGATTGTGTTACGATTAGACCCATAAGGAACATCTTCCGTCGTATTGGATCTTCATTATTCATGTCTGAAAGACCCCCCCCCCCCCCAAGACGATCTACGGCGTCCAAAATAATAATCACGTTGGAAGACGACATTCCTCTGCCCATTTTGACCGCCAGCCATCCAGTAATAAGGTCTTTCTGGTTATGAAATCCTTCAGGTCGTTTCAGGTTTCCAGCCTGAACAAGAATTTACCTTGGAAGATGACCTCTGGGAGCCCATTTATGCCATCAGAACCCTGATAATAAGCATAAGAAATCCAACCATCCCTCTACCCTGTAACAGCGACAATCATGGCGACTGGTAATATGATATTGTCTCCTAATGCCATCCCAACTCAAAATAATCTTATAAGCCAATACAGGTATACGCTTTGACGACTTGAAATGACATGTCATTTTCTAGCATTATGCAGGTTCTTTATAACTACAATTTGCTTCCAAATCCTTGGTCAAATATAAAAGTTTTGGGTTACGTAAACAACATTCCGTATATGCTCATTCCAAAGGCATTATAATCTGTTACAGAACTTGATATACTGGAGTGGTGCTTATACAAAACACACGGAAATAGCAAGGAAAATAAAAGACAATGTAAGTGAAAGCTATTCAGGTTAAAGCACCAGTAGGGAAGTCAATGACTAGACATATTTTTCCACAGAAATTTGGACAGTAGGTCTGAAGGAAACGACCACTGTCACTTAAGTATATTTTATGAGGTAAGAAGCGGGAAAACCGCTACAAAAGTTTGAAGATAACAGAAAGCAATTACAGGTTAATCGTAGTATGTAACTTCACTGCATGGTAACAAATAAATTGTGGAAATAACTTGACAGTGGAAAGAAATCTTATCTGAGACTTTTGAATCACGAGGCATAAAGACTTGCTGAAAGAAGTACAATTTTCTCTTTGCTTAATTAAGCGTAACGTCATAACGCCTTATAGGGAGTGGAGCTTAGATCCACACATTCTGGGAACTAGATGAATATGAGTGTTCAACTTCACGTCCTGTCAGATTTACGTCTGAGAGGCCTCTGTGCCCCACAAATGGAAGATTGGTTGAGCTCCATAATGCTCTGGCGAAGAAGAAGATACCTGGCCTCTGCCGAGAATGGAATAAGGATTGTTCAGTCATCCAGTCCTAAGCTTGCTTGAGGACCCGTAGAAGGCGTTTTACATCGGGGTATTTTAACAGGTATGGAAAAGACCATTGGATCTAATCCCGTAATTTGATGAAGACACTACAAGCGAAGATGAGATCTTTCGGTTCTCACGACGGTGGCCGAAGAAAACTGGTTCCTGGGATGTGATGTCATGTCATGTGGTAAAAACTGACGAAGGTTTCGAAGTAATCTGCTGCCGTCATCTTCTGGTCACATTTTCTGAGTACGGAGGCTGGAGATTCCTGCGCATGCTATTTAAATTACTACCAGACTACACGGTTTCACATTCCAGAAGACAGTATTCGTTATAAACTCTGATAATGCATGTGACTTTAATTCGATAGATTTCGGGTTTTAATCTCATCCGGAATCCCAGTTATTGTATGAAAGTTTTGGCGATTTTCCTGATACCATCCAGACGAACGACGGAGTTTCTCCTACACGCCGTTTCTAAAACAGCACAGTTCAATGTGCAGGGTCAACTTGTTACCGCATGCAACTACACACCTAGCCTTGCAATGAATGCAGATTAGTTACATAAACTGTATCTGTTCAGTACCAAAAGCAAGATTCTGTGCACTTGTGTAGTTCTTCACCTAAGGTGTCTATAGTTTTCAAACACGGTCATATGCCGCTTTTGTATATAAGAATTTAGGTACCACCTGGCGAACCCTCAAGCTAAACCAGGTATTTTTGGGGAGGCGGCAGCTGGTGGGAAGTCCCGCGAGCATGCTGCTGTTTTCAGAGGCACGCGTCAACACAGGAGTGCAGAATAGTGTGACAGTGAAATAGTATAGACTGTGGATAATAAATACACGTAGCACGCGCGCACACACCACAAGCCAGTGTAGAAATTCCGACAAGAAATGAAAGTCTACAAAAAAAAAAACCAAAAGACCATAGAAAATGACACTCTTATTCAACGAATATTACTTACCTACTTACTCACTCCATGGAGCAGAGTCCTTCTTGGGAAGCTATCGGTTCTCAGCTAGTCAATAAATTCCCCGCATTTTATGGAACCCGAATAATCATTACCACATTCACAAGTGCCCGCCACCTGTCCCTATCCTGAGCCACATCGATCTAGTCCATGCCCCACATCCCACTTCCTGAATTTCCATCTTAATATTATCCTCCCATCTACGCATGGGTCTTCCAAGTGGTCTCTTTCTCTCAGGTTTCTTCAACAAAACACTGTATAAGCCCTTAATCTCCCCCATACGTGCTACATGCACCGCCCACCTCATTCTTCTCGATTTGATCACCCGAACAATATTTGATTATTACTATGGAAAAAGTGGCTGCTTTACAAGTTTACTGTAACGTAAAACTAATAATGTGAAAGAATAAAATTCCTACGCGCAGTTTCGTACATTAACAGATGAAAGGCGGAGCAATTAATTAATATTTAAGCACCAAAGTACAGAGACACATGTGGCAGTGATTTGTGAGGGTACCTTCAGAACCCTCCTTCCAGGCATATTTAATAGCGCAAACCTCTTTTTTTTTTTAATTTGACCATTAAATTTGATTTTACCATATTGTGATCTTATATTTAAGTGTTGTAGCCGATAATTTTTAGTACAGTTGTTTCTTAGGATTGCTGGCGTCAGTTACGGACGGTTCATGGCCATGCGTTGTTAAGTTAATCTGTCAGCGTATATTCAGGACCGTTGATGATAGGTAGGAGGGGAGAGATTTAAATGAGAAAACGTTAGCAGCGGACAGCAGACGCTAGCAGTCCAGTAAGGAAGTCAATCGCGTACGAGTGTGGTGTAGGTGGGAGTACGGAGAAGTGACTGTCTCACATCCTAGAAATGATCTAGTTGTTTTACTGGATATAGCGCTACATTATTTTATATCAAGAATAAATTGAGTAAATAAAACAAGTGAAAAAGAAATAATTAAAACTATATGTGATTAGGTGAACCACGCCCGTTTCCCAAAAGAGGATCACCTACCGGACTGAGCGCGTCGGGACAACAAAGTTACAAAGGTTGATTGTGGAGAGTGAACAACTGAGACTCGTGCATATCCTACATATAGCACGAGAAGGGTCGAAAATGACTGCGTTATGTCATTCTCACATCGTTATAATACAAACTTTTATTTTGCATGATATTTTCAAAGTTGTGCAGCACCAATTTCGAAATATGCCCTGTGAAGAAGAAACATACAATTTAGTTCAGTGTTTCGATGCAAGAACCATCAGAACTAAGAAAGTAGGAAAATACAGAGGGAAGGGATGAAATGCGGGTTGAAAATGCAAAATAAACGATTCCGCGTTGAATTCAAACGGGCATTCTCCACTGGTATATATTTCCCCCTAGTTTCTGCTACTCGTGAAAACTTAAAATTTCGTACTAATGTATAAACGCAAGAAAACTAATTCCCAACAATAAATTCATGTCCTCTTCCATATCGCAGTGCCGAAGTGGCTGACATACGCAATAGACCAATGTGTGGCAACGTACCTCGCAGCGGTGATGTGCCGCATGCAAGGAAAATTAAAACAGAATTAATTAACACACTTCTGCCAGTTAGAGTTCGTCATTATTTTTTTACAGGAGCAGTGCTACAAATCTGGTAATTCGTTATAGTTTTGTGTAGAACTTCGCATGTAGCCAGATACTGTAACATTAACGCTTCAAGAGCTGACAAATTAAATCAGCAAATCAGAGTAGATATTTTACCTGGGTTAAAAAAAATTCTACAAATATTTTACATCTCCTCACTCAAATGCTTGCACTTAGATACGCCAGGATTATACAGTGTATCCTACTCCCTACCGAACCCGGCATTTCTTTAATAATTCTAACACCAATGAAGATATTGCAACGAAATTTGAACAGGAGTACGATCGTTGTGTGAGAAATGAAGAGGAATGCGTCTGTAGTCCGCTTCAAATATCATTACAATACCTCATTAGTGGTAAAATTATTAAAGAAATGCCGGGTTCCGTAGCGAGTGGGACACACTGTAGCTAAATTAGTAAGTTTGCATGCACCCTGTATTTCAATATGCAGGATCTTTCTTTACATAATATCCTACACGACCATGCACATTCCCACAAACATTACGTTGACAGACATAATCTCAAAAATTTCCCACAGTCAACATGTTTACATAACTTTTCAATTAAAAACCTCCTCATATAACAATTTTATGTCTAACTCCATACCAAAATTTACATGCGCAAAAAGAATGATACAGAACTATTTAAAGAACCGGTACGTACGGTTGAACACAACACGTATTTGTTATACAGAACCAAGAACTCTATGTTTCGGCTTTCAACTAAGTCATCATCAGGTTGTACATAAATTATAAATAAGTGTAGTGTACAAAAATGCAAGCAGTCTTGTTCAGGAACGAGATCTTACAATATGTATTGGTTCTATGTGTAATTGGCAGAGCGGAGTGCGTCACGGTAGCACTGCTGATTGTTACTGCATCAAACATAACAGCTGGTCATAGAATTCGCGCCGGCATTGACATGTTCTTGTTTACCGTTGTACAAAGACAGCCGGAACCTTAACGAGAGTTTATCTTCTTGAAAACTCTATTAACTCACAAATAAACCGGACCCCACAATAATTAGTAACAGTGCCGCAGAGAACCCTGGGTAAATGACCAACTTGATGCACAATTACGTTGTATAAAACGTTAATTATTGTAATCCTCTACATGTTTCGAGCAGCACTGTGCTTATCATCTGGAGGTCGAATTGTATTAATACAACATCTGGTATAGTATTCTTTGTAAGTGACCGTCCGGTGTGCAGGTTGAGAAGGAAGTGGCGTATAGAGCTCCAGTGCCTTCATAATTACTCCCAACAGATTCGTCAGTATAATATAGCGGATTGATGGTTCATTTTTCAATTATAATTCATTCCTTTTGCTAGCACGCACTCAGGTGGAAGAGAAGAGCACCCACCCATAAACGCGCAGACGTGTGTTCGCCCAACGGCTGCACTATATAAAGTAGTCACTTGAACTTAATGTCTACGTCTGCTTTATCTAAAACTTCATTGATTTACACAGCGAAACGTCAGCGACTTTAGTGATTAGTTGCAGGATGCTTGACCAAATTTCGGTACCCGAAAATGGCACTTCTACTCTTCCATACCGACTTTAAATCGAGCCCTGCCTCCTACCCATTGAGCACTGATCCATCGTCAAATGATCCAATTGTGGGGCTTATCGCCCCTTATATAAGCAGCAACCAATGTTCAGAATGCACGGAGCTTTGGAAACTGAAAGCAGTAAACCGGGAACTCGGAAAGTTGTTTGCGTCGCAGGTAGGCGAGCGGCAAGGTCGTGAACACATTTCTGTAGAATTAATTTAGCTACTTTTATGTGGATATGAGAGGTATTTGCTTTACCATTAACAAATAAAAAATAATAAAAAATAATCGTCCTTTCGAATTTGAACCCGCTGCCTCCGCATCAGCGTAGATTACGCCCATGAAGACAGCGGGATCTTCTGAAACGTCGGTATAGTTATACAGCTACCATACTGCATTGCATCACTTTCCACAAAATAATTATTTTCACAATCACAGACGAGAGAATTTTAAATTTTAAAAGAAGAAATAGCTTTCTCGAATATCCTTACTCGATGCAAACCATTTTCTCTCGGATATAGAGATAACCTTGATCAGTGTGAGGAAGACTGGACAGTCATGAGCGCAAGATGTGACAAGTTCATAGCGATATGGTCGGTGATGCGTATTTGTCTTTTTTACGGTTGCATTGGATGTGGCAGTTACTGATTCGGTAGATGGCTACCAACGTTTCGGGGGAACCGGAACCCACTGCTTCCATTTCAAGCATGAAATACAGGGATTTCTGGTGCTTCCAAAACGTACGCACTTATACACCAAATTACACGGCGTCATTTGCCATATAACCCTTATCTTGTACGTAAAATGTATCTGTTAAAGAAATGTTTCCACCCCCTCCCCCACTCCAAAGAAATGGAGTAAGTGGAAGGTACCACTTCCAGAGAACAGCCAGCTCAACGAAATATAATTAACGCCAAGGAAATGCTATGACTGTACATAGTAATTAGCAATACGAGCGAGGGAATTAAAACGAAGTCGCGTATGCACTCAGGCGGAGATCCGGTAAAGGAGTGAAAATTTCTGAACCCTTACAAAAGTACCATCTACAATTACACCTTCTTAGCAAGATTGAAGTGATATTACAGCCTCATGGACTTGCTGCAAAATAGCTGGTTGTCCAGCTCAGTTAGTGGAACGTATTGTACTGAGGTGAGGATAACCACCCTGGGAGATCTCAAGGGCAGCACCTTCGGAGAACCAGAGACTCGAACCGGTCAAAAAGGAGGTTAAAAACTGTAATGACGTCAAAAGTGGAAGAGCATGTGTCTTTTGATATTAATGTGCGTTAAGCAACGAAGTGTGTTCACGTTATGCTACTCTATAAACACAGATGACTTTAATTGTACAGTTTAGGTATCTGCTGCTGCTGCTGTTGGTGGTGGATCCTCAGCCAACAGCCTTCCGAACCGCAGGTGTGGCACGAAACGAAATGAACGAATCCTTGTGAAATTACTTGAGACAAATTTTGTTGGAGAATATTGTGCGCCACGGTAGCGTTTAGAGTGCAAATTTTAAACAATTCTGCCTTGCTGGATATGGGTACAAGGAAAGAAATCATCGTTCAGCCATATTCAGCTATTCCGTGGTATTTGTTTGTTCGTATTAAGGCCAGTATATTTTCCTTCGTTTCTATAATTCGCTTGGAGATACAGAGGATGTAAGGACATCCTCGAAATGAACCCGAAGTCTTCAGGAATATAAAGAATATTAAACCTTATGATCAGTAACAATAACTCCGCAACACTGTGTATTACGAACTGCGTTTAATTCAAAACTGCAAAATATCAGTGGCCATATTGCTGCAATGTTACCTGAAGATACACCAAATGCGCTGGGCGGAAAAAGAGAGCACAAGACCACACTAGAGCAAGTTTGGGGATAGAAATATTATGGAAGTTCTAACTGTCAGGCACAGTTCGTAGGTGAGATGGCGCACCCGAACGTAAATTCCTTTAATACACGTCACATCCGCGTACCAGCTAGCGACTGCAGAAGGAAACGTGCGTAGGAGTTTCGAAGAATCTGAATGTTGCAGGAACAAACGCAGTCAATTATACGAGGCACGTACTGAAGCAAAATGATGTAGCAAATTCTTATTTACTGTTGCGCATTCATCAAACGAATTTGATAAAACACGTAGTGGAAAGATCGTGCCTGTCCCTCTACCCGCTCAGTGTATCCTATGTTTATTGTACGGTGTGCGTATTTCAATTTTAGTGCTTTATGTAAAAAAGTGAGTGTTCCTTGAACATAAGAAAAGATAAAATTATAAAACAAACAGATTATGCAGCGTGCCTTGAAAACGCAGTAAATATGCGTGTTGCCTAAATAGATGAAACAGATTTCTAGGAGTGTTTTCCTCCGTGCGTCCTACAGTAAGAAATTTTGACCTGTAAAAATTTTTAGAACGTTTTGAATGATATTAGTCCAACAGAACTCTGCTTTACATAAAGATAAAACATGACATCTCAAAAATGGCTAACCTTACAAAGACTAGTAAGGTAAGGTTGTGCCTGAGCACGCCATGAAGACACATGGAGAACTGGAGGTATAGCTCCACTCATTCTTAGCTGGGTACTAGATGGGGTGAGTGGTCAGCTACACGTCTCAGACAATTTACTTCCGGGCAAGGACCTCGCGGTACCCAATAACTAGGAGGCTGCGTGGTCCCCAGGGCCGGTCTGGACGAATCGGCCTGCTCTTGCCTGTAGCTTACCCACTACAGCAACTACACTTTTCCAGCTGAGGTGAAGGACGGGTTTTCCACCGCCGACCCCCACCTGGCGGGACCTCCGCCCCCCACCCCATGTACGGATTTATAGCCTGCTTTATGAAGCTGTCAGTGTTGCCAACTGTAAAGCGTCAAATTTTAGAGTGGCTGGCGAAAAATTATTGAAATTAGAAAGATTTGCAAGGGCCTGACATGGCCCTGTTGAAGTAACTTCCCGGGATTTGCCTGCCATGACTCAGAAGAACCACGAAAAGTCCCCTGCAGCCAAGATTCAAACCGAGCTTTTCCCGCGTACGTACAAGTGCAGAGCGCCACTGCTACATGGACCTGATCCGTCCCGTTGTCGGATATCGGGGACGCCTTTATACGGCTATATTCCACGTTTGGTATTAGGAATGTTGAATGAAAAGAGGGCATTAAGATGGAGAGTGAAATGACGGGTAGGGAAGCGAGAGAGAAATGGTAGACAGCGTTCGGACAGCATCCTGCTCTGCGCATGGAAAACTTTCACCGCGTCACGCAATTATTTTACCAACCACTGCACTTATATGAATTTGTAAAATTTACACCTTAAAACAATAAAGCATTAAAAACGCTCCGACATGTTTCGGTCCTAGGACCATCATCAGGGAGCTATATCGTCCTTGCTAAAGTTACACTATTAAAAGTCATATTAATTTCACTATTCCAGTTGGTTTTGTGGCAGC
>Ga0131853_10004812_pt1 | contig 24235 bp, 17 predicted proteins | sample TergutLab28metaG_FD_92764 | JGI IMG/M metagenome (GOLD analysis project Ga0131853, IMG submission 92764) | Labiotermes labralis P1 segment gut microbial communities from Petit-Saut dam, French Guiana - Lab288 P1 (version 2) (version 2) | ecosystem: Host-associated > Arthropoda: Insects >...
AACCTGGTGGCTCGCGACATCAACCGGTTCCTGGTGGAGAATGCCTGGGATGCCCCGCTGCTGACCGTGGTGCAGACCTTCGCCACCACGCCGGGCATCGTTTACACCGGCAGCGCCACCCGCACCTTCCCGACGCTCGAACTTTTCAACGTCGGCTGACAGGTCACGATCTAGGCGGGGGCGAGTTCCTCCTCTCTTCTCGCCCCCGCCTAGAGACACCTTTTCGCATCCAGCACCTAAAGGGCCACCATGCTTCTCTATGCGCTACGCAGGCTCGGGGCAGGCATAGTCCTGTTTCTGCTCACGTCCTTTACCACCTTGTACCTAATCCATTTCTCCTTTGCAGGCATCGTCGCCACCCGGCTGGGCACCGGTGCCACGCCGGAAACCATCGCCCAGATGATGCACGACCACGGCCTCGACCGGCCGGTTCTTGTGCAGTACGTCGATTGGTTCGGCAGCCTATTGCAAGGCGACCTTGGCCGCTCCTTCTTCACCCAAGAGGTAGTGACCGCCGCCATCGGGCCGCGCATTATCGTTACCCTCTCCATCGTGCTTCCGGCGCTGATCGGCGCCGCCATCTTCGCCACCCTGCTCGGCGTCCTGGCCGCCTACAAGGGCGGTTGGGTGGACAAGGTAGCTCAGGGTGCCATGCTGTTCGGCCACCTAGTGCCCGGTCTGCTGGTGGCCATCTTCCTGGTGATGCTTTTCGCCGTGAACCTCGGCTGGTTCCCCGCCACTGGCTTCGTCCGCTTCGGCGATGATCCCGTTGGCTGGCTGCGTTCCATCACCATCCCGGTCATCGCCTTATTCGTCGGCGGCAGCGCCAACATGGCAAACCAGGTGCGCGGCACCATGATCGATGAGCTTCGCAAGGATTACGTGCGCACCCTGCGCACCGCCGGGGTCTCGCCCAAGGCCATCTTGCTGCGGCACGCGCTGCGTAACGCCATCGGCCCCGGCATCACCGTCTTCGGTATGCAGTTCATCACCATGTTTGGTGGCGCGCTGATTATCGAGTCCGTCTTCGCCCTGCCCGGCTTTGGCACCTTCGCCTTCAACTCCGCGATGCGCGGCGACTTCCCCGTGATTATGGGCCTAACCGCCGTCGGCGTGGGCCTAACCGTGGGCGTGAACCTGATCGTAGACCTAGCCAATGGCTGGCTGAACCCGAAGGCGAGGGCCTACTGATGGCTATTGAATCTCTGCTGGATGAGGTTGAGAGCGTCACGGAAGAACCCATTGAGGTTCGACGCGGCGTGTTCTACCGCCTGATTCGCGACCCCCAGGCCGTAATCACCGGTACCATTTTGGTTTTATTCGTGCTAGGCGGCCTGCTCGCTAACGTGATCGCCCAGCATGGCCCGAACTTCGTTGACTTCTGGAATGTCAACTCGCCAGTTGGTACCCCAGGCTTCCCGTTGGGCACCGACGGGCAGGGCCGCGACGTCCTGGCTAGGCTGCTGCACTCGATCAACACGGCCCTGGTTTCGGCGCTGATTGCCGCCAGCATCGCGCTAGTGGTTGGCATCACCTTCGGCCTGATCGGCGGCTACTTCCGCCGCCTGCATGGGGTGACCGACTGGCTGTTTTCGATCATTATGACCTTCCCCGGCATTCTGCTGCTGATCGTGCTTATGCCGATCACGCGCGGCGACTTTCGCTGGACGATGTTCGTCTTTGGCTTCCTGATGTCACCGGCGGTTTTCCGTATCGTTCGCAATCAGACCATCGGCGTGGCTCGCGAACTGTACGTGGATGCCGCCAAGGTTTCCGGCGTGACACATACACGCATCCTGTTTAAGCACATCCTCTCCGTGGTGCGTGGCCCGGTGATTATCGCCACCGCGTTCCTGACCGGCACAGCCATCAACACGCAGGCGGGTCTAGCCTTCCTCGGCGTCGGGTCGCTGGAAATTCCCTCCTTCGGCGCGATGATTTCCGACGGATTCCAGAATCTTCGGGCCATGCCCACGCAGTATCTGTGGCCAACGCTAACCCTCGGGGTTTTCTCGGCCTCCATCGTCTTGTTTGGTAACGCCCTGCGCGACACCATCGAGGGCGCCCGACCCAAGCCGCAGAAAATCACCGCCACGGCGATGGTTGATGGCTTCTCCGCCGAGGCTGGCCCAGCCGATGAGAAGGCGCTGTTGCAGGTGCGCGACCTGGGCATCGCCTACAAGTCGCCTGCCGGGGTGCTTAACGAGGTGGTCAAGGGCGTTTCCCTGAACCTGGCGCCGGGGGAGACCCTGGGCTTAATCGGGGAGAGTGGTTCCGGCAAGACGCAGACCGCCTTTGGCGTGTTGGGCGTGTTGCCCAACGAGGCCAAGGTGACCCGCGGCTCCGTGCGGATCGACGGCAACGAACTGCTCGGCGCCGATGAACCCACCATGCGGGCGTTGCGCGGCTCCACCATCGCCTACGTGCCGCAGGAGCCGATGAGCAACCTCGACCCGGTGTACAAGATCGGCCACCACCTCGTCGAACGCATCCGCGCCGCCGGGGCTGGCCCGAAGGAACTGACAAACCCGAAGGTTTCCAAGGCGGCGGCCAAACATCTAGCCCTCGAACTGCTAGAGCGCGTTGGCATCCCCGACCCTGGGCGCACCTTTAACTCCTACCCGCACGAAATTTCCGGCGGCATGGCCCAGCGCGTACTCATCGCGGGCGCGGTGGCTGGCAAGCCGAAAATTCTCATCGCGGACGAGCCAACCACCGCCCTCGACGTCACCGTGCAAGCCGAAATCCTCGACCTCATCCGCGACCTACAGGCCGAGATGAACATGGCCGTCATCATGGTCACCCACAATTTCGGGGTGGTCGCCGACATCTGTGACCGCATCGCCGTGATGCAGCGGGGCGAGATCGTCGAGGAGGGCATCATCCGTGAGGTGTTCGCCAACCCGCAACACGAGTACACCAAGATGCTGCTCGACTCCATCCTGGACGAAGACACTATCCGGCAAGACCCGCCGCGCTCGGTTATCAAAGTCAAGGCCGCACAGGTGATTGCCGCGCTGAAGGAGGCATCCGCATGACCGCCCCCATCCTGGCCGCAAAAAACCTACAGGTGTCTTATCCGGTGCGCGGCTTCATGAAGAAGCCCATCGAGATTGTCCACGGCGTGGACTTCGAGATCGGCGAAGGCGAAACTCTGGGCATCGTCGGCGAGTCCGGCTCCGGGAAGACCACCATCGGCCGGGCCATCCTCGGCCTGGCGATGGTCTCTGGTGGTTCTATCGCCTTCGACGGCCGGGACATATCTCAGGCCACGCCAAAGATTCGTCGGAGTCTGGCCAAGGACATCCAGGTGGTGTTCCAAGACCCGTATTCCTCGCTCAACCCCTCCCTGATGATTGGCCAAATCCTGGCCGAGCCGCTGACGGTACAGGGTTGGAGCAGGGCGGACGCCACCAAGCGAGTGCTCGAACTGCTCGACCGGGTGGGGCTACCCAGGAACGCCGCCGCCCGCCTGCCGCGGGAGTTCTCTGGCGGGCAACGCCAGCGCATCGCCATCGCCCGTGCCCTGGCCCTCTCGCCCAAGCTGGTGATCTGTGACGAACCAGTTTCCGGCCTCGACCTGTCCACGCAGGCCAAGGTGCTCGACTTGTTCATCGAGTTACAGCGAGAGACCGGCGTGGCCTACATGTTCATCTCCCACGATCTGGCCGTCATCCGGCACATCTCCCACCGGGTGGGCGTCCTGTATCGAGGAGAAATGGTTGAACAGGGCGACACCGCCGAGGTGACGGGTGAGCCGCGCAACCCCTACACGCAGCGCCTGGTGCTGGCAGCCCCGGTGGCCGACCCGGATCGCCAGGCCGAACGCCGCGCCCTGCGAGCGCAGATGTTCGCCGCCGCCTAAGTCTTAGGTGGGCGGAGCGGGTGCGCATGACCGCTTCGCCCACCTAGAAACAACCGTTTTTATCACTTACTAGAACCTAAAACCTTGGAGACATCAATGTTGAAGCCTCAGGCATCCGCCACTCGCGAACTGCTCAACCTTGACGGGCTGTGGTTGTTCGCCACCTCGGATGAGGTGGACGACCAGCCGTGGCAGGCCCGCCTCGCCACCCATCGGCAGGCGCCCGTGCCCGCGTCGTATAACGATCTGTTCAACGATCGAGCCATCCGCGATCACGTGGGCGATGTCTGGTACCAGCGGGAGATTCACGTCCCACGCGGCTGGGCCGGGGAGCGCATTTTTGTCCGCTTCGATGCCGCCACCCATCACGGCGCCGTCTACCTCGATGATGTTTTCGTCGGAGAGCATGCCGGGGGATACCTTCCCTTCGAGTTCGACGTGACCGACCTGGTCACCCCCGGCAGCGCCCATCGCCTGTCCGTCGCTGTGAACAACGAGCTGACCCGCACCACCATCCCGCCCGGCAAGACCGAGACGGGGCCGAACGGGAAGAAGGTCTGCACCTACCTGCACGACTTCTACAACTATGCCGGGTTGCACCGCTCCGTGTGGCTGTATGCCGTGCCCGCCACCCGCGTCGCCGATGTGAGCGTTATCACCGACCGCGACGGCGCCGCCGGGCTGGTCAACTACCTGGTGGAGACCACCGGCGCGGCCGAGGTGTGCGTCCGCTTGACCGACGAGGACGGCCAGGTGGTCGCCACCGGCAGCAGCAAGAGCGGCACCCTGCGGGTTGAGAGCGTAAACCTCTGGCAGCCCGGCGCCGCCTACCTCTACGAACTGACCGTCGAACTCTGCGATGGTGATGAACTCGTGGACACCTACCGGTTGAACGTCGGCGTCCGCACCGTTGAGGTGCGCGGCAACGAGTTCTTAATCAATGGCGAGCCGTTCTACTTCACCGGCTACGGGATGCATGAGGATCACGATGTGCGCGGCAAGGGCCACGACATGGCCCACCTGGTCAACGATATGGCCCTGCTTAAGTGGACGGGCGCCAACTCCTTCCGCACTGCCCACTACCCCTACGCCCAGGAGGTGCTGGAATACGCCGACCGCCACGGCATCGTGGTCATCGACGAGACGGCGGCCGTCGGCGTGAATCTCGGCGTGCAGGGGGGCCTGACCGGCATCGGCCCCGAGCCAACGTTTACCGAAGAGACCTTCGGCACCGAAACTCGCCAGGCTCACGAGCAGCACATTCGCGAACTCATCGCCCGCGATAAGAACCACCCCTGCGTGGTCATGTGGTCGATTGCGAACGAACCGGCCTCCAATGAGGAGGGCGCCCGGGAATACTTCGAGCCGCTGGTGAACCTGGCCCGCGAACTCGACCCCACGCGCCCGCTGACCTACACCGTGGTGATGATGGCCAATCATGAAAACGACAAGATGGCCGACCTGTTCGATGTGCTCTCCATTAACCGCTACTGGGGCTGGTACGTGTTTATCGACGACTTGCCCCTAGCCGAAGCGGTACTGGAGCGCGACCTGCGCGGTTGGGTGGAGCGCTTTGGTAAACCCATCATGATGACTGAATACGGAGCTGACACGCTGGCCGGACTGCACTCGGCCGACGGCACTCCGTGGAGCGAAGAGTTCCAGTCCGACATTTACGAGATGTACCATCGCGTCTTCGACCGCACCCCCGAGTTCATCGGGGAGCAGGTGTGGAATTTCGCGGACTTCCGAACCGTCCCGGCCATTCACCGCATCGGCGCCGGAAACAAGAAGGGCATCTTTACCCGCGACCGTCGTCCGAAGATGGCCGCCCACACCCTGCGTCAGCGTTGGACATCCATCGGTGACCGCAAGCCCACCGAAAGCACCCCCAGTCCGCCGCCCAACCCCGCCGTCGATCACATCCTGGCCGCCATGCGAAAGCACGCGGGAGGCTGAACCGATGGGCATCAACCTGACCACCGGGGTACCCGACCTACTCGGCGCCCATTCGGTGAACCGCTTGCCGATGGGCACCCTGCACCGCCCCGCCACCCTTAACCTGGATGGGGAATGGGAGTTCCAGCTGCTGGAGCGGCCAGATGCCCCGCTGGGGGCAGCCTGGAAGCGAGTTACCGTTCCAGAACTCTGGACGATGCGCGAGGCGATAGACGGCCCGCACTACACGAACGTGCCCATGCCGTTCGAGGAGGTGCCGCCGCACCTGCCGCGCCGCAACCCCACCGGCGTCTACCGCCGCACGGTCGCCTGCGAGGTGCGCCCCGGCGCGCGCAGCATCCTGCGGGTGGGAGCCGCCGAATCGTATCTGCGCGTCTTCGTTAATGGGGTACTAATTGGCTCAGCCAGCGACTCGCATCTGGCCTCCGAATTCGACGTGACCGATTACCTGGTGACCGGGGAAAACGAGTTGACCCTCGTCGTCACCAAGTATTCGCTCGGCTCGTACCTAGAAGATCAAGACCACTGGTGGCACGGCGGCGTGGCCCGTTCCGTCGATCTGGTGGTGGTGCCCGAGGTGCGGCTGACCGACATGGTTGCCGCCGCCGATTTCGACCCGGCCACCGGACTCGGCTCCCTGGCGCTAGAGGTGACCACCGAGGGCATCGCCCACCTCGAAGAACACGGCTATACCCTGCGCATCGAGGCGCTGGACACCGAACATGTAGTCGAGGTGGTGGGGCGCCTAGAAACCATGACGCTGCCCAAGCCGCCGGATGTGCGCAGCGAACGCCCACCCGCCCGGATGCCGGACGGCTTCATGGATTTGCTGTCCATCAGAGCGGCAGGTGCCCCGGTGCCAGAGCGACTGGCCCAGGTCGCCGCCATCTTTGGGCAGACCCGGACACACACGGTGCCCTCTGGCCGGGCACGCTTAGTTTTTGAAGCCTGCAAGGTGCAACCGTGGAGCGCCGAACGGCCCGTGCTGTATCCGCTGGTCGTGACCCTGCACGATGCCACCGGGGTCGAACTTGACCGGGTCGAGCAGCGGGTGGGATTCCGTCGCGTCGAGGTGGTGGGCCGCGACCTGCTGATAAACGGGCAGCGGGTGCTTATCCAAGGTGTGGCCCGCCACGATCACGACCCGCAAACCGGGCGCGTACTCTCCCGCGAGGCGCTCACCGCCGAACTGCAACTCATTAAGCGCTCCAACATCAATGCGATTCGCACCTCGCACTACCCGAACGACCCCTACGTACTCGACCTGTGCGACGAATACGGGCTGTACGTGGTGGATGAGGCCAACATCGAGGGCCACGGATTCGCCACCACCATCGCCGACGATCCGCTGTTCACGAACCAGTTCGTCGAACGCTTCACCCGTATGGTGCTTCGCGACCGCAATCGGGCCTGCATCATCGCCTGGTCGCTCGGCAACGAAACCGGCTACGGGGCCAGCCACGATGCCATCGCCGCCTGGGCCAAATTTGCCGATCCGAGCCGCCCCCTGCACTACGAGGGCGCCATCTCGAACGATTGGCGGGCCGGGAAGGCTGTCACCGACATCGTTTGCCCGATGTACGCCTCCTTTGACGCGTTAGAAGCGTGGTCGGCTGCCGAGGACGTAGATCGCCCGCTCATCTTGTGCGAGTACGCGTTTAGTTACATGAACGGCGCAGGTGGCCTGGCCGAATACTGGCGGTTGTTTGAGAACCTGCCCGGCTTGCAGGGCGGCTTCATTTGGGGCTGGCGCGACCTAGCCCTCGACCCGGATGGTTCCGGGCGGCTGCGGTACGGTGGCGACTTTGGCGATCAGCCAAATAGCGGGCACACCGTCGGATATGGGTTGACCTTCGCCGACCTGACGCCGAAGCCGGCGTTATTCGAGGCGCGCGGCTTGTTCAGCCCGGTGCGCCTCGTCTCCGATGCCGCTGAGGCACGCGCTGGTGTGTTGCGTATTCGCAACCGCCGCCACTTTGCCGATCTGTCCGATCTGACGTTCGCGCTAAGGGTGGAGCGAGCCGTCGGCCCGGGCCCGGAGATTGCCATTCCCACCCCGGATGTCGCGCCCGGCACCGAGGCTGAGGTTTTGCTGCCGCCCGAGGTGCTGGCGGAGCTGGGCGACGCCCTGGCAATCTCGCTGATCGTCCGCACCGCCGTCGATGCCCCTTGGGCCCCCGCCAACTTCGAGCTAGCAACTACGCAAGTGCTACTCCCACCCCTCGACTCCCTTCCGGCGGTAACCGCAACCGCTAGGTCCTGTGACTGCACGCAGGATAACGTCGGGGAATTGCGTCACCCGCTGCTGCTGCGTGCCCCGGAATTGAATCTGTGGCGGGCGTTGACCGTCCATGATCGGGCTTTCTGCCTGGATAACCGCTTCGTTCGCAACGGCTTTTTCCGTCTCGATCCCACCGAACGCACCATCACTTGCACCGGTGAAGACATCATCGTCGAGCAGCGTTACGTCACGGCCTGGGGTGATCCGGTCACTCACACCCGCCGCATTCGCCCCTTGGGCGAGGGCGACTGGCACCTGACCGAACACGTCGAACTACCGCAGGACACGGTGGACGGCCTTCGCGTCGGCATGGAGTTCGAGCTAAAGCCGGGCTTAGCTGAGGTGGCCTGGGTGGGCCTCGGCCCTTGGGAGAACTATCCCGACCGCGCCGCCGCTGCCTTGCTTGGCCACCACCATCTTCCCCTAACCGAAATGCTCACCCCTTATCTGGTGCCCGCTATCAACGGCACTAGGGGAGATGTCCGCGAGACCACCATCACCGGCCCGGCCGGAACCGTTCACACGGAACACGATCAGCCGCTGCATCTGACCATCACCCCGTGGACGACCCAAGAGTTGGAGGCCGCCGAACATCACTGGGAGCTGCCGGAATCTAATCGCGTGATCGTTCAACTCGATGTTGCCCATCGCGGCGTCGGCACCGCCTACCTTGGGCCGGACGTGCAGAAACAGTACCGCCCCAGCAGCACCACCTACGACTGGTCATGGCGTCTTCGCCTGATAGCCAAGTAACCCCAAGAGTCCTGAAAGGATCAACCAATGACTGCCTTCCCCAACGGCTTCCTCTGGGGCGCCGCTACCGCCGCCCACCAGATCGAGGGCAACAACACGAACTCCGACTTTTGGGCCAACGAGGGCCGGATGCCGGGCATGGAGCGCAGCGGCGACGCCTGCGATTCTTACCATCGCTACCGCGAAGACATGCAGCTCATGGTCGATGCCGGGCTGAACTCCTACCGGTTCTCCTTGGAATGGGCGCGCATCGAGCCGGTGCGGGGCCTGTTCTCGAATGCGGAACTTGCGCATTACCGTCGGATGATCGACACGGCTCTTGAACTTGGCCTAACCCCGGTGGTCACGCTGCACCACTTCACCAACCCGCGCTGGTTCGCTGAGGCGGGTGGCTGGCTGGCCGACGACGCCGTGGTGACGTTCTGCAAGTACGTCGAAAAGGTCTGCACCATTTTAGATGGCGTCGAATGGGTGGTCACCATGAACGAACCGAACATGCTCGCGGTGATGACCGGCATGCAAAAGGCGATGGCCGCGCAGATGCAGGCGGCGGTGCAGGGCGGCGACAAGCCTGAAGGCTGGCAAAGCCCCACCATCGACGAGGAGCGCAAGAAGTTTCGGATGCCCACCCCCGAGGTAGAAATCGGCAAGGTTTTCGTTGAGGTGCATCAGGCTGCCCGCGAGGTGGTGCGCGCGAAGACGAATGCCAAGGTGGGCTGGTCGGTGGCAAACCGCGCCTTTGAGGTGCTGCCCGGCGGCGAGGAGAAGTTCTCGGAACTCTCCTACGTGTGGGAAGACCTGTACCTAGAGCCGAGCCGCGAAGACGACTTCGTGGGTGTGCAGTGCTACACCGTGCAACAGGTTGACGCCGACGGCCTGGTGCCGCACCCCGAACACCCGGACAATACGCTGGTGGGCACGGCCTTCCGCCCGGATGCGGTGGGTGTGGCGGTGCGACACACGGCCAAGATCGTTGGCGACGTGCCAATTATGGTCACCGAAAACGGCATCGCCATCGACAAGGACGAACGTCGCATCAAGTACACCTCCGAGGCGCTGGGCCACCTAGCCGCCGCGATGGCCGACGGCATTGACGTCCGCGGATACCTACACTGGTCGCTACTAGATAACTACGAGTGGGGCCACTGGAAGCCGACGTTCGGATTAATCGCCGTGGACCGCGAAACTTTCGTTCGCACCCCCAAACCATCCCTGGCCTGGCTAGGCGGCGTTGCCCAAGCGGGCGCCCTCCCCGCCTAACTCACCTGTCCCATAAATCTCGTCGATTCGGTGGTTAGCGCCCAATTTTTCTAAGGAGTGTTTTGTTATGAGGATGGCGTTTCGTTGGTATGGCGAAGGAAATGACACCGTTTCGCTGGATGACATTCGGCAGATTCCAGGTGTGGAGACCATAGTGTGGTCGTTGCATCATAAGCAGGCCGGTGAGGAGTGGTCGCAGGACGAGATTGATGCGGAGGTTGCGCTGATTGAAGGGTTGACGCCTGAGCAGGTGGCGCATGGTGTGACGAAGCGGTTGCGGGCGGATGTGGTCGAATCGGTGAATGTGCACGAGAGCATTAAGTTGGGCAAGACCGTGCTTGGTCTAACTCGTGATGAAGCTATCGCTAACTACAAACTGTGCATCGAGCGGCTGGGCCGGGCCGGGGTTCGGGTTATCTGCTACAACTTCATGCCCGTGTTTGACTGGCTGCGCACGGACATGTTTCACCCTCTACCCGACGGATCCACCGCCCTGTTCTACGAAAAAGCTGTAGTAGACACCCTCACTCCCGAATCCCTGATTGCCAGCATGAACTTGGACGATGGGGGAATGACGCTGCCCGGCTGGGAGCCAGAACGCCTCGCCTCATTTCAGGAGTTGAAGAAGGAATATGTGGGGGTGAGTCGAGAGGATATGTATACGAATTACAAGCACTTCCTCGACGCTGTTATCCCCGTGTGTGAGGAGTTTAATGTGAAGTTAGGAGTACACCCAGACGACCCGGCGTTCAACATCTTTGGTTGGCCTCGCGTAGTCTCCCGCAAAGAAGACCTCGCCCGGGTTCTATCCTTGAACCCTTCGCCGTGCAACGGGTTAACTCTGTGTCTAGGGTCGTTCGGGTCAAATCCGGATTCCAACCCCGTAGACGCCGTGCGCACCTTTGCCGACCGTATCCACTTCTCCCACGTGCGAAACATCAAACACTTCCCCAACGGAGACTTCATCGAAGTAGGCCACCGCGCCTGCGAAGGCTCCATCGACACCGTCGGCATCATGAAAGCCTACGCAGATGCCAATTACCAAGGCTATATTCGCCCCGATCATGGACGCCATCTCTGGGACGAAAACCGGGGCAACACCCCTCGCCCTGGCTACGGTCTCTACGACCGTGCTTTAGGCACCCAATACCTTCTAGGAGCCTGGGACGCGGCTAACTACTGACGAGGAAAAGACGTGACGCGCAGGGTGGCGCGTAGAGCGAATATGGGAAGTTAAATCATGCTGTTAAAGCTTTGCCGCCAGCACCTCCGCCCCTACCTGGGCGCGGTCGCTGCTCTCATCGCGCTGCAATTGCTGCAAACCATCGCCTCGCTATTCCTGCCCACGCTGAACGCCGACATCATCGACCACGGCGTCATCCTCGGCGATATTGACCACATCTGGCGCAGGGGTTCAGTGATGCTGGCCGTTTCGTTGGCCCAGGTGATCTGCGCGGTGATCGCGGTGTATTTCGGGACGCGGGTGGCAATGAGTTTCGGCCGTGACCTGCGCCTAGCCCTCTTTGACGCCGTGCAAGGCTTTAGCGCCCGCGAGGTGTCCCACTTTGGCGCGCCCACGCTGATTACGCGCACCACAAATGATGTGCAGCAAGTGCAGATGTTGGTATTGATGGCCTGCACCATCATGGTTTCGGCGCCGCTGATGCTAATCGTCGGCGTGTTTATGGCGCTGCGTGAGGATGTGCCGCTGTCTGGCCTGCTGCTTGTGGTGATTCCGGTGTTGAGCGTAACCCTGGCGCTGGTATTGCGGTGCCTCGCTCCGCATTTTCGGGTCATGCAAGATCGTATCGATGCGATTAACGAGATGGTGCGCGCGCAGATCATCGGCCTGCGGGTGGTGCGAGCCTTCGTGCGTGAGCGCCGGGAGATGGAACGCTTCGGCAAGGCGAACGAGCAGTTGTACGACACGCAGGTTGTCACGGGCAAGATCATCGCCTTCGCATTTCCGTTGGTCGGCCTGATTATCAACGTTTCCAGCGCGGCCGTGATCTGGTTTGGTGGGCGCCGCATTGATGGGGGCGGGATGCAGATCGGGGCGCTGACCGCCTTCCTGACCTACCTGATGTTCATTCTCACCTCCATCATGATTTCCACGCTGGTTGCAACGATGATTCCGCGAGCCATCGTCGCCGCCCGCCGCATCGACGAGGTGCTGACCACCGGCACCTCCGTGACCGAACCCGCCCAGCCCGTCTCGATCACGTCGCTGAACGGCGGCGCCGGGCCGCGTGGAGAGATCACCTTTGAGAACGTAGGCTTCCACTATCCGGGCGCCGATGAGCCGGTACTCTCCGGCCTGAACTTCACGGCACGCCCCGGTACGGTCACCGCCATCATCGGAGCCACCGGCGCTGGAAAATCCACTCTACTTTCCCTGATGCCGCGCCTATTCGACCCCACCGCCGGTCGCGTGCTATTCGACGGCGTCGATCTGCGCTATCTGGCCACCGCCGAGTTGGGCACTCAACTCGGCCTGGTGCCACAACAGGCCTTCCTCTTTTCCGGCACCATCGCCTCTAACCTGCGCTACGGCCTGCGCGAAGCCACCGAGGAGCAGATGTGGGCGGCGCTGCGCATCGCCCAGGGCGCCGACTTCATTGCAGAACTGCCCGAGAGGCTACAGGCACCGGTCGCCCAGGGCGGCACCACCTTATCTGGTGGGCAGCGGCAACGCCTCGCCATCGCCCGCGCCATCATTCGTCGCCCGCGCGTTTTGCTGTTCGATGATTCGTTTTCTGCGCTTGATGCAGTTACCGACGCCCGGTTGCGAGCGGCTCTACGCGCGGTTGACGCCACCATCATCATGGTGGCTCAGCGGGTGGCGACCATCCAGGAAGCCGATGAAATCTTGGTGCTGGAACATGGCCGCATCGTCGGGCAGGGCACCCACTCCGAACTGCTAGCTACCAACGCGACCTACCAGGAAATCGTCGCCTCGCAGGAGGCACAATCATGAGCGAACATCAGTTGGACAAGGCCGCCAGGCCCGTGTCGAAACCAGATCAGTCACGTCCCCCACCCCGACCGGGGCTGGGCGGCATGGGGCCAATCGCGAAGGCGCAGGATTTTGGCGGTACGATTCGTCGCCTCGGTGGCCTGCTTGGCCCGGAGCGCACCCGGTTGATGATGATGGGTGGCCTGGCCCTGGCGGCAGTTACCCTCGCGGTGATTGGGCCGCGCTTGCTCGGGGATGCGACAAATGTGGTGGTTGAGGGGCTGTTCGGCACCGGGGTCGATTTTGGGCGGCTCGGGGGGATTCTTGGCGTTGTGCTGGCGATCTACCTCGGCTCGTTCCTGTGCGGTTGGCTGCAAAACCGGGCGATGACCTTGGCCGTGCAGGCCCGAATGCGGCATCTGCGCGATGAGGTTGAGGCCAAACTGCATCGGGTGCCGCTGAGCTACCTCGATGCCCAGCCGCGCGGTGAGATCCTTTCCCGCGTCACCAACGACATCGACAATGTTGCGGCCTCCATGACTCAGGTGCTGATGCAACTGATTACCTCGGTGTTGATGATCGTCGGCGTGCTGGTGATGATGTTCACTATCTCGTGGCTGCTGGCGTTGGTTTCGCTGCTGACGGTGCCCGTGGCCGGCCTACTCACGCTGCGGATTGCCAAGCGTTCGCAGCCGCATTTCAAGAAGCAGTGGGCGGCCACCGGCACCCTAAATGCCCACGTTGAGGAGATGTTTACCGGGCACGCGCTGGTCAAGGCGTTCGGGCAGCAGTCAGAGGCGCGGGCGGCGTTCGTGGCCGAAAACCAGGATTTGTTCGAGGCGGCCCGTAAGGCGCAATACCTTTCGGGAACCATCGCGCCGGTGATGGGCTTTGTAGCGAACCTGAACTATGTGGCTATTGCCGTACTCGGCGGCCTGCGCATCGTTTCGGGGCAGATGACCATCGGTGGCGTGCAGGCGTTCATTCAGTATTCGCGACAATTTACGCAACCTATCACGCAGGTAGCAGCCATCATGAATGTGCTGCAATCGGCGGTAGCTTCGGCCGAGCGGGTTTTTGAGGTGCTGGATGCCCCCGAACAAAGCCCCGACCAGGCCGACGCGGCCACCTTGGCCGAAGTGCGTGGCCGGGTGACCTTCGAGCGCGTGCAATTCAGCTACGACCCCGATGAGCCGCTAATCACCGACCTAAACCTGGTGGTGGAGCCAGGGCAGACGGTAGCCATCGTCGGCCCCACCGGCGCGGGCAAAACCACTCTAGTCAACCTGCTCATGCGGTTTTATGAGGTAGCAGGTGGGCGCATCACCTTAGATGGCGTAGACACGCGCGAGCTGACCCGTGATGCGCTGCGTTCTAGCGTGGGCATGGTGTTGCAGGACACGTGGCTGTTCAAGGGCACCATCGAGGAGAACCTGCGCTACGGGGCGCGTGAGGGGCTAACGGAGGCGGAGTTTTACGCTGCGACACGCGCCACGCATGTTGACCCGATTGTGCGCACCCTGCCCGACGGCTACCAGACGATGCTGGATGATGAGGCCGCTGGTCTGTCGGTGGGGGAGCGGCAGTTGTTCACGATTGCGCGGGCCTTCCTGGCTGACCCGCAGATTTTGGTGTTGGATGAGGCCACGAGTTCGGTGGATACTCGTACGGAGGTGCTGGTGCAACAGGCAATGGGTGCGCTGCGCGTTGGGCGCACCTCCTTCATCATCGCTCATCGTCTCTCCACCATTCGCGACGCCGATGTGATCGTCGTCATGGAACACGGCAACATAGTAGAAACCGGCACCCACCAGAGACTATTAGCCGCCAGCGGCTCCTACGCTCGTCTCCACCAAGCCCAGTTTGAAGCCGCAGGATCCAAAGTCGAATCTAGGTTCTGCGACTCGCTGGCGCTCGCAGAATAACGGGTTAAGGTGTGGGGCCGGTGGTGCCTCGGGGGATGAAGGTGGTGGTGTAAGGGGCAGGCTCGGGTAGGTCGACGCCATCGAGTAGTGCGACCAACTGTGTTACCGAGTCGCGACCGATTTCTAGCATGGGGGTGTGGATGGTGGACATGCCAGGGGTGGAGAGTGCCGAGCCGTAGCTGTCGTCGTGGCCGATTATGCTCAACTGCTTCGGGACGGCGATGCCCCGCTCGGCGCAGGCGCGCAACAGGGCGAAGGCCATGAGGTCGTTGTAGGTATGCACGGCGGTCACTCCAGAGGCCACGATGCGGCGCACCGTGTCGTCGGTGATTTCGGTGCCGCAATTTATCTCGACAGCGGTCATGCCGTGTGCCTCGGTGGTCATCAGCAGTTGTTCCCAGCGGACGGCCGAAACCCATGACCCCTGCGGGCCGGAGAGAAAGGCGACGCTGCGATGCCCAAGGGTAGCCAGGTGGGAGATGGCCCCATCAATGCCTTCATCGCCTTGTGGCAGCACCGAGGGAAGGCCCGGAATCAGACGGTTTGCCGAGACCAAGGGCTTAAATCCGGCCAGATCGGCTATCTGCTCGTCGGTCAGGCGTGAGGCCACCAGCACAAAGCCATCTACGGCGGGCTGCATGCGCTCCACTCGTTCTAACTCCAATTCGGCGGACAGTTGAGACTCGGCAAGCACCAGCATCCGGTTGGAGGTTGCCGCCGCCTGCTCGGCGCCGCGAATCAGAGCGAAAAACACCGGGTTGGTGATGTCGGAGACAACCAGGCCGAGCATCCCAGAGCGACCGGTTGGCAGTGCCCTGGCCAGTGGATTTACCCGATACCCGAGGGAAGCGGCGGCCTCATGGATCACGCGGGCGGTCTGTTCGTTGATGCGGCCCGGCTTGTGTAGGGCGCGCGAGACGGTGGAGGGGTTAAACCCGGTGAGTTCGGCAATGGCGTAGATGGTGGGTCGCTGGCCGTTTGTTGGTTGCGGCTTAGGGCTTGCCGGGGTGTTTGCCATGTTGAGATTGCCTTGCTGCTCTGAATGAAGACTGGCAATCGGTTGCGCCAGTTGCTACATGATACCTGACCATTGATTTTTGCGCATGCCGCCAGGAGGACAGAGTGAGAGATGGCACAAGTTGCCGCGGATGGCAATGATGAGGGTTCAGCCACCAAACGGGGCTATAGACCGCCTCTTAGGGCGGTTATGGGTTCGACCGAGGCGGCTTTGAGCGCGGGGTAGACACCCGCGACCAGACCGATCACGCCACCTCCCAGGGCAGAAGCGAGTACAACCACCGTATCTAGGATGGGCGTCCACGCCTGCGCAGCCGACGCCACCACCACCACGGCGACGCCTAGGGCGGCCCCGATCAGACCACCCAACAGGCCAACGGCCACCGATTCGAGCATGAATTGTGCCCCAATATCCCGGCGGCGGGCACCGAGCGCCCGACGCAGGCCGATCTCACCTACCCGTTCCATCACCGACAGCAGGGTGACGTTTGCGATGCCCAGCCCGCCGACTAGCAATGCCACTGCGCCGAGGGCCAGGAAGATGACATTAATATCGGCTTGAATGTTGTCGCGCATGGTCGAGCCAAGCACAGGTACCTGAACCCGCACATTATCGGGCGCGTTTGGCAGCAGCGCGATGGGTACCTGCTCGGCGATTACCGGCCCGGCCCCCACCGCAATCCGCATATGTACCTGCTCGGGGGCTTGCAGGCCAAAATTGGCCCGCGCGGTGCCCATCGGCACAATCACGCCGTCGATCAGATCGGTACGTCGCTGCATACCATCGATGATGCCGATTACCGTATAAGAGCGATCACCGATGAAGATGGAGGGCTGCCGCTCCACCCGGGAGACGCCCAGCCGCTCGGCGGCCCGCGCGCCAAGGACTACCACGCGGTCGGCGCGGGCGTCGTGTCCGGCATCGAAGAAGCGCCCGGCGGTGGTGTAGCCGCGCACCGCATCGAGCAGGCCCGCGCTCGCGGCGAAAAGCGGCGGCGAGGCCGGCATCGGCTGCGAAGGGTCGTTAACCGGCAGGGCGGTGATTACCTCGCCTTGCAGACTCACGGAGGCGAACAGGCCAGCGGCCTCCACCCCGGCGATACGCCCGGCACGAATATCCGAATCCCAAGGAATCGCGGCGACGGGTTGAGCTGGCCCCCAACCCGAGCGAGTGGTGCCCGGCTCGGCCATCGCCTGCGTGACGGCTACCGCGTCAAACTGTCGGGCGATCTGCCCCGAGGCGGTCTGCGCCAAACCCACGGTTACCACCACCGAGGCGATGCCCAGCACCGTGCCCAGGATGGTCAAAAAGAGCCGTCCAGGTCGGGCGTCAATCCCGGCCGCCGCCTCGCGGAACAGATCGCGGGCGCGAAACTGGTCGCCACGCGATCCCAGACGCACATTTATCTTCGCCATCAGTCAATCTCGCTTAAGTTTCCGTCGGTAATCCGCACCCGCCGCTCGGCCCGACCGGAGACGGAGAGATCGTGTGTGATAACGATGAGGGTTAAGCCATCTCGGTGCAGCTCGTCGAACAGGTCCATCACCCCATCCGACGTGGTGGTGTCGAGATTTCCGGTTGGCTCATCGGCCAGCAGCACCTGCGGGGCCGTCACCACAGCTCGGGCGATGGCCACCCGCTGACGCTCACCGCCGGATAGTAACGTCGGCAAAAAGTGCAGGCGATGGCTCAGGTGTACCCGGTCGAGAGCAGCTAAGGCGCGCTGACGACGTTCCTTGCGCGGCACGCCAGAATAGGTGGTGGCGAGCAGCACATTCTCCAGCACCGAGCGATGGGGCAATAGGTGGAACTGTTGAAAAACGAAGCCAATGCGTCCACCGCGCAACGCCGAACGCTGCGCCTCCGATGCCTGGCCCGTGGGCACGCCATCAAGCAGGTACTCGCCTGATGTGGGGCGATCCAGCAGCCCGAGCAGGTTCAGCAACGTGGACTTACCCGAGCCAGATGGGCCGACGATGGAGAGGTAGTCCCCATCAGCGACCACCAGATTGGAGGGCCTAAGCGCGTGCACCGGCGGGTCGCCGGGGAATACCCGCGCCACCTGGCGCAGCTCCACCACGGCCGGACGAATGGCCGGTTCGGGGACGAACTCGGCCGGTGCCTCCGGCGGGAACAGGTCTAAGACGGTCACTCCGAGTCGCCTTGCCCGCCGCCCATGCCCTGCCCGATTACCACCAGGTCGCCCACGCGTAGATCGCGGCCGACGCCCTCAATCTCAACATGCCCGCCGGCCGCCAGGCCGGTAGTCACCTCAACGAGCGAGGTGGTGCCGTCGGTCTCCTGTATCTCGATCCGGGCCTCGCCGCCGGGGCCGGCCGTCAGCGCGGCCAGGGGAACGGTAAGCACCGCGCCGCCGGTGGCGGAGACGGGAATGGTGATGCGGACGTTGCGCCCACGCAGAGCCACGACCTCCTCGGCGGTCAGATCTTCGAGCGCGAACGTAATGGTGGAGCGCCCGGTGGCAGCGTCGGCGGGGCCGATCTCCGCGATGGTCACATCCACGGTTAGCTCACCGGCATCAACGATGCCCGCATCGCCCACCTCTAGCAGTGCCCGGTCTGCGGCGGCGGCCGAGGCCGTCACCTTCAGTTCGGCGCCGGAGACGGACATGATCGCGGCACCGCCGACGGTCTCGCCGCGACGCACCGCCACATGATCCACGCGGCGAGGCAGGGTGTCTAAGAACACAACCTCGCTGGCCGGGAGGAATGGCAAAGCCGCCTCATTGGCCGCCTGTAGCGCCTCCTGCGCGTTAGTCAGTCCCTGACGGGCGGCATTGAGCGCATCCCGAGCCGCCGAGGTATCGACCGGCGCGTTCAGGGCTGCTCGCGCCGCCTGGGCCACCGTGATGGCGTCCGCTGCGTTATCGACCGCCGCCTGGAAGGTGGCAAAGTCGGCCGTTGCGCAGTTTTCGATCTCCTCGGCCTCGCAGGCCACCTCGTGATCGGCTTGGGCGGCCACCGCCACCCCGTGATCGCGGACCGCCGCGTTGACCGCGGCATCGGCGGCGGTGATTTCTACCTGACTAGGGCCACCTCCGGCATTGTTCAGCTCGGTTTGGGCGCGAGTGACATTTTCCTCGGCCATCCGCACGGCAGCGCGTGCGGCCTCTTGCTCGGCGGCGACCCCATCGGGCACCGGCGGCGTCGGGAAGCCGACCTGCCGGTACAGCTCCGTGATGCCCGTCGCAAGGGCTGCATCGAAGACGTCAGAGGTGGTAGAGCCGGTACTGATTCCCAGATAAGCCAGCGCCTCGCGGAGCTGTACCACGTCGGGGCCGGAATCGCCGACCCGCAGGGTGCGGAAGGTGGGCAGGCCGCCGGGCAGTAAAATCACTGGCCGCCCGCCGATCTCTAGGGCCACGGAACCGGCTACCAGCTCGGCGCCAACCTCCGGGATGTGACCGGTGACGATGGCCCGCATCCCCATCTCGGCGGTATCGACGGTCACATCGGAGGCGCCGTCGAACAGCACGTCGCCGCGAATGGTCACGTCATTGCTCAGTTCCCGGTTTTCGATAGGCACGGTAATTAGCCCGGCGGCGGGCGGTGCGGTACGGGCGGCGGCATCGGCGGGGTTCACCACGAAGTGGCTCAGACCAAACCCGGCCGCGAGGCTGAGTACCGCCACGGCTGCCAGTATCGGCAGGGTGCGCTTTTTGGAACCGACGCCCGCATCCGCTGCTGCGGACGGCGGAACCTCTGACGCAGGCTCTTCTTCGGGATTGATCTCTTGGTCAGTTGGAGCTTCAAGCAGGTCAGTCATTACGCAGGGCCTCCATGTAGCTGGCCCAAGCCTCTAGCTCGGAGCGGTGACGGTCAACAAACTGCTGCTGCAAGTCGTGGTCTACCTCTTGGCGAATGCGGTCAATGCCTGCCGAGGCGCGGCAGTCGAAGTCGGCGACGGCCATCGCGATCTCACGGGCGGTGAACGCCGTCACCTCGGCCGGATCGGGGGTGGGGAACTCGGGACCCTCCGGGAACGCATCCCAGTCCCAGTTCTGCCACAGATCTTCGTTATTCCAGCCGTGCATGTCGCCCCACTCCTCTTGTAAAAGCATTAGCGGGTCGTCGGCGCTGCTAAGGCCGGGGTGGCCTTCATCGGCCATGCAGGAGGACCAGGAGACGTTGGCCGCGCTGATACGAGGGTCGGCCTGCACCTGTTCCCAGAGCGTTTGTATTTCCTGTTCGAGAGCCTCAAACTGCGCGGGGGTCTCATGGCGCCATACCTGCTCCTGGGCGCGACCATGACAGCCGCCGTGCAGGTACATATCCCAATCCTCGCCAGAATCCCAGTCGAAGGGCGGACCCCATAACGCCTCGGACCACGCCTCTCGCTCGCCCTCCGACATCGCCTCGACCTGCTCGGCGTTCGGATCGAACCATTCGTTGCCGTCAACCTCGGGCATCACGCCATCCATGTCGCCCTCGTCCATGCGCCAGGGGTCGGTGCTGATGCCGTAGCCGAAGATCTCGGCGAACTCGCGACTACCCCACTGGGGAAGGTCGCTATCGTCATCATCGCCCCAGATGATGATGGAGCCGCCACCGCTTATGTTCGGAATGTAGTTGAAGCCGTACTCGGCCATGCAGACGGCGATGGCCTCTTCTACCTGCCGATGTTGGGCATCCATTTCGGCCTGCGCGTCATCCTGGGAGCGTTCGTCGCCCACCGACCAGCCGTAAATACGCATCGAGAACTCGTCGAGGGGACCGGGCACCCAATCTCGGCCAGTGGCGGCAGCCTCGGCGTCGGAGCCACAGGCGCTCAACAGCAGTGCGCCGCAGGCGAGGAGGGCGGGAAGTAACGTCTTACGGGAGGTGCGGTTTATGCGAGCCATTAGAGGGTTCCCTTTTCTATGTGCGGCGATCGGCAGGCCGATCCGTTAAGTTGTTGTGAGGCAAACGTGCGGTTTGATACATCCCTACACCTTGATACAACGCGGGAGAGAACCAAAATGTCACGTGCTGGCGTAAATTGCTCGCCAGGTTGGCGCACCCGCGACCCGGTCGAGCCTCAACCGGCCTAATGGCACGTCGCTGGACGCGGGTGGGTTTAACGTTATCTACATGACTCACCCAATGCCCGAAGCTCCCATCACCGTTGTTAACTCGAACGGAACGCTCTGCGGTAACTGCGGCGCTCCGCTGACCGGCGGGGGAGGCGTGCCCATTCCGACGCCGCTCGGCGTGGTCATCCCGGAAGGGACAGCCGTGTTGCGCTGCCTAAACTGCGGAGTCGGCAACCGCCGCGGTGAGTCCGCGCCGATGTCAGCCCCGGTGCCCACGATTTCTCAGCCCCCCGCGCCTCCGGTCGCCGCTCCGGTCTATGCTGCTCCGGCTCCGGCTCCGGCTCCGGCTCCGGCTCCGGCTCCGGCTCCGGCTCCGGCTCCGGCTCCGGCTCCGGCTCCGGCTCCAGCTCCAGCTCCAGCTCCTGTCCCATCCCCCATCCCGATGCCGGTGGTGCCCGCGCCGCAGCCCACAATTGCTCCCGCGCCCGTTAGGGCGGCATCTGCTGCCACGCTGCTGGCCACCTCGGTGCTGCTGGTGATTACTGGCCTGGCAACCTGGATGCTGGTTAATGCGTTCGGTGGCGTTTATGACCTGGGCGGCTGGGAGTTGGAGTTTGACATGCTCTGGCTGATCCTGGCCATTGCCTCTGGTGTCCTGGTGGTAGCTGGCGCCGTACTCGGCGCTCTAGGTACACACCGCCTCGTGACCCGCATTGAGGCAAAAAACTAAGGTCGCCACTATCCTTACCCGGTGATTAAGCGCAGCAGCACACCGAGTAAGAAAGACGAACGTAAAGCCGCCGCCGCAGCCGCTATGGATGCGGCGGCGGCGGCGTCGCTGGCCGAGATAGAACGCGAGATAGTCTCGCGCAACCCCGAACATGCCTTCGTGCCCACGCTTGATCGCGTGCGCCGAGTGTGCGAGCTGTTGGGCGACCCACAGCACGCCTACCGGGTTGTGCATCTGACCGGCACAAACGGCAAGACATCGACTGCCCGAATGGTCGAGGCGCTGGTACGCGAACATGGCCTGCGTACCGGCCTGTTCACCTCGCCGCACCTGACCTCCATCACCGAACGCATCCAGGTGGACGGCGCACCCATCAGCGCCGCAAGGTTCGTGGAAGTGTGGGAGGACGTTGCCCCTTACATTGGCGTGGCCGATCGGGAGAGCGTGGCGGCGGGTGGGCCGCGTCTGTCCTTTTTTGAGGTGCTGACCGTCATGGCCTTCGCCGCCTTCGCCGACGCTCCCGTGGATGTGGCCGTGATTGAGGTGGGCATGGGCGGCGAGTGGGACTCAACCAATGTGGCCGATGGCGATGTGGCCGTGATAACCCCGGTAGATCTGGATCATCAGGAGTGGCTGGGCGATACGGTCGAAGCTATCGCTAAGACCAAGGCGGGCATCATCAAGCCTGGTGCCACAGCCGTGGTGTCTAGGCAGGCCGAGGCAGCCGAGGCAGCCATTGAGGCCCGCGCCGCCGAGGTGGGCGCGCGCCTGGTGCGCGAAGGCCGGGAACTCGAACTTGAGGGGCGGCACCTGGCTGTCGGCGGGCAGGTGGTTGATTTGCTTACCACGACCGGTCTGTACACCGGAATTTTCCTGCCCTTGCACGGGGAGCATATGGGCCACAACGCGCTGGTGGCTCTCGCGGCGGTGGAGGCGCTGCTCAGTGACGGTGGGGTGCTGGATGGAGGCGTGATTGAAGCGGGGTTTGCGGGTGTTACCTCGCCGGGGCGCCTCGAGCTGGTGCGCTCCTCGCCGACCGTGATCGTGGACGTGGCCCACAACCCGCACGGGGTGGCGGCGCTGGCCACGACGTTGCAGGAGTCTTTCGCCTTCGAGCGGCTGATCGGGGTGGTGGGGGTGCTGGGAGATAAGGACGCCGAGGGCATCTTGGCCGCGTTGGAGCCGGTGCTGGCCGAGGTGGTACTCACCAAGAACTCCTCACCACGCTGCGCCGACCCGGCTGACTTGCGGGAGGTGGCAGTCAGCATCTTCGATGAGGATCGCGTACATATCGTCGAGCACCTAGACGACGCGTTGCAAACAGCCGCCGACTTAGCCGAGCGTGATGACGTAATCGGGGTGGGCGTCGGCGCGGGCGTCCTGGTGACCGGCTCGGTAATCACCGTCGCCGATGCCCGAATCCTCCTTAGTCGCTAGCACCCGCGAGCAAAGCGAAGGCCGCGGTTCTTGAACTTAGAACCGCGGCCTTCAAGATTGAATCAGCCAGCCGTGAAGGCTTCTTTGAGCTTGATCCGGGCGCCGGTGCGAAGTACGGCGTTGGAGTAGATGCGGGCGCCGATCCAGATCAGCACCGGGATCGCGGCCAGTGAGATGCCGAGCGCGAGCAGCTGCTCCCACAGCTCCACCACATCGAGCGCGTCGCGCAGCGGCATCAGGAACGGCGCGATGCCAGGGACGTACGAGAGGTTCGTGGCTAGCGCGTTGGTCGGGTCTACCGGCAGCACGTTCACGCCGAGGATGTACGGCAGGATCATGAACATGGTGACCGGCATGATTACCGAACCCACCTCTTCTTGCCGGGAGACCAGGGCGGCGAGCGCGGCCAGGATCAGGGCGAAGGTGGCGAAGCCGACCATGAACCAGATCAGCGCCCAGACCACGGTGGAACCCAGTCTCAGCCCGGTGTCATCGAGCATCCCGGTAACCGACGCCGCCGCGGCGGCCGCAGCCACCGTCAGGGCTACCTGGACAAGCCCGACGACACCGATGCCCAGGGTCTTCCCGGCCAGCAGCTGCGTTGGCTTCACCGTGGAGAGCAGCAGCTCGACCACCCGCGAGGTCTTCTCCTCGACCACGCCGACGGCCACCATCTGGCCGCAGATCATGATCGCCATGAACATCAAGATGCCCACCAGCACGCCCGCGACGATCTGCGTGACATCGCGCTCCGGCGGCGGGTTCAACGCGGTCACCTCGGCGTGCGCCTCGGCCACCGCCGAGGTCACGGTTCCAGGGTCGCCGCCTAGGTTAATGATCTGCGCGGCCAGGGCCTGCTGCCCGGCAATGCCATTGAACAGCATCTGTAGCGTCGGATCGAGGTGTTCATCGACGATGATGGTCAACCCGCCGCTATCGGCCGGGAGTACCAGCGCGTCCAGTTTGCCCTCTTCAATCAGGGCTTCACCGGCGGCGCGATCCGCCACGGTGGTCACGTC
>Ga0131853_10004813_pt1 | contig 24235 bp, 17 predicted proteins | sample TergutLab28metaG_FD_92764 | JGI IMG/M metagenome (GOLD analysis project Ga0131853, IMG submission 92764) | Labiotermes labralis P1 segment gut microbial communities from Petit-Saut dam, French Guiana - Lab288 P1 (version 2) (version 2) | ecosystem: Host-associated > Arthropoda: Insects >...
CCACAATACATCCGCCCCTCGCAAGCCGAGCGTGAGCGGATGGAACGAGAAAATCTAGGAGGCTAACACCATGTCAAACCTACACGTAATGGATCACCCGCTGCTCCAACACAAGCTCGCCAAACTGCGGGACAAGCGCACCGGCGTCAAGGAGTTCAGAGAAATCGTCTCAGAGATGGCCGCCCTCATGTGCTATGAGGCAACCCGCGGCCTGCCCTTGGAGCCAATCGAGATTGAAACCCCCATCGGCCCCGCCGTGGTGAGCCGCATCGCCGGGAAGACGCTGGCCATCGTTCCCATTCTGCGGGCGGGCCTCGGCATGGTGGACGGCATCCAGAGCCTCATCCCCTCGGTCAAGGTCGGCCACCTCGGTCTCTACCGTGACCCGAAGACATTGGAACCCGTGGAATACTACTGCAAACTGCCCGGTGACATCGTGGAGCGGGAGGTTATCCTCCTCGACCCCATGCTTGCCACCGGCGGCAGCGCGGCGGCGGCGGTGCAAGTGGTCAAAGGTTACGGCTGTAAGCGCATCAAACTCATGAGCATCCTCGCTGCCCCGGAAGGGATCGCCCGTGTTCACGAGGAACACCCGGACGTGCAAATCTACGTTGCCGCGGTAGATCGAGGTCTCGACGACCACGGCTACATCGTCCCCGGCCTCGGTGACGCAGGCGACCGTATTTTCGGCACGAAATAAGCAACTGATAGGGTATCGGTGCGTATGTATCCTCAACGGTGCATACGCACTTGCTTTGTAATGTAGAGTGTAGAATGGCAGTATGCCGCAAAGCGGCATGATTTTAAATTTGCCGTCATTCTACACGCTGCATTCTAAATTCTACATTTAATCAAGGGGGGAGAACCTTATGAAATTGGGAGAAAAATCAGGGTTAACAGTCGGCATCGCCGCCGTATTCGTTTGGGCGGTGGGCTTCATCTTCATACGCGGGCTGACCGAAACACTGGGCGTGATGACGGCGGGGGCCTTGCCGAATATCTTGGGCGGCACCGCGGTGCTGATATTCAAGGCGAAGACGACAGGGATTCGCATCAAAGACTTCCGAGAGACCCCGCGTGCCTATTGGCCGCTGTGCGGGCTGATGTTTCTGGCTTTCAGCATCACCGTCAACGTATCCGTGGGCATTGCCACAACAAACGAACAAGTTGTCACGAGCGGTCTGTTCCGTCTCGTGTGGCCGCTTCTGGCACTCATTATGACGATACCCTTATATAAACGGCGTGTGAACCGTTGGTTTATTTTTAGCGTCAGTCTGAGCTTTATCGGTCTCATCTTGGGGAACGTGTCAGACGGATTCACGCCGCGGATGCTGATTCAAAGCTTCGGAGACATCTGGATTCCCAGTCTGGTGGCTCTGTTCTCATCTGTCTGCTGGGCATTCTACAGCAATTTCCTTGGCAAATACGTGACCGAACCCCGATTCGACCATTTGGGTTGGTTCATGCTCGCCTCCGGCCTGATTCAAGGCGCGGCGGCAGTCATCTTGGGTGAGACACCTGTATTCGGGACAGAGCAGGTGCTGCAGATTTTGTTCATCGGCTTAGTCACCGGATTTTTAGCCAACACGCTGTGGGTTTTTGCGATGCAGAGCAAATACAACCATGCGATTATCCTAATCGCAAACTTTACGCCGTTGATTTCCACCGTTGCAGTCGCACTCGGTCTGGGCGTTCCCGTGACCTTGCCCTTGGTAATTGGTTCCGCGCTGATTGCAGTAGGGACAATTTGGAGTAAGTATTGTTTCTTGCCGGGAAAAGAAGAGAGTGCACTCAACAAACAGGATGAGTGACTTGCACATGAATAAATGAGCGCACTCAAAAAACATACATGCAAAGGGTACAAACCATGACAAACGCCATGCAAACCGAGTTTTTAAAACTGCGCCGCGCGATTATAGCCGAGCAGTTCAAGACCCTCAATAAAAAACAACAAGAGGCCGCCCTTGCCACCGAAGGCCCGCTCCTCCTCCTCGCCGGGGCGGGCAGCGGGAAGACCACGGTACTGATTAACCGCATCGCAAACCTCATGCTCTTCGGATCGGCCTCGGACACAGAAGATGTTCCGGGCGGGCTGACTGATAGTGACATCGCTTTCCTGCGCCTCTACCTCGACAACATCACAGACCCGACCTTGCGGGAAGCGGGGGAGGCGAAAGCGCACGCACTCTGCACCATGCACCCCGTGCGCCCGTGGGAGATTCTGGCTATCACGTTCACAAACAAAGCCGCCGACGAACTCAAACACCGCCTCGAAAAACGCCTCGGCGACGAGGCGAGGGACATCTGGGCCATGACTTTCCACTCGGCCTGTGTGCGCATCCTGCGCCGCTATATCGACCGCCTCGGTTACGACAACGGCTTCACCATCTACGACTCCGCCGACAGTCAAAGTCTCGTCAAGCGCATCCTCACAGACCTCGACTTAGACGACAAAACCTATCCGCCCCGCCGCATCCTCGGCGAAATCAGCAGAGCGAAAGACGCCCTGCTCGAACCCGAGGCCTACCAAGCCGCCGCAGAAAAAGAGGGCGACCACCGCAGACGCAAGACGGCGGAAATCTACGTCGAATACGCCAAACGTCTCCGTGCGGCGGGTGCCGTGGACTTCGATGACCTCCTGTTCCTCACCGTTAAGCTCCTGCAAACTGACGAGGATGTTTGCCGCCACTATCAGCGGCAGTTCCGCTACGTCCTCATCGACGAATATCAGGACACGAACAATCTACAGTACCTCTTCGCCACCATTCTATCCGAGGGGCACGGCAATATCTGTGTCGTGGGTGACGATGACCAGAGTATCTACAAGTTCCGCGGCGCGACCATCCAAAATATCCTTGATTTCGAACACCAACACCCCGGTGCACGTACCATCCGTTTAGAGCAAAACTACCGTTCTACGGGACACATTTTGGAGGCGGCCAACGCCGTCATCAAAAACAACCAGGGCCGCAAGGGCAAGCATCTGTGGACAGACCAAGGCCAGGGCGACAAGCTCACGCACTATGTCGCCCGCAACGGGGAGGACGAGGCGAACTACGTGGCGCAGTGCATCCTAACCCATTTCGGCGCGGGCGGAAGCTGGAGCGACCACGCCGTCCTCTACCGCATGAGCGCGCTCTCGAACCAGCTCGAATTTGCCTTCAAGCGCAACGGCATCCCATACAAAGTCGTGGGCGGGATGCGTTTTTTCGACTACGCCGAGATCAAAGACGTGCTGGCCTACCTCGCCGTCTTGGAAAACCCCGCCGACGACCTACGCCTCCTGCGTATTATCAACACCCCCGCCCGTGGCATCGGACAGGCCACCGTAGAGCGTCTGCGAGAGGCCGCGCTCCGCTCGGGGCGCACCATCTACGACACCATCCAACACCCGGACGAAGTCCCGGACCTCGGCCGCACGGCGGCGAAGCTCAAGACATTTGCCGCCCTGCTCCGAGACCTGCGGGAAAAAGTCCAAGACATGCCGCTGGACGCATTCTATGACCACCTCCTGGACGCCACGGGCTACTTAGCTATGCTCAAAGAAAAGCCGGACGAAAACCTCGCCCGCATCGAACACATTCAGGAGCTGAAAAGTACGATTGCGGGCTACATCGACCGTAGTGAAGAAAAAACGCTCAAGGGCTTCTTGGACGAAATCGCCCTATATTCCGACCTCGACAGCTTAGAGGCCGCCGAGGCGGGCGTCGTCATCATGACAATGCACAGCGCGAAGGGGTTGGAGTTCGACCACGTCTATATCGTAGGACTGGAAGAGGGCATCTTCCCCGGCTACCGCAGTATCGGCGACACGGAGGAGATGGAGGAGGAGCGGCGTCTCTGTTACGTCGCCCTGACTCGTGCCAAGCAGAAACTCCACCTTACGAGTGCGGCGCAACGTATGCTGTTCGGCCGCACGACAGCCAACATGCCGTCGAGATTCTTGGAGGAAATCCCCCAAGACTACATAGAAAAAACCGGCCAAACCCGCCCGAGTTACAGAGACACAAGAGCCGATATCGTGTTCGATGACGAAGCCCCTTGGGCAACACAGAGCGAGCCGACCAAATCGACCGCTCCCCGCTACCGTCCCACACCGCCCCGCGCCCAGAGCACCCTGCCCACCTACCAAAAAGGCGACACCATCACCCACAAAGCCTTCGGCAAAGGCACCATCACCGCGCTAACACCTATGGGCGGCGATGCCTTGGTAGAGATTGCATTCGAGGGTGTTGGGACAAAGCGGCTGATGCTGAAAGCCGCAGCGCAGCATATGGAGAAGAGTGAAAGATAAGCGCGGCCCCTACGAAGGGCACCACCCCACCGCCTACGGCGGCACCCCTCCAAGGAGGGGAATCAGGCCAAGGGCTACGAAAAACCCGCCAACACAATGTAGGGGCGCGCATTGTGCGCCCGCGCGTTTCGGTTTGCAAAATGGATGAGGGATACGGACGGCCAATGGCCGCCCCTACAACGCCAATCAAAACACCCCCTACGACGACAACAAAACCCACCATAATCCGAACTCAAAAAAACCCCTTGACTCTCCCCTTACAGGAGACTGTAAGATAACATTACAAGAAAGGAGAGAACGTAAATGTTTCGCATCGGTGAGTTTTCAAAAATGAGCAAAACAACAATCAAAACGCTCCGTTATTATGACGAAATCGGCCTTTTGAAGCCGGAAGAAACCGACAGATTTACAAACTACCGCTTCTACACAACCGATCAGCTCGTAAAGTTCCATCGCATACAGGCACTTCGTCAAGTGGGTTTGTCCATTGATGAAATCAAGCTAATCTTATCCGGGCATAACGCCGCAAGTATCTTGCAAAAGCGCAAAACGGAGCTCATTTCTGAACTCGCCGAAGAAACAAGCAGACTCTCCCGACTTGAATTTATCCTACAAGGAGAAGAACAGCTTATGAACTATGTCGCAACAATCAAAGAACTGCCGGAATGTGTTGTCTATTCTAAGAAAATGACCGTGCCGAATTATGACGCGTATTTTGGGCGCATTCCCGCAATCGGAGAACAAATCGCAAAGCAATATCCTGACCTGAAATGTGCAAGCCCCGCATACTGTTTCATTGCCTACTTGGACGGTGAGTACAAAGAGAAAGACCTGAACATTGCGTTTTGCGAGGCCGTAGACAAGATGTACCCTGACTTTGACGATATAAGCTTCCGGGAACTGCCCCCTATGACTGTCGTCTCAGTCATGCACAAAGGGCCTTATGCAGAACTCTCACAAGCATACGCCTATGCGTTCAAGTGGATTGCAGAAAATGGCTATACGGCGGCAGACAATCCGAGAGAAAGCTATATTGACGGTATTTGGAACAAAGAAAAAGAGGAGGATTGGCTGACTGAGCTCCAAGTGCCAATCACACACAAATAAAATAGTTTCCCCAAAACACAAAGAAGCGGCAGCCCATGGCTCCCGCTTCTTTGCTTAAATAATGAGAGGATAAATGAAAAAGATGATGAGAAAATCTACCTACGATAATCATGATACCAAAGAAATGTTAAGAGAAAAGATAAAAAGTATTTCAAAAGTATTAAATAAACAAGTTTTTTAATTTACATAACACCTATCAATCCAAAACAAAGGGGAAATACCCGCCATCCGCCGCAAACGATACCCCATCCGCAGGGACTGCCAAAACAAAAGGCCGCTCCCGTACCGCCGGTGAGGATATCGTACCATCCGCCGCCGTGCGAAAAACCGCAGATTCTGCCCCGAGATGTGTAAGTAAAGCCTGCGTTCCAGCCTCAGCCAACGAGGGTGGCAAAATCTCCCGCACAAAAAGCTGATTACCCGCCCGCTCCACAGCGGCACACCCTGTCTGGCCATCTGCTTCCAAGCGATACAGCCCCCCGCCGGACATTTCGCAGCGATGCGCCGCGTAGCGAAAGAACGCTTCGGGATACACAACGGCACTCACGGGCAAGAAATCTTGCCGAAGCCGGAGATAAGCGGAAACATCGGTTGACATAACTTGAGGAATAATCACAAAATCAGACAAATCAGAAAGGGAGATGTTGCGCTCGGCGATAGAAAGCTTGTCCCGATATCCCAAGCGAAGATAGTAGTCAAACAAGCCCGCCTCGGCAGGACAAATCAAATTGCAATCATACCCCAGCTCAATACTGTGGGCGATTGCCGCCTTCGTCACCGCCGCACCCAATCCGCGTCCCCGATACGTCGGCAGGGTAGCGAGCGCGTAGGAGTAGGATAGTCGCAGGGACGGCCGCCCCGGGTCGCCCGTGACCGCAATCGTCCCCGCGTCCAGCAAATAAATAGCCGAGGCGACACCATCCCCCTCGGCCCAAACAACAGCGCGTCCCGGCCGATAAAGCCGCACGAAAAAGTCCTCTATCGCCGCCTGCGTATCTCCGAACGCTATCTGCCACAGGCGTTGCAGAGCCGCTTCATCGCCCGGGCGGGAGAGGCGAATCATAGGGCACCCCGCCAAACACCGGCGTATTTTTCAACCATGAACGCAGGATAATAGCTCTTCTTTGCCCGTTGCAGGCTTTCGATGCCGAGGTCGTCCTCCCGATTGATGTACTGCATATCCGGGTGTGTCGCACAGATATAGCGGGCAAATTCACGGTTAATCATGGGATAGGCTCCCTGAATATCCGAAAACGCTTTTTCAAAATGCGTGATGTAAGTGTCCGAGTTTAGCCGCTCGCCGATACTGAAAGCGATAATACGGCCGCCGACCCGAATAAACCCGCCCTCCAGCCCCAGCGCGTCATAGTGGTCAAAGGCTTGCCCGAGGGCGGTGAGCTCGGCGGTGAAGTTGGCGTCTTTTTGATGATACAAGGCCCACTCACGGCTCATGTCGATGCACGCGGGAAGCGTCTCAGCGGTAATCGGCTCGAATGTCCAGTCGGGGTTGTTTTCGATGAAACGGTTGATGTGATTCCGCTTGGCAGAGAGCTTCCGACCCGCTAGTGTGGCGAGTTTTTCCGCCTCGTACACGTAGTCAAACGCAAAGGTGTCCGGCGAGAATTCGAATCGGCCGGGGAACACAGCCTCCAACTCGTCCATCATCTTCGCCGTGATACCGCGGATTTTCAAGGGGATGCCGTATGGCTCCACATCTCGGTGCAGAGCCATGATAATCGGCTCCAAATCGCCCTGCCCGATGGGGAAAGCGTAGAACGGAACGCCGTGGTACATCAGTTTAACCGCAAGCCTGTCTCCTGCGGCCGTGACTTGTTGATGGAAGGTGTCATTCCACACGAAAATACTGGTAAAACACCAGTCGGAACTTCTGGCGTCCTCCAGCCGAATGATGCGGTCCATCCAAGGCTTATCGTCTAATTGGACGGGGCGGAAAGTCAGTTGCATAGGTGAAATGCCTTTCTAAATGCGCTGTCGTAGGGCGCGATGTCCTCATCGCGCCGCGTATCTTCACAGAAACTATGCACGGCGCGATGAGGACATCGCACCCTACAGGGCTAGTAGGTACTCGTACAAACGTCCCGGATTTTCTCCCGTAGCCCCCGCAAATCCACAAAGGTCTCGGGCCGTTTCGACGGGTCACGGAGCAGGGCGGCGGGGTGGTAGATGGCCGTCATGTGTACGCCCTCTTGCTCGAACCATTGCCCGTGTTCTCTGGTAATCTTGAAATCAGGCTTAATCATGTACATGGCCGCAATGCGCCCCACGCAGACGATGATTTTTGGCCGCAAGAGCGCAAGTTGCTGCTCCAGCCAAGACCCGCAGACCTCTTGCTCGGCGGGGAGAGGGTCACGATTCCCCGGCGGGCGGCATTTGACGATGTTGGCGATGAACACCTTTTCCCGACTGAGGTCAATCATGGCCAGCATGTCATCGAGGAGCTGACCCGATCGGCCGACAAACGGCTCGCCCTGCAAATCCTCGTGCTGTCCCGGTCCCTCGCCGATGAGTACGACCTCCGCATCTCGCCGTCCCACGCCGAACACCACGTTGGTGCGTGTGTCGGCGAGGCGGCATTGTTTGCAGGAGATACAGGCTTTGTATAATGCGTCCCAATCCATGTGCAGGTCAGTCCTTTTACGTTGATTTTGCTTATCTGTATATCAGTATACCATATCGGGCGAGCAAAGGAAAGTGGTATGTGCGCCGCATTGACAATGCACATAATCAAAAAAGGCAAGAGCACCCGCTCTCGCCTTTTTCGTAGAAATATTCTATTCGAGGTTAACCTTGTGCCGCAAAATTGCCCGTACGATAAAGTACCACCCAATACCCTGCGCCGTGGAGAAAAACAGATTAAAGACAAGCGGTGCTTCCCACATGACAAAGAGAAACATGGTAGAAACAATGGAAACGGCAACGAGCATACCCAAATACACCAGCACGGCAATCAAAATCTTCGCACTCTTAGATAGCTGGCCGATGGAGAGCGCGGCGTAAAACATCAAAATTCCGGACAGCGTGCTGGCAATCATGGAGAGCACCCACAGGAACAAATCAAACCCAATACTATTGAGCAGGAAGAAAATTTCGTGCCAGATGTCAAAAAGGAAGAAATACTCCCGTATAATACCGGACACGACAATCCAGCCGCTGAGAAGAAACACCAAAAAGCCGGCAAAGGACCAGACAAAAGCGGCAATCAGCTTCGACCAAATCAAGGTGTCTACGGAAACGGGAAGTGTATGCGTGAGGTAGGCTTGGTCTCTGAACATGTTGGTATAAAATCGGATGATAATAAACAAAAAGGTGAGAACAAAAATCGCAACGAGACTCAGAACATAAAGGAAAATCAAAAGCCCGACCGTAGCACCGAGCCGATCAATATTATCAATCCCCCCTATTGTAAGCAGACGTGTAAACAAAGCGAGGAGCAACGTCCCCGCATACACGGGCAAAATCGGCCGAGCAGTCGCCAAAAACTCATATTTCAACAGTTTCCCTAACATCTGAACACCTCCCGGAACAGGGCGTCAACCGTTGTGCCCCGCTCTTCCTGTATCTCTTTCACCGTCGCCTGCAGCGCAATTCTGCCTTGGTGCAGGAATACCACTTCGTCCAATACCTTCTCCACGTCGTGGATGAGGTGCGTGCAAATCACCACCGTGGCCTGCGGGTGGTAGTTGGTAATGATGGTGTCGAGGATATAGTCCCGCGTCGCGGGGTCTACGCCGCCGATGGGCTCGTCAAGCAGGTAAAGTCCCGCCTCACGGCTCATGACAAGCATGAGCTGTACTTTTTCACGGGTACCCTTGCTCATGGTTCTGATTTTGAGGTTCCTGTTAATCCCCAGCCGACGGAGCATATCCTCGGCTTTTTCTACATTGAAGTTAGCGTAGAAATCTTTGAAGTAGTCAATTGCCTGGCCCGCGGTCATCCAATCGGCCAGATACGTCCGCTCCGGCAGATAAGACACGACACGCTTTGTCTGCACGCCAGGTTTCAGCCCGTTGATCCGCACCTCGCCCGAGGTGGGGGTGAGCAGACCGTTACAGAGCTTCATCAAAGTTGTCTTCCCGCTCCCGTTGGGGCCGAGCAGACCGATGATTCTGCCCTTTTCCAGTTGCAAGTCAATCTGGTTCAGAGCCGGGAACTTGTTGCCGTACCATTTGGTCAAGCCCTTACATTCCAATGCAAAATCCATGAACATCCCTCCTGTTTCTTTGTAGGGGCGCACAGTATGCCGCCCCCTACAAGTCTACCTTAAAAACCTCATTTGGTCAAGACCACAGCCCCAAAGCCTCCCGCGCTTCATGCACGCTGTACAGAGACCCGAAATAACATACAACGCCATCCGCCCCGGCGGCATCCATCGCACGAGCCAGCGCAGGCCCCGCCCCACCCTCCACGGCTTCGACGGATGCGCCCCGTTCAACAAAATGCCGCGCCAAGTCGGCGGCATCCATTGCCCGCTCGGAATCCGGCGTGAATGTGTAGACACGCTTCATCAGGGGCAGAATAGGGGAGATGATGGCGTCTAACTCCTTGTCGGCCAGTATGCCCATGACAAACGTTACCTTTTGCCCCGGAAAATACCGAGCCAGATTATCCGCCAGAGCCAACGCGCCCTGTGCATTGTGTCCGCCGTCCACAATGACGGCGGGGGAGGCAGCGCAAAGCTCAAACCGTCCCGGCCAATTTGCCGCGGCGAGACCTTGCCGAATCGCCTGCTCCGAGACGGTGTAGCCCTGCGCCCCTAAGACTTCAAGCACGGTCAAGGCCAGAGCCGCGTTCTCCATCTGATACCGTCCCAGCAGCCGGATCGAGAGATCGGCGAGGTCTCCGAACGAAAACCGCTGTCCCGCAAGCGAAAACGCACCGGGGGAGAGACGGGACAAATCCACCACCCGGAGCGGGGCATCCAATTCTGAGGCGGCTTCCGCCAACACAGCCGCCGCCTCAGGCCGCTGCCGCGCAGAGACGACGGGACGTTCTGGCTTGATAATCCCTGCTTTTGCCTGGGCAATCTTGGCGACCGTATCGCCCAGATACTCCATGTGGTCCATGTCGATGGGTGTAATCACCGCCACTTCGGGGGCGGCAATCACGTTAGTCGCATCCAGCCCCCCGCCCATACCCGTTTCCAACACCACGATGTCGCACTCTGCCTCTGAAAACCAACAGAATGCAACGGCTGTGACGAGTTCAAAGGTGGTGGGATGGTCATCCATCGCATCGGCACAGAGCCGCACACGGTCTACGATGTGCGTCAGCGCGTCATCGGGAATCGGCACCCCGTCCACTTGCATCCGCTCGTGGAAGGTGTGGATATACGGCGAGGTGTAAAGCCCCGTCCGATACCCCGCCGCCTGCAGCACAGAGGCGAGGAAGCAAGCCGTAGACCCTTTCCCGTTCGTCCCCGCCAGATGCACAAAGCGAAGCCGAACCTGCGGGTTGCCCAGGCGATTCATAAGCTCCCGAATACGGTCAAGCCCCAAACGACTGCCGAGCCAGGAGTAACTGTTGAGATAGGCGATGGATGTGTTTGACATGTGTGGCACCTCAATGTGTGTAGTGTAGGGGCGGCCCCGCGCGGCCGCCCCGCAGGGCGCGTAATGTAGGGGGCGGCGTCCCCGACGCCCCGTGGTATTGCGGTGTTGGTGTGCGGGGCGTCGAGGACGCCGCCCCCTACAACGAACGCAGCCCGTAGGGGCAACCATTGACCGTCCGCGCCGATACAACCCCCACCATCATACAACTCCAACCGCAAAAACACAAGCGAATAAACATTGACAAAAATAAAACAAAGTGCTATAATTGAAATCGTGAAAAATTTATCAAAGAAAAAACGGAGGCAAGCATGACAACAAAGACACAGACAAAAGTAGAAACCCTCGAACAACTACACACCCAAATGACCCAAATCCGCACGGCACAAAAAATCTTCGCAGGCTTCCCGCAAGAAAAAGTAGACGAAATCTTCAAAGCTGCCGCCCTCGCGGCAAACCGCCACCGCATCCCGCTCGCCAAACAGGCGGTGGAAGAGACGGGTATGGGCATCGTAGAGGACAAGGTCATCAAAAACCACTACGCCGCCGAATATATCTACAATAAATATAAGGATACCAAAACTTGTGATGTCATAGAGGAAGACACGCAGTTCGGCATCCGCAAGATAGCAGAACCCGTCGGCCTGATTGCGGCCCTCATCCCCACGACCAACCCCACGTCCACAGCGGTGTTCAAGGCCCTGATGGCACTCAAAACACGAAACGGCATCCTCTTGGCGGCTCACCCCCGCGCCAAGCTCTGCACGGCGGAGGCGGGGCGCGTTGTGCTGGAAGCGGCAGTCAAAGCGGGCGCACCCGAGGGCATCATCGGCTGGATTGACTCGCCCACGCTCGAACTAACGAATGCTGCCATGCAACACGCAGACCTCGTCCTCGCAACGGGCGGGCAGGGCATGGTCAAGGCGGCTTACTCCTCCGGCAAGCCCGCCATCGGGGTGGGAGCGGGGAATGTCCCCGCCGTGATTCACGCCTCGGCGGATATCCGTATGGCCGTGAGCTCCATCATCCTCTCCAAGACCTTCGACAACGGCGTAATCTGTGCCTCCGAGCAATCCGTGATTGTGGACGATACGATTTACGATGCCGTCAAAGCGGAGTTCGCCTATCGAGGCTGTCATATCCTCAACGAAGCCGAGGCGGACAAGCTCCGCAAGGCCATGTTCATCGACGGCGCGCTCAACACCAAAGTCGTCGGTCAATCCGCCGCGACTATCGCCCGGATGGCGGACATCCGAGTAGACCCCGACGCAAAAATCCTCATTGCCGAAGTCGAGAGTACAGACTACGACGCCGAGCCATTCTCCCACGAAAAACTCTCCCCCGTACTCGCCATGTACCGCTGCGAGACTTTCGGCGAGGCCATGCAAAAGGCCGACCAAATGATACGGGACGGCGGCTGGGGACACACGGCCTCGCTTTTCATAGGCCCCGGCCAAAAGGACGACCAAGCAGCGTTCGAGCGGGCCATTCAGACCTGCCGCATTCTGCTCAATTCGCCCGCCACCCACGGCGCAATCGGCGGCCTGTACAATTTTAAGCTCGCCCCGTCCCTCACACTCGGCTGCGGCACATGGGGCGGCAACTCCGTCTCGGAAAACGTCGGGGTGTTCAACCTGCTCAACATCAAAACCGTCGCCGAGAGGAGAGAGAACATGCTGTGGTTCAGAACGCCCGAAAAAGTCTACTTCAAAAAAGGCTGTCTCAAAGTTGCCCTGCGTGAGTTAAAGGATGTGTATGACAAACAGAAAGTATTCATAGTCACGGACGAATTTCTCTACCAAAACAACTACACCAAACCCGTCACGGATGCACTCGACGAGATGGGCATCCGCCACCACGCCTTTTGGGATGTAAGGCCCGACCCCACCATCGCCAACGCCCGCGCGGGAGCCGAGGCTATGCGGGCGTTTGAACCTGACTGCATTCTCGCCATCGGCGGCGGTTCTCCCATGGATGCGGCGAAAATCATGTGGGTACTGTACGAACACCCCGAAGTGGACTTCCGAGACATGGCCATGCGCTTCATCGACATCCGCAAACGTGTCTACGCGTTCCCGAAGCTGGGCGAGAAAGCGAGCTTCGTAGCTATCCCCACCACCGCCGGGACGGGTAGTGAAGTCACGCCCTTCTCCGTCATCACAGACGAGGAGACGGGCATCAAATACCCCATCGCCGACTACGAACTCCTGCCCGACATGGCGATTATAGACACGGACCTCATGATGGATATGCCCCCCGGTCTCACCGCCGTCTCCGGCATCGACGTCCTCACCCACGCGCTGGAGGCCTATGTCTCCGTCGTCGCCAGCGACTACACGGACGGCTTGGCTCTCACGGCACTCAAAAATGTGTTCCAATATTTGCCCCTTGCCTGCAAGGACGGTAAAAACGAAAAGGCGAGGGAGAAAATGGCCAATGCCTCTACCCTTGCGGGTATGGCATTCGCCAACGCCTTTCTCGGCATTTGCCATTCTATGGCGCATAAGCTCGGCGCATTCTTCGACCTGCCGCACGGCGCGGCTAACGCGCTTCTCATCGGCGAAGTCATCCGCTATAATGCTACGGACAATCCAAAGAAGATGGGCACCTTCCCGCAGTACGAGTACCCGCAGGCCGTTCGCCGCTACGCCGAAATAGCCTCTTTCCTCGGCATAGCGGGCAAGACAGATGAGGAGAAGGTCGAAGGTCTGATTACAAAAATCACAGACCTCAAGGCCGAAATCGGCATCAAACAGAGCGTCCGAGACTACGGCATCGCCGAAGAAGTGTTCTTGGAAAAACTCGATAAGATGACAGAAGAGGCTTTCGATGACCAATGTACGGGCGCAAATCCACGCTATCCGCTCATGGCGGAGATGAGGGAAATCTACCGCAAGGCCTATTATGGAGAATAGGAGAGTATAGAGAATAAGAGAAAACGCACCCCGGACACCGTGCAAAGCGGCGTTCGGGGTGTTTGTTCATTTTTGCCGGATAAAACAAGGAATAATACACGGAAAGGACACAGAAGATTCACCATGCCTTCATGCCTTTGTCTGAGGTTCCTGCTAGAATGAGCGTATCAAACTTCCACGGAAAGGGGAGACGGACAAATGCGTACGAAAAAAATAGTAAGTCTGATCCTTGTGCTGGCACTACTTCTGAGCATCTTGCCGCTGCAACCACTTACCACCAGCGCGATAGAATGCCCGACAGCGCAGCCCGCAATCATAGAAAACTGCGGTGCACCCTACGCTGAGGGCCGCATCGTTGTCCAAATGGCGGACTGTATCATCGCTCCGTTCTCGGCGTTTTCGGAACCCGCCCTGCCCGACTTCGGCATTGCGATTTCCGAAATGCGGCTCATCAACCCGACCTGTGAGGGAGTCATCATGGCTTTTTCTGATGACGGTTGTGGCGACGATACACAAAATGATGTCTTCGTCCTGACCTTGGACGAGAGCATCGCCGTGTGGGACGCGGTGGAAATCCTAAATGCCCACCCGGCAGTAGCCATCGCAGAGCCGGACTTCATCTATGAACCTTTCCTCACACCCAATGACCCCTATTTTACATCTCAATGGGCCCTGCAGGCCATCAACGCCCCGCAGGCGTGGAACCTCACCACCGGAAGCCGTTCTGTCGTTGTCGGTGTAATTGACACAGGCATCAGCGGCACGCACCCGGACCTTGCGGCCAACCTCTGGGTCAACCCAAATCCGAACCAAAACGGCTACATAAACGACATCCACGGCTTCAATTTCGCCGACGGCAGAGGCGGCGTACCTTACGACTTGCACCCCAGTACGCACGGCACCCACGTTTCCGGTATCATCGGCGCGGCGGGGAACAACGGCGCGGGTACGAGCGGCATCAACTGGAATGTGAGCCTTGCGTGGCTCGGCATCAGTCAGAACGGCGGATCGCTCCTGCTCTCGGCGGCGATTGAGGCATTAAATTATGCCAACAACAACGGCATCCGCGTCACCAACAACAGCTGGGGCGGCTATGCAAACTCCGAACTGCTGAGACAGGCAATCGCCAACTACAACGGTCTCTTCGTCGCGGCGGCGGGGAACGAGACGAACAATAACAACACAAACCCGGCTTTCCCGGCAAGTTATAACCTGCCCAATATCATATCCGTCGCCTCGACCGACGAGGGCGATGTGCTGTCCTACTTCTCCAACTATGGGTCAACCACCGTACATATCGCCGCACCGGGCGGCAATATCCTCAGCACCTACGGCCCGAACACATATGCCTATATGAGCGGCACTTCTATGGCCTCGCCGCAGGTAGCGGGTGTGGCGGCCCTGCTCCTGTCGCACAACCCGAACTACACCACGGACCAGATGCGGGTGGCCATCTTAGATAGTGCGGACCGAATACCGAGCCTGTCCGGCAGGGTCGTGACGGGCGGCAGGCTGAATGCCTACAACGCCTTGACCCGTGCGCCCGTCGCAACGATTTCTTTCGCAGAGGACGCGCTGACGCTGGACATCAATGACATGGCCGCATTGACCGTCCAAAAGTATCCGCCCGGCGCACAGACCGCGCTGGTGTGGGAATCGAGTAACCCGAGCATCGTCCGAATTGCCCCGGACGGCACGCTGTTAGCCCTGCAGAGCGGCACGGTGACGGTCACGGCGAGAGTATACGTAGACCCCTCAATTTCGGCCTCGGCAACTGTGACGGTAACGAACACGGTTTCGGACGTGATTCCGTTCCACGACTTCAACTTCAAGCAGGGCGTGGTGGATGCACTCAACAGTATGCCCCTGAACAGGTACAGTCCCTATACTCTGGCCACCGGCCTTCACCCGGCAGATGTGCAGGGGATTACGGGCTTGTCCTTGAACAGCCGCTACATAGCGAACTTGAGCGGCCTGCAATTTTTCACGGGGCTGCAAACGCTCAGTCTCAGCAACAACCAAATCACCTGCATCGATATGAGCAACAGCCCGCAGCTCACCTCCTTGGATGTATCCTCAAATCAGATGACGAAAATCACCGTGAACAATAACGCGGCACTCACCTTTTTGGATGCCTCCTCGAACCAACTGGCTGACATAGACGTTTCCGGCAACCCCGCCCTTGCCACATTGCGGGTCGGCGCAAACGTACTGACGAGCATAGACGTGACAGGAAACACGGAACTCACACTCCTAAACGTCTACTCGAATCAGTTGACCGAGATAGATGTCAGCAATAACACAGCCCTCACCGCGCTTGCGGTTTCCTATAATCAACTGACAAGCCTCGATGTCAGCAACAGCCCCGGCCTGACCACCCTCTACGCCGAATACAACCAACTGACCACGCTGATTGTCAACATGACCACGGCGGCCCACATGAGCGTGGGGGCGAACCCGCTCACGAATGTCAGCTTCCAAAGCGATGGGCAGGCGACCAATCTCTCCGCGCGGGGGTCGGGCTATGTAGGCCTGTATTTCGACAGGGCATCGGCAAGTTTCTACGCCGCCGCAACGCCCTGCAATCAGGCGGCATCCTCGGCATTCTTCTGCTGGACGGCAGACGGTGTGCAGGTGGGCGGCAGTCCGACGCTGGATCTGAATATCGGACAAGCTTACGACCTCGTGGCGCACTTCGGCCCCTTCCCGGATGTGCCGGCGGCCGCTTGGGGCTGGGCGCAACTGTTCATCTTAGAGGCGAATGACAAGGGTCTGATGCGGGGCAACACAGACGGCACGTTCAATCCAGGTGGTCCGTTTACCCGTGCAGAGGCGGCACAGGTACTGTTCAACATGGCGGGTGACCCGCCGCAATGGCCGACCTTTGCCCCCTTCCCCGATGTGCCCGCAAGCGCGTGGTATGCCCCTGCGGTTGCTTGGGCGGCGGAAAACGGCATCGTACAAGGCCACGCAAACGGTACCTTTGCCCCGAATGACGGCATCACACGGCAGGAATTCTTCGTCCTCATGCGCAACTTCGCTACATGGATGGGCATAGACACCACAAACCCGACGCCCGGTCCGACATGGCCCTACCTCGATAACGCACAAATCGCCCCTTGGGCGGTAGATGCGGCGATGTGGACAACCTCTGTCGGTCTCATCCAAGGGAGCGGGGGCAGGCTCACCCCCACCAACACTTGCACCCGTGCCGAAGCGGCGACCATTATGGTGCGATTTACAAATCTTTTCCCGATGACTTGATAAACAAGAAGAGGGATGATATAATGACCGCAAGCGGTTAGAATACGGACGTTTTTAATCGTTTCCCTCCCGGCTTTCAGCTGGGAGGGAAACGTAATATTGTGTGAAAAGGAGAAACAAGCATGGCAGACAAAACGATCCCCTACAAAATCAATCTCTCGGAGGACGAACTCCCCAAAGCTTGGTATAATGTCCGCGCAGACATGAAGACAGACCATCGCCCCATCCTAAACCCCGGAACCCTGCAGCCGGTGACGGCTGAGGAGCTGGCTCCCGTCTTCTGCGAGGAACTGGTCAAGCAGGAACTCAACGACAAGGACAGATGGATTGAAATCCCCGAGGCGATACGGAACTTTTACAAGATGTTCCGCCCCTCGCCCCTCGTGCGGGCCTACTGCTTGGAGGCCGCGCTCAAGACCCCCGCGAAAATTTATTACAAATATGAGGGCGGCAATACCTCGGGAAGCCATAAGCTTAACTCTGCCATTGCACAGGCGTACTACGCCAAGGAGCAGGGTCTCAAAGGCGTGACCACAGAGACGGGCGCAGGGCAGTGGGGCACGGCCATGTCCATGGCCTGCGGCTACTTCGGATTGGACTTGCGGGTGTACATGGTCAAAGTGTCCGCCCAGCAGAAACCCTACCGCCGTGCCGTCATGGAGACCTACGGCGCAACCGTCACGCCATCACCCTCGGACACGACGGCAATCGGGCGCAAGATACTGGAAATGGATCCCGACACCAGTGGCAGTCTCGGCTGTGCCATCTCCGAGGCCGTAGAGGCCGCCGTTACGACGGACGGCTACAAATACGTGCTCGGCAGCGTACTCAACCAAGTGCTGCTGCACCAGACCGTCATCGGGCTGGAGGCCAAGACGGCTTTTGAGAAAATCGACGAATACCCCGACCTCGTCATCGGCTGTGCGGGCGGCGGCTCCAACCTCGGCGGCCTGATGGCACCCTTTATGGCCGACAGACTGGCAGGGAAGCGCGCACCTTACTTCATTGCCGTGGAACCCGCATCCTGCCCCTCGTTGACACGGGGTAAGTTCGCCTATGACTTCTGTGACACGGGCAACGTCACGCCCTTGGCGAAGATGTACACGCTCGGCGCGGGATTTGTTCCCGCATCCAACCACGCCGGCGGACTGCGTTACCACGGCATGAGCCCCATCATTTCCCAACTCTATCACGACGGCTTCATCGACGAGGCGCGCGCCTACGTCCAGACCGATGTATTCAAGGCGGCCGAGATGTTCGCACGGGTCGAGGGCACCCTGCCCGCCCCCGAATCCGCCCACGCCATCCACGCCACAATCGAAGAGGCCATCAAATGCAGAGAGACGGGCGAGGCAAAAACCATCCTCTTCGGTCTCACAGGTACGGGCTACTTCGACATGGCGGCGTACATGCAGTACAACGCGGGTGAGATGACCGACTATGTGCCGAGTGACGAAGATTTGGCCCGCGGCCTTGCGTCCCTGCCCGTGGTGGAGTAGGCGGAGATGAACATGTTAAGCCCGGAACTAACAGATGGCATCCGCGCCATTTTCGGACAAGAGACGGCGTGGAAAAACGTGTGGATATTTGAACAAATCCCGCAGAAAAAGCTGAGGAATGCCATCCGAAGTTACGCCTCGAATATGGGCCATGATGAAACGGTGCTTGTGCTCTATGATGACACCGTGTTCGGTTCATCCAAAGAGGGTTTCATCCTGACCACGAGGCGGCTATACGGCAAGAACCTGATGGAGAGCGGCTCTTTCGTGGAAGCGGCAGACATCATCAATATGACTTTTGAACCCGGAGGAAGTGCGCCCGAAGCAATTGCGCACACCCGAACGGGCGTGCTGAGAAAGCATCTGATTGTATCCAATTCAAGCAAGCAGGCAGAGACATTATTCAACGCCTTGCAGCAAGCGATTGCCTTGCTCAATCCGAGCATGGAAAGTTCGCGGCAAGCTGTCTCTGCCCCCGCGGCACCTCAACAGGCAGCACTCTGCGAGGGCTGCGGTGCAGTCGGCCACACGGCGGTATGCGAGTACTGCGGCAGACCGTTGCGATGAAATGACAACATGGAATAAAAGCCGTCGATGCAAATCGACGGCTTTCGCTATAGTGCAAATATTCATGATATATTGCCGAGTGTTTTATCTGTCTCCATACTTCTGTTGCAAACTTAATTGGTCTGCAATCATAGCAATAAATTCGCTATTTGTCGGCTTCCGTTTTCTGCTTGAGATCGTATATCCAAAAAACTTCTGCAATATCTGTGGGTCGGCATCATTCCAAGTTGCCGCAATCACATTGCGAATACACCGCTCTACTTGGGCGTTTGATGCACCAAATTTTTCTGCAATGTTCGGATATAACTTCCCTGTCACAGCGTATAAGAACTCCACCTCTAACACGGTAAGGACAATTCCGTGCCGCAAGAACCGATACCCCTTCATCTGTGCCGGTGTACCGAGTTCGCGCAGGATATTTGACACCTCGAATTCTAAGTGTCCCACCTCGGAGGGGAACGCTGTATCCGTGCGCTTTGTCACGTGACGAATTTTTTCCGTCAAGGTTTGGACCCCAAAGGGTTTACGCAAAAAATAACTTGCGCCGAGGCGCAGAGCCTCGGAAATCATGCTGTCCTTATAGAAAGCGGACACCACAATGCACGGCACATTCAGATTCATTTCCCCGATGCGGTGCAGCACATCGAGGCCGTCCAAGGTCTCCAGCAAAACATCCAAGACGATGACATCCGGCCGCACCTCTTGTGCCATGCGCAAGGCTTCCGCTCCGTCTGTTGTGCTGCCGACCAGTTCCATATCCGGTTCATCCCGAAACCGATTTGCCACGAGCTTCCTGTAATCGTTGCTTGAATCTGCGATAAGCACTTTAATCTTCGTTTCCATGAAGCTTCCTCCGCTTGTCTCCTGATTGCATAGCCTTGTATCAAATGTCGCGCAAAAATTCTGGTTATTTGTAGAAATAGAGATTTAATACTCATAATTTATCACAAGGCAAGCACTTTGGCAAGAAATTTTTACCGCGAATCCTGTCGAATGGCGGGAATGGCACTTTTCAAGTGGTTTGACGATAAAAAAGGGGCAGCCTTGGCGACTCTTTTTCTTATCTATACGAGAGTTTAATCCTCATACGGCGCATCAGAAAACCCGCTCTGCCCAAGCCGCCGTGTCAAACCATCCAATGGCCGTCTGAGTAAACCCGAGAACCACGCCGCCCCGCCAAACCGCCGCACCGCAGCGGGACTGCTTGCATAGTAAAGCCGAATAAACAACCGTCCATACCAAGTAACGGCGAGCACGTCGTCCCGGAAACGGCGCAAAACCCAAACCTCGGGACAATCATAAGACCCGTACACGGCGGTGGCGACGTAACACCCGCCAGATTTTCCCCCGGCGGCGGGGGAGGGGGACGCCGGAGGATTTGGCTTTGCTGCATAGTTGACCTGAATCGGGTCACCGGGCGACAGAATCTGCACCATCGCCCCGGCTTCTTCCAACTGCATTTTTTCCAGTTCCAAGAGTTCTCGGTCGGGGCCGTTCGAGATCAGAGAGGGGGTCTGCTCGGCGGCATTTTTTGCCTCGGCAAGTCCGAGGTGCGCAGTAATGTCACGCAGGACTTTAATCACTTTGATTTTTTCAGCCCCGCAGTTGAGCAAAATCAGCTTGTACATGCCGTCGCCGCGCACATCGGAAGCGTTCGGGGCGTTTGCCTGCGGAGCCGCTAACTGCACCTTGCTCCCGCAATACGCGCAAGTCCCCATGGCCCGGTCTGCAGAGAGTTCCATTTCGCCGTTGCATTGTTCGCATTTTAAGGATGTCATGTGGAGAACTCCTTTTCTGTAAAATTTCTACAAGTGTACAATGATTATAGCAAAATGCTGATAGGGAGGCAAGTGTAATTATAAAAACACGAACGAAAACCTGAGAATCCTTGCAGATACCCAAGAAATATGTTAAACTACGGGCAAAAAGCACATCTCGCCGCAAAACAGGGAGTGGATAACAGATGAAAGACAAAAACCGCCTCATGGAAAAGCTGCCCGATGGTTCGTTCATCCATAAACTACGCACGAAAGTAGAAGCGCACATGAGCAAAGGGATGCCCTTTTTCCCGGAGTACACACGCCACGACATGACACACATCGATGAGACCTTGGATTTGGCCTCATCGCTCATCCCCGATGAAACACTAAATAAATTGGAGCCCGATACAGTCGAAATACTCGTTGCGGCGATTTTGATTCATGACCTCGGCATGTTCATTCAGCAAGATGGCTTGAAGCAACTCATTTTCGATAGTGAAAACAACCCGTCCGCAACCTGTTTAGATATAGTAAAGCAAGAAAAACTCACATGGGGCAGGGCGTGGGATACCTATTTCAGAGAAGTGCGCCGCTATTCACAACAACACATCGACCATGAGTTTGGCCTCGATGCCGACGACGAGAAAATCGACGCGCTCCAATTTAGAAAAGACAAAATCGAGATGAAATACGCAAAGGTCTACGGCGGATTTCTGCGCCGTTACCATCCCCGCTTGGCATACGAGATTGCCGTGAAGGGGATGCCGGGCACCACGGTAGATGACATTTTCTCCAGTATAGACGAGAAACGGCGTAAACTAATCGGCATAGCGGCGAGAAGCCACGGTATGAACTTGCGGAATGTGGAGCATTATTTGAAGAAGGAATTTCCCGTAGAATCAGATGAGCCGCTGAATATCCCCATTTACTACATTATGGCGGTCTTGCGTCTGGCGGATTACCTCCATGCGGGCAAAAAGCGCGCACCCGCAGAGGCGCAGCGTGCGCAAGAGGTGGTCACGCCCGGTTCCCTGCACGAAATTGCATGGAACCAAGCGGTCTACGATGGAATGCACTTCGACTTTGACAAAAGACAGATATACATCGATACACGGCCGGAAAATAGCAGCGTATTCTTGGCACTTGAAAAATGGCTTGCAGACGTCCAGCGGGAGTTGGAAGTGTGTTTGGCTGTGTTGGATGAGAAATACCGTGATAAATATAAGTTGTCTATCAGCCGTGTGATAGCCGAAATATTCAACGAGCAAGCGAAAAATAACTGGCGCGAAGAATTTCTGCCGCGCAGGGCGGAGCTGTCTGTCAATCCGGAAATTGTCAAGCTGATGATTGCGCCGCTCTACGGGAATAACCCCAGCTACGGTGTGCGGGAACTCCTGCAAAACGCAATTGATGCGTGTAACGAGCTTGAGGATATAGAACGCGCCGAAGGGCGTGACTACACGGGAAAAATCACGGTGGAAGTTGATACGAGAAGCAAAACCTTCACCATCACAGACAACGGCGTCGGTATGAACGAGGATGTGCTCGTGAACTATTACCTGACCGTCGGCGCATCCTATCGGCGTAGTGAGTCTTGGACGAAAAAGCATATGGATGACGACGGCAAATCCCGCGTCGTCCGTAGCGGCCGTTTCGGCGTGGGTGTTATGGCTGCGTTTTTGCTGGGTGAGCGTGTGACCGTGACGACGAGGCATTATGAGGACGACAGGGGGTATCGGTTTTCGTTTGATACGGAGAGTAAGGCCTTAGATGTTGTGCGGACGGGGGAGGGAGAGGTGGAGGTTGGGACGGTGATTTGTGTTGATTTGACGGATGCGGTGGTGGGGTGGTTTGAGAAAAGGCCTTACGTTTCATTGATGAGTAGAAGGCTCGAGTGGACAGAGTGGTATAAAATGTCTCAACCGTTGGTGACATATGTTTTTAATGGAATTGGACAACCCACAGAAAAGGAAACGTATATTGATAATGATAGTTGGAATTGGCATAGTGTTGAAACAACAGTTTTCGATAATGTTAAGTGGTCACTTGAACGTAGGCCATGGAGCTGTTCCGACAACCAAAACTGGTTGTTTTGCAATGGGGTGAAAATCAAAGACTCTTTTTTCGGATTTGAGGGTATAGTGTTAAATGAATTTGGCTATGTTTACCAATTTAAGATACAACCTCATGTCTCTATTTGCGATAAAAATGGAAGACTTGCTCTATCTCTTGCCAGAGATTCAGTAGAGAACTTTCCGGAAAGTGAAAAGTTAATATATGATATATATTCTTATGAATTAGCTACAATATTAGACGAAGAACTACAGCCAACAAGATTACTACATGCTTCTAATTATGTGTTTAGTGAATACGGATTCACTTTAAATCAATATGCTTTCCTTTTGCATGTGAAATATGGTGCGTTTCTTGTGGTATTTCGCGACGCAGATGTGCATGAATTTGACTATAGTGGAGCATTTCGGAATATTGAAGTGTTAAATTTTGATATTTTTTTTAAACGACATGGATGTACAGATGCACATATAACAATTGGGCACCAAAGCATCTTTACGGAAAAAGACTATTATTCGCAATATGGAAATGGAATGTTACTTAATGCTTGGCACAAAGAATCTCCCTTTAAGAGTGTGGTATCGTGTAGCCCTACCACATTTAGCTACCTAAAAAACCACCCAACCCGCACCGCTCACCACCTCGGCAACGGAATTTGGCACTTCACCCCCGAAGGCGGCGGCCCACCTCTCCCCGTCCCAAACGGTCTAACCCTCGACGACAACATGCCCCTAGTCCTCGAATACCGCCCCGTCCCAACCCTGCCGGAAGACCAAAACATCATGCTGAAAGTCCTGCGCACCTATCTGCCGCACCAAGGCGAAGATTGGGACGGCTGGATTCCGCTAAAACTCGAAGACCGCGTACAACGCTACCCCGACGCCTTTGTGCAGCTGTTTAAATACATCTCCAAGGCCAAGCAACCGCAGATACGAGAATTGCTGGCCAACATGGGGCGGACGCCCTTGGAAGATAACTAATCCCACAGACCAAAACACAGGAGGACATGCTCATGAAACGCGGCCTTGCCCTACTATCGGCACTCCTGCTGCTACTGCAAGCCTGCACCACCCCCCCAACACCCACGCCCGAACCCACCCCCATCCCGACAATCGAAACCCCAACACCCACACCCATGCCAACCCCGTCCCCCACCCCCGAACCCCCGCCAATCGAAATCAGAATCCAA